>Ga0247727_10006986_pt1 | contig 21838 bp, 20 predicted proteins | sample WisWelCaveWW1625_FD_202498 | JGI IMG/M metagenome (GOLD analysis project Ga0247727, IMG submission 202498) | Biofilm microbial communities from Wishing Well Cave, Virginia, United States - WW16-25 | ecosystem: Environmental > Aquatic > Deep subsurface > Groundwater > Cave microbial mat | place...
ACGACTTCAATGTGACCTGAGTCCGCCGAAGGGCGGACCGATCCGGCTTTAAGCCGTAATCTGAAGCCACCGCCTTTCAGGCGGTGGAGTGTTCACTGCCTCGTAGGGCCCCGGCAAACCCGCCGCGCGCCCAGTACAGCCCCCCTACTCTGCCGCCGACCTGGTGCCGCCGATCGCCGCATCCAGCGCGGGCAGCACCTTCTCCGCCATCAGCACCATCGACCGCCGGCCGAGGTCGCGGTCGAGCCAGTCCTTGCCGGCGTAGAGCAGCGTGCCGAAGTCGCCGACCTCCTCGCGGAACGCCAGCAGCTCCTCGGTCACCTTCTTGGGCGAGCCCCAGATCACCAGCTTGTCGGTGACGTAGTCGAGGGTCACGGCCTCGTCGGGCATGTCGCGCGAGGTCTTGAACAGCTCGGCCCGGCCGTTCTTCTTGAGCTTGGTGACGAGCGAGCCGTAGTACTGCCGGTAGGGGCTGTTCGCCGCCAAAGCGTAGTCGCGCGCTTTTCTGTCGTCGTCGGCGACGAAGATGCTCTTGGCCACGCGCCAGTTGGCGGGTTCGGCCGGGCGCCCGCCCTTCTCGCAACCTTCGACGTACTTCGGCCAGTGGCTCTTGACCCACTGCGGCATCAGGAAGTTGGCCGAGATCGGCTCCCAACCGCGCGCCGCAGCCTCGGTCACGCCCTTGGAGAAGGGCGCCACCACCGTCACGACGATGGGCGGGTGCGGCTTTTGCAGCGGTTTGGGGATGAAGCCCTGGCCGATGTCGCGCATCAGCGTGCGTTCAGTCGAGATCTTCCAGTATTTGCCCTCGATGTTGTAGGGGGCATCGCCGGCCCAAATGGCCAACACCTGGTTGATCGCCTCCAGGAACATCTCGTTGCGGTTGGCGTCGAGATTGCCGAAGGCCTCCGCGTCCGAGAGCAGACCGCCGGGCGAGATGCCGAAGATGAAGCGTCCGTCGAGCAGGTGGTCGAGCATGGCAACCGTGGCCGCGACCTGGGCGGGGTTCGTGTTGGGGAGATTGATGGTGCCGGTGCCGAGCTTGATGCGCTTGGTCGCATCGATCAGCGTGGCTATGAACGTCACGCACGAGGTGATGTTCTCGGCCTGGTCGGTGACGTGCTCGCCGACATAGCCTTCGACGAAGCCGAGCTCGTCGGCGAGGATGAACGCCTCGCGGTCCTCCCTCAGGCTCAGGCGCCAATCCTTGCCGAGAGGGTGGATCGGCATGGTGAAGAAGCCGAGCTGCATGGGCGCGCCCCTACTTGATGGCTTGCGGATTGATGGGAGAGCCGGTGCCGCCGGGAATGACGAGCGGCGCGCCGCAGAAGAAGAACTCGTAGACCTTGTCCCTGGCGCAGTCCGCGGCGAGCTCCTTCAGGTCGAACATCTCGCCCATGTAGAGCCCCATGGCCGGGATCACCACCCAGTGCCAAGGCTGGTTCACGTCCTTGGTCTCGTTGGGGCGCACTTCCACGCCCCAGGTGTCGGAGCACACGCCCCCCACCTGCTTGTCGTGCAGCCAGTAGCAGCTCTCGAACTGGAGGCCCGGCGCGTCGCCGCCGGCGTAGCCACCCCATTCGCCCCGCTTGTTGCAGGCCTCCATCTGGCCGGTGCGAAGAAGCACGAAGTCGCCCTGCCTGATCTCGACCTTCTGCGCCTCGGCGCAGGCATCGAGGTCGTCGTTGGAGATGCCCTCGCCGTCCTTCAGCGTGTCGACCTTCTTCCAGCGCGCGATGTCGAGCAGCACGCCGCGGCCGACGAGCTTGTCCTTGGCGTGCTCGATGCCGAGCTTGGAGAGGCCGTTGCAGTCGACCGTGCTGGCGTGGTGCCCGTTGTACATCTTGTCGTGATAGAAGATGTGGCCGAGCGAATCCCAATGCGTGGCCGACTGGATCGGCATGTTGAGCGCGTCGTCGGCATAGAGCAGCCCGCTCTGCCGGCCGGCCAGCGCATCGGTGCCGGTCGCCAGCATGGTGTGGATCGGGTTCCAGCGCTTGCCGAACAAACCGCGCTGCGGGCCGCTGGCGCCCAGGGGTATGCCGAGCCCGAACACCTTGCCCCGGCGCACCAGCTTGGAGGCGGCAACGATCGCCTCGGGCGTGATGTGATTGAGCGTGCCGATCTGGTCGTCCTTGCCCCAGCGTCCCCAATTGGAGAGGGCCTCGAAGGCTTCGTCGACCGCCTGCTTCGAGACCTTGATGCTGCGCTTGCCCGATCTCTTCTTGGCTGTCGGCATCGTCTCCACCCGTTGTGCTTGTTGCCGGACCCGCAGCAGCGCCGGCGCCCTTGCTTGGTATGCTCGGTATCGAGCGCATCTTGCCCCAGGTCGCCCCGCCATTGCCAGCGATGGCGAATTGGAGTTCCATGAAGAAAATTGATCGCAGCCATCATCAACAGCCTGGGTTGTCATCCCGGGACTTGTCCCCGGGATCCATCTATCAACTCGCTCCGGAGCGCGCGGACGGCTGGATCCCGGGCATAAAGCCCGGGATGACAATCAAGCGAGGAGGACGCCTCATGTACGCACCGGCCGGCGTGAAGACGAACCCCAACATGCCCGTGCCGGAAACGATGCGCGCCTGGGTGCTGGGCGATCCGGGCCAGCTCGTCTTCACGCACAAGCCGGTGGCGGTGCCAAAGCGGGCCGAGGTGCTGGTACGCATCGATGCCGTGGCAATCTGCGCCACCGACCTCGACGTGATCGCGCACGGGCCGCCGGCCATGGTGCAGGGCGGCCTGCCGTTCAACAGGGGCTGGACGCCGGGGCATGAATACACGCGCTCGGGCCCGGCGTCGACGAGTTCGCCATCGGCGACCGGGTGACGGTGGAGATTCACGCCGGCTGCGGCCAGTGCAAGCGCTGCCGCATGGGCATGTATACCTCGTGCCTGAACTACGGCCTCAACTACGGCGACGTCGACAAAGGCCATCGCGCCAACGGCTTCACCACCGACGGCGGCTTTGCCGAGTACGCCATCAACAACATCAACACCTTGATCAAGATCGCCGACACCATGTCGGACGAGGAGGCGACGCTGGTGGTCACTGCCGGCACGGCCATGTATGGGCTGACCGAGCTCGGCGGGCTGGTGGCGGGCGAGAGCGTAGTGGTGATCGGCCCCGGCCCGATCGGCCTGCTCGGCGTGGCGGTGGCCAAGGCGCTGGGCGCCAACCCCGTGATCCTGACCGGCACGCGCGACGCGCGCTTGCAAAAAGGCCTCGAGCTCGGCGCCGACCATGTCGTCAACGTCGGCAAGGAAGACGCGGTGGCGGCGGTGCGCCGTCTCAACGGCGACAAGGGCGTCGACTACGTCATCGAGTGCTCGGGCGCGGCCGATGCCATCAACGAGGCGGGGCGCATGGCCAACCGCGGCGGCAAGATCTGCCTCGCCGCCTTCCCGCACGAGCCGGTGGCGGTCGACGTCGCCCATCTCGTGCGCAACAACATCTACGTCTACGGCATCCGCGGCGAGGGCCGCAGCGCCACGCACCGCGCCGAGGCGTTCATGCGGGCGAAGCGCTTCGACGCGCGCCTGATCCACACCCACACGTTCAAGCTGGACGAGCTGCCCGAGGCCCTGCGCTACGCCCGCGACCGGGTCGAGGACGCGATCAAGGTGGTCGTCAAGACGCGGTGATCGTCCCTCTGCCCCTCACCCTAGCCCTCTCCCCGCAAGCGGGGAGAGGGAGAATTACCGCAGGAAATCCAGCACTGCGGTCTCGGCCAGGACGCGATCGGGCTCGGCATGGTAGGCGGCACTCTTGCGGTCTTCCTCCGACGCGAAGTCGTACTTGAGATAGGAGCCGAGCCGGCGCGCCTGGGCCACGAAGCGCTGCCCCACGCCGATGCGCTGCGCCTCGAAGGCGCGCAGGCCTGCAGCCACGTCCAGCTCCTCGTCGAGCGCGGCGGCCAGCGCCATCGCATCCTCCGCCGCCTTGACCACGCCGCCGCCGACGTGCGGGCGGACGACGAACGCGGCATCGCCGATGAGGGCGACGCGGCCGAAGGCGAGGCTCGAGCTCTCCAGATCATAGATCGGCTGCAGGAACGGCTGCTCGATCAGCCGCAGCACGCCGGCAAGCTGCGGGGGCAGCAAACGCTCCGCCGCCCGGCGCATGTCGGCGATGACGGCGCCGGCGATGAGCGGTGGCGGGATCGACAGCTCGTGCGTATGCCCGCTCTCGTCGGTCAGCAGCCGCGGCACCTCGCGCCTCTCGTCAGCCGGGCGATACCAGACGATGTTCCAGCTGCGGTGGCCCTGGCGCAGATCGTTGCCGGGCCCCGCCACTGGATAGCCCAGGAACTGCTCGCCCGGCGGCAGGCAGAAGGCGAAGCTGGCAAAGATATCGTCGCCCAGCACGTGGCGGGCAGCGGCCTCGTCGGCCAGCCCGCGCCAGGCCACGTAACCGGCATAGAGCGGCTGCGTCTCGGGGAGGAATTGCGCGCGCACGGCCGAGCGCAGGCCGTCGGCGCCGATGAGGAGATCGCCGTCCCGGGTCGTGCCGTCGGCGAACTCGGCCGTGACGCCCCCCGCCGCCTGCGCCACCCGGCGCAGGTCCTTGCCCCGATGGTAGCGCTGGCCGCCGAACGCAGCCAACAGCATCTCGTGCAGGCGGTTCCACGAGGTGGCGGTCTGGGCCAGCCGCCGCTCGGCGATGACGCGGCCGGCGGCGTCGAAAGCGAGGCGCTGCTCGATCGGCACCCCGAAGTCGCGGCTGGAGTCGAGGCCGAGGTCTGCCAGGGCCCGGTGAATCTCGGGATGCGTCATGATGCCGGCGCCACGCCCGGTGAGGGGCGCGGGCGAGCGCTCGAAGACGTCGGCCTCCCAGCCGCGACCGCGCAGGCACAAACCGGCAAACAGCCCGCTCATGGAGCCGCCGACGATCAGTGCCCGGCGCGTGCGGGTGCTCATCGCCGCACCGGCCGGCCGGGGCCGTCACTCTCGCGGCGCAACCGCATCAGCGCCGGGACGGGTTGTGCGGGGGTCGCATGCAGGATAGCCAAGCGGTCGACCTTGCTGCAGAATGGGGCCAGATCAGACTATAAGCGCGCCGCAAAAGCCGCAGCAAATGACGAGGGGAGGCCTATGCCCGCCGGAAATGCCCGAGCCGCCGACCGTACGCCCAGGGCCTCGCCGCGACTCGATCCGGTCCATGCGCGGCGCTAGCGCGAGCCGGGGCGCGCCGGCGAGGCGAGGGCGGGCATGAACATCCCTATCGATCTCCTGATCAACGCCATCGTGGCGGGCCTGCTGCTGGGCGGCTTCTACGCCGCCGTCACGGTCGGCATCTCGATCTCGTTCGGCATGCTCGATGTCGTCAATATCGCGCATCCTGCCTTCATCATCCTGGGCTCCTACATCGCCTATATCCTCAATGCCACGCTGGGCGTCGATCCGATCCTGATCGCCCTCATCGTGCTGCCGGCCTTCTATTGGCTGGGCGCGGCGGTCTATCAGATATACTACGTCTCCTTCGAGCGGCGCGGCCAGGAGGCGCTGCGCGGGCTGGCGTTTTTCTTCGGCCTGCTCTTCATCACCGAGGTCGGCCTGATCCTGGTGTTCGGGGTCGACTACCGCTACGTCGACGCGCCCTACATCGGTCCGACCTGGCGCATCGGCTTCGTCGACCTGCCCTTGCGCATGCTGGTGCCGTGCGTGGTGTCGCTGCTGCTCGTGCTCGGCCTGCAGCTGTGGCTGACGCGCACCTTCATCGGCCGCGCCATCATGGCCGTGGCGCAGGACCAGCTGGCGCTGCGGCTGCTGTCGGTCGATCCGATCCGCATCAAGCGCATCGCCTTCGGCATCTCGATCGCCACCGCCGCCGTCGCCGGTGCCTTTCTCATCGTCATCCAGCCGATCGAGCCGTCGGTGGGCCGCGAATACATCGGCCGGGTGTTCGCCATCTGCGTGCTGGGCGGCATGGGCAGCCTGCCGGGGATGGTGATCGCCTCCATGCTGCTCGGCGTGGTCGAGAGCTTCACGGCCACCTTCTATGGGCCCTCCTGGGCCCCGGCCGTGGCCTTCGGCTTCCTGCTGCTCACGCTGGCCGTCAGGCCGGCCGGCATCCTGGGGCGCTAGTGTGATGATCGAGAAATTCGCAGGTGTTCGCGGCATGGCTCGGAGCGAATTTCTCGATCTGAATCACACTAGCAAGACTATGATGCTAGTGTCCCTTGCGATTCCGAAGTTCGCTCGCGACCCTAGCTTCCAGCTCTGGCGAACTTCGGAATCGGGACACTAGTCAGTCCATGCGCTCCGGGCCCTTCTTCCTCGTCGCGCTGGCTGCCGGGCTTGCCGCGTACGCCGCGGCCTACGCGGTCCAAAACGACTACGTGTACTTCGCCGGCTACGTCGTGCTGCAGTTCATCGTGCTGGCGACCGCCTGGAACATCCTGGGCGGCTACTGCGGCTATGTGAACTTCGGCTCGGCCGCCTTCTTCGCCATCGGCGCCTATACCACGGTGGCCCTGCACAAGCTCGGCGCCAATTCTGGCAGGTACCTGTCCGGCACTTTCGCCGAATTCCTGCAGCCGCTGTTTCCCTTGTCGATCCCGACGATGGTTGTCCTGAGCGGGGTGGTTGCGGGCATCACCGGCTTGGGGATGGGCTATCTGACGCTGCGGCTGCGCGGGGTGTTCTTTGCCATCGCCACGCTCGCCATGGCGGTGGTGCTGCAAACGCTGATGATCAACTGGGATTTCGTCGGCGGCTCGCGCGGCGCCTACATCATCCGCCCCGACAGCGTCGCTATCGGCAGCTTCAAGCTCCCCTACATCCAGTATCTGTTTCTCATCATGCTCGGCCTCGTCGTCGTCGCGCTGTCGGCGGCGCGGCTGATCGAGCGCTCGCGGCTGGGCTACGGCTTTGCCACCATCCGCGACGACGAGATGGCGGCGGAGGCCGCCGGCGTGCCGACGCTGCGCCTGAAGCTCATCGCCACCACCATCTCCGGGGCGTTCATGGGCATGGCCGGCGCGCCCTATCCCTATTACATCGGCTACGTCGAGCCGCCCGGCGTGTTCGGTCTGCAGTATGCCGTGAACTCGATCGCCATGCCCATGATCGGCGGTACCACCTCGTGGGTCGGCCCGCTGGTCGGGGCCATCCTGCTGGGCTCCCTGCAGCAGATCGCCACCGTCACCATCTCCTCGGCCGTCAACCTGCTGATCGTCGGGGTTCTGCTCGTCGTGTTCGTGATCATCGCGCCCAAGGGCATCGTCGGCCTGGTGGAGGACTGGCGCAACGCCAGGGCCAAGCCATGAGCGAGCCCCTTCTTCAGGTCAAAGGCCTGACCAAGCGCTTCGGCGGCTTCATCGCGCTGGACGGCGTCGATCTCGACGTGCGCGAAGGCGAGCGGCTCGGCCTGATCGGGCCGAACGGCTCGGGCAAGAGCACGCTCGTCAACTGCGTGTGCGGCACGCTGCACCACGAGGCGGGATCGGTGCGGTTTGCCGGCCAGGCGATGGACCGCCTGCCGGCGCACCGGCGCACGCATATCGGGCTGGCGCGCAGCTTCCAGCTGCCGCGCCCGTTCATGAGCCTGTCGGTGGCCGACAACCTGCGCGTGCCCCTACTCTATACCGTGCGGCGGCGCTCTTTGCTGATCAGCTCGCCGCAGGAGCTCGACCAGCGCTGCCTCGATCTGCTGCGCATGGTCGGGCTCGACGCCAAGGCGCGGCGATCCCCGAGCGACCTCACCCAGGTCGAGATGCGCAAGCTCGAGCTGGCGCGCGCCATGGCCGCCGAGCCCAAGCTGCTGATCGCCGACGAGGCCATGGCAGGCCTGTCGCATTCCGAAATCGAAGACATCATCGCCCTGCTGTTGCGCCTCAACGCCCAGGGCATCACCATCATCATGATCGAGCACATCATGCGCGCAGTCATGAGCTTCTCGCAGCGCCTCGCGGTGCTGGTGTCGGGGCGCAAGATCGCCGACGGCACGCCCGAGGACGTCGTCAACAATCCCGAAGTGGTGAGCGCCTATCTTGGCCAGTAGCTTAACCGTCGAGGCCCTGCATGCCGGCTATGGCGCCGTGCGCGTGATCGAGGACGTCTCGATCAGCGTCGGCGCGGGCGAGACCGTGGTGCTGCTCGGCACCAACGGCAACGGCAAGAGCACGCTCATGAAGTGCATCATGGGGCTGGTGCGGCCGAGCGCGGGGCGCATCACGGCTAAGATCGATGGCACCGCGCACGATCTGGCGAAGCTCACCACCGAGCAGATCGTCGACCTCGGCATCGCCCTGGTGCCGGAGGGCCGGCGCCTGTTTCCCAAGCTGACGGTGGAGGAGAACCTGCTGCTCGGGGCCTTCCGCCAGTCCGCCCGCGCGAAGATGGGCGCCAACCTCGAGAGCACGTACACGACCTTCCCGCGGCTGGCCGAGCGCCGCGCCCAGCTCGCCGGCAGCCTCTCCGGCGGCGAGCAGCAGATGCTGGCGTTGGGCCGAGCGCTGATGCTGGCGCCCAAGATCCTGCTGGTCGATGAGCCCTCGGTGGGCCTGGCGCCCCTCCTGGTTGCCCGCACCATCGACGCCATCAAGCAGCTCAAGGAGCAGCACCAGCTGACCGTGCTGATGGCCGAGCAGAACTTCACCCAGGCCGTGCGCATCGCCGACCGCGGCTACGTCATCGTGCACGGCAAGATCGCCGTCGAGGGCGGCTCGGCCGACGAGCTCAACAACAACGAGCTGATCAAGAAATTCTACCTGGGACTTTAGTCCCCTCTCCCCGTCCTTACGGGGAGAGGGGGAATGGGACCAACCCCACCTCGCTACCTCGGGAGCCTTGCTTGACACGGCCTGGGCGTTGGAAGACGCTCGCAGGAAAGCACACGAAGACAGAACAATCGCGCGCCCGCGGCCACAATGGCGCGGGCGGTCCTGCGGCCAAGGAGAGAACCCATGCGCGAATATACGACCGAAAGCATCACCGATGTCGTGATCGAGCAGATGTCGACCACGCCGGACCCGCGCATGAAGGAGATCATGGAGGCGGCGGTGCGTCACCTGCACGCCTTCGCGCGCGAGGTGAACCTGACTCCGGGCGAATGGATCAAGGGCATCGAGTTCATGACCAAGGTCGGCCAGATGTGCTCGCCGGCGCGGCAGGAGTTCATCTTGCTGTCGGACACTGTGGGCTTGAGTGCCTTGGTCAACATCATGCACGACAAGACCAAGATGGAGGAGGCGACCGGCGCCAGCCTGCTCGGGCCCTTCTTCCGCGAGAACACCCCGCGCTTCGACAGCGGCGCCCAGATCGCCAAGGACCTCAAGGGCGGATCGGAGGTCGTCCTCTACGGCCGCATCACCAACGCGCAGGGCGCGCCGCTGGCGAACGCCCAGGTCACGGTGTGGCAGACCGCCGCCGACGGCCGCTACGACATCCAGAACAGCATCGAGGAGATCGACTGCCGCGGCATCTTCCGCACCGACGAGAAGGGCAACTACCTGATCCGCACGGTGCGTCCGCTCGGCTACTTCATCCCGCTCGACGGCCCGGTGGGCCAAATGGTGATGGCCCAGAAGCGGCACGGCAAGCGGCCGGCGCACATCCATTTCCTGATCAGCGCGCCGGGCTACCGCGAGCTCGTCACCGCGCTTTACCTCTCGGGCGACGAGCATTTGGACGACGACGTGGTGTTCGGCGCCTCGGGCGATCTCGTCGCCGAGGTGAAGGCCAACGATCAAGCCTCCCCGATCAAGGGGCTGCCCAGCATCCACTTCGATTTCAACCTGGCGCGCGAGAGCGAAGCCGACCGCCGCGCCGGACGCGTCGGCGCCGACCCCGAACAGGTGACGGCGGGGAACGGCCAGGCGACCACCCCCTACGGCGCCCCGCCGCCCGAGATGCTCGACGCCGACAAGCCCAAGAAAGCCGGCATCCTCGGCGGCCTCTTCCGCGGCAAGTGAGGGCGGCTATCGGGTGTCATCCTCGGTCATCCTCGGGCTTGTCCCGAGGACCCATCGCGCCGCATACTCCCGTATCGGTGTAGAAATCGCGCGCCGAGCAATCTCAGCGATGGCCTTGGTGCGGCACCGCCATGAACACCAGAGCAGGCTGAGGTCTGGGTCCTCGGGACAAGCCTGAGGATGACAACAAGCGCGCGAGGTTGGGGAGGCACTGTCATCTCATGAAAGCGCCGCCATTCGCCTACGTCCGGGCGGCCACGCTCGCCGATGTGTTCCGGCTGTGGGCCGAGGCGGGGCCCGACGCCAAGCTGATGGCCGGCGGGCAGACGCTGCTCGCCTCGCTCGCCTTCCGGCTATCCGATCCCGGCACCGTCATCGACATCTCGCGCGTGGCCGAGCTGTTCGGCACCGCGCAGGCCGGCGGCGCGGTGCGCGTCGGCGCGCTGACGACGCATGCCGAGCTCGGCGCGCACGAGCTGGTCCGCCGGCATGTGCCACTGCTGGCCGAGGCCGTGCCGCTGATCGCCCACCCCGCCATCCGCAATCGCGGCACCATCGGCGGCTCGCTCGCCTTCGCCGATCCGGCGGCCGAGCTGCCGGCCTGCTGCGTGGCGCTCGAAGCGACCATCGTCGCCCGCAGCCTGGGCGGCGAGCGGCGCATTGCGGCAGCGCAGTTCTTCACCGGCCTCTACGCCACGGCGCTGGCCGAGCGCGAGCTGATCGCGCGGATCGAATTTCCGGTCGCCAAGGCCGGCGAGCGCGCCACTATCCTGGAGCTGGCGCGGCGCTCGGGCGACTACGCCATGGCCGGCATCGTCGCCAGGGCACAGGTCTCCGGCGGTGTGCTCGCCGATCCGCGCCTGGTGTTCTTCGGCGTCGGCGACGGGCCGGTGCTCGCCGGGTCCGCTGCGGCCGCCATCTCCGGCAAGCCCGCCACGGCGCAAGCGATCGCGGCGGCCCAGGCCGCGCTCGAAGCCGATCTCGATCCGCCCGAGGACCAGCACGGCAGCCCGCAGATGAAGCGCCAGCTCGCCCGCGTGCTGCTCGCCCGCGCCCTGCACCGCCTCGCTCGACCGCAGGAGGCGCGTGCCGCATGAGCACTCACATAGCCGGCATGGGCGTCGACGTCTCCCTCACCGTCAACGGCGAGCGCGTGACACGGCGCGTCGAGGCGCGCCGGCATCTGATCGACTTCCTGCGCCTCGATCTGGGCCTGATGGGCTTGCACACCGGCTGCGAGCATGGCGTGTGCGGGGCGTGCACCGTGCGCGTCGACGGCCGCATCGTGCGCGGTTGCCTGGTGCTGGCCGCCGCCCTCGACGGCGCCACGGTCGAGACCATCGAGGGCGTGTCCGACTCGGGCGAAATCCGCGACCTGCAGGAGGCGTTCATCGCCCGCAATGCCTGCCAGTGCGGGTTCTGTACTCCGGCCATGCTGATCGCCGCCGCCGACCTGCTGGCGGCGAAGCCGCAGCCGACGCGGGCCGAAATCCGCGAGCACCTCGCCGGCAACTACTGCCGCTGCACCGGCTATCACGCCATCGTCGACGCGGTCGAGGCCACGGCGCGCCGCCGCAATGGAGGTGCGCCATGAGCGAGGTCATCGATCCGAGATCGGTCGACCGGCCGAACTCCTACATCGGCAAGTCGGTGCCGCGGCCGAATGCAGCCAAGCTGGTAGAGGGCCGCGGGCAATTCGTCGACGACATGATCCTGCCGCGCATGGCGCATGTGGCGTTCGTGCGCAGCCCGCACCCGCACGCCAAGATCGTCAAGATTGATGTGGCGGAGGCGCTCGAAGTACCCGGCGTGCTGCGCGTGTTCACGGGCGCCGATCTGGCGCCGCACTGCGATCCGTGGGTGGCGACGCTGGCGCACCTCAAGGGCATGAAGTCGGCGCCGCAGCTTCCGTTGCCGCTCGAGCGCGCCACCTGGGTCGGCGAGGCGGTGGCAGCGGTGGTGGCAGAGAGCCGCGCGCTGGCCGAGGATGCCGCCGCCAAGGTGGCGGTCACCTACGCGCCGCTGCCGGCGGCCGTGGAGATGGAGACGGCGCTGGATGCCTCGACGCCCGTGATCCACCCCGATCTCGGCGACAACCTCTGCTTCCAGCGCGTCAACGAGGCCGGCAAGGTCGACGATGCGTTCGCCGCCGCCCACAGGGTCGTCGAGGCGACCTTCCATTCCGGCCGTCATACGGGCCTCACGCTCGAGCCGCGCTCGATCCTGGCCGACTACAACCGGGCCTCGGGCAAGCTCACCGTCTACCACGCGACCCAGGCGCCGCACATGATGCAGGGCGTGTTCGCCAAGCATATGCGGTTGCCCGAGGGCGACGTTCGCGTCATCTGCACCGACGTCGGCGGCAGCTACGGCATCAAGGTGCACGTCTACCCCGACGAGATGGCGGTCGCCGTCATTGCCAAGATGATGGCGCGCCCGGTCAAGTTCATCGCCGACCGGCTGGAGAGCTTTGCCAGCGACATCCACGCCCGCGACCACCGCATCAAAGGCCGCATGGCGGTCGACGCCGAGGGACGCATCACGGCGATCGACATCGATGATCTGACCGGCATCGGGCCTTACTCCGTCTACCCGCGCACCAGCGCGGTGGAGGGCAACCAGGTCGTCAACCTGGTCGGCGGGCCCTACGACTTCGCCAACTACCGCGCCAAGACCACGGTGGTGCTGCAGAACAAGACGCCGACCTGCCAGTACCGCGCCGTCGGCCACCCGATCGCCACGGCGGTGACGGAAGGGCTCGTGGACCTCGCAGCCGACGCGGTAGGGCTAGATCCAGTCGAGTTCCGCCGCCGCAACCTGATGAAGGACGGTACCTATCCGCGCACCTCGCCTGCCGGCATGAAGTTCGAGGGCCTCTCCCACGAGAAGTCGCTCGACACGCTGCTTGCCATGATCGGCTACGAGGGCCTGCGCGCCGAGCAGCAACGCCTGCGGGGCCAGGGCATCCACCGCGGCATCGGCTTTGCCAGCTTCATCGAGCTGACCAATCCCAGCCCCTTCATGTACGGCATCGGCGGCGCCCGCATCTCCGCCCAGGACGGTTGCACGGTGCGGATCGATCCCGACGGCTCGGTGATGGCGGCCACCGGCGTCACCGAGCAGGGCCAGGGCACCGAGGCCATCATCCGCCAGATCGTGGCCGAGGCCGTGGGTGTGGCAATCGACCAGGTGCGCGTCATCACCGGCGATACGCTCACCACGCCCTACGGCGGCGGCACCTGGGCCTGCCGCGGCGCCGGCATCGGCGGGGAGGCCGCGCTGCAGGCCGGGATGGCCGTGAAGGAAGCGACGCTGAAAGTGGCCGGCGCCATGCTGCAGGCGACGCCCGATACGCTGGACCTGGTCAGCGGCGAGATTGTCGAGCGCAGAAGCGGCCAGGCGCGCATGCCGCTGGCCGAGCTTGCCCGCATCGTCTATTTCCGCGGCGACACCCTGCCGCCCGACCTGCCGCGCGAGCTGATGCAGACGCGGCATTTCATCACCAAGGAGTACCCCTTCGCCTTCACCAACGGCGTGCAGGCCTGCTGGCTCGAGGTCGATGTCGACACCGGCATCGTCACGCTGCTCAAGCACTGGTGCGTGGAGGACTGCGGCCGAATTATCAATCCATTGCTGGTCGACGAGCAGGTGCGCGGCGGCATCGTGCAGGGCCTCGGCGGCGCGCTCTACGAGCACTGCACCTATTCGCCCGAGGGCCAGCTACTGGTCGGCTCCATGGCGGACTACCTGGTGCCGATGGCGGCCGAGATGCCGGACATCGAGGTCGGCCACGTCGAGACGCCGACGAAGGAATCCCTGCTCGGCGCCAAGGGCGCGGGCGAGGCCGGCACGGCCGGCGCTCCCGCCGCCGTCATGAACGCCATCAACGACGCATTGAAACCCTTCGATGCCCGGGTGTTCGCCCAACCCTTCACGCCCGAGCGCATCCTGGCCGCCCTCGGCAAGGTGCCGTCGCGCTGGCCGGCGCCGGTGAGATCGGGCGCATCGCCGGCCCGGACCGAAGCCAGTGCCGCAACGGCCGCGCCGTCCCTCAACCTGCCGCGCGAGCCGGGCCTGTTGACCCGCCTCTTTGGCCGCAAGGGCGGCTGACTCTTGGTTAAATTGTTTCACGTGAAACAATGAGGTGTTCAGCGTTAAGCCTAACGCCGAAGCGCACCATGAGCCGATAAATCCAATCCGGTCCGATCGCGTCAGCGTCCGACGAACCTCGGCAGGCGGCGCTGGTTGGTGGCGTCGACGCCTTCCTTGAAGTCGGCGGTGCGGCGCAGCCGGGTTTGCTTCTCGAGCTCGATGTCGGTGGCCGCGCGCACGCGCTCGGCAAGGCCGGCGCGCAGGGTCGCGCGCGTCTCCAGCACGCCCAGCGGAGAGGCCTGCGCGATCTCGGCGGCAAGTTTCTGTGCGGCGGCGCGCACCTCTGCCTGCGGCACCAGCGCGTCGGCCAGGCCGATGCGATAGGCCTCCTCGCCGGTCACGCGCCGGCTGGTATAGAACATCAGCGCCGCCCGCGAGGGACCGATCAGGGCCGGCAAGGTGTGGGTGAGCCCGAAGCCCGGATGGAAGCCGAGCCGCGTGAAGTTGGCCGAGAAACGCGCCTCGGGACAGGTCACGCGCAGGTCCGGCACCAGCGCCAGGCCGAGGCCGCCGCCGACCGCCGCGCCGTGGATGGCGCCCACGATCGGCTTGGCCGTGCGGAACAGGCGCACCGCCTCGATATAGAGATGCGCGGCCTGGCCGGTCTCCGATTTCTTGACCAGCACGTCCTGCACGTCGGCGCCGTCGCCGAGCTTGGCGCCGGCGCAGAATGCCGTGCCCTGCGCCGCCAGCACGATGGCGCGGCAGGCGCTGTTCTTGTCGAGCGCCTCGCAGGCCTCGGCGATCTGGCGGATCAGCTCGATGTCGAAGAAGTTGTGCGGGGGCCGGCGGATCTCGATGGTGGCGACCATGTCGGCCAGGTCGACGCCGATGTCTTTGAACGGGCCCATGCGCTCTCTCCCCCGGTTGTGTCTGCCGTCCTGGGGACGGCGGCCCGAGTTTCCACCGGCTCCGCCCCAGCGGCAATGGGCAATCGTACAGGCCCTGCGCAAGAGCGGCGGCCCGTGCTAGAGGCTGGGGTGCAAGGGGGAGGCGCAATTGATGACGCCGGTTTCCGCAGAGCTCGCCCGACGCATCGCCGACGTGGAGTCTGATCGCCTGCCGCCGGCCGTGCGCGAGACCTACGAGCGGCTGCTGATAGACGTCGTCGGGCTGTGCCTGGTGGCGCGCGCCAGCGACTACGTCAGGGCCGCGCTCGAAGCCTGGCCCGATCCGGGCCCCGCCGCCGCCATCGGCCACGCGCGCGCAATGAGCGCCGCCGGGGCGGCCTTCGTCAACGGCACCGCCGCACACGGCGAGGACTTTGACGACACCTTCGAGGGTGGGCCTGTGCACGCCGGCGCCGTGATCGTGCCGGCCGTGCTCGCCGCCGCCGAGCAAGAGCTCGCCAGCGGGAAATCAGCTCTCGTCGGCATCGCCGTCGGCGTCGAGACCATCTGCCGCCTGAGCCTGGTGGTGCCGAAGGCCGTGCACAAGGCGGGCTTCCACCCCACCGCCGTGTTCGGCGCCATGGCTGCCGCCGCCGGCGTCGGCGCGACCCTGAAGCTCGATCCCCGGCAGCTCAGCCATGCGCTCGGCATCGCCGGCTCCATGGCCGGCGGCATCATCGAGTATCTCGCCGACGGCAGCTGGACCAAGCGCATGCATCCGGGCTGGGCGGCGCAGTCGGGCCTGCGCGCAGCGCTGCTGGCGCGCGCGGGCTTCACGGGCCCAGCCACGGTGTTCGAGGGCACGCACGGCCTGTTCAACGGCTTCGCCCACACGCGCGACGGCAACTGGGCGGCGCTGCTCGACGGCTTCGGCGAGCGCTGGCTCGCCGAGACGCTGGCCTTCAAGCCCTATCCCTGCGGCACCATGATCCAGCCCTACATCGATTGCGCCCGCCGGCTGCGGCAGCGCGGCATCGATCCGGCGGCGATCGCCGACATGGTGTGCGAGGTCGGCGAAGGCACGGTGCACCGGCTGTGGGAGCCGCTGGCCGAGAAGCGGCGCCCGCCCAACGGCTATGCCGCCAAGTTCGCCACGCCCTACTGCATCGCCGCGGCGCTGCTGGGAGGTAACCTCGGCCTCGACGCCTTCACCGACGCCGCCGTCGCCGATCCCGCGGTGCGCGCGCTTTCGGCCAAAGTGCGCTACCAGATCGATCCGGCCAACCCCTACCCCAACGCCTACACCGGCCACATCCGCGCCAGGCTCGCCGACGGCCGCATGGTCGAGGAGCGCCAGCCGCACCTGCGCGGCGGCGCCCAGGCCCCGCTCACCCGCGCCGAGCTCGAGGAGAAGTTCATGCGCAATGTGCTGGCCGGCGGCTGGACGCAGGACCGGGCCCGCCAGGCGCTCGCGCTGGCGCGCGATCTGTGGGCAAATGCCCCTGTCGTCCTCGATGTCCTGTGCGAGCGCGGGAGGGGCTGATCCGCCGTGATTTCGTCCACGCCCTATTGGTGGGAAACCGCACCACCCGTCTCCCTGCCTGAAGCGAGTGTGGCGCCGAAGTGCGACGTCGTCATCGTCGGCGCGGGCTATACCGGGCTCGGCGCCGGGCTCACGCTCGCCCGCGCCGGCCGCAGCGTCCAGATCTTCGATCGGCAGCGGCCGGGCGAGGGGGCCTCGACCCGCAACGGCGGCATCGCCAGCGGCAACCTGCGGCCGAGCCACCAGGAGCTGGCGGCCAGGTTCGGGGAGGCGCGTGCCGCCGCCATCCAGGCAGAGGCCAAGGCCGCACGCGAGGACCTCGCCGATTTCATCGGGCGCGAAGCCATCGACTGCGACTACCAGCTGGCCGGCCGCTTCACCGGCGCCGCCAAGGCCTCTGACTACGAACGCCTGGCGCGGGAGGCCGATCAGCTGCGCAAGAGCCTCGGAGTAGAGGCTTACTCGCTGTCCCGCTCCGAGCAGAGGAGCGTGCTCGGCACCGATTTCTATCACGGTGGCCTGGTGCGCAACGACATCGGCGGGCTGCACCCGGCCAAGTTGCATCGCGGCATGCTGCAGCTGGCCGAGAAGGCCGGGGCGGTCGTGCATGGCGAGACCGCTGTGCTCGGCTTCAGGCCGAGGGACGGCGGCTTCGAGGTCGCGACCGCCCGCGGCCCCGTGCACGCCCAGCACGTCATTACCGGCACCAATGGATATACCGACAGCGCCGACCGGTGGCTGCGCCGCCGCCTGGTGCCCGTGCGCAGCCGCATCATCGCCACGGCGCCGCTGTCCAACAACCTGATGGCCGAGCTGATGCCAAAGCGTGTCATGTGCTCCGAGACGCGCAAGCTCCATTACTACTACCGCCCCTCGCCCGACGGCACGCGCATCCTGTTCGGCGGCCGCGACGGCACCATCGCCGGCGATCCCGCCTGGCCGACGGCCAGCCTGCGCCGCGCACTTGCCGACATCTTCCCCGTGCTCGACGGCGTCGACATCACGCACAGCTGGTATGGCTACGTTGCCATGAACCGCGACATGATCCCGCGCATCTTCTCGCACGATCGCGTGCGCTATGCGGTCGGCTACTGCGGCTCGGGCGTGGTGTGGGCGCGCTGGGCGGGCCAGAAGGCGGCTTGGCAGATCCTCGGCGACGAGCGCGGCCGGTCGGCGCTCGACTTCCGTCCGCCGGCAGCAGTGCCGCTCTTCAACGGCACAGCCTGGTTCATGCCGGCCGTGTTCGCCTGGCTGACGCTGCAGGATCGCCTCGACCGGCTGCGCCGGTAGGCGGCCCTGCCTCAACCCCTGAGGTACTTGAGGATGTAGTAGCCGATCGTCACCGCCGGCACGCCCACGCGCATCATGACGCTGGTAGCCTCGATGTTGCCGAGGTCGCGGTAGAGCCGCTCCAGGTAGGAGATGCGCAGCATGACGAGGGCCTCGTCGAGGCGCTGCTCGACCTCCTTGCCCGACCGCGGCGCGCCGGCGATCCCCGCGAGCGGCTCGCCACGCAGGCCCGTGTCGGCGAGGCGCTGGCGCAGGCTCACCATCTCGGCGTTGACGGCCCGGTCGACCTTGGCGGTCAGCAGTACCCACGGCGGGATGAAGCCAACCACCAGCAGCAGCAGGGTGACGCCGACGCCGATGTAGTCGCCCAGCTTGGCGTCCGTGTACCAGGTGTAGGCGGCGTTGACGATGAAGAAGCCGAGCACGATGGTGGCTCCCTGCACGCTCATCTGCAGGAACGGGCGATACTGGCGCTCGTGCAGCACCACCTCGATGGGGGCGCGGAAGTTGTGCTCGCGGATGGCCCAGCGCGTCAGCAGCAGGAAGCCGACGAGCTGCACCCAGATGAAAGCGATCAAGAACCACTCGACGCACCAGATGCCGAGCAGGAGCTGGTCGAGGCGACTCATGCCGCCGGGCTTGGCGTTGTCGACGTAGAAGGCCTTGTAGTCGTAGAGGCAGAACGGGGTGGCGATGACGACGGCGGCCAGCGCACCCAACGGACCGAGCACGAGCCAGATGGCGTGCCGCGCCTTGGACGGGGGCATGTCGAGATAGGCGATGCCGGCCATGAAGTTGCGGGTGAACATGGTGGCGAAGAGGCGCAGCGTGATGAAATGCGCGGCGAGGTAGAGGGGCTGCAGCTGCCATTCAGGGGTGGTGACGAAGGCGTGCACGTCCTCCGCCAGCGACACGCCCGCCGCCCAGCAGCCCACGGCCAGCACCGCCACGACGAACAGGAATTCGCGCGGCCGGCGCGGGAAGATGCGGTCGATCAGGGCGCGCCCCTCGCCTTCGAGCGAGATCGGCGGCCCAAGCTCCTCCCAGCTCGGCAGCGCCGAGTAGACGAAGCCGGGCCCGGCAGGCTCGGGGCGCTCGGCCAGGCGGCGGCGCAGGCCGATGTAGCGCACACACACCCAGATCAACACCAGCAGCAGTGTCGCCGACAGGCACACGGCCCCGAGCGCCAGCCATTTCAGGTGCGGCAGCTGCTCCAAGTAGTCTACGACGCGCGTGCCCATTCGCCCCTGGTCCCTGCAGGCCGCGGCGAAAGCACGAGCATGCGCATCACGGCCAAGCCTTGGAACAGAGCAGGATTCACGCTTCGGCCCGAGACGGGTGTTGTGAGCCGGCGCGGTTTGATCCGAAGCGATCCTGCTCAAAGCGATGTACGACCGCCGCGCAACCCGTCAACAAGGTGCCGCAGTTGCCGGCGGGCCGCAAGCCCGCCCCCGTGAGCAGGCAGAATCCGCCCGTTCACGGCACCAGGGATGCTAGAGGGCGCCTCGACGGGCCTGATGGAGGCGGCGGCGTGCCGTGCGGCCACCGTCAGCCGCGGGGATTGCGATCCGATATCATCAGCAGAAACGGCATCGGCGCGTCGTTCTTGTCGGGGATCAGCGAGCCGATGGCCGTGACGATGCGCCGGTCGCGGTTGTTGATCACGCCGTTCAGCTCCCAGTCGGCATGTTTGCGCAGCACGGCGGGCCCGACCTTGTCGAAGAAGATCGAGACGATCTCGTCACCCGTGAGCCGCATGAGGTCGTCGGGCCCCTCGAACTTGTAGTTGCCCTCGCCGCCCGTCTCCGCGTCCATGACCTGTGCGTAATAGGTCGCCATGCCCTCGCCCTCCCGGTGGCTGCGGCGGGATCCTGCTGAGTTTGCATGACAGCCACATGACGGCGCGCCACAGGCCGCGCCCGCGCCGGCGCCAACCGGTTGAAATGCCTACGCTTGCGGGCGGCAGTAGGTCTCGCGCACGGCCAGCAGGCAGAGCAGGCCGCCAAGGCAGCAGGCGATGATGGAGGCCAGCGCCAGGCGATAGGCGCCCGTATCGTGGAGGCGCGCGCCCAGCGCGGTCTCGCCGGTCCAGGCCAGATCGAGCACTAGGCCAACCAGCGGCTGGAACAGCGCGCCGGCCCCGGTCACGAGCGCGTTGACGAAGCCGATCGCAGTGCCGCTGAGTGCGGCTGGATGGTTCTCCCGGACCAGCGCGAAGCACACGATCTGCGCCGAGCCGAGGAAGCCGACGAGGAAGCACAGGACGCCGAGCGCGGGGACCGGCAGTCCCGGCACATAGACGAGCGCTGCCAGCGCCAGGGTCTCGAGCACGAGCCCGGCCAGCGCCGGCGGCTTGCGCAGGCCGATGCGGTCGGACAGCCAGCCAAACAGCGGCGCGCCCACGCCCCAGCCGATGAAGATGATGGAGGTCAAGGTGGCGGCCTGGATGCGCGACAGCCCGTAGGCGACCTCGAGGAACGGCACGCCCCAGAGGCTGGCAAAGGCGAGCAGCGGCGCCGAGGTGCCGAGGCCGGCGAGCGCGACGAGCCAGGTCTGCGGGTGGCGCGCCACGATACCGAAGCCCGCCACCGCCTGGCCGATGCCGCCGCTGCCGCGCCACCGGTCGCGCACTGTCGCCCAAGCGGCGACGGCCAGGGCGACGCCGCCGGCGGCAAGCAGCAGCGTGGTCGTGCGCCAGCCCTCCGCCTCCACCGCCATCCGCAGCGGGGCCTGCCCGAACACGCCGCCCGCCATCCCCGCCGCCATCGCCATCCCCGAGAAGATGGCGAAGCGGTTGGCAGGGAACCACTGGCCGGCGACCGCCATGGCGCCGACCAGGCTGAAGGCAGCCGAAGCGCCGATCAGGAAGCGGCCGAAGGTGGCGGCAGCGAGCGTCTCGCTCACGGCGGAGAGGACGCACCCGCCCCCGCACACGAGCGCGGCAACGGTGATCAGCCGGCGCGGCCCGAGGCGGTCGAGCAGCAGGCCGACCGGGATCTGCATGCCGGCATAGCCGTAGAAGTAGGCCGCCGAGAGATGCCCGAGCACCGCCGCGCCGACGGCGAAATCGCGCATCAGCTCCTCGACCATGACGCTCGGCGCCACCCGCAGCACCCAGGCATAGAAGAAGAAGCCCGCGCCCGTCATCCACCCCAGTAGCGGCAGCAGGCGTGGCGCATCGGCGGTCGGCACTGGCGCGGCGCGCATGCTGGGCCCCCCGGTTGGCAGGCAAGGAGCGCAACCATGCACGGCCGATGCGCCCGCGCAAGCCGGTTCAAAGCGCACCAGGTGCCCGGTCGGCGGGTACCTTTTCTACGGCGAGAAAGGGCGCCGGGCCGGCGTCAGCGGAAGGCGGCGACCCTGGCAGCCTGCTCGGCGATGACGCGCGCGTTGTCGAGATCGGGGGTGCCCGCCGCCTCGCCCTTGATCAACACCTTCGCGTTGGACCACACCGGCAGGCTCGGGCAGCCGCCTGTGCGGGATCGCGCAAGCCTTCACGCGGGCGGGATCGCAATGTCCGCGAGCCGATGCAGAGACGGCTCGCAATGCTCCGCTCTGGCGCCGTCACGCGCCGGCAGGTGCATGCGGTTGTGCCAGTAGACCGGCATGCCGGCGCCTTGTGCCCCCGGGACGTCCGAGGCCGAGCCGGCCACGAACAGCGTGCGCTCGGGCCTGGTGCCGAGCGCGCGCAGGGCGGCGAGGTAGGGCTCCGGCCGCGGCTTGTAGAAGCCGGCGGTCTCGGCCGTGATCACGACCGCGAAGCGGTCGCCGGCGCGCGCTGCGGCGGCGCGTCCGAGCCGCTCCGAGCAGTTGGTGGCCACCGCAAGCGGGATGTGCGCGGCGAGCCGGGCGAGCACGCCCGCCGCTTCCGGCCACGGCTGGAGCTCGCCCCAGCGGCGTTCGAGGCGGTCGGCGAGGTCACCGGGCAGGCCGGCATCGACGGCGGCCTCGCGCACCAGCGTCGCGTAGGAGCGATAGGGGCCGCAGCCATGCCTCTCCCCTTAGTTCAGGCGCAATCGTGGGTTACATGAGCACCAACAAGGAGTTGGGCCATGACGCAAGCGATACCGGACGATCTGTGGCGTGATTTTCCAAAGACGGCAACCGAGT
>Ga0247727_10006987_pt1 | contig 21837 bp, 27 predicted proteins | sample WisWelCaveWW1625_FD_202498 | JGI IMG/M metagenome (GOLD analysis project Ga0247727, IMG submission 202498) | Biofilm microbial communities from Wishing Well Cave, Virginia, United States - WW16-25 | ecosystem: Environmental > Aquatic > Deep subsurface > Groundwater > Cave microbial mat | place...
TACCGCTGCGACGGCAAGAACCATGTGCTGTGGCAGGACGCCGAAGGGAACTACCACACCGACCCGCAGCCCTGCCCGGGCGCGCCCGCCTGCGAGGCGAAGCCCGTGGGGCGCTTGGAACTCATCGTGCCGCGGTTCGGGCGCCTCGGCACCATCACCCTCACGACGACCAGCATCCACGACATCAGGAACCTCGACGGGGCGCTCCGGGCCACGGCGCTCCGGATCGGGGGACTGGCGATGCTGCCGCTGCGCTTGACCCGGGTGAAGCGGATGATCTCGACGCCCGAGACCTCGAAGCAGAACGGGCAGGAGGTGCGCACCGGCCGGCGGCTGCGCCGGGCCAAGTGGCTCCTGCACCTCGAGCCGTCGCCGGAGTGGGTGCGCCACATGCTGGCCTCCCAAAGCCGAACGCCCGGCCAGCTCGCCGGCGGCACGGACGTCCTGGCGCTGCAGCCGCCCGCCGACGACTTGGACGGGGACGACGATGCCACCGATGTGGTGGCCGTGGAGGTGCCGGTGGCGATCGATACCAGCCAGGCCCCGGCGCTCGAACAGGCGCCCACGAACGGTATTGACGCCGAGCGGTGGACGCCGCGGATCGAGGGCTGCACAACGGTCCAGGCCCTCGAGGCGCTGCTGGGTGAGATCGAGGCGATAGACCAGCCCAACCACCGCGATCACGTTCGGAAGCTGGCCTATCGGCGCATCGTCGCGATCGTGGCGGCGGTGCTGGACAAGCTCGACTGGCGGAACCCCGATGCAGTCGAGAAGAAGCTCGCGGCCGCCGTAACGAAGCTAGACCCGCTGCCGGGTGACACACCGGGCCTGAACCTGGCGCTCGACCTGGTCGAAGTGGCACGCCAGCGGCTCGCCGAGCTGGCCCCGGCGCCGGAAGAAAGCAGGGCCGCGTGATGAACGCAACCGTTCCGCTCTCGTTCCGGGCCTCGATCCCGCCGCTGCAGAGCGCCGTCAGCGTGCATGGCGGTGGCGACGGGGTGCGGCTCAAGCTGGACGTCCCGCAGCAGGACATCGACGCGGCGCTGGCGTTCGTGCGCGCGTGCCAGGGCAAGAGCTTCAGGCTCGTCGTCGTGCGCGATGACGGTACAGGCGACGAGGATGTCGACGACCAGGGGGATTCGTGATGTCAGGCGCTGGTGACCTGATGAGCGACGTGCGCCTGGGTGTGCGCTCGGACGTGTGCCCGGGCATGCGCCGAGGCGGCGCCGAGCGGGCGCTGGATGACGCGATCGCGATGGCGATGTCGGCGGCAGATTCGGCAACGAAGTGGCGCCGGGCGTGCGAGAAGCTTGCAGCGAATCTGCGGCGAGTTGTGAACACTGGCGATGATGCGGCGCGGACCTCGACGTACGTCGCAGCGCGCGACATCGTAATCGTAAATGCAGACAAACTGCGGGCATACCGGCAGGCAACCATCGACACCGGGCTTGAACTCTGCCAGCTCGAGCGTGCGCTGGGCGAGCGGCTCGGCGTGGGTGAAAGTTCGCCCGGTCTGCGGGGCGAACCATGAGCGGCCCGGCGGCCCGCATAGCTTGGTACGTGTTCGCCGCGGGGTGCCGGCATGGCGCCCCGCGGTCGGGGAGGGTATCCGCCATCACGTCTCGCGACGTACTGGCCGGGTGGTGGTGGCGATGCTACCGCCACCCGGCGCGGGCGGGCGCTTGGGCCGCGGCGGCGGGGGTGTGACGGCACCGGGGCGGGCCGTTCATGCCTCCGCCGGCGAGGCCGAAGCGGCCGGCATGGCGAAAACGAGGCCATCGCCGATGAGGCGTGGCGGTGGGGGCAGGAACCCGCCCGGTCTTACGACCGGGGCGGCGCAGGGATGCAAGACCGCGCATCCTGCCCCCACCAGCGCGACCCATCCGCGGGGAGGGCGCGCCGGCGGAAGTGTGAGCAGGCCGGCCGGGTGAGGCAGCCCGGCCGGCCACGAAAGCGAGACTGCCCCTGGGTGCCGAGGTTTACGAGGCCGAGCACCCAGGGGCAGGACGGAACACCGGCCTTGGAGGGCCAATGCCATGTCGGATATTACCACGAGTTCGGGCGCCGAGGTCTTTCGGGAGATCGTCGTGCGCGACATTCGCGGCCAGGCGACCGAGGCCGAGGCCCGGATGTTGCGCCTACCGGCGAACCACGGGCGGTGGATCGAGGAGATCACCGCGCTCAGGGAGCGGATCGACGCGCAGATCGCGGAGCGGAGGGCGGCATACAATGCCCAGCTCGCCGACTGCCTGAAGGATCGGCAGGGCGGGCGCCTCCGGTGGGCCGACGAGCGGGCGGCATACGAGACGTGGCACGCCGCCGCGCTTGCGTTCCGGCAGCGCGTGCTGGTCCGGGAGCGTGAGGCAAAGCGGATCCGCACCGAGCACAACCGCGGTCGCAACGAGGCCGAGGCCGCCAGCAAGCGCGATGCCCGGCAATCGCTCCTCGCGACGCTGGATGACCTGCGGGACCGGGTGGAGCAGCTCGAGAAGGCGCAGTTGCAGGCGGGAGGGCGGGCAGCATAATGGTTACCCTAACCCTTGGTGGGAACACGGATATGGTCACCATCATGGACGAGATTGATGCCGATCTCGCTACGCTTTCTTGGCATCTCCACACAGCGCGTCGCGGGGGCACACCATACGCGACGGGCAGGATCGCCGGGCGCACTACATATCTTCACCGAATCGTGATGGAGAGGGTCGCTGGGCGTCCATTAGTATGCGGCGAAGAGGTCGATCACATCAACCGGAAGGGTCTTGATAATCGCCGGGCGAATCTGCGCATAGCAACAAGAGGACAGAATACGGCCAACACTTCAGGTCACGGCGTCTCCGGATACAGAGGTGTCTTTTGGGATGCACCGAGACGTCGGTGGCGTGTTGCAGTATTCGTCAACAGGCGGTATGGCTATTGCGCCCGGTTCCGCTACTTGGATGAGGCCTTAAGAGCACGTGATGCTGCGGCGCTTCGTCTGCATGGCGAGTATGCGTTTCTCAATCTCGACGAAGGAAAAATGCCAGCATGACGCGGGTGACGATCCTCGAACGGGACCTGACCCGCCTGCTCTGCATCGAGCGGGCCGCCAGGCGCGCGCTCGCCGCGCTGGACTTCACCTCGAGTGGCAGGCGCGGCGACGGGCATCCGCGCCGGACCGCGCTCGAGATCCTGGCTGCGGCGATCGACGAGCCGTGGGAGTGCACGGGGCTGACCGCCCACGCTGGGATGGTGGCCACCGGTGCCGACGCTTCGCTGCCGCCGGAGATGCTTGCGCTGGCCCTCGCCGACGGCCTGCGGGGCGGGGGAGCCGAGGTGTGCCATGCGCCATAGTGCGAGCGGTATCCCGCTGGCCCTCGTGGATCAGCGCGACGAGCTGGCGCGAGCGCCACGGTTGCCCTACGTGACGCCCGAGGCAGTGGCGGCGGACGTGGGTCGGGCGTTGGCGGCATTGATCGAGGCGGTGGCGCGGACGACAGTGGGCACGCCGCCGCTGGAGACGGCGGTGACGGATCGGTCGCCCGGGGAGCCGAGGCGATTGTTGGTCGGCGTGAAGAGCGCCGCGGCGATGATCGACGTTTCGGTGGCAACGATCAACGAGCTGATCTACAGCCGCCAGCTCGCGTCGGTCAAGATCGGCGGGCGCCGGTTGGTGCCCGTCGATGTGCTCGAGGCGATGGTTGCCGAGATGACGCGGGATGCGCACGAGGCCATGGCGGCGGGGCGGGTGCCGGGATGAGCGCCACTTTCCACCGGCTCGATGGCCCCGACGGTCGCCCGCTCGTGGCGCTGTTCACCGGCGACGGCGCTGCCGTGGTGGCCTGGCGGTGGGCGGCTGTGCTGCACGAACAGCGCGAGGTGCTGGCGCGCCGCGGCGCGGAGTGGCGCAAGCGACGGGCGCGCGCGGGGTGGCGGCGGCTGCGGTACGGGGACGAAGAGAGTACCGCTTCGGAGGGGCAGGTATGAAACCGCGAGATGGGTTCAACGTCCCGAACACCACGCAGACACCCGACGCGCTTTTCGACCTGATGCCGGGACTGGGTGATCCGGAGCTGAGGGTTACGCTGCACTTGGTCCGCCAGACATTGGGGTGGCGGCGCGAATGGTCCGACCCGGACTACAGCACCATCCCAGCCATAACCCGCGCCACCGGACTCAGCGAGGAGGGGGTTAGGCGCGGGATTCGGGCCGGCATCGCCCGAGGTACCGTCGAGCGGGCCGCCGCACCCACGACCCGCAGTTTCACCTACCGCCTTACGATCAAGCCGTCTGACGATCAAGGGGCTGGGAGGGTCAACGCGGTTGAGGGTCAACGAGCTAGGGGGTCAACGCGGTTGGGGGTCAACCGCGTTGACCCCCAACCGCGTGGGGGCTCTGAGGGTCAACCGCGTAGGGGGTCCATTAAAGGAATTAACACCCACAAGAAACACCCACATACAACTGGTTCCCCGAAGGGTAGTGAGGAAAGGGCAACGCGCACCAGAAAGCGCACCGCCACTGGCGCGGCAACCGGCGCCGCGCGCCCTCGCAATGATCGGTTTGACGCTTTCTGCGTTGCGTGGGCCATCGACCCGGACAATCCCGGAGGGGACGCTGGCCTGGCTCAGCGGTTCGCCACGCGTACGGCGAAGGAGGGCGCGACCATCGACGAGTTCCGGGTGTTCTACCGCGAGCAGAAAGCGTCCGGTGCCTGGGGTGAGTATGTGCAGCCGCACAACTGCGCAACCCGATTCCTGGCCTGGCGCCGACGGAAGGGCAAGCAGCGCGATCCGTTCGATGCCGCGGTACCCGACGCCGGGCTGTCCCACGATCCACCCGGCGCGCCGCCAAACTGGCGCGACCTGGCGTATTTCGACCACAACGGCCGGCAGCGCGTGCGCATGCCGGTGATCCTCCTCCCGATGATCGGCCTTCCCAAGGACACGCCGCCGGCTTCGTGGCCGGCCTGGCTCCTCGAGGTGTACCGTGGCACGGACTGCGATCCAGCGCGCGCCCAGTAGCGCCGCCGATCTCGCGCCGGCGTTCCCCGAGATGGAGCGCGCGGTGATCGGCGCCATCCTGCTCGGCTACGGCCAGTACGGCACCGCCGAGTGCGTGCGGCTGCTCGACGACAGATGCTTCACCCGGCCCCTCTGGGCGGCGTGTTGGCGGTCGATCGCGCGGCGCTTCGACGCCGGCGACCCCATCGACACCATCGTGGTCGCGCACGACGTCTGGTGCGATCCGGCGATGGCGCCCTTCACCGGCGACCGCCGGACGTTCGGGAACGAGGGCGCCCTTGTCGCGGCGCTGCTCGGCGCGATCTCGGGCTTCGACGAGCTGGCCGGAGTGACCATCTGGGAAGTTATCCCGCAGCACGCGCCGCACTACGCGCGATCAGTCTACGCGGCCGCGGTCCGGCGCGGCGTCATCGAAGCAGCCGCCACCGCAGCGAGGTGGGCCTACGACGAGACCGATGACATCGACGGGATGCTGGTCGCGGTGACGCGGGCGTTCGAGCAGCTCGACGACCGCGCGGCCCGCGTCGAGACCGGCGACATCGACGCGATCGCCGACGCCGCCGAGCACGATTCCGCCGCGGGCCGCGCTGCCGGGATCCCGACCGGCCTGTGGTGCTACGACGAATGGGCCGGCGGCGTCATGCCTGGCCACATCGACGTCGTGGGCGGCTACACGAGTGCGGGGAAGGCTCAGCCGGTGACAGCGAGCGTGTTGACGCCAACGGGCTGGCGCGCGATCGGCGACTTGGGGTTGGGCGACTTGGTGATTGGCTCCGACGGAAGATCAACGCCCGTGCTTGGTGTGTACCCGCAAGGCGAGCAGGACGTGTGGGAGCTAGAATTCGGTGACGGGGCGCGGGCGCGATCCACGCTGGACCATTTGTGGCAGGTCCAAACACGGCACGACAAGAGCCATACTGGACGATGGCGAGTGATGAAGTTGGCCGACATCGTGCAGGACGGCACTCATTGGGGTGATCAGGCGAAGTACTACATCCCCATGGTTGCCCCGGTAGAGTTTGATGCCGCGCCCTTGCCGGTCGACCCGTACGTTCTGGGGGCGTTGCTTGGGGATGGTCATCTGCAACAGAGAGGCGGGTCAGGCGAGGTCCTCCTGACCACTCCCGATCAGGAAGTTCTTGACTCCGTTCTGAGCCGCCTTCCGGGCATTGAGGCCCGCCCCACAGGAACGTATGACTATCGACTCGTGGCAGCAGAGGGCGGCAACGACAACTGGCTGCTGGGTGCATTGCGATCGCTTGGGCTTATGGGAAAGCTATCGCATGAAAAGTTCATACCACCGGCATACCTACTTGGGTCCTCGGCTGACAGGCTGGACTTACTGCGTGGATTGATGGACACGGACGGAACATCCACTCGGGACGGACGGCTGTCCTATTCCACCTCATCACGGCGGCTCGCGGAGGACGTGCTCTCGCTTATACGGTCGCTCGGGGGAAGGGCCAGGATCGGCGGCAAGAAGACGACGCATCGGGACTCGTGGACACTAAACCCCACCTTCCCGCGGCGAATGCAGCCCTTCCTGTTAGAGCGGAAGGCTCGGCTTGCGGCGGTCGAACGGCCCAAGAGGGAGCCGACGCGCCCTCTCGTCGCCATCCGGTCAGTTGGGCGCGAGGAGTGCGTGTGCATTGCCGTGGAGGCAAGCGACGGTCTGTACGTGACCGACGACTACGTCGTGACTCACAACACCTGGTTTGCCTGCGCGGTCGCCAACGGGGTCGTCGATGCCGGCGGTCGGGTGGCGTTCTTCACGCTCGAGATGCCGCCGCGCGAGCTGTACATCCGGCTCTTGGCCAACCGCATCGGGTCGATCGCGTACCGGCTCAGGGGCGGCGGCGGCCACTGGACCCCAACGGACCTCGAACTCAAGGCGGCGGCCCGCACGGTGATGCAGGGCAGACTACGGGTCTTCGCCGACCAGCGGAGTGCCGCCGCGATCGCGGCGATGGTGCGCCAGTCGAGCTACGACCTCGTCGTCGTCGATTACGGCCAGCTCCTCCGCCCCCCCAATCCACGGATGAGCGAATACGAGGCCAACACCGAAAACGCCCGGGCGCTCCAATCGCTCGCCGGCCGGGCCAGGTGTTGCGTCATGGCCCTATCGCAGATTTCTCAGACATCGCAACGGCTCGGCGACGGTGATGCCGTGATCGGCTTCAAGTCGAGCGGTGCATGGGCTGAGGTCGCTGACCTCGGGCTGATGCTGTCGAAGGACCCCGACGACCGCGAGGCCCTGCGGATCGTGGCCAAGAAGAACCGCCACGGCCCGAACGCCGACTCGGGCGCCGAGGCGAGGTTTCGCATGGACCGGCAAACCGGCCGGCTCCAACCACTCGACGGGCCCGGTGCGATTATGCCCGTCGCCGCTCCCGCGAAAGGGCCGCTGACGTTCGCGGCCGCATCGGAGGTAAAGACATGGTGACCGACCCCATCGTTGGGCAGATCGTGTTCTCGCATGCAGCGCCCGACCCCCGGCGCATGGGCGAGCTTCTCGCGGGTCAGACCGCTCTAGCTCGTCGGCGGGCCGACGTGATCGCCGAGTTGCGGGCACGCATCGCTGATCTCGAAGCGCGGATCGACGAGATGGAACACGCCCGGAGTGCACCATGACCCACAAGGTTCCCATGCACGCAGCAGAGATCACCGATGCCGGAATGATCCACGTCGCGGCCGGGAGCACCGGCCAGCAAGGTGGCGACTCGGGTCACGGCGGGCGGACGGTCGTCCGAATTCAGGGCAACGGAGCCGACATCGTGTTCAGGTTATTCGGCCCTGTCGATGACGACAACGCGGGTGCAATGGAGATCATTGCCAGCGGAGACGCCGAGCTGAGGATGCTGGCACGAGCGATGGACTACATCGCGAGTTCGCTGCTCGGGGTTCTGGCCACACCGCCAGAGCATCGACCTGAGCCGGACTCGTGGCACTTGACGGACTGGTAAGCGCGCCATGACCACCCTCCCGCCCATCACCCGCCCATCACCATCATCGGCCGCGTGGCGATCTTCTGGCACGCCGTCACCCACGTCGACATGTGGTCGCCCTCGCCCGACGGTGCGTGCGGCCTTCGAGCGGGTGGCGCGCGTCGGCGAGACGATGGCGAGTGCCAGGATGGAGCGTGCCGCATGATCCGCTCCGCCTGGTGCAAAGCCCGGCTCGACTACCTCACCCTCCAGGGGCGAGAGAACTGCCGCCGCTCGGCGATCGACATCGCGCGCAAGAAGGCGGCGTTCGTCCGGTCCGCCCTCGATCACGGCGACGACATGGCCGCGTGTGCCGCGGTTGGGTGGCGCCCGAGCACGTACCTCCAGCATTGCCGGTTTGACCCCGCCCTCGCCGCGGCCGCCGCAGTCGCGTGCGAATTCCGGACCGCCGACCATTCGGACGTCGCGTCCTACCTCGAGGACCTCGACGAGCTCGCCGCGGCGGCCGAGCGAATGATTGAGGACACCGCGCGACAGCTCGAGGAGTGGGCGGCGAAGCGCAGACAGCGACGCGAGGCCTACCTGGCCGAGTGCCAGCGCTGGCGGGAGGAGCGAGGGGCGGCAGTGGCCAGGCGCGGGCGCCTGCGGGTGCCACGTGAGACCGTAGTGACGGTCGCCGAGCCGGATCCGCCTCGTTGGATCGACCCGCCGGCGCGGTGGGCTGCGCACGACGCCGAGCTGAAGCGCCAGCGCCAGGAGCGGTCTGCCGAATTCGCCCGTCGGCGGGCCGAGATCGAGGCACAGCGTGAAGCGAGGCAAGGCATCCACGATCAATCATCCGGCGCGCCGGCATCCGTGGCCTCACCACCTCCCACCACGCCCCGCCCCCCCGACGTCGCGCTCCCCTGCGGCTGCTCGGCGGCTGACCACTGCCTCGCCGGCGCCGCGCTGGCACTTCAGGCCCGTGTCCTCACGGCCCGCGAGATCGCCGGCACGTACCACGCACGCGGGTACGACCACGCGCTGCACCTCGCGGGGCGGGCGGCGCGCCGGGCGTACTACGAGCACCGCGGCGCGCTCGAGCATCCGGTGATCCTGGCTGCGATCGTGGCGAATGACCGGTGGACAGAAAGGCGGGCGGCGTGAGCCACCTCGGCGGGGAGGATATCCGCTGCTTCTGGTGTGGACAGAATCCGATCAGGTCTGGTCCACGCGCGCCCGTCGAGGTGCTGATCCGCATCAAAGCAACCGACGACAAAGCGGCGTTGGCCCACATCCTGGCCCTGGGCCAAAGGCTTGCAGCCACCGACAGTGAGCCACGCCTACCGCAAACGTTCGCGTCTACCGGTACCATACACGTCAGCGTGGAGCGCCGCGACGTGACGATGGAACAGTATTACGCCGAACTGTCAGAGCATCTCCGTCGCAGCGATCGGGGATTGGACGCAGAGGACCGCCCGGCATGAGTCACTGGTACCAGCCCGCACTATGGCGACTGCCTCGCGAACCCCGCTCTCCGGCGGAGAGGGACCGCGCGTTCACCGCGTTCCTCCGAAGGGCATCGCCGGGCGCCGCGACCGTCGCCCTCCGATGCGCCGTGATCGCGCACCTCGGCGCGCTGTTCGGCGGGGGACGGGTGAGGTGCCCATGCGGGCGTCGGGGCCTCTTCGCCCTCGCTGGCGACGGACCCGCAGTTGCGTTCGCCTGCCCGCACTGCGGTCGCGTGGAGCACTTCACGCCGGCGGACCTGCAAGCCATGGAGACCACGGCATGACCCCTGACACTGCCAGCATCCTCGCCCTGAACCGCCTCCTCGCCGCCGCCGAGCGCACCCTTGCCGCAGCGCTCGCGGAGCTCGATCGCGCCCACGCCCGCATCGCCGCGCTCGAGGCCGAGGTGGCGGATACTGAAGCGAGTGTGCTACATGCCCTTTTTGCGGCGCAGAAGGTCCTCGAAGCCGTGCCGCGTCTGCTTCAGACTTCCGGTCCGGTGGCGATCACAGAGGTAATACGTATTTGTCGCGACGGGCAAAGCGAGACGCAGATAAAAGCTGTCGTTAAGGAGGTAGAACGCAAAGCCGCTTCCCGCGCCTGCGCCCTCGCCGCGCTGGCCGAGGCGGCGGACGATGACGACGGATGTCCCGTCGGCGACCCGGACTGCGACCTACCGGCGGATAGCCTGCACGAGTGGTGCGAGGCGCCCGAATGATCGATCGCCCCCACCCAGGCCAGCGCGTCAGCCTGCGTTACCGCCTATCCCTGCGCGGCTACACCGGCCTGCATCTGGCGCGCAGCGTGGTGGTCGTCGCCGGCACGGGACGCGGACCGATCAACGTGCTGGTGGTGATCGAGGACGATCGGCGCGTGGTGGTGCCGCGGGGGCAGTTGTTCGATGAGGGGGCGTTCACGCCATGAGCGCCAACGCCACCGACAAGGTCTCCCGCGCTGTCGCGATGGCTGTCGGTGCCGAGGTCTGCGAAGTGCTCGATCCCGTGTGCGAGCGGTGGATCGTGGCTGGCTCGATCCGCCGGCGACGTCCGATGGTCGGCGACGTGGAGATCCTCTACATCCCGCGGTTCGGGGATCGGCAGGTCGACCTGTTCACGGTGGCGTCGATGTCGTTGGCTGACGATGCGATCGAGTCGATGTTGCGGTCCGGGCTGCTGGCCAAGCGAGCGTCGAGGACCGGGGTGTTCGCCTGGGGAGACAAGAACAAGCTGGCGGTGCACCAGGCCAGCGGCATCGGCGTGGACCTCTTCGCCGCCACCGAGGCGACCTGGTGGAACGCGCTTGTCTGCCGCACCGGCGGGGCAGAGTCGAACAAGCGGATCGCGTCGCGGGCGATTGCCCGGGGGTACCACTGGAATGTGTACGGCCCTGGCTTCACGCAGGCTGCGACCGGAGAGGTGGTCCCGATGGAGAGCGAAGAGGCGGTGTTCGAGTTCGTGGGACTGGAGTACGAGGAGCCGTGGGATCGGCCATGATGTTCACCGATGCAAGCGGCACCCAGGTCCGGCTTCTCGACGCAGACTCGCGCGGGCTGTTTCCTGGCGTTTACTACGGCCCGAATCCATCGCACACCCGCCGGGCTGGCGACCGGGTTCTGGTCGCCGAAGGGCCGAGCCGCGGGCTGCGCGGTCGGGTCGTGCACACCGACGAGGGCGTGCTATTCGCCGGTCTCTTCGTCAAGATCGACGGTCAGGTCATTCCTGGCCAGTGGGTGCTGGTAGAACACTTGCGCCATGCCTGACGCCGACCGCTTCCACTGGACTTGGCTCGCCGCCGTCACTGTCGTTGCGCTCCTGCTTTCCATCCGCCGCGGGCGCCAGCGCCTCGAGCGTGCCGCCCACCGCCTGCGCTGGTGGGCGGCCGGCGTGCTGTACGCGGCGGGGCTGCACGTCCAGCCGGACGACGACAGCCCGCCTAACGACCTGCCTGAGCGGATCGCGGCGAGGATCGAGGCGCGCGAGCGGGTACGGCGGCGAAATGGGGCGCACGATGGAGCCACGTGATGTGATTCGGCTCACCCGACGCGATGCGGTCGAAGAGACGATCTCGCGCATCGAGCGACTGAGCCGAACCGCGAACGGGCACGGTGCCGCCGACGCGGTGAAAGCCGTCCATGCGATGGCACAGCGCCTCGCGGCCTTGGAGCATCTGGCGCGACTGGCGGTGCAATTGCGACGTGCGATCGACCGGATCGACAACCCGATCGCCGGAGTGGCCACCCCGGACCTCATCGCCCGCGCGGCCAAGGCAGAAGACGTGATTGTGGAATGGGCACGGGTTCACGGGAGGCGAGGCGTATGACAGGCCCGACACCACGAAACCCTCATGACCATCTGCCCCCCCTATGACCGATGGCGACCAAGTGCACAGCGAAATCAAAGCAGACGGGCAAGCGGTGTGGCGGGTGGGCCGTGCCTGGTGGCGACAAGTGCCACTGGCATGGCGGCAAGACCCCGCGGGGGATTGCACTCCCGCAGACCAAGCACGGGCGCTACTCGAAGTCGCTTCCGACCCGAATGCTGGCCGTGTACGAAGCAGCGCTCGTCGACCCGGAGTTGCTCTCGACGCGCGACGACATGGCGAAGCTGGTTGCCCGACTCGTCGACCTGCACGCGCGGGTGGACACCGGCGAAGCGGGTGGCCTGTGGCGCGGCGTACGGGTCGCCTGGCGCGAGTACAAGCGGGCGCAGGCCGGCGGGAAGACCGACGTGATGGGTGCGGCGGCGGCCACGCTCGACCGACTGATCGACGACGGGGTGGCGGATTACCTGGCATGGGACGAGATACTCAAGACGGCCGAGCTTATCCGAAGGCTGCGCGAGACCGAGCGCAAGCGCCTGGAGGCGCTGCACGCAACGGTCACAGCCGACCAGCTCGCGGTGTTCGTCGGTGCGTTGACCGACTCGGTGCGGCGGCACATCACAGATCGAAAGGTGCTCGATGCTATCGGTAGGGACATCGAGCAGCTCGTTGCTCAACCGCATGGTGCATGACTTTCGCGCGGGGTTGGCGGGCGATGCCGCCGACGGGGCGCCGGCGCCCCCGGCCTGGCGCTGGATCGCGGACAACTTCCTGGTCAAGGACGCCAATACCGGGAAGGCGACGCCGCTGATCGTCTTCCCCTGGATGGCTCGCGTCCTGCTCGACGTGTTCCCCGACGACCAGCAGCACATTCCGTACAGCCTGCTGGTCTACAGCACGGTTAAGAAGAGCGGGAAGACTGCCGTGAACGGCGCCATCGCTGCCTACCTGGTCTTCAGGCGCGCCCCGCCAGGCAGCGAGATGTATGTTTTCGCCAACAGCGAGGAGCAGAGCGTCGGCCGCGTGTTCGCCGCACTGAAGTACGCCGTGGAGAAGAACCCGGCGTTGCGGCGCCTGTGCACCGCGACGCTGCCCGAGACGTCGATCCGCCTGCGCAACGGGTCCTCGGTGAAGGCCATGGCCGCCATGCACGCAAACATCGCTGGCGCGAACCCCTACTACAGCGCATGGACTGAGTTGTGGGGGTACGTGCACCCCTTGGAGCGGAGGGCCTGGGAGGAGATGACCCCGCCTCCCACAGTACGGAACTCCATCCGCGTCGTGGACACCTACGCTGGCTACGAAGGCGAGAGTAGCCTGCTCAACGACATCGAGGACAGACTCAAGGCCGGCGAGCGCCTGTACGTCGACGGGTATACCCTGCCCTCCGGCTACCTCGATTATGCGGACGACGTCATGGCGCGCGCCCCCGAGCTCCGGCCGTACATGATGCCCGACGCGAAGAGGCGAGACGCCCTGGTCTACAACACGCCGCTCCCGTGCTACGTCGACCACGACGGCCGGGCGTACGGACTGTGGGACGAGGGTGCAGCGGCGCGCCGGATGCCCTGGCAGCATGATGTACTTGGTGAACGGTACTACCGGGAGCAGGAGACGAACCTCCTCCCCGGATCGTTCCAGCGCCTCCACCTCAACCGTCGGGCCAAGCGCGGTGGCCAGTACGTACCGCTGGCCATGTGGAAAATGCTTGAGCAGTGCGAGGCGTGGAAAGAAGGCGACCACCGGCCGGTGGTGCTCGCGATCGACGCCGCGACGCACAACGACCACATGGCGATGGTCGGCGCTCGCCAGGCCGGCGGCGTTCCCGAGGAGTGCTACGCGCGCGAATGGACGCCGCAGCCGGACCCCCGCGCCGGCGGCAAGGCCGTGATCGTGCCGAGCGACGCGCTCGTGGAGCTGCGGCGGCTGCGCAACGCCGGCATGCGGATCGTGGCGGTGGCCTACGACCCGTACCAGTTTCACGACGTGGCTCTGCGGGCCGCGGCCGAGGGTTTCAAGATGGTGGAGTTCCCGCAGCAGGCGCGCCGAGCGCTGGCCGACACGTACCTGCGGCAGATCATCGTGAACGGGGGGTTGCGGCACACGCACGACCCGGCGCTCGAGGCGGCGGTGGAGAACGCCGACGCGATCGAGGAGCGGGGGAGGACGGGGGACGAGAAGCGGATCCGCATTGTGAAGGGCGCGGGGAAGGTCGACCCGCTGGTCGCACTCAGCATGGCGGTGTGGACGGCCACCCAGGGGGCGGAGGGCGGCACGAACAAGTCAAAGGTTGACCCGCCTATGCCGCTCGGCGCCGCACTCATGGGCGGTGTGGGGACTGCCCCGCCCCGGGGGAGTCGGCCGCGGCGGATACAGGGCGGGGGCCAGGCGGCGAAGCGGTACACGAAGGCGCGGTGATTCGACAGGGGCCTGGGGCCCGCGCGGCGTTTGGGGAAGATATATTGGCGAAGCCGGTGGCGACGGACCCGGACCGCGAGTTCTGGCTGGGGATGCGCAGCACGTACATCCAACAGATCCGGCTGATTCGGGATCGATTCGAGATCAACCTGCACCAGCCGGATGGGGCGCTGGCTGCAGGTGTATGTACATCGCTGATGAACGCGATCGCCGCGATCGAGCGGCGCTTCGGCGTGGCGCCATGGACGCCGGCTTGACATGACCAGATGTTGTGTGGTAGGATATCGGGCACAACGACATAGGCAGAAAGCCGCTTTTGGCCCAAGCCCACTGGCCGCCGGTAGGTAACCCGTCCGGCGCGCGGTGGGCTTTTTGCGTTGCCCTTCGGGGCCGGTGGGTGAATGTGACCGCTCGAGCGGATCGTCTGGCGGAGCTCAAGGATCGCTTCAGCCGCGGCGAGATTGATCGCCGTGGCTATCTCGCGTCCCTGGGCGCGCTACGCAGGGCGGGCCACGCCGCGGCCGGCGACGCCTACGCTGCGGAGATCGGCGCCGCCCAGCGGGCCGTCTTGGCCGCCCGCGGCGTGCTGCTCCCGGCCGAGCCGCCCAAGCCCTCGCGCATGAAGTCGCCGCGGGCGGCCACGCGCCGTGCCAGGCGCGCTTCGGGGGCGAAGCGCGCCCCCGCTATCGTGGCAGTGCCGGAACCCAAGCGCGAGTTCACGCCGGGCCTGCCGTCCCTCGTCGGCGGCGTCGGCAGCTGGTACGGCCAAAGCCCCAAGAAGAAAGTGCTCGAGCGCCCGTCGTCCGTCTCACCCGAGGCGCTGACGGCTATCGACACGGCCGTCGACTGGAACCCCGAGGTGTCTTACGGCGCGTGGGTGTACCAGCTCATGGGCCTCGACGCCTGGAAGCTGGAGGTGACGGACGGCGGCGATTCGCCGATCAGCGAGAACGACCCGCTGTACCTCGACACGCTTGCCTTCGTGAACCGCGTGGCGCTGGCCTACGGCGGTGGCATCGAGGCGCTTCTCGCTGTAGGGATGGACTCGGTAATTCGCCGCGGCGGCATCGCGGCCGAGCTGGACATCGCCGACAGCCTCGACGACGTGGTGGACGTCGACTTTGTAGACCCAGCCCTGGTGGACTTCGAGCAGGTCGAGAGCAACGACAGACGCCACAAGAGCCTCCGGCCGGTCTACTGCCCGCCTTCCGGGGACCCCATTCCCTTCCCCGATGCCTCGTTCCGCCACTTCCCGCTGGGCGCCCGCATCGGGAAGCCTCACGGGAAATCGCCGTTCCTCCCCGTCGTCGACACCGCCTACCCACACGCGGAGCTGCGGGACAGTATCCAGCGTGTGGCGAAGAACCAGGGGTTCAGCCGGCTCGCGCTCGTCTACGCCTATGAGTCCGTGGTGAGGTCCGCGCCGCCCGACGTGGTGCGGATCAAGGACGGCGGCGCCTACGAGGTCCTCGACTGGGAGAAACTGAAGGCCCACATCGAAGCGTTCAGGGCGGATCTCCAGCACGACCTCGAGGAGATGTTCGCCGACGACAACTGGGTCCTGCCCGATATGATCAAGCCCGACTCGATCGGCGCCAAGCACGCAGCGGAGTCGTTCAACTTCTTGCAACTTGCGCAGCTCTTCGACCAGGATGTCATCGCCTCCATCAAGGGCCAGCCGGCGATTCACGGCCGCCAGTGGGGCAGCGACCTCTCCTCGACCGGGTCGGTGCAGTGGCAGGTGCAGGCGCGCGGCATCGAGGCGCTGCGCGACCTGCCGGCTCGAGCCGTCGAATGGATCATCAACCAGTGGTACCTGATCACCGGTCGCCGTGCTCGGGCCGAACTCGTGTTCGAGCCGCTCCGCAAGGAGGACCGCAAGGCCGAGGCCGAGGCGGGCAGGATCGAGGCTGAGCGCGCGATCATGCTGCGCGACGCGGGGTTCATCGACGACGATGAGGGCGCCCAGATGACCGTGGGGCACGATGCGACGGGTGAGCGCGCCGAGCCTACCACGGTTGCGGGGGGCGGCGCCAACGTCCCGCCGGCCGGGGTGATGCGCGGCAGCCACACGGTGACTTGCGGTGTGTGTGGGCACCAGCAGGACCTGAAGCACTTCGGTGAGAACGTGCTCGAATACTGTGCAATCTGCGGCGAGGTGCTGCCCGAGCGAGGTGCACCACCCGCCGGCGCGGAACCGGGTGCCGCAGGCTACTACGATCATTCGCACGAACCCCCGCCGCAGGCCGGCGGGGCCCGCCCTCACGCTGACCGGGGGAATGGGCATCGCTTCGAGCCGTTCGTACCGAGCAACCCCGACGCCGCCGGGCCGATCGAGCTGAACCAGGACCCGCCGCCGGGCGCGGCTGACGCCGAGCGCGTGCGCCGGGCGTTCGACCGCTGGGCCGAGAGCGAGGCGCCGACGTTTGTCGGCATGTACGCCGCCGTGGTCGTTGAGCGGGAGGCGGCCGCAGGCAGGGCGCCGCACACCGTGCGCACCGGGCAGACCCTCCCGGCTGATGCCTGGCAGTGGGATCCCGGGATTGCGAGGTGGCGGTACCCGCCGAAGGAGGCGGGCAAGCTCGGCCGCATCCTGCCCCCCGACCGCGCCGACACGCTCTTCGAGCGTCGGCTCGACCAGCGCCGCAAGGAGGGCATCGAGATCACCGAACGCCTGCTGGCCGGTCGCATCTCGGTGCGCGAGTGGCAGGAAGCCATGAAGCCCGTGCTCAAGGACACACACCTCGAGGCACGGATGATCGCGGTCGGCGGCAAGAACGCGATGAGCCCGACCGACTACGGCGCCGCCGGCGGGCGCATCGGCCACGTGTACACGCACCTCGGATCGGTCGGGCAGCAGATCGCGGGCGGCGAGCTGTCGCAGGGCCAGATCCGCGCGTGGGTTGGGCGGCGCTTCGAGGCCGAGTCGCGCGAGACGTACCGCCGCGGGCGCGAGTACGTGCACCTGCGTGCGGGCTACCGCGAGGAGCGGAACAACCTCGAGCCGGGCGCCGCGCACTGCAACGGCTGCGAGGCCGAGACCGCGAGGGGCTGGGTGCCGATCGGCTCGATAATCGAGATCGGGGGGCGCGAGTGCCGGACCGGCTGCAAGTGCCGGCTCGAATATCGGCTTGCCGAAGATCAGACGCTGCCCGAACTGGTGATGGGAGGAGTGCCAGCATGAGGGGCATCTCGAAGATCGATGTGATCGGTGCCGCTGCCTGGCAGGTAGGCCGCGCCTATGCGCCGGGCGACTTGGTACTGCACTCTGGCCGGCTCTGGCGCGCGGTTGCCAAGACGCTGCCCGGGGACAAATCTCCGCCGCCCGCCTCGCTTGCGTGGACTCTCGTGGTGACGACAGATGCCGGCGGCATCGACAAGGCCGCCGCTGCTCAGGCGCTGGATGCGCGCATCGGGCGGGGGGTCTAAATGTCCACACCGTTCCTGCACTTTATCAACGCGGTGCGCGTGACCGCCGATGACGGCGCCGCCTCGGGGACTCCTTCGACCAGCGACCTGGCACAGATCAACGGGCGGGTGGCCCTTGTGGAACAGCGCGCGGAGGAAATCTTCGTGTGGTCCTTCGTCATCTCGACCAACCTGGTGGACAGCTACGGCACCTGGATGGACCGGTCGAGCCTCGAGAACTACAAGCGGCAGGCGAACGAGGGGCGGGGCGTGCCGTACCTCCGGCACCACGATACCTGGCAAGACGAGATGGGGCGTGTGTTTCGTGGCAAGCTCGTGGAGGGAGACGTGGTGGAGCCTACCGCGGGCAGCGGCGTGATCCCGTTGGCCCGGGACGTCTTCCGAAAGCCGGAGAAGGAACGCTCCCTTATCGAGACGACCTTCACGCGCCGGGACCTGGAGGGGGCGGGCGACCTCATCGCGCGCCTCGAGAGCGGCATCGCGGCGTCGAACTCCATCGGCTTCGACGTCTACACCCCGGCATCGCCCGGGTCAATGCTCGAATGCGACATCTGCGGCATCGACCTCTTCACGCGTTCGTCCGACGGTGGATTCTTCTGCCCGCATATGCCACGGGTGGTCTACGAGGTCGCGCGCGGATCGGGCGACGACGCCGAGACCGTCACGGTGATGGCCACCGCCCGGGTGGTGAATGCCACCCAGCGCGAGGCCTCGGGCGTGTACCTCGGCGCGACGCCGGGCACGTTCACGCTGGCCGACCGGGCCGCCGCGCTCTTCGACGCGGGGAAACTCGGCAAGCGTGAAGCCCGCGCCTACGAGGAGATGCACCAGCTCACCCGCGGCTACATCGTCGGGGGGCGCCAGGCGCACTTCGACATGCGGGGCGCAGGCAAGACGAATGACGACGACCCGACCACCGCCGTCAGCGTTGCGGCCGACGCGGATCGGGCCGCGAAGGAACCGCCCGCGGCGGCGGGTGCAGTGGCGGGCGAAGACACGCGAGGTGCCGGGGGCACGCACCGAGAGGAGAGCGGGGGCATGACCCAGGCAATCCAGACGGAAGAGATCGACCGCGTCCGCGCGGCGCTCAAGGGCGACCAGGACCGCCTGGCGGCCCTCGAGCTCGTGGACACGGCCGACCCGATCGCAGCACTGTACCGCATCATGGCCGACGAGGTGGTACGCGAGAAGGACGCGCGTGTGGCCGCCGAGGGCGCGGTGGATGCCGTGAAGCGCAAGGTGGGTGAGCGCATCGGCGCCGAAGACGGCGAGGACCTCACCGCGGCCATCGACCGCGTGATGGCCCTGGCCAAGCTCGGCGAAGGTGCGCGCGGGCGGCTCGTGGACGAGCTGATCCGGCAGATGACCCGCGCCGGCCTGGCGTTCGACGAGGCCGCGCAGAAGAAGATCGCGGAGCGCTTGGCGCCGGAGGAAATCGAGGCTCAGACCGCGATGTTCAAGGCGACGGCGGATTCCCGCCTTTCGCCCGGCCGCGTGTCGGAGCCGAGCCTGGAGCACCGGAACGGTGGCGCGCCAGCCGCGCGGCCGGACCCGTCGCTCTCGGCCGTCCACTAAGGAGCAAGCGCGATGGCTGATCCGAGACTCACCCTGGACTTCCAGGGACAGAACGAAGATTTCCTGACCTTCAAGATCGACAACAGCACGATCACCTACCTCGCCACGGCCGATGCCGGGTCGAGCCAGGTGGGGCTGGCCGTGGCCTTCTCGGCTGACCAGACGGTGAAGCTGACCGAGGACGGCGAGGCCGTCGTGGGCAAGCTGATCCACGTGACAGCCGACAACTACGCGACCGTGCAGGCAGGCGGCGCGATGAAGCTGCCGAAGGGCAGCGGCGCGACCCTGACGCGCGGCAAGAAGATCGTTGGTGCCTTGGGCGCGGCGAGCGCCAAGGGCTACATCCGCGAAGTGGCGACCGGCACGGCCGCCGAGCTGGGAGTCGCGCGCGGCTTCACCATCTCGGCCACCTCCGATGCCAACGGCTACAACGAGGTCTACCTCTAGGGGGCATGACATGACGAAGATCATCCTCAAGGACGACTTCCGGGTAGTGCCCGGCCTCCCCGAGCGGACCGTCGCGCTCGCGCGGAACATCGACGACGGCATCTACGACCAGCAGGACGCCGACCTGGGGCGCAAGCTCACGCCGCTCGAGGTTCTGGAACGCGGCGATTCCGACACCGACCTACCGGACTGGCTGCGCGGCACCACGCCGCTGCAGCGGCTCCTGATGGTCTACGGCGTCCGCACGCGTGACGACCACGAGCGGGGCCTTCCGGCCTCGACCGTGGGTGAGTTCATGGATGCTGGCGGCGGGCGTGGCCGCGTGCTGTTTCCGCTGTGGATGGAAACGGTCGCACGAGCAGCGAACGCCTTCCAGACCAACCGCTTCTACATGTCGACCCAGACGGGCGACGACAACGGGGCGCTCCGCCCCCACGCGATCGCCACGCAGATCTCGGCCGACGCGGTTCGGATGTCGATCCTCCCGCTCCTGGTCGGGCTGCAGGAGCTATCGGACGGACGCCCCTATCTGTCGTTCCACATGACCCACGACGCGACCAAGTCGCGGATGCGGCGCACGACCGAGGGCGCGCCGGCGGCGGTGTACAGCCTGACCGGGACGGACCGGACGCACCGCCTGATCGAGACCAAGATCGAGCTGCGCGTCAGCTACAAAGCCCTACGCGAGTGGAGCCTGCCAGTGCTGCAGCAGCACATGACCTGGATCAACCAGCAGAACGCGATCGACAAGGAGCAGGTGGCCTACGAGACGCACCTGAACGGCGATGGCGGCAGCGCCACGGCGTCGAACACCAACGTCAGCTCGCTGGCGGGTGGGGTCGCGGGCACCGTCACCTACGGCAACATCCTCGAGTTCCTGCGGCTCTACGAGACGGACGGCAACTACGCGCCGACGGTGGCGCTTGGTCTCTCCGCCGTCGTGGCGAAGTTCGATACCTCGACCTTCGGCAGCGGCAACTTCCCGACGTTCGGGCCGCTCGGCATCGCGCTCTTGGCCAGCCAGGCGGCGAGGCCGGAGGCCCGGCTGGTGCCGCCGATGTACGCCAAGAGCTACGCGACGGCCAACAAGATGCTCTTCTCCGACGCGGCGACGCTGCGGATGAAGTACGTGCCGGTGCTCGTCGAGCGCGACCGGGTGATTGCCGAGAAGTTCGAGCAGATCGTGATCTCGGAGGAGACCGGCTTCGACCACCTGCGCGACGGCGGGCGCCGCACGCTCGACGTGAACAACTGAGCGGGGGCACGATGAACAAGTCGACCCTCACGCTCGTCATCGCGGCGCTGGCGCTCGTACTTGGGCTGGTGTCGCTCATCGGTGGTGAAGGGGCGCTGGGCGTCACCAACTTCGACTCGATGTACCTGTCCGAGGACCTCAAGGTCGGCAACGGTACGCCGTCGGTGACGCTGAACGGCGAGGATGCGTACGTCGAAGGCACCTTCGAGGTGGACGGAGCGGCACGACTGGACGGCGCTGTGACGCTCCCGACAGGCGATGTGTCGGCCGGAGAGATCGCGGACGTCGTGCGGTATGTCCCGATCCCGCTGGGTTCGTTCATTGACTGCCAGACTGATGCCGGCGCGCTGATCGGGTTCGACACGACCGCCGATGCGCTGGCTGACTTCGTCAACAACGCCACCGACGGCACCGGTTTCGTACTGCGGTTCGACGACACAGGCGCGACCGAGGACCAAGCGTCCGAGGTGTGCAGCCAGCTTACGGTGCCCGCCGCCTTCGTGAGTGGCGGGGCCTTTCGCATCCGGGCCCTGAAGGACGCCCACACGGGGGCGACCGAGGTGCTCAACTGCGCCGTGTCGGTCAACGGTGCGGCGCTCGAGGCGGCGGGCACGACGACCACGACGGCATCGGCAACCACGAGCTACGCCTGTACGCCGACGATCGCGGCGCTCGCGGCCAACGACAGCCTGAGTTTTTACCTGTCGATCACCAGCGACTCGACCATGAACGACATCGTTGATGTCGCGTCGGTGGCGTTCTTCTACACGGCTAGCCAATGAGGACAGTGGCGATCTCGGCGCGGCGGTGGCTGATCTCGACGTGGATTGCGTCGGGGGTCCGGCCGCTTGCCGCGCCGCCGCTCGCGCGCGCGACGTTCTCGCCGGCCATGATCTCGGGCGCGGCGCTTCTCTACGTGTGCCTGCACGGCCTGCCGAACCAGCCGTTCTGGTACGGGTCGG
>Ga0247727_10006988_pt1 | contig 21830 bp, 17 predicted proteins | sample WisWelCaveWW1625_FD_202498 | JGI IMG/M metagenome (GOLD analysis project Ga0247727, IMG submission 202498) | Biofilm microbial communities from Wishing Well Cave, Virginia, United States - WW16-25 | ecosystem: Environmental > Aquatic > Deep subsurface > Groundwater > Cave microbial mat | place...
GTGGGATGCATGGCGCCTGCTCCCGAACGCCGAGATCCGTTTGCAGACATGGAATTAGGGGCCACTCCAAACGTCTACAAGGATCTCACTCTCGGGGTAGTCGTATCTTCCAATACACAAGCCGTTCGTGAATATCTTGAAAATACGAACGCCGCCATGTTCCTGAATCCATCGGCACAGTTCGACAGCCAGGCCGTATTCAAAGGCGTGATTGAAATTCTCCAAAAGCATTTCAAGAAAGTCGTCAAAATTGAAAAACCAGAAGATGCCGGAGCAAACAATGTGAATTTGGTCGCAGTCTTAGACATTTATGCATCTGTCGGGATGCAGTCACGCCAGGACACTAAAGTTGACATCACAGCACATTTTCTAACAGTTGGTAGAGAAAAAGTTGATCTTGTCCGCGGGCAAGGTGTTAAACAAGTTCCATGGCCTGCATTTTCGGCGATGGTCAGCGAAGCCTCGAACGAGGCGCAAGTCAACTTTCAAGCAGCGCTCCTGCATTCAGAAAAACTGGTCGCATTCGCTAAATCAAAAGATGGATCGGGCACCGCTATCGCCTCCCTTCCAGAGCCGCCTTCAAATACGGTAGTGATTCGGGCTAGCGATGTGGATCGCCTTCCATCGTTGAAATCGATTGCAAAGAAGCATGCCTACGCCGTTGTGGTTGGCATTGAGCAATATCGGGAAAAACTTCCCAAGGCCGACTTTGCCGATCGGGACGCCACACTGATCGGAGAATATCTCACGAAGGTGATGGGCTACCCGGAAGAAAATGTGGTGGTCAGGACCAATGAAAAAGCGTCGTTAACCGATCTCATCAAATACTTCGAGAACTGGCTGCCCAACAACGTTGAAAAGGATAGTTCGGTCTTTGTGTATTACTCCGGGCATGGAGCTCCCAACCCGAAAACTGGCGACGCCTATATGGTTCCCTACGACGGTGATCCAACGTTTGTAGACGCGACGGGATATCCCATGAAGCGGCTCTATGCCGCTTTGGACAAACTGCCGGTCAAAGACGTGACGGTCGTGCTAGATTCCTGCTTCTCTGGCGCCGGTGGCCGCTCGGTCCTTGCCAAGGGCGCCAAGCCGATGGGCCTTTCCGTGGAACATTCTCTTGGCTCTACAGGAAAGACCCTGGTGCTTGCGGCCAGCGCCGGCGACCAGATTTCCAGCGCCTATGAAGAAAAAGGGCACGGATTGCTGACGTACTTCTTCCTCAAGGGGTTGCAGGGAGAAGGGGACCTGAACCAGGACGGAAACATTGACATGGCCGAGATGTACGACTACGTGAAGCCCAACGTGTCGAAAGTCGCCCGCAAGCAATACAACAACGAGCAGGTGCCGCAACTCTTGGCCAATCCCGATTCGCTCAAGAAGAGCGGGCACTTGATCGAGCGCTCCACCCCTTAAATTTTTCTATTCTCTGCCTTGACAGAAGAATCCTGACAGGTTAGGATGCAACTGCCTTTAACGCTCATCCTGTGAGGTGAGCAAGGAGCCCAGCAATGAACGGCCAGCAGCACGCCGTCGTCCGACAACCGACCTTCTTGCCCTGTAACAACGGCGGGAAGGTTTTTTTATGCCCTCAGCCAGTCAAAAAGCCAGAAAGTCTGAACGTCATCAAGTCCTCGACTCTCAGACTTTACGACTTGACGACTTTATGACTTTCGACGCACTCAACTTATGACGACGCGCGCCGCCAACGAAAAACTGATCATGGACGCCAGCGAGGTGGCGCGGGCGCTGACGCGCATTGCCCACGAAATCCTCGAACGCAACAAGGGCACCCGGGAACTCGCGCTGGTCGGCATCCGCACGGGCGGGGTTCACCTCGCGCACCGGCTGGCCAAGCGCATCCAGGAGATCGAGCACGTCAAGGTGCCGATCGGTGAGCTGGACATCACGCTTTACCGCGACGACCTCGCGCTCCGCAAAGAACAGCCGATCCTCAAAACGACCAAGGTCCCCTTCAACATCGCGGACCTGAAAGTCGTGCTGGTGGACGACGTCTTGTTCACCGGCCGCACCATCCGTGCCGCCATGGACGGCCTGATCGACCTGGGACGGCCTGCCGAGATCCAGCTGGCCGTGCTGGTGGACCGCGGGCATCGGCAACTCCCGATCAAGGCCACATACATCGGCAAGAACATTCCGACCGCCGACGGTGAGATCGTCCGGGTCTTTCTCGAAGAGGACGGGGAGGAGGACCGGGTCGTCATCCGGCAGGGAGGCCCATCATGAGTTTCAAGCACAAACACCTCTTGAGCATTGCGCCGCTCTCCGCCGAAGAAATCATGCTGGTGCTGGAAACCGCCGATTCCTTCAAGGAAGTCAGCGGCCGCGAGATCAAGAAAGTGCCGGCTCTTCGGGGTAAAACGGTCGTGAACCTCTTCTTCGAGCCCAGCACGCGCACGCGGACGTCGTTCGAGCTGGCTGCAAAGCGGCTCAGCGCGGACGTGATCAACTTCTCACCCTCCAACAGCAGCGTGGTCAAGGGCGAGACGCTCCTGGACACGGCCCGCAACATCGAGGCCATGCAAGCCGATGTCATCGTCTTGCGCCACCCGGCCGCCGGGGCGGCGGAGACCCTGGCCAGTGGCGTGAAATCCTCGGTCATCAACGCCGGCGACGGCTGGCACGAGCACCCGACGCAGGCGCTCCTCGATCTCTATACGCTGCGGGAGAAGAAGCGCGAGTTCAAAGGCCTCCGCGTCGCCATCGTCGGGGACGTCGCGCACAGCCGCGTGGCTCGCTCCAACATCCACGCCCTCACCAAAGTCGGCGCCGAGGTGCGGGTCGTCGGCCCGCGCACCATGATGCCGTATGGAATCGAACGGCTCGGTACGCGCCTGTACGACAACCTCGAAGAGGGCTTGCGGGGCGTGGACGTGATCATGATGCTCCGCCTCCAGCTCGAGCGGCAGGGCCGCGCGCTCTTCCCGACGATCCGGGAGTACTCGCGTCTGTACGGGCTGACCGCCGAGCGGCTGAAGCTGGCCGAGCCGGGCGCCTTGGTGATGCACCCGGGCCCCATCAACCGCGGCGTGGAGATCGCCCCGGACGTGGCCGACAGCTTCTCGTCGGTCATCCTGGACCAGGTCACCAACGGCGTGGCGGTGCGGATGGGAATTTTGTATCTGCTCACAGGGGCAAATTGAACCATTGGCCCATTGTTCCATTGAATCAATGACTAAATGAATCAATCAGCGGAACGGAGTGACGCGTGACAATTCTTATTCGCGGCGGTCGTGTGATCGATCCGGGGCGGGTGAACGGCCCGGCAGACGTGCTGATTGAACGGGGCAAGATCGCGGCGGTCGGGCCGAAACTGAAGGCCCCGGCGGACGCCAAAATCCTCGACGCGACGAATCACGTCGTGCTGCCCGGCTTCATCGACCTGCACGTGCATCTGCGCGAGCCGGGGTTCGAATACAAGGAAACGATCGCGTCCGGCGCCGCGTCCGCAGTCGCCGGCGGGTTCACGGCGGTCTGCTGCATGCCGAACACCAATCCCATCAACGACAATCAATCCATCACGGAGTTCATCCTGGAAAAAGCGCGGGCGGCCGGCCTCGCACACGTGTTCCCAGTCGGCGCAATCACCAAGGGGTCGGAAGGCAAGGAGTTGGCCGAGATCGGCGATCTGCGGCGGGCCGGTTGCGTGGCGATCTCGGACGACGGCCTGCCGGTGATGAACAGCCTGGTCATGCGCCGAGCGATGGAGTACGCGATCGCGTTCGACCTGCCGGTCGTGGACCACTGCGAAGACCTGCACCTCTCCGAGGGCGGCTGCATGAACGAAGGGCTCGTCTCGACGCAGCTCGGCCTGCCGGGCGTGCCGGCGGCAGCGGAAGACGTGATGGTGGCGCGCAACCTGGCGCTGGCCGAGTTGACCGGCGCGCGGCTGCACCTGGCCCACTTAAGCACGGCCGGATCGGTGCGGATGGTCCGGGAAGCTAAGGCGCGCGGCATCAAGGTCACGGCCGAAGCCTGCCCGCACCATTTCATGCTGACGGAGGAGGCGGTCTGCGGCTACAACACCCACGCCAAAATGAATCCGCCGCTCCGGACCTGGGCGGACGTGCAGGCCATCAAAGAAGGATTGCGCGACGGGACGATCGACGTCATCGCCACCGACCACGCGCCGCACGCCACGCAGGAGAAGCAGCAGGAATTCGCCGCCGCTCCGAACGGCATCGTCGGGCTCGAAACGGCCTGGCCGCTGACCCTGACGCTGGTCGAAGAGGGCGTGCTCACCCTCGAGGCAGCGGTGGCCAAGCTCACGACCGAGCCGGCCAAGGCGTTCGGACTGAAAAACGGCTCGCTGGCTGTGGGCGCCGATGCCGATGTGGTCATCGCGAACGTGCAGGAACCCTGGGAAATCGACCCGGCACGGTTCCGCTCCAAGAGCCGGAACACGCCCTTCGCCGGATGGAAAGTGAAAGGGCGGGTCACGACCACGCTCGTAGGCGGAAAGATTGTTTATGAGGCGTGAGAAAGTAGGATTTGGTGATTGCGTGATTGGGTGAAGTGAAGAACCGGATGTCTTCCAATCACCAAATCACCAGATCACCAGATCACCACATTCGTCATTGGCTGACGGCCGCGTATACCGTGGAGATGGTGGCGTTAGCCGTATGGACCGGGGGGCTGATCGTGATCGTCGCGGTTGTCATTCCGACTGTTTTCAACTCCTTCAGCATGGAGGCGGGGGGGCGGTTCCTGACCAGGACCTTCGACGGGTATAATCGGATAGTGCTGGTCGCCATGGCGACTATAGGAGGAACCATTGCGGCGCGTGTGTGGCTGGCGCAGACAGCCGGCCTGCCGAGCGCCATGCCGGAACGGACCGAAGCGGTTCTCTTTGGCATGATGGTGCTCGTGGCCATCCTGATCATCGCCGTCCTGGGGCCTCAGTCCGTCGCGCTTCAGGAAGAAGCCTTTACCGCCAGGGGCGAGGCCGCGCGGAAGACCGCCTATGATGCGTTTTTTCGCGTGCACACCATCGTCCGTGGGCTGTATCTCGTGAACCTCGGTCTGGGCACTGGATTGATGACGGTTAGGCTCAAGTCATTCTTGAAGAAGGAACAGTAAGTCTTGAAAAAAGCTATCTTAGCGCTCGCCGATGGGATCGTCTTCGAGGGCCTCGCCCTGGGACATGAAGGGGAGACGGTGGGGGAGGTTGTCTTCAATACCGCCATGACCGGCTACCAGGAGATCCTGACGGACCCGTCCTATAAGGGGCAGATCGTGACGATGACCTGCCCGCACATCGGCAACTATGGCGTCACGCGCGAAGACGCGGAATCGCGCCGCCTGTGGGCCGAGGGGTTTATCGTCAAGGAGTCCAGCCGCCGCCCCAGCAATTGGCGGGCGGAGCACTCCCTCGACGACTATCTAAAGCAGGCCCGTGTGGTCGGTATTCAGGGCATCGACACCCGCGAGCTGACGCGGCACCTGCGCGATGCCGGCTCCCAACAGGGGGTCATCTCCCACCTCGATCTGGATCCGCCGCGCGCGGCGGACAAGGCGCGAAGCGCCCCATCCATCGTCGGGCGTGACCTGGCCGCCGAAGTGACGTGTGGAAAAAGCTATGAATGGACGGACGGCTCCGGCCCCTGGACGCCTGTGACGAACGGTCGCGAGCACAGACCAACCCGCCGGTTCAAGGTGGTGGTGTACGACTTTGGCGTGAAGCAGAACATCCTCCGCCGGCTGGTGGACGTGGGCTGCGCGGTCACGGTGGTCCCGGCCTCGACCTCGGCCAAAGCCGTCGAAGCGCTGAAGCCGGACGGCGTCGTCCTGTCCAACGGTCCCGGCGATCCGGAAGGCGTGCCCTATGCCATCGACGCCGCGCGAGCCTTGATCGGTACGCGCCCGATCCTCGGCATCTGTCTCGGCCACCAGATTCTCGGCCTGGCGTTCGGACTCAACACCTACAAGCTGAAATTCGGGCACCACGCCGCCAACCATCCGGTGATGGACCTGCGGACGAGGACCGTCGAGATCACGTCGCAGAACCACAACTTCGCCGTGAAACCACCGGCCGGCGTGTCGGTCAGCGGCTCGTCGAAGCCGGTGGTGCAAACGAAGTTCGGCCGCGTGGCCATCAGCCACTTGAGCCTGAACGACGACTCGGTCGAGGGCATGGCGTGCTTGGACCATCCCGTCCTGTCCGTCCAGTATCACCCGGAGGCGTCACCCGGCCCTCACGACTCGGCTTATCTCTTTGAACAGTTCGTTACAATGATGGAGACACACCATGCGTAAGAGGATGCTGCACACGATCGGGATGCTCGGTATTGCGATGTCGCTGGCCGGCTGCATCACGATCAACATTCCCCCGGGACCGGGACCGCTCGTGGAAACCCAGCTCAGCGGATCTGGCTCCTCCAAGGTGCTGATGCTGGACCTCGCCGGCGTGATCAGCGCGTCCGAAGAATCCGGCTTCTATCCGATCCCCAGCCAGGTGGCGAGGATCAAGGAAGCCCTGACCAAGGCCGCCGCCGACTCGCACGTGCAGGCGCTGGTTCTGCGGATCAACAGCCCCGGCGGCACCGTCACCGCGTCCGACGTGCTCTACCACGAGCTGCGGCTTTTCAAGCAGAAGAAGAAAATCCCGATCATCGCCTCGATCATGGACGTGGGGGCCTCGGGCGGCTACTACGTGGCGATGGGAGCCGACAAAATCGTGGCCCATCCGTCGGCGGTCACGGGAAGCCTCGGCGTGATCATGCTGACGATGAACGCGCACGGGTTGCTGGAAAAGATCGGCGTGCAGACGGCGGCCATCACCTCCGGCCCCAGAAAAGACATGGGCTCTCCGTTCAGGGCCATGACCGATGAAGAGCGCGCAATCTTTCAAACCGTCATCAATAACTTCTACGAGCGGTTTCTGGGCGTCATCAAGGAAGGCCGCCGGAACCTAACCGCCGAGGAAATCCGCAAGCTGGCGGACGGGCGCATCTATTCGGGCGAGCAGGCCAAGGAATTTGGCCTGGTGGACAGCATTGGCTACCTGGACGATGCGATCGAGCTGGCCAAGCGGGACGCGGGCCTGACCGAGGCCCGCCTGGTGGCGTATCAGCAGCCCGGCGAGTACCGCCACAATATCTACTCGCGACTCTTCGGCCAGCCGGGGAACGGAAATCTCCTGGCCAATTTCGATCTGATGGCCCTTGTCCGCAGCGGCACGCCGCAATTCATGTATCTCTGGATGCCGTGACGGGGAATTTATTGATTGCTCCATTTACTCATTGTTTCATTGAACCTAATTCCGACAATGACTCAATCCTCCAATGATAAAATGAATCAATTCTTCAAAACTCCGATCGGGCGGCGGGCGGCGCTCTACTGCGGCGCGCGCGGCATGATCGGCCTCTGGGCCGCGCTCCGCCTGGGCATGGCCGCAGGCGCGCTCCAGTCGCTGGCCGGCTGCTACAAGGCGCCGGGCACCGCGCGCGATCAGTTCATCTACATTTCCGAGGAAAAAGAAATCGAGATGGGCGTACGCGCCTTCCGCGACATTCTCCGGTCCGCCCCCTTGAGCGACAACCCGGAGGTCAACGACCTCGTGCACCGGGTGGGGCAGCGGATCGCGAACGTGGCAAACAGACCGGCATACCATTGGGAATTCGCGGTCATTCAGGACGACAAGATGGTCAACGCGTTCTGCCTGCCTGGCGGCAAGGTCGCCGTCTTCACCGGCATCCTGCCGATCGTCAAAAACGAGGCCGGCTTGGCCACCGTGATGGGACATGAGGTGGCGCACGCGCTGCAGCGGCACGGTGCCGAGCGCATGAGCCGGAGCGTGCTGGAGCAGATCGCCCAACTCGGCACCATCGCCGCCGCCGCCAGCGGGGCCATCGATCCCGGCGTCATGCAGGGACTGCAGAGCGCCTACGGCGTCGGCGTGTCCCTGCCCTTCAACCGGAAGCAGGAATCGGAAGCCGATTACATCGGCCTCCAATTGATGGCCAAGGCGGGCTACGACCCGCGGGAAGCGGTGCCGTTCTGGGAACGAATGAGCGGGTGCCCGCGCAAGATGATCGGCACGCTCTGTTTCAAATCAGCTGCCTTGATTCCGGAATTTCTCTCGACGCACCCGTCGGACATCACCCGTATCAACCAGATCGAGCTCTGGACGCCCGACGCGCTCCGGTACTACCACCCGTCCGTCGACCCGATCGGCCCCCAGGCGCCGGCAGGCCCCCCGCCGCCGTACCAGCCGACCATCGGCCCGCCGCGGCCCCCGTCGAGGATGGGCTGACCCCTATGCCGAAGCGCACGGACATCACAAGCATCCTGCTGATCGGCTCCGGCCCGATCGTGATCGGACAGGCCTGCGAGTTCGACTATTCCGGCACGCAAGCCTGCAAAGCTCTCAAGGAAGAGGGCTACCGGGTCATTCTCATCAACAGCAACCCGGCCACGATCATGACTGATCCGGAGCTGGCCGACCGCACCTACATCGAGCCCATCACCGTGGACGTCGTGGAACAGGTCATCGAGCGCGAGCGCCCCGACGCACTACTGCCGACCATGGGCGGGCAGACGGCGCTCAATACGGCGATCGGCTTGGCCAAACGCGGCACGCTCGCCAAGTACAACGTCAAATTGATCGGCGCCTCGGTGGAGGCGATCCACAAGGCCGAAGACCGGGACGCCTTCAAGCAGGCCATGCAGCGGATCGGCTTGCGGGTGCCGGACAGCGGCGTCGCAAAAAGCCGCGAGGAGGCCATGCGGGTGGCGGAACGGGTCGGGTTCCCGGCCATCGTCCGCCCGTCGTTCACCATGGGCGGCACCGGCGGGAACATTGCCTACAACCGTGAAGAGTTCGAACGCCACGTGGACTGGGGCCTGGCGATGAGCCCGGTCGGGGAGATTCTCGTCGAGCAGTCCGTCATCGGCTGGAAGGAATTCGAATTGGAGGTCATGCGGGACCTCAAGGACAACGTCGTGATCGTCTGCCCGATCGAGAATTTCGACGCGATGGGCATCCACACGGGCGACAGCATCACGATCGCCCCCGCCATGACGCTGACCGACAAGGAATATCAGGTCATGCGGGACGCTGCCGTCCGTATCATCCGCGAGATCGGGGTGGACACCGGCGGCTCCAACATCCAGTTCGGCCTGCATCCGAAGACCGGGGAAATGGTCGTCATCGAAATGAACCCCCGGGTGTCGCGCAGCTCGGCGCTGGCCTCGAAAGCCACCGGCTTCCCCATCGCGAAGATCGCCGCCAAGCTGGCCGTCGGCTACACGCTCGACGAGATCACCAACGACATCACCCGGGTCACCAAGGCGTCGTTCGAGCCCACGATCGACTATGTGGTCTTCAAGATTCCGCGCTTCGCTTTCGAAAAATTCCCCGGCGCCGATCCGACGCTGACCACGCAGATGAAATCCGTCGGCGAAGCCATGGCTATGGGACGCACCTTCAAAGAAGCGCTCCACAAGGCGCTGCGTTCGCTCGAAGTGGACCGCTACGGGCTCGTTTCCTTGTGCGGCCTGGACCGAAGCCTGCCAGCCGGCGCGAGCCTAGACGATCTTGCCACGCAGGTACGCCACGCGCTCCGCACCCCGCAGCCCGACCGAGTCTGGCACCTCGCCGACGCCATGCGGTTGGGAATCTCGACCGAAGAGTTGTACGCGCTGACCCACATCGATCCCTGGTTTCTGGATCAGGTCCGTGAGCTCGTCGAGTTCGAGGCGCGGCTGTGTGCCGCCTCGCCACTCAGCACTCAGCACTCAGCACTTGATCCAGACCTCCTGTGGGAGGCCAAGCGGCTCGGCTTTGCCGACCGCCGCATCGCGCAATTGACCGGCATGACGCCCGAAGCCATCCGGCAGCAGCGCACGGCCGGCGCCCCGGCCGGCACCGTCGGCGGTGTCACGTACAAGCGCGTGGACACCTGCGCCGCGGAATTCGAGGCCCAGACGCCGTATCTCTATTCGACCTACGAACGGAGCTGCGAAGCGCGGCCGACCGAGCGGAAAAAAGTCGTCATCCTGGGCGGCGGGCCGAACCGCATCGGGCAGGGGATCGAATTCGACTATTGCTGCGTGCACGCCGCCTTCGCGCTCCGGGAAGAAGGCATCGAAACGATCATGGTCAACTGCAACCCCGAGACCGTCAGCACGGACTACGACACATCCGACCGGCTGTACTTCGAGCCCTTGACCGAAGAAGACGTGCGCAACATCGTGGAGCGCGAGCGGCCGATCGGCGTCGTCGTCCAGTTCGGCGGGCAGACCCCGCTCAAGCTCGCCATCCCGCTCGAGCGGGCCGGCATCAAGATTTTGGGGACCAGCCCGGACGCCATCGACCGCGCTGAGGATCGCGAGCGGTTCCGCGGTCTGCTGAATAAACTCAAGCTCCGGCAGCCGGCCAGCGGCACGGGACGGTCCGCCGGGGAAGCGGTCCGCATCGCCGCCGAGATCGGCTATCCGGTCATGGTCCGGCCGTCCTATGTCCTGGGCGGGCGCGCCATGCGGATCGTGTACGACGAGACGGGCCTCATGGACTACATGGCCACCGCCGTCAGCGCGTCGCCGAACCACCCGGTGCTCGTCGATAAATATCTCGAGGACGCCATCGAGATCGACGTGGATGCCGTCTCGGACGGCACGCGCGTCGTCGTGGCGGGCATCATGGAACATATCGAAGAAGCCGGCGTGCACTCGGGCGACTCCGCCTGTTCGCTGCCGCCCTACACCCTGGACGCCGCGACGGTCGAGGAGATCCGCCGGCAGACCACGGCGCTGGCCAAGGAACTGGGCGTGGTGGGGCTGATGAACGCGCAATTCGCCGTGCGCGGCGGCGTCATCTACGTACTCGAAGTCAATCCGCGCGGCTCGCGCACGGTGCCGTTCGTCAGCAAAGCGATCGGCGCGCCTCTGGCCAAGCTCGCGATGAAGGTCATAGTCGGGAAGACGCTCGACCAGCTCGGCTTCACGTCGGCGCCGACACCGGTCCACATGTCGGTCAAGGAAGCGGTGTTTCCCTTCAATAAATTCGCCGGCGTGGATGTGCTGCTCGGCCCGGAAATGAAGTCCACGGGCGAGGTCATGGGCATGGACACCGATTTCGGATGGGCCTTCGCCAAATCCCAATCGGCGGCAGGGGTGTCGCTACCCCGGGGCGGGACGGTCCTGATCAGCGTGAAGGACCAGGACAAGCCCTCTGCGCTCGACGTGGCGCGCCGACTGCGGCGGCTGGGGTTCCGGATCGAAGCCACGCGCGGGACCGCCGCGTACCTGACGGAGCACGGCGTCGAGAGCGATGCGGTCAACAAGGTCAAGGAGGGCCGCCCGCATCTCGTCGATCATATTAAAAACGGGGAGATCAGCCTGGTCATCAACACGGTCTGGGGCCAGGCGGCGCAGGCCGACTCGGCGTCGATCCGCCGGGAATCGCTCCACCGCGGCGTCCCTTATTGCACGACCATGCCGGGCGCCCGAGCAGCCGCCATGGCCATCGAGGCCATGCTAAAAAAAGGACTGACGATCAGGTCCTTGCAGGAATATCATCGCGCCGAAGGCGCGCAGGCAAGCGGCAATAGGTTATAGGCTTGAAAGGAAGTTCCCACTCATAGACTATTGCCTCGTGCCTATTGCCCGTTGTTGCAAAGAGAGGAACAATGCCGACACCGATCACGAAAAAGGGGTACGAAGCGCTCAAGGCCGAATTGGGGCGCCTCAAAAAAGTCGAACGGCCCAAGGTCATCGAAGCGATCGCGGAAGCCCGCTCGCACGGCGATCTGAGCGAGAACGCCGAGTACAACGCCGCCAAGGAGCGCCAGGGATTCATCGAAGCGCGGATCAGCGAGTTGGAGCGAAAACTGGCGGACGCCCGCATCGTGGAGACGGCCAACCGCACCAGCGAGACCGTCGTCTTCGGCGCCACCGTCCAGCTTATCGAAATGGAATCGCAGCAGAAAAAACAATACATGCTGGTCGGGCAGGATGAAGCCGACCTCAAAAACGGGAAGATCTCCGTCCAGTCTCCCGTCGGCAAGGCCCTGATCGGTAAACGCGTCGGCGATCAGGTTGAAGTCACCACCCCCGCCAAGATCGTCGAATACGAAGTGATCGCGATCCGTTTCGACGACATCTAGACCCCGTGACGAGTGATGGGTGACGCGTGACGAGTTATAAACATATGGTGATCGGGCCGGCGGTTCCGTTCCTCCCTGTTACTCATCACTGGTCACTCATCACGATCTTCTAGAAGATGCCCTCTACCATTTCCGTCATCACGCTCCTGACCGACTTCGGCGACCGCGACTACTTCGCGGCCAGCATGAAAGGCGTGATCCTGGGAATCAACCCGCAGGCCCGGATCGTGGACCTGTCGCACAACGTCACGCCGCATCAGATCGGCGAGGCGGCGTATCTCCTGAAGGCGTCCTACAAATACTTCCCCGACGGCACGGTGCACGTCGCGGTCGTGGACCCCGGCGTCGGCAGCCTGCGGCGGCCGTTGCTGGTGACGACGTCGCGCCATTTCTTCGTGGCGCCCGACAACGGGCTGCTCAGCTACATCTATCAGGAGGAGACCAATATCGAGGTCCGCCAGATCGAAAACAAGCAGTACCGTCTGGATTCGGAGGGGGCGACATTCGACGGGCGGGACCTCTTCGCGCCGGCCGCCGCCTGGCTGACAAAAGGGCAGCAACCGGGCTCCTACGGCAAGCTGATCAGGGACTACGTCACGCTGCCGTTGGCCGAGCCGGAATGGCAGGGGAGCGTACTGGCCGGCCAGATCGTCTACGTGGATCGCTTCGGCAACCTGATCTCAAACCTCACGCCCTTTCATGTAAAGGAAGTCCTAGGCAGGACCAGACGTTCCGACATCAGCATCCGCATCGGCGGCGTCACCATCAACGGGCTCGTGCGCAGCTACAGCCAGGGAGACCCGGTCGCCCCGCACGCCCTGATCAACAGCAACGGCCAGATTGAAGTCTTCATCAAGGAAGACAGCGCGGCGGATAGGCTGAAATTAGGGCGGGGGGAGAAGATCGAGGTCCTCTGATCCTGTCATTTCGGCAGTGATTTCCATTTCTCGAGGTATTCCTGCACCGTCATCACGACGGTCGCATGGCTCCAGGTGAGGGGAGAGACCGAGAGCGGGGCGTGAGTGGTCGGATGCACCTGTTCGGCCAGCACGCCGGATGGCAACCCGTGCTGCGCGCACCACTCCAGCAGTCCGACCGCCGGCTTCAGATCCGCCCGTGACTTGGCCGTGGCGATCTGCCACTGCGCCACCCACAGGGTACAGATAAACCAGGGATTGCCGGGCACGTTCTCGATGTCCTTGCTCTGCTGGTGGTAGTAGTCGTTTTCGTAGCGCGCAACCCCACCGACAGCCGTCTTGACCCAGAGTTGCTCGCGAATCGCCTCCATCGTTTTGACGATCCGGGGATCGTCCGGCGCGAACATGCCGAAATACCACAGCCCGTAGATCGAGGCATCGAGCGTCGCATCCACATCCCAGCTGTTATCCGTTTTCCGGTTGACCATCCGGGCGAAGCGGTTGAGCTCCGGCCGGTACAGCACCGATTCTGTACCGGCTTTCATCTTGTCGGCTCCCTCACGGTACTTCTCGGCGGTTTCCATCTCCCCGAAAGCCCGCGCGAAGTTCGACGCCGCCATCAAGCCCGCCCACACCGCCGCGACCGTAAAGGCCAGCACGCCACGCCGTTCTTCCCAGAGATCGTAGGAGGTTTTGGGAAGGCCCGTGTCCAGATGGCGATAGACCATCAGGAAGTCGGCGGCCTTGGTAATCAAGGAGCGGTAGATCGGCTTGATGTATTCCACATCCTTCCACTGTGAAAAGTGATTCCAGAGTCCCCAGAGCACCAGCGCCGTTTCATCCTCCTGAATCGGCAGGTCCTTCTGCCCGTCTCTGACCCAGGGGTGCCAACTCGAAGCCAGCGTCCCGTCGGGGTTATATTTATGGAGGAGATAGCCTTCCTTGCTCATCACATCGCGGCAGAACCGGTAGAACACACGCGTGGTCCAGAAGTAGCCCGCCAAGTCGAGCGCATGCGCGACCAGCGCGCCGTCCCGCGGCCACATATAGGAATAGGTATCACGCACGGCCGAGGCGATGTCGGAATCGTTCGCGGCGATGATAGCGCCGCCGTTGTCCACCTGCGTCCGGATGATCAGGAGGCTGATCTGGTACAGCCGGACCACATCGGGCGGAAGATCGGCAAAGCTCGGCCGGTGGGAATCCAGCCACAGCCGCCAGTAGGCTGCCGTCCGGTCCAGGAAGCTCCAGGGCCCGCGGTGACGCACGGAGCGGTTGATGCGGGTGACCTCTTCGAAATTCGTCCCGACGGCCATCCAATAGTAGGCTGTCTTGGTCCCGCCCGCCGGCACGCGCAGATGCGCGGCAACCGTGGAGTCTACCGACCCTTGCGCGATCGGATTGCCGGAGAGTTGACCGTCCTCCGCATCTTTCCACGTTCCCTGCAGACTCTGGACGCCCGTATGCCCGCACGCCCACTGATCCACGCCGATGTGCCACCCCTCGACGGTGTCCTTAGCGTCCGTCGGCTGTTTGCCGGGCGTGGCCGTATTCACCAGAAACCACCGGTTGCCCTTGTAGTGATAGACCCCGCGGCGATCTGGCTCGTAGTAGGCCGTGTCGCCGACTTCATGCCCGGAGATGTAGAGATCGAGGTGGAAGAACAGCCGGACGTCGAGATCCTGTTTTGCGGTGCTGGTGACGTCGATCCGCCGCACGTACAGATTCTCGTGGAAGTCCACCGCGTCGCGGCAGACCAGCCGCACCGGCAAATTCTTGTGGGTCAGTTCGACGTGCGTGACCAGCGTGTCCTGATCGTACTGCAGGCGGCGCGACCAGCCTGCATCATCAATCCAGCGAAACTGGCCGTCGACCCAGATGCCGAACCGGTTGACCTGGCCCTTGGTGTGATTCTCCATGCCCACGTGGGGCCAATAGAGATCGCGCATCTGGTAGGCGTGGTCGAAGTTGACGAGCAGCGAGCCGTTGCCGAGAGGGAGATCGCGCGGCATGCCTTACCCCGCATCCGGATAATCAGGCCCAGAGTATACCCCACTACTTGTGAAACCGGTACCGTTTCGAAAGTTACGGCAGCCAGCATACGTATGCTCGGCCGTTCCTCACTTTTCACTTTTGACTTGTAACTTTTCACTTCGATCCGTGACGACCCGAATGGATTCATGGACTATCGCCGCCATGTGCTCCAGCTCGCGCCTGGTCACGGACAGCGGCGGCATCAGGACGATCACGTTGCCGAGGGGGCGAATCACGAGGCCGCGCCGGCGCGCCTCCATCGCCACCCTGTGTCCGATCCGTTGTGTGAGCGGGTAGGAAGCTTTGGTTGCCCGGTCCCGCACGAGCTCGATCCCGACCATGAATCCGCGCTGCCTGATTTCGCCGACATGCCGCAACGCCGCGACCGGACGCAGCAGGCGCGCCAGCGCCGCGATCTTCGTTCGCAGCTTTGCCAGCGTCCGTTCCCGGCGGAACACCGACAGGTTCGCCAGCGCCACCGCGCAGCCCAGCGGATTGCCGGTGTAACTGTGCCCATGGAAGAACGTCTTCCACTCGTCGTACCGCCCCAGGAACGCCCGGTACACGGCATCCGTCGTCAGCGTGGCCGCCAACGGCAGGTACCCGCCGGTCAGACCCTTGCTGATCGCCATCAGATCAGGCGTGACGCCCTCGTGTTCGCAGGCAAACATCCGGCCGGTGCGGCCGAAGCCGGTCGCCACCTCGTCGGCGATCAGCAGCACCCGGTACTTCGTGCACAACCGACGGAGGCGCGTCAGATAGCCGGGTGGCGCCGTGATCATGCCCGCCGCCGCCTGGACGAGCGGCTCGATGACCACGCCGGCCAGCTCGCGATGGCGCTGCTTGAGAATCCGTTCGATCGGGTCCAGGCAGGCCATCTTGCAGGAGGGGTAAGTCAGCTGGAGCGGACAGCGATAGCAGTAGGGCGGATCAGCGGCGATTGTCGGAAAGAGGAGGGGCCGGAACCGTTCGCGGAACAGTTCAATACCGCCTAGGCTCATCGCCCCGCTCGTATCGCCGTGGTAGCTCAGTTGCAAATGGAGAAAGGTTTTCTTGGGTCCGGCGCCGGGCGCGCGCTGCTTCCAGTATTGGACCGCCATCTTGAGTGCGACTTCCACGGCCGTCGAGCCGTCGTCGGAATAAAACACGCGCGTGAGGCCGCGCGGGGCGATCCGAATCAATTCCCGCGCCAGCTCGATTGCCGATGGATGGGACAGCCCGAGCAGCGAGGTATGCGCAACCTTCGCGATCTGTTGCTGCAACGCGCGGTCGAGAGCCGGATGCCGGTGCCCATGGATGGTGAGCCAAATGGACGAAACACCATCCAGATATGTTTTCCCGCGCGTGTCGTAGAGCAGGGCGCCCTTGGCCCGCTCGATGATCAGCGGATCCTCCCGCTCCCACTCGCGCATCTGCGTGAAGGGGTGCCAGAGGAATCGGCGGTCCCAGTCCGCCAGCTGTCGTTCCCGCCGTCGTGACGTCATAACCTCCGTAGCGCCGGACTTGCCGAAACCGGGTGGTCAGCGGATTATAAGTGCCGGCCTCCGCTTTGACAACCGGCGGTTCAGCCTCTATAATGAGCCGATTTTCCTTGCAGGAACAGCGACTTGCAAACGCATACCCGGAACTTCTCCATCATCGCCCACATTGATCACGGGAAATCCACCCTCGCTGACCGGCTCCTGGAAGCGACAGGCGCCATCACGCAACGGGAGGCCCGTGACCAGATCCTGGACGCCATGGACCTCGAGCGCGAGCGCGGCATCACCATCAAGGCGCACGCCGTGGCACTCCGGCACAAGGCCTCCGACGGGCAGTCCTACGCGCTGCATCTCATCGACACTCCGGGCCACGTGGACTTCACCTATGAGGTGTCCCGCAGCCTCGCGGCTTGCGAAGGAGCCTTGCTGCTGGTCGATGCCAGCCAGGGAGTCGAAGCGCAAACGATCGCCAACGCGCACTTGGCCATCACCAACAACCTGGTCATCCTGCCGGTCATCAATAAGATCGATCTGCCTGGCGCCGATATCGAAGGCGTGAAGCAGCAGATCCACGACGTGCTGGGCCTGGACGTCAAGGATACCCTCCTGATCAGCGCGAAGGAGGGACGCGGGATCAACGAGGTGCTGGACGCGATCATCAACCGCATTCCTCCCCCCTCGGGCGATCCGGCCAAGCCCCTGAAAGCGCTCGTCTTCGATTCCTGGTTCGACAATTACCAGGGCGTCATCGTGCTGACCCGGGTGATCGACGGACAGATCAAGCCCGGCATGAAAATCCGGGCCATGTCGAACAACCGCATGTTCGAGGTCATGGAGGTCGGCCAGTTCACCCCGAAGCGCACCAAAACGGAGCAGCTCGGAGCCGGCGACGTGGGCTACGTCTGCGCCGGCATGCGGGAAGTGGCGGATACGAAGATCGGCGACACCCTGACCGATGCGGTCCGGCCGACCGACGCGCCCCTTCCCGGCTACAAAGAAGTGAAGCCCATGGTCTTCTGCGGCCTCTACACGACGGACACTGCCCGGTTCGAAGACCTTCGCGATGCGCTGCAGAAGCTCCACCTGAACGACTCGTCGTTCGTCTACGAGCCGGAATCCTCGCTCGCCCTCGGATTCGGCTTCCGCTGTGGCTTCCTCGGCTTGCTGCACATGGAGATCATCCAGGAGCGGCTGGAGCGGGAATACAACCTGGCGTTGATCACCACTGCGCCGACGGCGGTGTATCAAGTGCTCACGACGGCGGGGGAGGTCCTGTCCATCGACAACCCGGCCAAATTGCCGCCGCCCTCGTCCATCGAAAGCTTCGAAGAACCGTTCATCCGGGCGACCATCATCACGCCGGAACGGTACGTGGGCGGCGTGCTCAAGTTGTGCCAGGAACGCCGCGGCACGCAGCAGGGCATGCACTATCTGGATCCGACGCGCGCGATGCTGACCTATGAGCTGCCGCTCAACGAGGTCATCCTGGACTTCTACGACCGCTTGAAATCCAAGACACAGGGCTATGCCTCCTTCGATTACGAGCTCATCGGCTATCGGCCCGGCGATCTGGTCAAAATCGACATGTTGCTGAACGGGGAGACGGTGGACGCCTTGTCGTTCATCACGCACCGGGACAACGCCTACGCACGGGGACGGCAGATGGCCGAAAAAATGAAAGAGCTGATCCCCAAGCAAATGTTTGAGATCGCCATCCAGGCGGCGATCGGCAGCAAGATCATCGCCCGTGAAACGATCGGCGCGCTGAAGAAAAACGTCACCGCGAAGTGTTATGGCGGCGACATCACCCGCAAGCGGAAGCTGTGGGAGAAACAGAAAGAAGGCAAGAAACGCATGAAGCAAGTGGGCAAGGTCGAAGTGCCGCAGGAAGCCTTCCTCGCGCTGCTCAAGGTGACCGGGGAATGACCGTCGAGCCCAAACAGCCCGGGGCGCCGCTGGAGGACTCCGCCGCGCCGCCGGTGGACGTCGCGCCGCCAGAACCGTCTCTCGGAGAGACGTCCGGCGCCGACATGGTGGCGTCCCGCGGCAAGTCGCTGTGGCGGGAATACACCGAAGCCATCATCGTGGCGATGCTGCTGGCCTTCGCCATCCGCGTCTTCATCGTGCAGGCGTTCAAGATTCCTTCCGGCTCCATGATCCCGACGCTCCTGATCGGCGATCACATCCTCGTCAGCAAGCTCTCCTACGGCCTCCAGTGGCCGGCGGACTGCCGCGTCAAGATGGCGCTCCCGCCCATGACGTGCTATACCACACGCAACCTCGTCACGTTCGACCCGCCGCAGCGCGGCGACGTGATCGTCTTCCGCTACCCTGAAGACGAGGAGAAGGATTTCATCAAGCGCATCGTGGGCCTGCCCGGTGACGTCGTGCAAGTCCACAACAAAATCGTGTACGTGAACGGAGCGGTGGCGGCGGATCAGGCCTATACGCTGCGTGTGGACCCTGGCATCATCGACAGCGTCATCAATCCGCGGGACAACTTCGGTCCGGTGACCGTGCCGGAGCATTCCTACTTCGTCATGGGCGACAACCGCGATCAAAGTCTGGACAGCCGGTTCTGGGGCTACGTGCGCGAGGAGAAAATCAGGGGCCGGGCCCTGCGCATTTACTGGTCGTGGAGCGGGCAGGGCGCCTGGCAGGACTGGGTGCGATGGGAACGAGTCGGCAAGGCCATTCGATGAGCAAGACCGACGCGTCGCAGGGCAAGGCCGCGCGCGGACGCGGTGGGGAGGGCGGACGTCTGCCCGCGCCGGAGCTGCGCACGTTGCGCAGCCACATCGACCGCTTCCCGCAGGCCAGCGTCCTCGTGATCGGGGACCTGATCCTCGATCACTACGTCTGGGGCAAGGTCAGCCGGATTTCTCCGGAAGCGCCGGTGCCCATCGTGCACGTCGGCTCGGAATCGCTCAAGCTGGGCGGCGCCGCCAACGTCTACAACAACATCGTTTCGTTGGGGGGGCGGGCGGACATCTGCGGTGTGGTAGGCGCCGACGAGGGCGGGCGGCAGCTCCTCAAAGAACTGGGCCCGACGCGGCAGGGGCGGGGCGGCGTGGTGATCGATGCGGACCGGCCGACCACCAGAAAGACCCGCGTCATCGCCCACAATCAGCAGATCGTCCGGTACGACGTGGAGCGCCGCGTCGACATCAAAGCGCAATACCAGCAACGAATCATCCGGTACGTGGAATCGCGGCTCCGCGACATCGCCTGCCTTGTGGTGTCGGACTACGCCAAAGGCGTCGTGACCGCGGCGCTGATGGCGAATCTGACCAGCCTGGCCGCCTTGCGGAAAATCCCGATCATCGTGGACCCCAAGGTGGAGCACTTCTCCTATTATAAGGGGGTGACGGTCGTGACCCCCAACCATCTCGAAGCCACGCAGGCCGCCGGCGTGCACGGGGAGGATGATCAGGCCGTCGACCAGGCCGGCGACATCCTCCGGCAGCGGCTCGGCTGCGACTGCGTGCTGGTCACGCGCGGGGAGAAGGGCATGAGCCTCTTCGAATCCAACGGCGCGCACTGGCACATACCGACGGTGGCGCGGCAGGTGTACGATGTGACCGGAGCCGGCGACACCGTGATCGGCACCCTCGCGCTGGCCATGGCGGCCGGCGCCTCCATCCGGGACGGCGCGATCCTGGCCAACCACGCCGCCGGCGTCGTCGTCGGCATGGTAGGGACGGCGACCGTGACCGCGCCACAGCTCTCCGAGGCGTTGACGCATGCCTAACCAGAACCAGCCGGTGACCGTCGTCATTCCGGCCCGGTTCGGCTCCTCTCGATTCCCCGGAAAACCGCTGGCCCTGCTGGCGGGGAAGCCGCTCATCCAACACGTCTACGAACGCGCGCAATCGGCGCCCGGCGTGCACCGCGTGCTCGTCGCCACCGACGACGCCCGGGTCCAGAAGGCCGTCACCGCCTTTGGCGGGACGGTCGTGATGCCGGAAGGCCGGTTCCGGACGGGAACCGACCGGGTGGCCGCCGTGGCACGCCAGTTGCCCGGCGAGGTCTTCGTCAACCTGCAAGGCGACGAGATCGCGCTGCATCCGGGGCTGCTGGCCGATCTCATCACGCCGTTTCTTGCGAGCGGCGCGCCCATGGGCACGCTCAAGCGCGCCCTGACCTCGTCGGAGGAGGTTGGCAATCCGGGCATCGTGAAAGTCGTGACTGATGCGCAGGGGGACGCCCTGTATTTTTCGCGCGCGCCGATCCCGTGCGACCGCGAGACCGGACTCGGCAATTTCGTCGCCGGGTTGCATTATGTCCACCTGGGGATTTACATTTATACCCGTGAGACCCTGCTCCGGTTCGCGGACCTGCCCACGAGTCCGCTGGAAGACGCCGAGAAGCTGGAGCAGCTCCGTGCCCTCGAACACGGCATCCGGATCCGCGTATGGGAAACCGCGCACCCGTCCTTGCGCATCGATACGCCGGACGATCTCAAGGAGGCGGCAACAGTCTTGACACGCACCGCGCACAACCAGACCGCAGGCCGATCGGCCGGACGGCGTAAAGCGAGGGCCGCACGATGAGCAAATTCATCTTCGTGACGGGCGGGGTCGTCTCCTCCCTGGGCAAGGGGCTGGCCTCGGCGTCGATCGGAAATCTGCTGGAAAGCCGGGGGCTGAAAATCACCTTCCTGAAACTGGACCCCTATATTAATGTGGATCCCGGCACGATGAACCCATACCAGCACGGGGAGGTCTTCGTCACCGATGACGGGGCCGAAACGGACCTGGACCTGGGCCACTACGAACGGTTCACCTCGCTGACGTTGACCAGAGAAAATAATTACACGACCGGCCGCATCTATAATTCGGTCATCACCAAGGAGCGGCGCGGCGACTACCTGGGTGGGACCGTGCAGGTCGTGCCCCACATCACCGACGAGATCAAACGTTGCATCACGAACGTGGCCAAGGAGACGGACGTGGCCATCGTCGAAATCGGCGGGACGGTCGGCGACATCGAGAGCCTGCCGTTTCTGGAAGCCATCCGGCAGATGCCCTATGACGTCGGGCGCGAGAACGTCCTGTACATCCACTTGACGCTCGTACCCTATATCGGCGCATCCGGAGAATTAAAAACGAAACCGACCCAGCATTCCGTCAACAAGCTGCGTGAGATCGGTATCCAGCCGAACATCCTCCTGTGCCGGACCGATCGCTATCTGCCTCCCGACCTCAAGGACAAGATCGCGCTCTTCTGCAACGTGGAAAAGGGCGCCGTCATCACGGCCAAAGACGTGG
>Ga0247727_10006989_pt1 | contig 21830 bp, 19 predicted proteins | sample WisWelCaveWW1625_FD_202498 | JGI IMG/M metagenome (GOLD analysis project Ga0247727, IMG submission 202498) | Biofilm microbial communities from Wishing Well Cave, Virginia, United States - WW16-25 | ecosystem: Environmental > Aquatic > Deep subsurface > Groundwater > Cave microbial mat | place...
ACAACTGGTGGAATGCTACTTCAAAAAGAAGCTTTTGGGGATTTCAAAAAACTTTTGGTACCGTTGTGTCATGTAATCACACCAAATGTATCTGAAGCTGAAAAACTCGCAGGCATGAAAATAAAAAATAAAAATGAAGCAAGAAGAGCTGCAAACAAAATTCAAAACCTTGGAGCAAAAAATGTCATAATTACAGGGCATTTACATGGAGATTCCGTTGAAGATCTTGTCTTGGAAGGCTCTAAATTCTATTCCTTTTCTGCAAAAAAGATTCCAATTACAAATCATGGAAGCGGTTGCACTTTTTCAGCTTCACTTGCTGTATTTCTTGCAAAAGGAAACAGCCTAAGAGATGCTGTGAAGCTCGCAAAAGAATTTACCTTATCATCGATAAAAAATTCTCAAAAATTAGGAAAAGGAATTGCAGTTGTAAATGTAGATACACAGGATAAGATCAAAAAAGAATTAGAAGATGAGATCTCAAACTTTACAAAGATAAAGGACGCATACAAACTAATCCCCGAAGTTGGAACAAACTTTGTATTTTCAAAGTCGAGACCAAAAACAATTAGTGATATTGTAGGAATTTCAGGAAGAATCGTCAAGGCATTTGACAAAGTCCTAGTTGCAGGAAGCTTAGAGTATGGCGGTTCAAGACACGTTGGCTCTGCACTGCTTGAGGTAGCAAAAAAATTCCCAATGACGAGATCTGCTTTGAATATGAAATATGAAAAGAGTTTCATCAACAAAGCCAAGACTAGAGGACTGGCAGTAAAAAATTATCATAGAGTTGAAGAACCATCAAAGATAAAATCCAAAGAGGGAGGCACGATTCCCTGGGGGATAAGAGGCGCAATCAAGGATTCAAGGAAAGCACCTGATCTAATTTTTCACACAGGTGATCTTGGAAAGGAACCAATGAGTATCATTTTTGGAACTAGTCCAAAAGATGTACTTGAGAAGCTCACAACTGTAATTTGAAAAACCGTCCTTTCATATAAATATCAGAATCAAACCCCAAGTTTCATGAAGGCAGTTATTTTAGCAGGCGGACTGGGTACTAGGCTGCAACCATACACAACTTTTCTTCCAAAGGCAATGTTACCACTAGGAGACAAGCCGTTACTAGAGCATCTCATCACTTGGATTAAAAAAAACAAGATCACTTCAATTGTTATCTGTGTCAGTTATCTTAGAAAAACTATCGAAGATTATTTTGAGGACGGAAGCAAGTTTGGGGTAGAGATCCAGTACGCAGTTGGAAACAGACCTCTTGCCACTGCAGGGCAGCTAAAGACAGCGGAAGAGTATCTGCATGAAACCTTTGTTTGTGTTTATGGCGATTCTATTTTTAATTTTAATTTAAGAAGCATGATGGAGTATCACAAAAGAAAGAAACCAGCTGTCACCATGGCTCTTTCAGAGTACAAGACAAAACTACGATACGGATTCATCGAGAGTGACAAAAATGATAAAGTAACAAGGTGGGAAGAAAAACCAGAAATAAAAGGAAACATCAACATTGGTTGTTATGTAATGGAACCAAGTATCTTCAAAGTCATTCCAGCTGAAAAACCATTTGGCATGGATGATGTCATAAGAAAGGTCATGACAAAAAACAAAGTAATGGGATATGTAATCAAAAATGGCTTTATGGATATAGGAGACAAGAACTCTTACAGACAGGCGTACAAGCACTTTTTGGAAAAACTTGGTCAGATTTGATCTCAGATAAGAAAATAATAGTCCGCGAACTGGAGGAAAAGGATCTTTTCAACGGCTTTTTAGAGTCCCTTGATTCACTACGAAAGGCAAGTGATCTTGGTCCAAAAAAGGCAAAAGAGATCTTCAAAAAGATATCATCAGACAAAAATTATAAAATCTTCGTAGCAGAACTTGATTCTAAAATTGTAGGTGCAGCAACGATTTTCATTGAACAGAAATTCATCTACAAAGGAGGAAAGGTTGGCCATATTGAGGATGTTTCTGTAAGAAAAAGGTACCAAGGCAAGGGAATTGGACAGAAAATTGTTGAAGTTTTAGTTGGATATGCAAAAAAGAAAGGATGCTACAAGACGATTTTGGACTGCTCGGATGAATTGGTTCCATTTTATGAAAAGATTGGCTTTAAGCGACACTCTAATTCCATGAGAATTGATCTCTAGTAGTAAATTTTCTTTGGTTTTGGTTTTAATCTAAACAATAATCCACCTACTATCATCACTGGAATAGATACTGCCATGAATAGTGGTGGCGTAACTAAAACTTCTGTCACTTGATACTGAACAGGAATGTTTTGTATCATGTTGCTTGCAATATACATTCCAACTAGAAGAACTGCGCCGCCAGCAAGAATCATTGAACCGATTAGTCTTGAACCAAATCTTCGTGACAGCAAGTATGTCGTTCCTGCAAGAATTACTGCAGGTGCAATTCCAATTGAGATGTATTGTAGAATCTTTCCACCAGGTTGAATTTCCTGAGTTGGATTTGAAAGATAATTAAATATAGTAAGTATTTCAGAAACAAACATTACAAAGAGTGCAAGACTTGCGAGACCAACCCATTTCTCAATTGCCATGAGGTTTAATTTTCTAGTTCAATAAATAAACCAAGTGCTGTTTTATACATTCATATCTCTAGGATCAACACATGGATGTTCGTGGAGATAAGAAAGATTTCCTTCACACATATGAGAATCTTCCCAAAGGTACAATTAAGAATGCAATTGACGAGGTAATTCAAGCTCTGAAGAATGATTCTATAGTAGGTGAACATGTTAAACATGAACAAATCCCGAATTATTACAAACAACGCCATAATGTTCAGGTGTTATACAGGGTAGCACTCCCACAACATTGGAGATTAATTTACACGTTTCAAACATTCGTTGAAAAAGAAAAACCCAAAGTGTTATTGTTAGAACTGATGGATCACAGTAGATACAACAAACGATTTGGTTACTTTAAGAAATCCCACTAATGAATCATAGTACCTTTAAGTACATAGCGTAATAGTCATATACTTGAAAGTACATATATTATGCATGACTAGAACTCTTTATTCTAAAAAAGATCTGCAAAACACTAAGATTCAAACTTTCAATATTGATGTAATTCTAAAAAAAGATCTAGAAAAATACAACCCCACACTCAAAAGCATCCTAAAAGTTGAGAGACTATTCATGGAGAATATTGAATTTAATTCTAAAAGCCAACTCTTAAGAAAACTGGACGGTAGTATGAAAGCCCCTGTTCTCAATGTCATTTTAAAATATCTCAAGGGACTTGGCAAAATAATAGACAATGAAGATGATTCTTGGACTTGGATTTATGCTGCTGGTAACAAAAAACTAAACAAGAGTTATGAGGCATCCACAAAGCTATAGAATTTTGTAGACAAAAGAAAAACTAGTTTTTGTCAATCTAATGTTTCTTGTAAATTTTTCCTCTATGATCTGTTTCTACAACAAAGATTATCATCTTGTTTTGCTGTAAATCTAAAATAACTCTGTAGTTTCCTACGCGCAGTCTATAAAATGTGGAATTAGTTAGTCTAATTACGACTCTGAACGGATCTTCTGTACAATCTAGTACTGAATCATAGATCTTCTGTGCAGTTTTCTTTTCTAGTTTTTCCAACTGTTTTACTGACTTTTCGGACCAGAGGACTTGCCATACCATCTACTTTAATCCTAATTTCCTTTTCACTTGTTCAGATGTATACAAACGTCCTGCTTTGATGTCTGCAACACCCTCCTCGATGTTTTTGATTACTGTCTGGTTTAACACATCATCTTCTTGAGTAATTTTTAAAAGTCTGGCAATTACACTCTCGTAGGTTTCTCTAGGATGATTCATCTTTTTTCTAAGATCATTTTTAAGCTTTTTAGAAAGCTTGATAGTGCTTTGTTCCATGGTATACTTTACGATACCTGAGTATACTATAGTATTAAAACCGATCGTTATTCGAATTAATATTTATCTAATCTTGAGTGTTAATGAAAGAATATTTAATTTTACAACATCCCTATCTTTAAGTTAACATCATGTTTTTCAGAGCCCAAGGCTTGCAGCTACAACCCATTTCTCTCTTTCCATGGTATTATAATTTTCCAGTTCAATAAATAAAGCAAGTGTTGTGCAGGAAATTTAATTATTTAAAAAAATTGTGGCTCGAAAAACTTCTAGATCTAATTATGATATACAGAATACAACGAATCAAGAATCTTTTGTGCCTTTAGATGTTCTTTCCATGCCAGCTCTTTAATCAATTCCTTATTCTCCTGTGGAGTCAGTGTAAAGTCTCGTATCTTATGACCTACATGAGACCAACTTAGCTCAGATGCACGCTTTGTATCATCTGGTTTTATGTTGTCATCTGCTGCAAATGTCTCTGTATCAAGATTGAACTTTTCAGACATCAAATGGTTTGCTCTTGTCTTTTCATCTGATATGATTTCATGTATAATACCATCGTGTCTTTCTGTTCTTCCAACTGAATCTGGATAGTCATATTCGATTACTGGTTGCGCTACTGTTAACTTTTCTCTGGTATCAATGATGCCTTCTGTTGCGATATAGAATGCTCCCAAGTCAAGATATATCATATGTCCAACGCCTTCATCTGGTATTGGGTTTCCAGAAACTGCAAATGCGTTAAAGACTTTGGTGTTTCCTGAGTTTTTGTTATTGTCCCAAGCTGTTATCATGAAATGTCTGTTTGCTGGTTGGTCAAAACTGAATCCAAAGTTAAATGAATACTTGTTGCCATCTTTTGATGTTGAAAACGCGACATCATCAGCTAGTATTCCTTGCGGATCAGACTTTGTCACACCTCCTGCTTTATCAAAAATAATTGCAGCATCAGAATCAGACATCACATCATTATTTTCATCGACAAAATGAATTGCTACGTGTTCTACTCCAGTAGATTCCAAAAATGTTAGCGTAAGGGATACATCTTGTCCTGTGTTTACTTTAACAGGATCAATAGTAGTTGAGTATGTTGGAAGATAGTATCCTTTGTCGTCTATTACTAGTGGAAAAGAATTGTTGTTATCAGTTACCAATATTCCACCAAAGCCGTCTTGTGTGTTTGATGAGCCAAACTGTAATGATGGCGGTGAGACATCAATTCCTCCCCCTAGTCCTGGAATTCCAGCAAGCAAGTTAAGTACAAGACCAGGTCGTATCAGACCTCCTCCTCCACCACCCCCACATGATGTTTCAATCCCTAAAATGAATTGGCCTTCTGTTATTGGACCTGAATATCCATTAGTAACAAACCCAGAAGCATCAGGATTGTTTGTTATGGATTTGTCCACGAAATTAAAAGAGGAAGTCGCACCAGGTACACTCAGATTTGAACTTAGATCCGATAAAATAAAGAAGTTAGGCGTAATTATTTGCCAACTTCCACCAGGGGCTTTGTAATACATCTGCAGATAAAGTGGATCATCTAATGGATACAATAACGCGTTTGCAAAAGACATGGTAATGGTTGACCCATCACCCAATGCTGCCCCATCTGTTGTTAACTCAAAAGCATGAGTTGCTGGAAAGAAACACATGTTAGCAATGTCTTCATCAGTAATGAGTACGTCTCCTAAAACAACATCTCCACCCACATCTACATCCAAATCAACACTAGCTCTTGGTGACTCTGCAGGATTTGGCAAATAATCTATTAGAGAAGTAGATTGAACAATAAAACTTCCAACAAATATATGCGAATTTACGTCTGTTTCAGTCAACTGTACTGTTTGGGAATTTACAATAGCTGATGTGGTATCGATTTGTGCTAGGTCCAAGTTTGCATTAAAGTCATCAACGGTAATAACGGCGGTATCACCAGGAAGATAAAATGATTTATCAAGTGAAACTACTGGTTCTGGAGTTGGTGATGTGTTAAAAACATCCCGATAAACCAAAGTATTCTGTTGGCCGCCAACAACTTGCCTTTCTGATTGAGCTGCAAAACTTTCATTTACTGAAATTGAAAAAATAAACAATCCCAAAATTATTGCCACAGCTGTTTTTGTATCAAAAATTTTTTTGGAAATTATTTTTGTTTGATATCCCAAATCCATTATCATCTCTAATTAATAGTTACATCAAATGAGATGCCAGCAGGAGCAGTTGATGGCGGAATACTATCTCGTACCAACTCTTGATTTGAAGTAATAAATGGATTAACCGCGAACACTTTGAATTGGAAAGTCGCGCCTTGTTCTGCTTTGAGGAATTTTACTGGAACTGTAATTGTTTGATCGTTGTTACTATAACCACCTGTTCCAACGAGACTAAAGGCTTCTGGAACTCCATTTACTACTTTAGCCCTATATACGTCAGCATATACCCCTGGTACTTGTATAACGGCCCCATTTGCATCAACTATCTTGAATTTGATATTAAGTGTAGACGACCAACCCCATTGTGAATGTGCGGTTGTTGGAGTTATCAAATCATAGTTTGACGTGGCAAAAATGATTTGTATTCTTTGCCCTCCGGTAGCTTCTGAGAAGAAGGGAGTAAATCCATCGTATGTTCCTGCCGAGGGTGAAAATGTAAGTTTCAAGTTTGCCCAATCATTATAATCTCTTAATGGTTTTGTGGAATCAAAAACGTCAGCAGGAGTATTGGCATTGCATCCAGCTATGTTGAGCATGTTAACATTGGCTGAGGTTGGAGTCGAAACGCCATTAATTCCGTTGCGATTCCAGTCAATATAGGTTTCCGTGCCAGCCATTATTCTATAATCATTACTTGGATCATTTGTTGGAGATTCTACTATGGCTGGGCCGTATACTGCGCCTGCTAGTAAACTTGCTCCCATATTTTCTAGAAGAGAATTTTCAATTAGCGGAGGATGCCCTCCAGTTGAATAGACAGGACTCCAAGCGGTGGGACCGGAAGCAGCAGTCAAGTAATTGTTCATTTGCCTTGCATAGGACATTACGCTGAAATAGTTCGGTTTACAGTTTTGTCCATTATCATTACCAAGCCCTGTAGGTGCTGGCAGAGTACTAATCCATGTTGCTGGACCACCATGTAAGAGGTTCAATGTATGACCTAATTCATGCATGTATGTTCCTTGTTGTTCCTGTACGCTTCCTGTAGACCAACCAGTAGTGGTGTGGCCAGATGGATTTGTTCCACCAAATCCTTGCCCTAGGCTTATGAAGATATCATTTCCATTAGCCTCTGCTTGCCCTGATGATCCACAACCAGCCGCTTGAGGACAGTGTCCCCAGAGTGCATAACGATAGACATACGCTTTGGCATCAAGAAGTGTTGTGGTATAGCTTGGACTAGGTGATAATTGAGTTGGTGTAAAACCAGTAGTGGTTGTTGAATACGTTATCGGGATTGCTACCTGTGGAATGTTTACTGCGGTGGTGACCGTTCCTGTGGTCCTAAATGGAATCTTTACTGTTAGGATCTGGTACGGAATACCATTTGAATAAGCACTCAGCTCTAAAGTTGGAGATGCATAAAAGGACATGGTTCCTGTTGTAGTTGTTATAGTAGGTGTGCCAGCAGACAACGCTTGTGATGGTGCTGGTGCCAATTTTATTGTGTAAATTATGAATCCCTGAGTTGCACCACCCGTACCAACTCCAGCTGATGTAGAAACTCCAGCTGTTGTGGCTGTCGGTAGTGCTGGGGGAGCAACAGGGACTTCCACATTATTGTCATTGCTACCTGGATTTATTGTCAATGTTCTAGTAAATGGTGCTACAGTTCCTGACTGAGTTCCTAATGTAAATGAACTAGTGCCGCCCAAAACCACCTTTTCACCTGTTGTTCCAAACCAGTCAGCTTTGATTTCGTTAAAGCTGTCTATTCTCTGTGTCATAAGTGTGGTAGGGGTTACTTCTTGCCAAATGTTGATGTTTACTGGGTGTGCCAAAGTGGTACCGCCTGGAATAGTGCCGATTGTATCACTAATTGTATTGATTAAAGTAATACCATTTGAAGTAAAGGGAGTCGCAACCCCAGCTAGTGTAGTAGCTAAAGGCACGTGATAGTTAGTAGCATCATGTTCTACCCAAATTTGCTTCGTGGTAGGATTTGAACCAGGCAATTTGTAATAGTATGTTGTTGTACCTACTACAAATGGAATACCACAAGTTGAACAGGTTCCTTCTTGTAAATCACAAGCACCATCTCCGTCAGTATCCGTTGTACATGTTTGCATTGTTCTCCCTGTTCCTCTATCTCCAATGACACTCTCCAGTCCACCAAACCCTGCCAGTGTTTGCGGTCCACCTATTATATCATAAGTGGTTTGTCCTGAATCAGGACGATAATTAATGGATCCAGCAAAAGATGCTGTAATTAATTGACCAGATGCTTCAGCACTTTGAGCAAATCCTTCAGAAATAAATCTTCCACCCCCAAAGGTTTTTGTTTCAAATGACCCAGATGCCGTAGGAACGATATCAAGAATTGTTATACCATTTCCGCTTGCTATAGTAATTCTTGAAATGTTATTTGCACCACCGCCTGTTGGTGGAAGTACTTCAATCTTCTCAAATCCACTTGGTGAAGAAGCTGATTTAGAAATTCCATTTGCTCCTATACCTTGGATGCTTAAAAGAGTGAATGCACTTGGATTACTTGCGTCTGGATAAAGTTTAAAGTTTACATTCCCTCCATCTACAGTCTTAACCTCGATTGTTACAACCTTTGGTTTTGGAAGCGATATTGTTGCACCATTGGGGAACACCCAATAGGATCCTTGATCATTAATCGTTCCTGTAACAGCATTGAATGTGATACCTCCAGTGGTGGGGTTTGGAAAGTCTGCCGGACTCTGCTCTCCCTGAACAGCTAAGTTTAACAATAAACCAGAAATTCCTTCATTATTTTGATCTAGATCAACTGCATAACCAGATATGGTAAACTTTGCAAGAGGCAAAGGTGCTTGAACAGGATCAAACAAAATTCCTACTCTATGTCTAGGATCAAAAAATTCTAAAACAAAAGATCCATTTGTCTGATAGGTATTTCCATCTGCGTCAGTAGTTACAGCACTAATTTGATATCGTCCTGCTACTGCAGAAGTAAAAGTCACATCCACTCCACCTCCGTTTTGACAATTAGAAATCCGAATAGGATTTGGTGTGTACGTTAATGTATTTATTGACCCACTCGTAGCAACAATCGTCAAGGTCACTGTTGCAACCTCACCAGGGACTGTTCCAATGTTACAACCCGCTGGATCACTAGTTCCTTGGTTACTTGAAGCGGTAACAAAATATCTTGTTGTGAAACTTTCACCAGGCAATTTAGTGATTGTAGTTCCATCATTTATGGAGTCTTGAACATTATCGGCAAATGCCATCGGAAAGGTTGTTAAAAGTGTTGTTGAGATAATGAAAAATACACTAAACATCAGTATCTTTTCAAACTTTAACCTAGATACCAACCTCATTTCCACCATTTGGAATTTAACTACTTTAATAGTATATAAGCCAGATCTTTTTATATCATGAAAATTAAGAAAAAAATTAAAATATTTTGAATTTTCATTTAAAATAATAAAATTTTCACATATATAATATTTTGTTCCACTTTTAGAACTTGGATCCAACACATTACTATATCTTTGACTTGGAATTTAAAAAAAATCAACTCTCCAAAAAATTGATTTATACTCGTATACAAAATAGACTCGTTATTGAAAAAAAATTGAAGCAATAGTTAGACCAGAAAAAGTAAGAGGCATACTAGGTATACTAAAAGAGATTGGAGTTTCCGGTGCTACAGTGATTTCTGAGAGGGGTCAAGGAACTGGTGCAAGACCTTTGATAAGGGACAGCAAGGGTATGCCACTTCATACCGTTGAATACAACCCAATGAATTCTGTTATAACGATAGTAAATGATTCCATGGTTAATCGTGTTTTAGAAGCAATTGCAAAAGTTGTAGTGAGTGGATCAAAAGGAAGTGGAAAGGTCTTTGTCTTTCCAGTTGATGAAGTGATGGATTTGGAAAGCGGGAAACGAAGTAAGGATTTGATCTAGGATAATTTTTGGAATTATCTCTTTTTATTTTTACCATTCATGCCAAAAGCTACTCGTGACTTTGAATAGAGTATGTCTGAATTCTGAATTACATATATTAAATTAATCAAAAGTACCTCAAAAAATATCAAATGTTAATTTTAAAAAACAAAATTCTGCATAAAAAAAGAATTTCAATAATTTTAGCTATTCAATTGATCATTTTCAGTTCATGTCTAATGCCTGCATATAGCCAAAGTTTTGTAAAAAAAGATGTCGAGCCTCCATCTGTAGACATTACCAGTCCGTCCTTTTGTTCTGGGACTTTGGCAACTGGAACAGTTACAGTTCAAGGTACTTCCTCTGACCCTAGCGGGATAAACAAAGTGGAGGCTTTTGCACGCCCAGTACAACAAGATGATGGCAAATTCCCATTTCAACTAGCTACACCAATGGTATCAGGAGACTGGTCAAAGTGGTCCATCCAGCTTAGCATCCCAGATGACAAGCCTTACTGGATACTGGTTAGAGCCATGGACAACTTTGGAAACGAGAATTGGGATGAGAGCATGATAAATACAGAGAGGACAAAGATGAGTCTAGCTGCAGTTGAGGATAAATCAGGACAATCAAGAGTTGCTTTTGTAGAACCCACATTTACAAATGGCGCATACAACGAGGACTCGTTTTATTTCTTTTATACCAAATATCAAAAAATTCTAGATGGTCAGCAAATAACAACAGACCTGAATTTGATGACAGGAGATATTCCTTTTGAAACCAATGTTGATTATTTCCAATCAATGATAGACAGGATGAAACAAACAGTACCAGATTCAGTCGTATCAGTAATTGGCGATGAGGAGATAAACGACGGTTTGATCTTTAGAAAAGACGGAACCAATGTCTATGATCTTCTGGTGTTGCTGCACAACGAGTACGTCACACAAACAGAATATGACAATTTGAAAAAGTTCCTCAACAATGGTGGCTCTATCGTTTTATTAACAGGAAATGTGTTTTATGGCGAGATTCTTTATGACAAGGAAGACTGTACTGTTACATTAAAAAAAGGGCATGATTGGGAATTTGATGGAAAAAGCGTAAGAAAAAGTGTAAGTGAGCGCTTTCTTGACGATAACAGCAAATGGTTTGGGAGCAATTTTGTTGTCAGTGATATGAAGGATCAAGTGGTCTTTGAAAGAAACCCATTTAATTACAACCATTTTGAGGAAAACGAGGTAACCAATCCAGAGGCTAATATTTTATTGGACTATAAAGCCAAATTCGCAAAGGTTCCCTTTACTGAAAAGAATCCGTTGGTAGTAGGGGGCCTGTTAAAAGGAAATTCAGAACAAGAAATAACATACAGTGATGAAGGGAAAAAGATAGCCACGTACGAACTTTCATCTGGAACTGGCAAAGTAATCCAGATGGGGATCTATTCACAAAACTTGGTAACAAATGAAAAATTCCTCAACTACTTTGAGAAGATAATTATCCCTAGGGCGATTGGGAACACTTATCATTTTGTTGATAAGGATGGAGAATTTGATCTATTCTGGCATCTACGAAATGGTAGACTCTCTGATGTTAGCCTAGATAAAGAATCCAAATCCCTATCACTAAAGATTCAGACGGCAATGCCATCAAATTCTGAAGAACAAGAAAACTTTACGATTATTCTTCCAAAGCAGCTTATTGATTCAGTCACTTCATCCAAAATGTCTGACTTTATTGTAATTGTAAATGGTGTCAGCGTGCCTTATACACAAACTGCCGATGACATAGAGCGTGGATTAACCATCCCTGTTCCAAATGATGCTGAGATAAAGATTGTTGGAACAAGCGTTGTGCCTGAATTTGGTCAGTCAGAAATTATGACGATGGTTTTTCTTGTTGCGTTTGGTTTGGGTGGCATAATGATGAAATTACAAACAAATTTCAAGACCTTTAAAATTAAAGGAACCTTTTAGGATAATTTTGAACCGTGAAAATATTTTTACGCAAATGCTAAATTCAACTGATAGGAATTATTTCCTATCTAGTAATAGAGAAATAATTTGTCATATATTGGAAAAGAAATTCTTTGTCCTTCTTATTGCATGTTTGATGGTACTAAATCTTGGCAGTCAAAACTCATTTGGTTTTGCAGAACCAGTTACTCTAATTTCCAATGAAATTTTAACCGTTAATGAAAAGATTCAATCAGATCATGAACGCAACTATTTTTTTGGGTGTACAAAATTTGTTCCTACTTTCCATTGCGATCCTATCTTAAATTCGTTTGAAAGTTCAACTGTAGAGGCAAAATACACCAAGGTCCTTTCAGCTACCAGGGAGCCCACTTTTGCTGAGGGCGATAACGGAAAAGCGGTCGTACTAACAGCAAATGCCCTTGAGTTTATAACTGTAAATAACAGTGAAATCTTTCGAACCCACAACTTTTCTGTATTTTTCTCTCTTAAACCAGGAAGTTCAGAAAATGTTCCGGGCAGTTTGATTTCTTATACAAATGGTGAGCATAATGTTGGTTGGAAGATCGACTTGAATCCAACTGAGAACAATGAAAGCACCAGTCTAAAGTTTATTGTGTTCAATACATACGGCAAAGCAATCCAAACTGCAGAAACAATAGTAAATGCAGACGAGTATTCGGATGTACTTGCAACTTTTGATGAAACAAACCTAAAGATCTTTTTAAACGGAGTACTGATTTCCAGTGTTCCCTTTGAAGGAACCTACTCGTCTAATCTAGAGTCCAAATTTCCATTAAAATTTGGAGGTGCGGCATATTGTTCATGCGACACGGTAACTGCAAGTATTGATGAAATTCATCTCTACGATTCTGTCATACCTGATGAATCAGCAAAGGCTGCATCTGAAGATTCTTATCAATCTGAAAAACTTGTCGGGCTTTGGAAGTTTGATGGTGATCTTGAAGATAAATCTGAGTTTGGAAACGACGCTTTCTATAATACTTTAATTTCAAGCATGGCATTTGCTCCCGATGGCAGACTTTATTATTCTGAAAAAAATTCCGGCAACATAAGAATTTTAGATAGTGACGGAATCTTGCTTCCAAAACCGTTTGCATCAATACCTGATGTTTATGTTGATTGGGAGGAGGGCCTACTAGGTCTAACATTAGATAGTGATTTTGAAAATAATCATTACATTTACACTTATTATAATTACAAGGATGGACCTACGAATGAGATCTTTGCAAGAGTTGTCAGATTTACAGATAGCAATAGTATTGGTAAAGACTTTACAACGATATTTGATAGAATTCCGGCCTCAAAGGGCTTTCATACAGGTGGAGTCATCGTTAATAACAAGTCCGATGACAAACTCTACATCTTTGTAGGGGACGCTACACTCAAAGAAAAAGCCCAAGACAAAACTGTACTTTATGGAAAAATTTTGCGAATAAACAAAGATGGCACCATTCCAGAAGACAATCCCATTACTAATTCTCCGATTTACACATATGGACACAGAAATGCCTATGGGATTGCCTTTGATGATGATGGAAATGGCATTCTTGCCGAAAACGGACCTGAAACCTTTGATGAGATAAATCTAATTCAAAAAGGAGGAAACTATGGCTGGCCTACCTTACAACAGCCTAACATAGCTCCAGAGTCATTCACAGACGATTCTTCAATAAAACCAATACGTAGCTACTTCCAACCCCCGTCCCCTGCCCAAACCATTTTCTACAAAAATCAAAATTATCCAGAATTACAAGATTCCTTTCTTTTTGCTACGGTAAGGGGAACAATATTTTCCATTAAACTAGATCCACAGAATAAATCCGTTCAACAAGAAACAAAAATCGATTTAAATTTTTATCCTTACAAACCTGTGATAGGTTTAGCTTCATCTCCAGCTGGCATTTTATATTTTGGAGCTTATGAGATTTATAAAATAGATTCTATTAATTTTAAAAATAAAGAGGTCTTTATGTATCCCCTCGAAATTAACTCAACAAATGTAGCAGTGTCACAAGTAAAATTTTTCCAAACGGCCAATCGTCTTGTCTTAGATCTTGAAGATGAGCCGGAACCCAGTCAACTTTCAATCATCATTCCCAAATCTATGATCAGGAATTTAGAAAATCTTAGTGACTCTTCTGAAACAACTCTTGCTGATGATGGCAAGACCACGATAAGGTTACCACACAAAATTCAAACTGTAATTAACAATGATTTTAGTATCATCACTCTTGACATTCCAGAAGATTACCCCAAAGATGACAATCTTCAATTCATTATACAAACATCAGAGTTATCTGTGACCAAAACGATTCCAGAATTCGGATTGGCACAAATTATTTTGTTAATGTCAATAGGAATATTTTTGATTTTTTCCAAAAATATCTTTAATTTCAGAGTTTGAAAAAACTAAGGCTGATTATAAAACTCCAAAATTTTTGTTTTAGCTTGCTAAGTAATATATGAAAAAATTGTGAAATAATTTCTCCAAGATTTATTAATTTACATATTTTGACAAATCGGTTGCAACATACTTATCTAATATGGTCCTCTGGAAAAAATGTGTGGAAGTTGGTTAGAGGAGGATATAATATCACAAGGAATGCTGTTTGTTTCACTGTCATTTTATTTTTGGTTCTATCCATAGTGTCCCTAAATAATTCTCCGGCTCTTGCAGCCCGACCACCGACTAAAGACACCAAGCCACCCTCTGTAAAAATATCAGATCCGCTTGAGGGATCTGTTCATCCAAGAGGACTAATAAAAGTAAAAGGAACAGCTTCAGATGATCGCGATGGACGCGGAATCAAAAATGTTCAAGTTCACGTTAAGTATGGACCATATGAAAACGCAATTCCAAAATCATCCGGTGACTGGTCGAGTTGGACTGCGTCAATAAATATTTTTTTGGTAGGATTACAAAAAATTGAAGCCAGGGCTACCGACAATTCTGGAAATACAAAGTTGCATTATGTTACTATAACAACAGTAGATACTACCCCACCTCAGCTTGCTCCTCCTGCAGATGTGACAGTTGAGGCTGCAGGGTTGACTACCCCTGTCAACCTAGGCACTCCTACCGTTAAAGATGATCTAGATCCAGATCCAAAAATAAGTAACGATGCTCCAGCTGGTTTTCCATTTGGAACAACACTCGTAGCATGGACTGCAACGGATTTCTCTGGAAACTCGGCAATCGCTACACAAAAAGTAATTGTGATTGATACTACTGCACCAAACCTTTTAGTTCCAGATGATGTTGTGCTGGATGCGACATCTCTTAAAACAACGACAGCGATCGGGAGCGTCGTAGCAACAGACATCGTAGATCCTAATCCATTAATAACAAATGATGCACCATCTGAATTTCCACTTGGCGATTCAATAGTGACTTGGACAGCAACTGATTTCTCTGGTAACTCTGCTATTGTAACTCAGACTGTAACGATAAACCCTGCTTTATACGATAATTTTGACGGTCAGTCAGATTACTTGTTGCCCAAAGGAGTAACTAGTCCCAACGGAAAGTGGATATCTTACAGTACAGGATATGGAGAAAATGGCGTATCTTCTGAAATGCTTTATCTGCATCCCCGTTTGGTTCCATTTACCGATGATGACGGAATCTATCACAATTCTGTTGGGCCTGCGGTCAGAACTATAGAGACATTTCAGGATTACCGTATAGACATTGACATGCGATATGACCAGACTGCTAGGACAGATACGGAACCAAAAAGATGGGAAGAAGCGGTTTGGCTACTTTTTGACCATCAGCTTGATACTACACACTTCAGATATTTTCATGTTGATAGGGATGGAGTGGGTATTGGCTTTTACGACGGTGGAACAAACCCTGCAAGCCAGCAAATAATAAATGAAGCAAGAAATGGTCTCCAAGTTTCCAGAGTTAATGGAATCTACAGCACTGATCCTGTGATTAAAGCTTTGACATCATATCCTCCTCACGTCACACAAGGACAATGGACCCATATTACCATGGAGATATCAGAAGAGTCTTCTGGTGGAAGGCATATTGTTGTTACAGTTGATGGAGTACCTGTTTACGATTTCATTCAAACAACTTCTTTTTCAGGTGGTCACATCATGATTTATTGTGAAGATGCGTGGATAAGTGTAGACAATGTTCGCATAACACAAATGTAGAAATCTAATTGTTTACAAAGACTTTCAAAAAAGATTAAAAAAAATTAATTCCTCTAGGTTTAGTTTATCTTGATCTGGAATAATTAAAACTAAATTGGCGTAATTGAGATATTGTCAAAGCTCACAGAGGCATCTTCACAATAAAAACCAATTTTACCTTTATCAAACGAGGTGATGTCATCGAATTCCTGTGCTAATATCCCATTAACTGCAATGACAACATGATTTCCTTTTACAATGATATCGATGTGATCCCATTTTCCAATTGAAGTACTTGGAAATTCAGTTGCTTGGATGAAAAGTTGGTCAGTGGGATTTACACCTCCATCATATTTTCCAGATTCAGAACCGGTAGGCTTGAGTGTAAAATAGTTAAAGTGAGTGTTGTCCACGTATCTCCAAAATATCCACCCTACTTCCCAGCTATTTGGAATTGGTTCTCTTAGTTGTTTATCATTTCTAACATCTAAAGAGAGTACAAAATCTTTGTATTCTATAGTAGTAAGTATTAGGCCTGATCTTGTATCATTTAATACAAATCCCGATTCCACTACGAGGAGGAAATTGTTGTCATCAAAGGGGTCTTGTTTTACCTCCAAGGAGCCACCCCCATTCCACATACCTACCCACTTTCCATTTGGAGACACGGTTCCAGGAACCAAGTGATACGGACCGTTAGAAAAATCATCATACATTACTATTTCTTTTGGAATATCATAAATGGTCTTGTTTTCTGGGTGCTGATTCACATCATCAGGTAAGGGTTTGGTACCATTATTTTGGATAGGATTTGCATTTGGGTTTGTCGGCAACGAAATATTTTTTTTATCTTCGGAGTTTATCCCAAGAAAATTTCCATATTTTGGAATTATCGTTACAATAGCAACTATGACTAGTATTGTGATAATTATGATTGTTTTATTTCTCTTCATGAAGTTTTTTCCTTTCCGATCTAGTTTAGCATCTTAATTTATCTTAATACCGTACCTTTGGACTTTGTAAAAGAATTTCTTTTAGAAGACTTACTGTCTTTGCAGTGACATCTTCCCCGTACGGATGACTCTGAATTTTAATATTTAACATGCTTTCAACAGCACTGTCAAAATCTTCATTGTTTTGGAAAAGAGGATAAAGTCTGTTTGCCCTCATCAACACTGTCTCCCACCGTTCTGTGGTGTGTCTTAGGGTGATGCAAGGTTTTTTGAGTATTACAGCCTCTTCTTGGACTCCCCCACTGTCAGTTAACACCAATTTACATTTACGTAACAAAGAAAGAAAATCTAGATATCCAACTGGATCTATTGTTGTTACGTTTTCTGGAAGTTGGATATTGTTTTGGATAAGATTTTTCTTTGTTCTTGGATGAATAGGAAATATTATCTTATGATTCGAAATCTCTTTTAATTTGGTTGAAAGCGTCTTTAACGAATTAATGTCATCAACATTTTCTGCTCTGTGCAAAGTAAGTAAGAGAAAGTCATCTGAAAAATCAACTTTTTCTTTCAGACCCATTTCAGCAAATTTTTTACAAACATCAACTATTAGATTTCCAGTGACAAAGACATTGTTCTCTATACCTTCGAAATGGAGATATTCTCTTGAAAGTGTTGAAGGGCAAAATAGATAATCCGAAAGTTGATCAATTTCTATTCTGTTGCGTTCTTCAGGCATTCTCATATCAAAGCTTCTCAGTCCAGCCTCAATGTGAACGAGTCTTGTTTTGGTATCTCGTGCCGTAAGAGCTCCTGCCAGAGAAGAATTCGTATCTCCATATACTACCATTATTGACGGTCTTAATGCAGAAATTAGATCGGTTATTTTTTGTCGTAAAATTTCAACATCAGAAGTATTGCACCGTAAATCTAGATCAGCTTTAGAATCTAATTCATTGAAGAATATATCTTTCATATTTTCAGAATAATGCTGACCGGTGTAGGCGTAAATATGATTTTCATAATCTAAGTGCCTCACAAATTCTGAGAGCTTGATTACTTCTGGTCTTGTACCAGCCAAGGTCAGTATCTCACATTTTTTCAAAGATTTTTGAACCACAAATCTCACAATCCTAGTGTCGCAGACTCGTATGCTTTAATTCGTTTTTGATCCCGGGCTATAATCTCAATGTCGCGTTCTCTAATGAATCCATGGGTGGTTTTTGTAGAGGACCACGATTTTACAAAAAATGATTTTAACCAGCATACATACCAATAGTGAGAAAATGGCACCAACAATGCAATATGACACGCATACTTTATTTTCTTAAGGCCAAGTTCTTTTAAGACAATTGTAAACTGTAAAGCATAGCTTGCCACTGTTACGCCAAACCAAAAACCGATTGGGACAAAAGTAAACTTGAAAGGAAATGTTTCAAAAAGAACATAGTACAAAATTGCAGTTGAAGTTACTATAATTGAAAAAAATCCGCTGGTAAGAAACAAAGGAGACAGCCAATAAATTATTCCTATTAAATCGGTTCGTTCTGGGATTCTCTTTTTCATAAGATCAAAATGCCCTCTTACCCACCTTGACCTTTGTCTCATCATCAGCGGAAGCTCCCCTGGTTTTTCATCATAAACAACAGACAACGATGCAAATCCTATCCTGTACTTGTTCCTGTAAAATCTAAAAGAAAGTTCAAAGTCTTCAATTAACGCGTTTGAGAAGCCTCCTACTTTTACAAGGGCCTCCTTTTTCAAAATAGATCCTGTTCCGCCAAGAGGTGTCCTCTTGTCAAAATAGTGTCTTACGGCCATAAAGGGAGTAGAAAACATATCTCCTTCAAGCGAAAGCAATCTTGTGATCTGGTTGTACTCGCGGTTGCTAGAAGAAATTTTGGCCTGTACTGCAGCAAATCCTTCATCAAAGAGAGGCATTGCGTTTGCAATAAAATCTCGACTCAAGATACCATCAGAGTCTACGATTAGGACATACTCTCCCCTTGAATTTGCGACGGCGTAATTTAGAGCGATTCCTTTTCCTGCTTCCTTTGTATTGTATTCAAATGATCGTACCCTTTGGTCATTGAATTTGGCATACTCAAATGTCTTATCCTCACAGTTATGGCAAATAACAAGAATCTCAATATTTTTGTATGTTTGAGCCAGACAGCTGTTTATCGTTCTTTTTATGACTGCCTCCTCATTTTTTGCGGGAATAAGGATGCTAACAAGTGGTGGATTAGAGTATCTTTTGTTTCTGATAAGTAGTGCTTGCTGTTTCTCAATTTTTTTACCAACAACAAGATAAGTACTTTGGAATACGAACCAAAGCAAAGTACTGACAAGTGAAAGTGATACGGAGAACCATGTCATTGCAGATAAGTCCAAATCCGAATTCATATGAAGGGGAATCCCGAGGATCCAAGGAACAACAGTATAATACATCATGATAAACCATAGTGCCGAAATTGTGAAAAAAATTGCAACCATTACTTTGCTATTATTCAGACTTACCACATCCTTCCACGCCTTTGTTTTTAGTTTTGGAAAATTAGAATCCTTAGTGCCAGGATTTTGTTCCGTTCTGTTTTCCAAATTAAGATCCTTCCACTTTAGAATTTAGCGATTGCCAACAAAGATGATGATACCATTTTTCCCCAAATATGACATCGCCCTCAATTAGCTCAATCTCTCTGTTGCATAGTGAACAGGTTAGACAATGAGGTTTGAAAGTCTGAGGTATTACTTGTGAGCCCACATTACTTTGTGAAGGATGTTCTGAACCAACTCTCTCATGCAATTTAATGGATGATCACTTTCCTCATTTCCATTTTTGGAAATCAGTATTAAGGAAGGCGCACTCCACAAGGGAGCACCGCAGAAGTGAACAATACTTTTAAATTAGTTTTCTAGGCATGAAGAACCTGTCCTTCAAGATCCAATTTATTTTCCTGGAATTTTGTTGAAAAAAGATTATGTCCTCTTTCCGTCAAGACTACAACCTCAAAACCATCTTCATCAACCTCTCTTTTAATAAGATCCATAATATCCATCCAATCAAGATAAAGGAGAAATTTGTCATAAGCCATGTTGCATTGCATGGCAATTTTTGTCTTCTTGAATTGATTGTTATAATATAAAAACGAAATAATTCGTTTTACCGTATTCCATTCGATTCTTTTTAGTTCCTTCTTACCTTCAATGCAAACTACTGGTTTTGACCTTCTCATTGGACAGGTAAAATCTGTTTTTCTGGTATTAAGAGAGAAGTATGTATCTTTTCCTTACATAGCTATTAACGTTCTAATTATTTAGCCTATAAGAAGACAATTGTGGCAAGAATTCATTTTTTTAAAAATAGGTTACTCTTTTTGATACTTCTTAATCCCTCTTTGGGGGAAATACAGCCCGGCCCGGACTTTTGAGCCACCTATACTCACTTCTAACAGTTCCTGATACCTTATACTAAAGCCAAACATTTTCAATTCTGAACATATTTCAAGCAGATCGTATGAGCTGGGATTTACTTTCATAATGTCTTCTTTCCTGAAACCCATCTGGGTTATCGCTTCAAGGACAAAATTTTCTTGAACTGAGATATCAATCGTACTGGCTGGACTCCTTATTATCCCTGTACCGAGTCGTACCCAAGTTTGGAACAATACATAACATTTACTTTCCTTCTTTATAGAGGGCGTCTCCCAAAAATGGAAATGAGACCAATCTGCCATCGTAACTGGTCAGAAGAGGTCTAAGGTCGTTCCACCAAATAACAAAATCCTAAACCAATAAAACAAAAGATAAAACCATCCTTAGAATAAAGGACCCATGACAAAACCAATTCCCGATGGTTACTCCACTGTAACTGCCACCATAACAGTAAGAGAGGCTGAAAAGGCAATCGAGTTTTACAAAAAAGCTTTTGATGCAAAAGAACTTTACAGATTTCCAGGACCAGACGGCAAAACAATAATGCATTCAGAAATAATAATAGGAAATTCTATCATCATGCTAGCTGACGAGATGCCGGGAATGGGATGTCGTTCTCCACAATCAATTGGCGGAACTGGTTCCTCAATTTACTTGTACGTCAATGATGCAGATGAAACATTTAGCAAAGCTGTTTCTGCTGGAGCAAAACCACTGATGCCTATTATGGATGGTTTCTGGGGAGACAGGTTCGGTTCTATCGAGGATCCATTTGGACACATATGGGGAATTGCAACACACAAAAAAGACATGACACCTGATGAAATATCAAAGGCAGGACAAGAGATGTTCAAGAACATGGGAAAATAATTCCAAATCAAATTTACTAGATTACAAATAAATTATTTTAAAAAAAAATTCAACGATTATTTATTTATACAATGCCAACAAGACCTGCAAGTTCTTTTCTGCAAGACGAGCCAAGTTCTTCTGCAGCTTTTTCTGGAGTTATCTTGTTCACAAAGACACCGAATCCTCTTTCCAGTCCAGACCAGGGCTCTGACTGTGGATAGACTTCGACGTGCCAGTGAATCTGTCTGTTGTTTTTCTTTTCTGGTGAAAGGTGAAAAACCATGTTGTAAGCTGGATTCTTCATCGTGTTAGCCAATCCACCCAGTGTTGCACGCAAGATCAAAGAGAGATCGTTTATCTCTTTTTGTGAAATCTTTGAGAAACTGGTTGTGTGTTTTTTTGGATAAATCCAAAATTCGTACGGGTGTGATG
>Ga0247727_10006990_pt1 | contig 21829 bp, 19 predicted proteins | sample WisWelCaveWW1625_FD_202498 | JGI IMG/M metagenome (GOLD analysis project Ga0247727, IMG submission 202498) | Biofilm microbial communities from Wishing Well Cave, Virginia, United States - WW16-25 | ecosystem: Environmental > Aquatic > Deep subsurface > Groundwater > Cave microbial mat | place...
CTGCTGGACGCCGCGGCGCGGCTCCCAGACCAGCAGGTAGAGCGAACGGCGGCTGAAGAAGAACTGGTGCGTGACGCGGTAGACGTCCTGCCCGCCGAAATCCCAGGCGTTGAGTTGGATCTCGACGCCGTCATTGGCGGGATGCGGCAGGCGCAGACCGTGAATGTCAATTTCGACGCCGTGCGTGGTGGGTTCGTGTTCCTGCGGGGCTTCACCTGCCTTGCCTTTCAAGGCTTTGAGCAGGGTGGTCTTGCCCACGTTGCCTTCGCCGACCAGCACCAGTTTGGCTTCGTAGAGCGGCTCGGCGTTTTGTTCGAGACTGCGGAGGTATGCCCAGAGTGGTTCATAATTCCTTGGCTTACAAGCGTCGTATGCGCTTTGCAGGGCGGGGTTGAGGGGGTTGTCGTCGAGGTCGAGTTGTTTCAAATGCTCAAGTTGGGCGAGGGAGGGGGGAATGTTTGTTAATTGGTTACTAGAAAAAATTAGGTCAGTTAGTTCAGTCAGTTTGCCAATCCACTCAGGAATAGATTGCAAATTAGAATCCATGATTGCTAATTGCTTTAGGGCTTTGATATGATGAATAAACTCTGGAAATTCTTTTGTAGAGCGCGGTAAAGTAAAAGATTCCAAATTCGTAAACTTATCAAATGATGCAGGCAATTTTTCTATTGAGTTTTCATGAAGATACAGTGTCTGCAACTGCGTGAGTTGTCCCAGCGAGTCTGGCAGTGCCGTCAGTTGGTTGTCGGAGAGATCCAGGGATGTCAACTGCGTGAGTTGTCCCAGCGAGGGTGGCAGTGACGTTAGTTTGTTGTTGGAAAGATTCAGTTCTGTCAACTGCGTGAGTTGTCCCAGCGAGGCTGGCAGGGTTGTCAGTTGGTTGTTGGAGAGATCCAGGTTTGTCAACTGCGTGAGTTGACCGATTGATTCTGGCAATTCGGTTAACTTCATGCCGCTGAGGTCAAGTTCCGCTGCGCCCGATTGCAGGGCTTGTTGAATTTTTTGTTCGGCTTGGAGGTAGGGTTGGTCATGGGGCATGGGTGGTGTCCTTGGTAGGGGCGACGCATTGCGTCGCCCCTACGATTACAACGACAGATTATTGCGTGGGTTGTTGTCGTCCTCATCCCACAGCGATGGGTTCGCTTCGATGTAATCCGTTTTGTTTTGCAGGTCTTTGTCGTCTCGAATTATATGTTCATAATAATTTCTTTGCCAGATGCCTGTCGCGTTATGTTCCTTATTGATGCGATACGAAACGGCGGATTTGAATGATCCAATGATCGCGCCCAACGATTTCGGTTTTGGTCCCTTGGGACGCGTGCCGGGCGATGTAGGGGCGACCCATTGGGTCGCCCCTACGTTGGACGGGAAATCATGCACGCGAATCACAATAATCCCATGCACATGATTCGGCATGACCACATGCGCACCCAATTCCACGAATGCGAAATGATCGGGAATGGCACGCCAACATTCGTCCGCGATCTTGCCGAATTCGCTCAAAATCCTTTCCTTATTCACAATCTCGCCAAATAGACAATCTCGTTGATAAGACACAATCGTCACGTAATATGCGCCCGCCTGAGAATAATCATATCCCTGCACGCGGATTGATGTTCGATGATGTTTATGAGGATCAAATTTGGATTTAGGCATATAGGTTCAATATTGATAGAACCCTCGTCCTGTTTTCCTTCCCAAATATCCCGCGTCCACCATCTTCCGCAACAGCGGCGCGGGGCGATACTTGTCCTCGCCCAGATCGCGATGCAATACTTCCATTACAAATAAGACGACATCTAGCCCGATCAAATCCGCCAGCGCGAGCGGACCCATCGGGTGATGCATACCCAATTTCATTACCTGATCAATGGCTTCCTTTGTGCCAACTCCCTCCTGCAAGGCAAAAATCGCTTCGTTGATCATCGGGCACAGGATACGATTCGAGATGAAGCCGGGAGAGTCGTTCGCCTCCCACGCCTCCTTGCCCATCGCCTTGCACAACTCCAGCGTGACGGCGAGCGTCTCTTCGCTGGTGGCGAGTCCTTTGATGACTTCGACGAGTCGCATCAACGGCACGGGATTCATGAAGTGCATGCCGATGACTTTATCAGGGCGTTTGGTTTGAGCGGCGATCTTGGTAATTGAAATAGATGATGTGTTACTCGCTAAAATCACACCTTCACGCGCGTTGGCATCCATGTCTTTGAAGATCTTGAATTTGAGCTCGGGGTTCTCGGTGGCGGCTTCGATGACAAAGTCCGCCTCTTTCATTGTATCCATGTTGCTCACGAATTGAATCGCATCGGCAGAGGCTTTGCCTTCGGCGGTGATCGTCCCTTTTTCGAGCAACTTGCTCGTGGACTTGGCAATCGCCGCCTTGGCTTTTTCCAGCGCGGCGGGCATCACATCCATGCAGGTGACTTGGTAGCCTGAGGTCGCCGCGACCTGCGCGATGCCGTTGCCCATGGTCCCTGCGCCGATTACAAATATCTTTTTGATACTCATGAATTCTCCGTTTGAAATGTAGACAAGTAAACAAGAAAACAGGTACACACGTGTCTACTTGTCTACGTGTGTACCTGTCTACTATCCCTGCCGATCCCGCCAGATCAAATAATTATTCAGAATCTGCTCAATATGACCTGGAATGTGCGCCGAGTAGATATTCAGCCATTTCTCGAACGTGTATGACTCGTCGTATTCGGGGTGCTTTGCTGTATGTTCAAAGATTTCTTCAGGTTGCTTTTTGAGTAGTTCATACGTTGTCTTGCGGACAAGTTTCAATGTTTCCAAAGCATCTTCGTAACTTTGATCGTGATAGTCAAGTTCGACTGCCCATTTGTCCTGGTCATATCCCATCAACGTGCCGCCCGGCTCGACAATCAGCTTGCGGGCGCGTAGCGCGGCGTTCGATTCTGAATCCGCGAGATGGATGAGCACTTCATGCACGCTCCATTCCTTTGGCTCAGGCTTGAACTTCCACATCTCTCGTGGAATGTCTTCGAGCGTTGACATCAACATGTCATATCCACGCCCGTAGAGTTCGATTTTTTCAGTGCGTTCTTGTTTGTCCATTTCAAATATACCTCGGTGGTCGAGTAGAGCCGTGCTTCTTGGCTCGTATCGAGACCACATCTTATTTTACCGGTTCCCACAACTCGACTTTATTTCCATCGGGATCCATGAACCAGCCGAATGAACCATATTCCATTTTCTCTATCTCGCCCACAAGCTCCGCGCCGCCTTCTTTGACCTGTTTCAACCCCTCTTCGAGATTGTCAACGATCAGGTTGAACATGTATCCTTTTTCGGAGGGATCGAAATATTTCGTAGACGCGTCGAACGCGCTCCACACGGTCTGGGAATTGGCAGGCATGTTCTTTGGAAAATACGCTATACCCCAATCTTCAAATTCCATGCCCAACCATTTTGCATACCATTCATACAGCCGTTTCGGATTCGGTGACTTGAAGAAGACTCCGCCAACGCCTAAAACTTTTGCCATAAAATTTTCCCTCGGTGGTCGAGTGCCGCTGTTGGCTGAGTAGGGCGAAGCCCGTATCGAAACCCAGCGGCGTACCGAGACCACCACTAACCAAAATTATTCTTGTTACCTGGTGGTCTCGATATGTTTCTCGCCGCAGAGCGGCTCGAAACTACTCGACCACCGGGTTTACTTGTTACTCCAACTCGACTGCCATCGCCACTGCCTCACCGCCGCCTAAACATAACGAAGCGATTCCTCGTTTCAAGCCGCGATCCTTCAACGCGTAGAGCAACGTCGTCAGCACGCGCGCGCCGCTCGCGCCAAGCGGATGCCCCAACGCGATCGCTCCGCCGTTCACGTTGATCTTGTTCCAGTCCCAGCCCTGGTCTGCCAATGCGTAGCCATCCGCGAGCACTTGCGCGGCAAAGGCTTCGTTGAGTTCGATCAAGTCAACATCGGATAACTTCCATCCGATCTTGTTCAACAATTTCGGAATCGCATACGCGGGCGCGGCAAATAAATATTTCGGTTCGAGCGCGGCTTGTGCATAACCCACCACACGCGCCATCGGTTTCAATTTATTTTTTTCAGCGTATGCACGCGAAGCGATGACATCCGCCGCCGCGCCGTCATTCATCGGCGACGAATTTCCAGGAGTCACTTTTCCATTTTCCTTGAACGCAGGCTTGAGTTTGGCGAGCGCTTCAAGAGTCGAATCTTTGCGCGGACCTTCGTCCGTATCCACAAAGGTCACTTCGCCTTTGCGTCCCGCGATTTGGACGGGAACAATTTCAGGCTTGAATCGCCCCGTCTCTTGAGCCTCAACAGCCTTCTGGTGTGAGCGAAGCGCAAAGTTGTCCATCGCCTCGCGCGTCACCTCGTATTCTTCACCGATAAATTCCGCCGCGTTGCCCATTCCCCAATTTTCGAACGGATCCCACAGGCCGTCGTTGAGCAGGGCGTCGGTCATTTGCGAATTGCCGAATTTGAGTTCGCCCATGCGGCCGCTGACGAGATACGGCGCGCGACTCATGGACTCAAAACCGCCTGCGACGAAGAGCGACGCATCACCCGCCCTTATGGCTTGACTCGCCATCATCGCGGCTTTCAAGCCTGAGCCGCAGACCTTGTTGATCGTGCTCGCGCTGACCGTTGCAGGGACGCCGCCCAAGATTCCCGATTGCCGCGCGGGAGCCTGACCCTCGCCTGCCTGCACCACGTTGCCCATGATGACTTCTTCGATGTCGTTCGGGTTGATGTTTGCACGCGCCACCGCCTCTTTGACGGCGATCGCGCCCAATTGTGTCGCTGGGACGGAACTCAACGCGCCCTGAAATTTTCCAATCGGCGTGCGCACAGCGGATAAGATGACGGCTTCAGTTTCTTTGCTCATGGGTTGCTCCTGATGGAGGCAATTATACCTTTGTCATTGCGAGGAACAGCTTGGTGGTTGAGTAGGCGGCGATGCAGTTTCGCCGCCATATCGAAACCACCATGTAACGAAAATGCGATTGGTTATTTGTGGTTTCGATACGTCCCGCGAGGATCAGGCGGGACTACTCAACCACCGGGTTTGGATTGAATCAATTACAATTCTCCACATGGACGAATCCCAGCCTTCCCTCTACGAACTCATCGGCGGCGAGACGGGCGTGCGCAAACTCGTTGACCGCTTCTATGACCTAATGGATTCTTCTCCTGAAGCGGTGAGAGTGCGGGCAATACATCCCCAGGATTTGAATCAATCCCGCGAGAAACTGTTTATGTTCCTCTCGGGCTGGTCTGGTGGACCCGCCTTGTATGTGGAGCGTTTTGGTCAGCCGCGTTTACGACAGCGGCATATGCCTTTTCCCATCGGCAAAGCAGAACATGACGAGTGGTTGTGGTGCATGAACAAGGCGCTGGATGAGAGTCCATTCGACGCACAGGTGATTGAATATATCAAGAGACGGTTTGTAGAGATCGCCAATTCCATGCAGAATCGAATTGATGTCGATCTATAAAGTAGCAGGTGACAGTCACCTTTTCTACTACAAATGCTTCATCGCCTCACGCCGACTGAGAGGATGCAAGTCGGTTGACTTCACAAACTTCTTCACAGCCTTCCGATCGGTGTACGCATACTGCCTCAATGCCCAGCCGATGGCTTTGTTGATGAAGAACTCGTCTGAGCCCAGATTCTCGCGTATGATTTCGCACAGCAAATCGAAATCCGTTTCTTTCTTGTAGCCAAGCTGAAAGAGGATCACCGTCCGCCTCAACCACATGTTTTTCGACTTGCGCCATTTGGCGAGATATTTCTTTTTCACGTTTGGAAACCGCTTGAAATGAGTCCCAACCGGATGGCTGGCGAGGGCGTCCACCGTATCCCACCACGATTTGGTTGTGATCAGGTATTGGATCGTTTCAATGAAATCGGGCTGCAATTGTTTGCTGAGTCGATCCAACAAACCCACGGCAGTATATTGAAATTCGCGCTGAGGCAGGGACCACAGATCGCGCAGGATCGCATCCAATTCGGTGACATTGGGCAATCCGTGCCCTGCGTAGAATTCCTTTAGCAGCGCCACGCGTTGCGGGGTTTTGATTCCCAAATAATCAAACTGCTCGCGCATGTATTTCTTCATCGGCGCGGCTTGGGACGGGTTCGCATTTTTCTCGAAACGAGATTTCAATAAGGAAACGTAAGCATTCATAAAGTCTCCAGTGAAGTCCGTTGGTTGAGTAGGCGGCGTGTTTGTTCGCCGCCGTACACTTGCACCGGCACGCAAGTGCAGGTGTCGAAACCAACAATAAGCAAAGAATCTCCTATTACAAAGTTACATTTGAAACTGGTGGTTTCGATACGCCGCTTCGCGGCTACTCAACCACCGAGGTATGACTTTTACGGCACCGGCGTATCCTTTGGGTCGAGCGGCTGGACGAATTCCACCAGCCATTCGCCGGGGTTCGTTTCACTCAGACCTGAATACGGTGTGACGAGATGAATCCACGTCCTGCCGGAGTGGAGGGGGATGGGATTGTTGTACGAATCCACAAAATAGAACGGACGCAACAAGCCGGTCTCTTTTTCCCATTCGCGATTCAGTGTTGACCATTGAATTCGGAACGCCTGCCCATCGCGAAAAAGGTAAGCGAGTCCCTTTTGCCCCGCGCCTAACAAAATTTCAAATTGATTGTGCCTGAACCGTTCATGCTCGGCGAATAACACAACCACATTTTCGAACGCCATCTGTCTGCCGGTCAATCTGTCTGTCGCGGGGAATAGTTCTCCTGTTTGATCGGCTTTGTCTGTCCAGCGCAGATACGATCCCGAGATCGGGTCATATTGCCAGCCCGATTGCGTGAACGAGTTGTAGAAAACGTCAATCACATTCGCAACGCGTCCGGCTTCGGGGATGGAATCTGAGAACACGTTACCCGAATAATTCACGGGTTGATTTGAGTTCAAATTCTCTTTTGCCAGGTCGCGCAAACGCGTCAGCGTGAGCAACGCGCTGTTAGGGGTTGCCCTGTCTTTGCCAAAAACAATTTCGCACCCGTCCAGTTGTTCCCCGATATCCTCCGCCGCGCTCGCGTACACGAGACAACTGTTCGGGAACATCCCGCCGATCTGGTTGTATGTCAATCTGCCGGAGCGCACCGGTCCGATATACGGCTCGAAGGGGAAGAACCAATTCGGCGGTGTGCCAGTCACAACGGGACTTGCAGTTGCTGTTGGGATTTCGTTGAGGATCAAGCCTGCGTCGAAGAAAGAGGCGGTGGAGTCTGCGCGAAAAATTTCTGTCTCGCCATTTGCATCCACATCCGAGTCATGATCTTCGTCTCCGACATCCTGTATTGTAAATTGATAGGAATCGGCTTTGACGATTTGGATGATCGAGTCAATGTGCGGATTCTCGAATGCAAAATAACCATTGGAATCAGTCGCCGCTTCACCTCGGATTTTGCGGCTGATCCCATCCAGCAGGCGGATGCACACGCCCCCGACGCCTGTCTCCCAACTCTCCTGCCGGCCGTTTTCATTTTCATCCAGCCATACGCGATTCCCAATCCACTCATCTTGCGGATGGATGATTTCGTCGCGCACTTCACATCCACCGGTGACGTTTGGAATCTCGCGCAGATGATCGCCATAAAAAACACCCATGAAGCGCGTGGAGCCTTCGCCGATGTAGAACTCGAAGACCCATGGCGCGAACGCGGGTCCCGCCTGCGGACGCGCGGTGACTGGCATATTGCTGATAGAAACCAACACCGCGGGGAAATCTAAAAGCGAAGGGTCATGCACCTCAAGCCCGGTGAGCGGGTTGACTCCATGTGGAAAATCCTCCTGGTTAGGACCCAGTTGAATCGGCGAACGATGCGGTTGTGGCGTCGCAGTTTGAGTCGGTGTGAGAGTCGGCGCGCTTGTCGCAGTCCCAAATTCTGATTTCGAAGGCGTGGGCTTGGGTTCAGTTGTTCCGGAAATGCCGCACGAAACAACAAATGCGCTAAACAGAAAAATCGAAACGAACTTTTGCCGCATGAATGGCTAGGAGGCGAGAACACCCAGGAAGGTCAGCGCGCTGAACGCGAGCAGGAGGAATGAGATCAGTGCAAAGACAGCCCGCAAGCGGTTCTCTTCGTTCAAGAGCGATGCATATGCCGCAAATGCCAGCCCGACCGCTGCGATGAGCATGGAGAGTTGAAAACCTGCTTCGCGTTCATCTGCTGTGTTTGCGAGGTCAAAGGATGCCTGTGCTTCCGCTACAGTATCGTCTGATAGGGAATACATCTCGTTGTAGTATTGCTCGCCCCAGATATCATCTCGCGCAATGCTGTCCACCAATGATGAAGAGAATTGATCCTGATAGTATTGCGCATTGAAATCATCCACGCCTTCATTGATGACGTAGCCGTCGTACATGTTGTAATCCACGATGATGTTCTGGTTCGCTTCGAGGTAATAGGTGTTGGAAAGCGCCAGTAATCTGTCGCCTTCGGCTTCGTGGTCACCGGCAACGTTCCCTGCATGATATGCCATGTAGTTTGCGGTGGCGGTCAGCACACTCAATGCAGAGACGAGAAACCCAAGCATCAAATTTGACCCAATACGTTTGAAAAGACTTGGCATCGTTCACCTCCTGAAGAATTTGCTTCCGAGGTTCATTATAGTGACATTGAACAGATTCTTCAATGCCCGGGTTACAAAAAACAACGCCCGCATGTCGGGCGTTGTTGTCTGTATTCATTTGCAACTCTGCGCAGGTTCATACCATTCGCCAAGCCCCTCTTGCAGATGCGCGGCGGCTTGCTCCGGCGTCAGACCCAATGCCATCATGCGATATAGATCTGCGCGGATGATCTCGAGCGCGCCCGGCGTCTTGTCTGATATTTCGGTGTACATCCAACGGATGTCGGCGGGATGGTCGTTGACGAGTTTCAAAAACTTCTCGTCGTTCGGGTCGCTTCCGCGCGTCACCTCGAAGTTGCTTAGCGGGTAGAAACCGGGGAGTTTTTGCGCCATGAGGTTGACCGCCTCTTTTGTCATCAACCACTCAAGGAACAATTTCGCCTCTTCTGAGTGCGCAGTCCCGCGGTTGATTCCGATTCCGATATCGGGCTGGAAGATCACATACGTTTTACTCAAGAAAGGCGCAGGGACGGCGAACACATCCCAGGCAAAATCTGCTTCTGTAGAAATTTTTTGCAAGTCCCACGAGCCGCCAAATAACATTGCCGCCCGTCCGCTGAGGAACAATTCCTTGCTGGTCTGCGAATTGATGAAAGCGGCGTTTTCAGGCATGTAAGGCTTAAGGTCTTCGACCGCCTTGAATATTTTCACCACGCGCCCATCGTCATAACACAGGCTCGTACCGTCAGTTTTCATAAATCTCTGGCGGCCATCCGGTCCGCCCAGGAAATTTGCCGCGATGCTCATGAACATTTCACTGTCCTCGGTCTGGTTCAATGCATTGGCGATGGGGATAATGTTTTCATCTGCAAACTTCAATGCAGTCGCTGTACGTTTAAAGTCCTCCCACGTCGTTGGGACTTCAAGGAAATATTGATCGAAGATGTCCTTGTTGTAATACACACCCTGCACCACACCCACAAACGGAACGGCGTAATACAAGCCAAACTCGTTATTCGTCCAGGGAATTAATTTTGTTTCGTCGAAATTTGGTTCCACTGCAATGTAATCATTCAGCGGCGTGAGGTACCTGACGATATTTCCGTTCACTGCAAATGGGCGAACGTACATCAAGTCTGGTCCTTCGCCGCGGCTCAATTGAAGATCAAGAATCGAATCGTAGCTCACGCTCATGACGGGTCGGTGGTCAATCGTAATTTTCTTTGCGTGTTCTTCCAGAGCATACGTTTCAAATTCATCCAACAGGTTTTGGATTTGCTCCGTATCTTCGGGTCGCCATGAGCTTAGGGTCAGGACAATCTCATCGTTTGCAGGGGCAGGAGTTGGATCGGAAATATCATCTGCATTTTGAGGCTGACCCAACTCGATGATCGAACTCACGAGCCGTTTCGTCTCCGCCTCTTTGTTTGGACCGAGTTGTATGGTCCCGTTGTAGATGTAGTATCCTGCAAACAGGGCAGTGACCATGATCGTGGGGTAGATTATCCGCCCGAGCATATCCAGGTCGTGCCGCTTCGTTTGGAATTTCAATCGATCCGCTTTTTTCTTCGCCTCCTCCATCAGTTTTTCGAAGCGACTGCTCAAGGTTTCGAGCAGGACGATCAATGCAGACATCACATAAGACGCATAGAAGAGAAGTTCCATTGCCACGGTATAGCCGATCTCCGGTAGCGAATCGGCAAGCGTCAAGTGGAAGAATGCCGTGGTGAGAAGCGCCGTGGAGCCAACCGCGAGTCTCTCCGAGTGGCCGAGAGGGAGGAAAAAAGTGATATAGGCAAGGATCAAAGTAAGTAGTAACGGAAGCAGGCTCTTCACGATGTATTGAAGCGAGTCGCGCTGGATGTCCACTTCCAGATTAATGAGGGAATAATTCGTCGCCACACGCCGGTCGAAATTTTGCGGGTTTCCCAGTGTGGAAGAGGTGGGGTAGACGTCCTGTGTCATGCTTGCAATTTGTTCCCGCCAACCGAAGACGGAATCGAACGCGCCATTGGCATCGAAGTTGGCAACCAGCGCGCTGTCGGTTTCGTAGCGCATACCCACACGATCCACGACATACTGAATGAACGAGGTGGTTGCGTTTTGGTTGCGGAATTCCACGACCAGGCTTTGATGGTCGAATGGATACTCATGAAAACGGAATTGGTTTTTGAATACGCCGGTGATGCGGTAGGTTTTTAGTTCAGTCCCGTCAGGATTAATTTCATCGCGTAAGAGGATGCTTTCTATCGCGCCCTCCGAGTTTGTGAAAACGAAATCATCCGGTTTGAACTCCTCATCATGTTCATTGGGACGGTAACGGAACCAGAGATAAAAATCCATCTCGTAGGTGGAAGTTTTGATGTCAATTTCATCAATCCCGAGGAGATCCATGCCCGCGTACACGACGTTCGCCTTATAGACGTATTCGCCGTTCACGGTCAGGATGCGCCCCTTTTCGATCTGCTCGGCAAGGTCTTTGATTTCGTTCGGCGCCGCGACGGGTTCAAACTGTATATTGGCTGAGACGATCTCCCCGTTCTGATAAATGCCAATGCGCGCGGCATGTTTGATGTTTTGAGACGGTTCAAAGTAGATCGGGCTGACGATGGCTTGTGCGGCGTCTTCTGTATCATCCATATCGAGCAAACCCTCGTAGATTTTTTGACGATCTGACTCAACCTGAATCTCCGAGCCGCGAACGTCAGCCTTTTGGATTGCGGTCATGACGGCGAGAGCGGCATCGTATCCGTTGATGACCTTGTCGCCCGGTCGAAGGACTCTTCCCTCTGGATTGTTTGTATACTGAGCCTGGTAATCGTCCAGGAATTGGTTCGCGTGGCGGTTTGCGCTGTCAAAGATGATGGCGTTGGTGGTGAGAACCCCGTCTGTGTAATAACCGGGGAATATCTCTTCTTCTGATTCGCTCTCGATCAAATTGATGAAGGTCGGCGAACTGAGATTGCTCGCGCCTGCGATTGGATAGGATACCCCCTTACGCTTCATCAGGATCACGAGTTGCGCGGCGGTGACATCGTCTGTTGCAATGAAGATGGTGCCTGGGTTGTTTGTTTCCGTGTTGGCCGAGATGATCTCGGAGACAATTTCATCCTGGGATTCGCCTCCATTGATCACTTTTTCAATTGTGATTTTTCCACCGAGACCCCGGAAGGTGTTTTTGAATTGTCTTGCAACCACCTGGCTGTAGTTGTCTTGTGAATAGAGGATCGTGGCTGTATCTTCCCCGTTTACCTTTCTGATGTAATTGGCAAGGTACGCGGCCTCGGTCTCGGCAGTGTAGCTGATGTTGAAGTGATAATAGTAGCTTTCTGTGAAGTTCTCCGTGATCGGCGATACATTAATGGCTGGGATGCCGGCAGCTTCATACGCCTCTGCCGCCGCTTCCAACGTCTCGATGGAGGAGTGTCCGATCACGGCAACGGCATTGCTGTTCACAATCTGTTTTGCGATTTGTAATGCCTTCGCCGGGTCATTGTCGTCATCGTACAGTTCGATTTCAAGTTTTACTCCCCCAAGTTCCTGCATTTGATCCGCCGCAAGTTTGACGCCCGCGTAAATGGACTGACTGTTTACACTTCCATCTGCTGTAAGGGGATCGTTCTCCACGACCGCGATTGTGACCGTACGCGGGTCGCGTGAAATGGTTAAACTGGCGCAATTGGTAATTACCCCTGAGAGAAGAATGATCAGGGGAAAGGTAGTAAAAAGATAAATCAACCGCTTGTTCATGTCGTCCTCACTTGCATGGCTGTGTATAGTCTAACACCATGTTGGGTGCGGAAACACATGCGCACTTTTCAACTCCCCAACAATTTTATGGCGCTGGCCACAGGACGTTCACAGCCTCTGAAACCCCGTGCTTTTCAATGGTATAAAGTTTGCCGGAGGAGGGCAGGGCACAACCGGCTTCATCCTGCACGGTGTAACTGGTTGTGAATTGATCGGGATAGGAATCCGTCCACCAGATGTACGCGCCGTTCTGGCAGACAAATAATTCAAGCAGGTAGCCGCGGTCGTCATCTGTGGTCATCTCTACTTGATCCCATGTGATAGTTACATTCTTTCCATCGCGGGTGGCAGTCACATTTTGGGGTGGACCGTACATGTTGCTTCCAATTGATTGAAGATTAAGCTCCTTGTATGCAAGAGTGGAGACATCTCCAACCACATCCACAACGGATGGCGCGACCCAGCAGAAGTAATTCAGCTTGTCGAATTTGATATATAACCACGTGCTATTGACGTAGCGGTTGCGGACAGTGCCGACATCGCCCGGATATAAATCGGCGGCATGAAGATAGGCGGCAGAGGGACCATACCTGCAATGTGCCTGTTTGTTGACGGTTACTACTGGAAAAGAGAATGTCGATGTAGCAGTGATTGTTGGTGTTGGAGTAATGGTTGGTGTAAAGGTTCGCGAAGGCACAGCCGTAGAAGTTGGAGTGAAAGTTTCAGTGGGTGTGAAAGTTAATGTCCGTGTGGGGGTTTTCGTCCACCCGGCGGCTGTGGCTGTGATGGAAGTTGCCGCCAGCGTTGCCTGTTCTTCGGAGGAGGGTCCACATGCCGATACGAGCAGGAAAATGAGAGAAATAATCCGTTGATATTTCATTTTGATTCCAAAAAACTTTGCTCTCGCCTCCGAGAGCATGGAGCGAATAGTATGACGCAACACGCTACGCGATGTCGCCTCGCACCAAATAGCAACATAAATGCCGCGTTACGTAAAGGCTGAAAGAAATGCGGTGATATTCCTGCCAAGCGCGTAGTTGTTGTAACCGCCCTCCATGATTATCACTGTGGGAAGGCCTAAAGCCGCGATTCGTTTGCCGATCTGGCGGATGCCATCTGTTGTCACTTTGATCGTCCCAAGCGGATCGTCGGCGTAAATATCCATGCCGGCAGAAATGACAAGGTATGTGGGTTTGTACTCACGGATGAGTTCCAGTGCGCGATCTAACACTGCAAGATACGCGGTGTCGTCAGTGCCGGCGGTCAGGGGGAAATTTTGATGAAAGCCAAAGCCTCTTCCTCTGCCGCGTTCATTGGCGAAGCCGATATAGTGTGGATACTCAAAATCGGGGTCGGCATGGATGGAAATGGTCATCACATCATCGCGGCTGTAAAAAATATCCTGCGTGCCGTTGCCGCAATGATAATCAATGTCGAGCAGGGCAACCTTGCCAGTTGATGAGATCAAATGCGCGGCGGCGGATGCGTTATTGATGAAGCAATATCCGCCTGCGTAGTCTTTCCCTGCATGATGCCCGGGTGGGCGGCATAACCCGAAGGCAGATGGTTCGCCGTTTGTAACTGACTGTGCCGCGCTCAACGCGCAATTCGCAGAAGCCAGCGCAGCGGTAAAAGTCCCTTCCACCATGCACGCGCTCAAGTCCATCATGTAATAGCCGGCGCGCCCGAGAAGCGATTTCGGCTTTTGGGGCTGACGCCGAAGCGCGAACGTGGCAGGCAAAAAGACAGATGAATCTTTGGGTTTTGAATCCAGCCACTCGGTCCAACAGGAGGCGAGAAAGTCCACATACTCTTTGTCGTGCACCGCGTAGATTGGGTCAAGGCCAAAATCCGTTGGCTCATGAAGTTCCGCCCAACCTGTTTCGCGTAACGCGGTCAAAATACGATCCACGCGGTCGGGGTTTTCAAGGTACGGTGTTCGCAAGCCGCCATCGAAGATTTCAAAAGGCGGGTTGTGCTGGCGATGCGCTTCAGAATAAAAGACCTTCATGAGTCCTCCGTAAGAACGTGCATTACAATTGTATCAAGAGAACGGAGGAAACATGGACGTGTTTGAAGCCATTCATAACAGGCACATGCAAGCCAAAGTAAAACCGGATGCAATCTCGCGCGCGTTGATCGAAAAATTATTATCTGCGGCTGTGCAGGCGCCGAATCATTACAAAGTGAGACCCTGGCGATTCGTTGTCTTGACTGGAGATGGTCTCAATAATCTTGGGGATGTGTTTGCCGCTTCCTTTCTTGACCGTCAACCTGATCTGCCTCAAGAGGCGTTAGACAAAACTCGCGCGTTGCCTCTTCGAGCGCCCGTCGTGATCGCAGTCGGTGTGGATAAGCCGAGCGAACCAAAAGTATTGGAGATCGAAAATATTGTCGCGGTAGCTACTGCATGCCAGAGTATATTACTCGCCGCGCACGCGGAAGGACTCGCTGTGAAATGGCGCACCGGCGAATGGGCAAAGGATGCAAAGGTGAAAGAGTTTCTGGGTTTTTCAGCGGACCAGCACGTGATCGCGTTTCTGTATATTGGTTACCCCGAATTTATCGCTGAACACGAACCGCGCCCGTCGTTTGAAGACAGAACAGTCTGGATGGAATCATAATCATGAAATGAACAACGGCGGACGATTCGTCCGCCGTTGTTTTGCGCTTATGATTTCTTTCGCTTGATCCGTTTCCCAATCCTCGTAAGAATAAAACTGACGAGCAGGACCATGGTTAGAATCGGATAAGACCAAATCGCGCCAACGCGGAATACTTCCCGCTTGCCTGTAAAGCTGAGAAAGAAATTGGTTGTGTATAAAATCGAAATGACACAAACTACTACGATGAAAAACGAATTGTCCAGGGTGGTTTCTCTTTCGAGGGCAATGGCGTTGATCTCCACGATAATAAACCACAGGAGCGCGAGCCCGAGGGGGATGAACATGATGAAGCGACTGATTTGCTCGCCGGCGTAAAAGAAGATGTCTGTTGTCACATAGTAATTTGCATAATATGTTGCCCAGATGGCGAGACTTAACGGAGAAAAGTAATAACATTGTGTATAAAAACTCTCCTTGAGCGCGGTTTCGCTGATCGAATGCTGGGTGAATAATTTGGTGGCAAGCGCGAACAACAAGGGAGGAAGCATTAGGGCTAGTGCAAGCAGGATATTCGCCTCATCTTTGAGCTCTTCTCCCACGATTTCAGTCGTCGCTCTACCCTCACCTGGTGAGGCTTCAGTACCCACATAAAAATTATCGCTTGCAAATGTGGTGCTGTCGTATTTCGATACCCAAATCTGTTCGTCTGGGTTTTCAGGGACAAGAATGCTTATTTCTGCATATTGGCTTTCAATGGGTTGATATCTTCTTTCCGGGTGGAACCTGCTTGCAAACACACTGAGATAATACTCACCCGGTTCCGTGAACTCAACCGAAAACGCGTCCTTGATCCGGTTCTGGTCAATGTATTGGAAAAAGGCTGTGCCGTCATAATCACTGTGGAATTCATCGTACACAGATAGGTACGAATAGTTTCCCAGTTCGTCAATCTGAATCTTGGTAAGGTCCCAGCTGAATTCTGTGTGTGCGTTGTATGAATAAGACTTGAATATCGATTCAACTTCCACCTGGACAAACCTGCCTTCAATAAACCCATCATGAGGGTTGATGACGGTCATACCAAATTTAGGCAGGAAGTTAACCACGATAGCAGGCAAAAGCGCTACCGCCAACAGAAGGACAATGGGAGAGATATATTCGTCAAAAGGAGACGCTGAATCCTCTTTTAATTCCTCTTTGATGTAGCCAGCCGCCCAACGCGGGTTAATAACGATCTTCGCGATGGTCTTTGGAATCAGAATCACCCACAGCAGAAGTTTGTATGCTAATTTCTCGATCTCTTCCAAAAAGCCAACGAGACTGGTCATTCTTCCTCTTTCGCTGGATTAGAACACAAAATACCGGGCGATTGACATAAAAATCAGGGAAAGCAGGAGCGCGGCAGAGGCAAGGTAGGAATACGTTACCTGCTGTTTTTGATACGCCTGCATTTGCGTCATTTGCTCAGGGGAGGGTTTGCCCTGCATGCTGGCTCCAAGCATTGCCATGGCTTTGGTTGTGCGTCCCAGCAGGATACCGAAAATAAAACCAATGATAGCGAAACCTGCTCCAATGCCAAAGCCGGTCCCGGCTCCGGAAGTCATCCACGCGGAGGTAAAGCCGTCGGAGTCGTTCCAATACAGGATCAAGCCTGCAAGTATGGTCAGGCCCGCCGCGGCAGACATCCTCATGCTGAATTTCAGGTTGCCCATCAAATGACCGACAAATTTTTGCCCAGCCTCTCCCGTAACTCCAACGGTGGGAGCGATAAAGAAGGTCATCATCAATGTGCCGCCAACCCAGAATACGCCAGCCACGATATGTATGATGCGAAATAACCAGATCAGGTAAATATTCATTGCTCTCTCCTCAATGTAAAAGTTGTGGACGATGGTATTAACACCGGCTCTGTGGAAATGATGCTTAACCATTTCTCCACAAATAGCGATTGATATGCACATTCGTCATACGAAAGCCGATGCGCTGATAGACAGGCGCGCCCATTTCGGTCGAGAAAAGAACCGCGTGGTTGTATTCCTCCTTATCGCGCGCCTCCAGCAAAGGCTGGAGCGTAATCGCCGCGCCGATTCCCTTTCCGCGAGCGGACGGTACGACAGCGATTCCATACACGCCGACCACTCCAGCGCCGTTAAAAATGATGTTGGTTCCAACTGGTTCACCATTCAATTGCCCCAGCGCCATTCTCCACGGCGTCTTGCCGATTCCAAACTCGTGCGCGGCTTCCACCCAACCATCCGCCATTGCAGGAGGTATATCATAGCCATCAATCAATACCTGCTTGAAATCCTGCAAATCTTTTTCGTCTTGCACATCGTTGATCTCGAAGCCTGACGGAACTTTTTCGAGTACGCTCCTGTTCATTTTGTGCAGGTCCGCGATCATGCCCGGCGCGCCAGAGGCCGTGGAAATAATATTGCTCGCCATCTCTTTGGACTGTCCTTCCATGTCAATCATGCCGTGCGCGGTAAGATGCCTGCCTATATCAGTGGGTGTTGTGCCGGGTCCCGTCCACCAGAAGAAGAACGGCGCGCCGCGCGACTTGAACCATTCGATGGTTTCATGGATGGCAGGTTCGATTTCATCGGGCGCGAGATTTGTCCCCCATGCGCCTTTGTACATGGGGTTCGTCGGTGAAGCAAGGTGGCGCGAGAGTTGCGCAGTCTCTTCGATGCGGCTGTTCGGCAATGCAGTCATTGCGCGAAAGAGAGCGAAGAGATTGGTTTGCACTGCCATGCCAAGCTCTTCATCGGTTGCATTATTGAGAATTGAATCAGCTGTCATGGTTTCTCCTTTCTGACAATAAAACTATCTGATTGCCTGTGCGATCAAGCTGCCGATCAAGCCCAGCCAATACGCGGCGGTGTAATAGATGAACATCGGTTGCCTGCCGCGCTTCCAAAGCAGGAACGCTGAAATTACTGCGAGCAATGCCACCACGTACAGATCCAACCCGATGGTTTCAAAGCCGAGATTCGCAAACACACCTGCTCCTAAAAACAGCGAGTTCAACAACAGCAGGGCAACATCTGCGCTTGAAAGTTTACCCTGATGCGGAAAAATATTCTGCAAAAACAAGATCGCCGCATTGACCAGGATGAATCCGGTAAAGAACACCCAATGACTGAACTCATCATCGTTGAATATTACAATGCGGCATAAGTCGCTGCTGGTGTCTTCGAGACAGAATCGCACGTGAAGGTAATTCGTCACTTCATGGTCGCCGTAACTTGCGGCAGTGAGATACAAGCCAACGATGAATACCAAATTCCACGCCGTGTGAGTTTTGCCTTCACGCGCGGGCGAATTATATTCGATTGTCTTCTTGAGCAAATATGTCGCCACCAAACTGATCAACGGGATGACGAGCATGTTGTTGAAATCCACCCAGCGAAGAAATTCGTTCGGCAGGACGTAGCCGATGAACCAGTCTGTGAGGCGGTTGAACGAAACAAAAATAGCCAGCAGGGATTGAATGCCAAGCAAAATGTGAATGCGTTTCATTGTTTTCCTCCAACCTTGTGAAGGTTCTAAACCTACGCAACGTTTAAAATTGCCTCTTTTGCCAGCAACACCAGTTCGCGGTCTGCGCGATTGGATGCGATGATTTCTAATGCGGGCAGAGTACGCGGGTCTTTCAATTCGCCCAGCGATTCAATCACGTGCTTCTTTACTTCCCGTTCGGGATCGTTCAACATGTCAACCAAAGTGGATGCCACTCGCGCATCTTTGATTTTGGATAATGCCCTGACCGCGTGGATTCGAATCCACATTTCGGGATGAGATAACGCTTCAGTCAACAAGCCGATGGCTGACGCGCCGAATTTTGCCAACGCCTCCGCTGACGCGTTACCCACATCGTGATGCAGATCGTACAATGCCATGCCAAGGGGCTCGATGGCGCGCGCGTCACCGATGTCTCCGAGCAGAATTGCGGCAAACTTGCGGATGGTTCCCTCTTTGTCTCGCAATGCTTCGATCAACGGATCAACTGCTATTGCTCCCATCTTTTCGATTGCCCGGAGCAAGTCAACTGCGGCTGATTCGCGTTCATACCACCAATATGAATCGTGTAGAGCTTCCATCAAAAACGGCAATGCCTTCGGGTGCCGTGTGTTTCCCAATGCTTTTGCCGCGGCTTGACGGACTTCGATCTTTGGATCGTCCAGCAGAATGTTTGTGATATCGTCGAATGTGGAGGGGTCTTTGAAGAAGCCCAGCGCGAGACATGCCGCGATGCGGACTTCGTCCTCTTTATCTTTCAGTGCAGGGAGTAATGGCTGAATTGCTTTCGCGTCGCCGATCTTCCCCAATGCCAGCGCGGCACGCGAGCGAACGGTGAAATATTCACCCTGCAACGCGTCCAACAACGCGGGCACGGCAGATTGATCTCTGCTGACCGCGAATATTTCCGCGACGCGCGCGCGAAGGATCGGATGGGCTTCGCGCAGAGTCTTTGTCAGTGCGGGGGAGGCGGAGGGGATGCGGGCTAGAATCTGCTGGTAGATGGCGAGCAGGTTCAAGTCTTGAGTCTGAAGCGCTTCCAGGAGAGGCGGCACGGCATCCGCATCGAGTCGAATCAAATCCTGCGCGGCACGGTCGCGTTGGGTCACATCCGAAAGTTGGGTGATGAGTTTTTTTACTTCGCCGTGTTTGCCGCCAATGAGCCAATCCATGTTGTTATTTTACTTTGAAACGCAGTTGGTTTGATAAGAAAATCGGACTTAAAATCTCTGATATAATTTTTTCTTGGAAAGAGGGAAGCACATCGCGGGGGCGTCCCCGGTGTTGTTTTGTCTGTATCTCGCCATTACTTTATTTGGAGTAATCAATGAAGAAAGAACAACAACTGGATTTATATCACCAAATGGTCTTGATCCGCCGCGTGGAAGAACGCGGCGCGGAGTTGTACCAGGCAGGGAAAATCGGCGGTTTCATGCACCTCTACATCGGGCAGGAAGCAGTTTCTACGGGATTGATCGCGGCGCGTGAACCTCGTGACCGTGTGATCACAGCGTATCGTGACCATGGTGTTGCGTTGAATTGCGGACTCTCTGCCAATGAAGTGATGGCTGAACTGCTTGGCAAGTCCACGGGTATGTCGAAAGGCAAGGGCGGCTCGATGCATATGGCTAGCGTTGAGAAAAATTTCTGGGGTGGGCACGCGATTGTTGGTGGGCATTTACCCGTCGCCGCGGGACTCGCGGTTGGCGATCAATACGCGGGAAACGACAACGTGACGATTTGTATGTTTGGCGACGGCGCGACCAACATCGGTTATTTCCATGAGGCATTAAATTTAGCCAAGACCTGGGGTTTGCGCGTGCTGTGGGTATGTGAAAATAATAAATATGGCATGGGCACCTCCGTGGAACGCGCTTCGGCGGTTGATGAAATTCGTCAGAAAGCGGATGGTTATGGCATGGGGAGCGAGCGCGTGGATGGCATGGATGTGATGAAGGTCTACGAAGCCGCGCAGGAAGCGATTGAACGTGTTCGCAGGGAAAGCACGCCATATTTCCTGGAAGTTGTAACGTATCGTTTTCAGGGCCATTCAATGGGCGACCCGCAACGATATCGCTCGCAGGATGAAGTGAAGAAGTGGCAGTTAACTGACCCGATTGGAATCTTCCGTAAGTATTTGATTGATAAAAAAGTTGCAAATGCAAAGGCACTGGATGAAATCGAAGCGCGTGCAGCAGATGAAGTGAACAAGGCAGTTGAGTTTGCCGAGGCTTCGCCCGAGCCCACATTGGAAGAGTTGTACGCGGATATTTATGCAGACTAACATCATGTCATTGCGAGGAGGATGTTCTTTCCGACGAAGCAATCTCCTCGCGAAGATGAAGATTGCCTCGGGATTTCGATGCTTCGCATCTCAACCCTCGCAATGACATCTCAGAGGACCTATGGCAAAAATCACAATGCGCGAGGCGATCTCGCAAGCACTATCAGAAGAAATGGACCGCGACCCGGCTGTTTTTATCATGGGCGAAGAGGTGGGAGTATGGGGCGGCACGTATGCCGTTACCAAAGGCTTCTATGACAAATACGGCCCTAACCGAATCAAAGATACACCCATTGCAGAAAACGCCATCATCGGTGGGGCTATCGGCGCGGCGATGGTAGGTCAACGCCCTGTTGCAGAATTGATGACGATCAACTTCGCATTCTCCGCGATGGATTACATCGTCAATCAGGCATCAAAGCTTCATTATATGTTTGGCGGGCAGTTTACCTTGCCTTTAGTGATTCGCGCTGTCGGCGGCGGTGGACGTCAACTCGGCGCGACCCACTCACAGACTCCCGATGCCATCTTCGCCCATTTCCCTGGGCTTAAGGTCGTATCGCCGGGGACGCCGGAAGATGCCAAGGGACTGCTCAAATCATCCATTCGGTCGAACGATCCGATTTTGTTCATCGAACACGCCACCATGTATCAGGTGCGCGGCGATGTCCCGGATGGCGAATACACCATCCCGATTGGTAAATCCAAAGTACAACGCGTGGGCAAAGACCTCACCATCGTCACGTATTGCAAAGGACTTGAATTATCCATGAAAGCCGCGGAAGAATTATCCAAAGAAGGCATCGAAGCCGAGATCGTTGACCTGCGCACATTGCGCCCGCTCGACATGGAACCTGTTTTAGAATCGTTCAAGAAAACAAATCGCGCCATCGTCGTCGAAGAAGGTTGGAAGTCCTACGGCGTTGGCTCCGAGATCGTCAGCCGCATTTATGAAGAAGCGTTTGATTATGTTGACGCGCCCATCCTCCGCATCGCGCAAAAAGAAGTGCCGCTTCCTTACAATCGCACGCTCGAACAAGCCGCTCTTCCTCAAGTGCCAG
>Ga0247727_10006991_pt1 | contig 21828 bp, 21 predicted proteins | sample WisWelCaveWW1625_FD_202498 | JGI IMG/M metagenome (GOLD analysis project Ga0247727, IMG submission 202498) | Biofilm microbial communities from Wishing Well Cave, Virginia, United States - WW16-25 | ecosystem: Environmental > Aquatic > Deep subsurface > Groundwater > Cave microbial mat | place...
CCTTGAGCGGGTCGTCCATCTGCTCCGGGGCCATGTAGTTCGGCGTGCCCATCACCTGCCACGGGCCGGTCAGCGTGTAGTCGGTCCGCGTGTGCCCCAACAGTCTCGCCAGCCCGAAGTCCGCGATCTTCAGCCGGCCACGCTTGTCGAGCAGGATGTTCTCCGGCTTGATGTCGCGATGCACGATCCCTTCGTCGTGCGCGAACTGCAGTGCCTCGCAAATCTGCGGCACGATCCGCAGCGCCTCTTCCGGCTTGCACTGCCCGCTGCGAATGAGCTCGCGCAGGTTCACGCCATCGACGTACTCCATGATGAAGTAGTAAAGGCCTTTGGAGTGCGGTGGCTCGACACCGCTTTCGTTTTCTGTTGGCGATGCCGCGGAACGGTCGCCGACTTGCATCCCAGATCCAGCATTGCCGGAAATCCAAAGCGGTGTCGAGCCACCGCACTCCAAGGTGGTCTGGCCGGAGTCGTACACGGCGACAATGTTGGGGTGATTGATCATCGCCAAGGCCCTCGCTTCGCGGTCGAAGCGTTCGGCGAACGCCGGATCACGCGCTGCGTCGGGTGGCAGAATCTTCACGGCCACCAGCCGATCGAGGCGTGGCTGCCGAGCCTTGTACACCGCCCCCATGCCTCCCTGGCCGAGAAGCTCGATGATTTCCAGTTGCGGAAAGTGCTTGGCTAGTTCTTCGGGCGTCGGAGCCGTGAACGGACCGTGGTACGCACCGCTGCCGGCCAGTCCCACTTCGCGAGCGACTCCAGACGCACCGTCTTCCCCGACTTGCTCACCCGATGGCGCAACCGTCTCGACGCCGTGGATGTTATCCGGCTTGTCGGAGCTGCCCTGCGGTTCGACGATCGAATTGCGTCCGTGCTGGCTGACGAATCCCAGTCCCAGCACGCACTTGGGGCACACACCTTCCGGGGCGTCGGGCGGCAGATCCGTCCCACACTGTGGGCATCGACGAGTTTCGGTCATGGCAAGACCTCGCGGTTTGGAGTTTCCTCACCACCGCTCCTTACTGACCCAATTCCCCCGAAAGGTTACAAACATTTTGGAGTGCGGCGACTTGTCGCCGCTTTTCTGCCGAACAAAACGGGGACAGGCACCTCGAAGACTTGGAGCCAGTCCCCGTTTTTTTGGTCGCTCCAAGTCACTGCAATCCAAAAGCGGCGACAAGTCGCCGCACTCCAAATTTATCTACCGACCGCCTTGAACAGGTCGCGCAGCTCTTCATCGACCTCTTCCGACCGGGTGACCGTCTGGGCAATCTCGGCCCGCAGCAGCTCACGGCATCGCCGCCGCATCCGGTGGACCGTTACCTTGACTGCCCCCTCCGACAAGCCCAACTCGTCCGCGAGCTGGCGGTACGGAACATTGCCCCGGTCGCCGCCGAGGTACGCCTTGAGCCGATCGAACAGCGTGAGCTTGTCGCCTTCAGAGAACTCCTCGCGCAGTTTGGCCAGCGTCTTTTCCAACAGCGCCATCGCCCAGCGACGCTCGTAGATTCTCTCGGCCGACAGTTCGTGCGATGGCTCCAGCGAGTACCTGTTTTCGCCCGCATCCAGGTCGAGCTGCAGCGCGACCGTTTTTCCGCCCCGTTTCTGAGCTGCCCCGCGACGCCACTCATTGGCCAGGAAATGCTTGAGCGTCGCGAGCAAGAACGACCGGAACTTCCCTCGCGCTCGGTCGGCCGCTGCGACGTAGTTTTTCTCGAGCAGCCGCGCGAAGAACTCCTGCGTCAAGTCTTGGGCATCTTCCACCGTACATCCCTGCCTCCGAACGTAAGCGTAAAGCGGATACCAGTAGGTGTGGCACAGCGCCGCCAGCGCGTCGCGCGACTGGGGCGACGGTCGCCCGCCCGCGGCGACCACGATGCTCCAGTGCGTCGTCGCGAACCGGCCTCGGCGCGGTGCCGGCTCCGCAGATTTGCGGATCACGTGGGACATGGTTCGAATTCTACGGTTCTCCACCCCCAAGGACACAAGACAATCGCTTACCATTGCGGAGCCAGCTATGTTATCACCTCGGTAGCGAACCGACCTTCCCGAAGTATGATTGCCGCTCAAACGATTCCGTCCCGGACGTTTGCGTGTCTGTTGAAGCGACTACCAACTGGACGGATCACTGGCGACGATTCGCAAGATCAGTTTTTCCAAAAGATTGTGACTTGTCAATTTCCCAACGCTGCCCTGGTCGTTGAGGCGCGTCGCGGCTGGGCGGAGTCGGAGAGGAATTGCGTTAAGTATTGATTTTGGAATTGAACCCAGCTTGCCAGGCGGCGGTGAAGTTCTGAGGCGTCAAAGTCTGTCACCGAAACGCCACGCAGGTCTCGCCGCTCGTCAGGGTCATGGACGAGGTCAAACATCTGCGACTTGCCCGTCGAGGCGTTGAACACATACTTCTGATGGTTTTCGATGACTCCGAACAGATAGTGATGGAATGCGGTGAAGAAGTAGACTCGGTTTGTGCGTTCGGCTGCGAAGAGGCTCCGGCCTTGCCACTCGAGCGGGGCGGTCAAGCCGAGAAGCTCCAGAAGGGTTGGGGCAATGTCGATCTGCTGCCCGAGCACGTCGTGTCGGCGCGGTTGCTGTTTGAGCCGCGGCGAGATCAGAACTAAGGGCACGCGCAACTCGCCTTCGCTTACCGTCTTGCTGTGGCCTCGATGGCCGCGCCGGCTGAACAATTCGCCATGGTCGCCCACGACGACCACGAGTGTGTTTTCGGCCAGGTTGCGAACCTCGAGACCGCGCACCACGTCGCCGAGCAATCGATCGGCTACTCGAACTGCGTTGAAGTAACGATCCTGTTCCGGGTCGCCCGAGTCAGGCGAATTCAGCGATGAATCAGCGTAATAAGGATGGTGTGTCTGAATTGTCCACAGGGTAAGAAAGAACGGCCGGGTCCGGTCGGCGTCGATCCAGCGTAGCGCGGCGGGCAGCAACAATGCGTCGGGCAGGTGCCGCTGCGATTCGGATTTCGCTTCCACCGTCTCCGCGGCGTTGTCAGGGTCGCTCAACAAAGTCTTCAGGGTCCACACATCGTGGACCGCGGAGAATCCGTGTTGCAACAGAAAATCCTTTTCATTGTCAAACTGCATGTCGCCGGTGTGCAGCAGCGCGGTGCGATAGCCGGTTTCCTGAAGCACTTGGCCAAGGCCCCTGACGCGGAGATCGGGTGCCCGGCGCGGCAGCGATCGCCAGCCGTGCCAGGGATAGATCGAACAAAAAATGCCCGCCATTGCGTTGGAAGTGTACGGTTGCGAGGCATACAGGCGGTCGAACGTCACACCGAATTCGGCAAGTCGAGTCAGCTCGGGCGAACAGTCGTACTCGGCACCGTAGTGGCTGAGCGCCTGGGCACCGACCGATTCCAAAACTACTAACAAGACGTTGCAATTGCTCGTCAGGCCGTGGAACGGACTGGTTGCCGGTTGCTCAGGCAATCGAGCGGGGCGAAAATCGGCGAGGTCTGATTCGTGCGCATTGCCCAATTCAAAAGGGTCCTCGCGATCGCAAAATGAAAACAGCATGGCCGCATGGGGGTTCGCCAGTGCGGTCGAGTCAATTTCTGCGATTCGGAGGATCGCACATGCCGCGGCCAGGTAGACGGCAATGGTGATTCGCCAGATTGGTTGCGACGAACACCGCCGCACACGTTTCACCCAAGGACTCGCGAACCGGGTAGTCACAACTGCCAGTGCCACGACGGCCAACGGGGCGGAAAGGACCGCGACGAGCCGCGATTGCGTCAACGCCGACTCCATCGAATTGTGAATGCCGCGCAGGTTGTCCGACATGGCAATGAGTCGAAAGGTAAGCGGTGTGCTCAGAAACCGAAATATTTCCACGCTCACCACGGCATACCATGCGGCCGTAAGGCATGTGACCCAAGCTGTCGTCCGAATGAGCCCACGAACGACCGGGCGGCGAGTTGCCCGAAGTGCGAGTTCTGTGATGCAGGCCAAGACGATCAGAAAACAGAGGTCCTGATAGATGGCCAGCGGCAACCAGGCGGTGATCCGATCGCCGTTGTTCAGGAGCGACTCTGCCAGGTGCAAAACCGAGAATCGCGCCGCAACCAGAATCACTCCCAGCGCTATCCAACCGGCCGTAAGTCGCTCGACGTCGTTGAGCGGTGGATTGTCTGTGGCGTAGCCTGAACCAACCATCCATGGTTTGGGGAATGCAGGGAATTTCATTGCGGGACGGGAAACTACTGGTTTCGGCCAAACGGGTCAAGAATGAGCGGCCGGAGAAATTTGTATGCCTGTTGGGCCGCTGCCACCGCATCATGACTGTGGCGACTCAGCTCGACGTGAACGCCGCCGCTGTAACCAATCTCACGTAACTTGGCCAGCACAGGTGCAAATTCAATCTCGCCTTCGCCAAACATCAGATGGTCGTGTACGCTACGCCGCATGTCTTCGATGTGAATGTTGAAAATCCGGTCGGACCATTGCTCAATCACCTGGGGAATCGAACCATCGGCGAGGCAGTGAACATGGCCAATATCGATCGTCAGGCCGAACAGCGGATGATTGATTCGCCGGGACAGCTCCGCGAAATCGCCCATGCGCTCGATGAACATCCCCGGCTCAGGCTCGAATGCCAGCCGGATATTCTTGGCGATGGCGTATTCCAGCACGCGCTGGCAGCCCGCCAACAGGTGATCCATTGCAACAGTTAGCGTGACATCGTCGTGCAACGCGCCCGACCAAAACGAAACCGCATCCGACCCGATTCCCACAGCTACGTCGATCGCACGACGGAGAAAATCCACCCGGCGGTCGCGATCGGCGGCGGCAGGACTCATGAGGGTCGGGTGATGCTTGTGCCGCGCGTCGAGGAGAAACCTTGCGCCCGTTTCAATCACCGAATGCATGCGATAATTCGTCAGCAACTCGCGAATTTGATCGATGCGACCGCCGATGTTTGACTCGTACGGGCTTAACACATGATGGTCGATGGTTATCGCAATCGACTGGTATCCAATCTCAGCGAGGACTCCAACAGCGTCGTCGAGGCGATGATGCGCGAAACCGTTTGTGTTGTAGCCGAGAAGCATGGTGGTTGAACCGTTGAATTGTTGAACGGTTTAACTTTTCAACCGTTCAGCGGCTCACTTTCCTAAGTCGAATACACCCACCGGCCAAGAAATAGCGTCGGCAAGAGTAACAAGAGCACCGCACCGGCCCAAAGCGGACCGTTCACAAATGCGACGGCGGCAGCGTCGAGTCCGATCAGGGCAACGATGCAGGTCTTCACCGCCTGCTGAACCTTGACCGGCCCTTCACCGGTGATCGCTCGGCAAACCATGAAATTCGTCACGAGGACCACCGCACCCCAGATTATCACACCGGCGTAAAAAGCCTGAGTGCGAGATTCTATTGAGGCGTCAAGGTAAACTTTAATCCAGTAGGGTGTTTCTTCACCAACGTAAACCACGCCGAATCGGCCGGCAATGTGAGCCACGTAGGCAAACAACAGCAGACCGATATTGAATCCCATCGTGATTGAGACCTGACTCGTGGAAACCCCTGTCACCTCACTGCCTGCAAGCCTGGTAACTCCCCAGATGTAAAGCCCAACGCCGACCGCCACCATCGTTCCCAGTCGCCACGCCATTGGAACATCGGGCTGAGCGAACGGAATCCAGATTGCTCCGGGCAGGCTGCTCATTCCCAGCAAGACATTCAGGGTACGACACAGCCCCATCACCGCCCCACCCAAAAGAGTCTGCTTGAGAATTCCGTCGTAGGCGACGACGGCGGCAATCAAAATCAGAGCAACATTGCGACTTGTGCTTCCGACGAATGTTGCCGCAAGACCTCCAGCGAAGAGTAACACCAGGCCAAGAAGGAGCGCGTGTCGTGCAGCAACACGGCCTGATGGCAGCGGTCGCTGTGGACGCTCGCGGCGGTCTACTTCAATGTCGAACCAGTCGTTGAGCACCATGCCGGCCAGATAAATGCACGACGAGGCGACCAGTAGCGGCACAAACTCGCTCCAGGGAAAAAGCGATCCGTGGGCGATCAAGAACCCCATGAAGATATCCGACATCGCCGTGAAAACATTCGGCAGCCGGAGAAGCTGCATGTAAGCAAGCACCTTGTTCATGATGGGCTCACGAGGGGTGCAATCCGCTCGAACGCCGTCCGGGCGGCCCGGTCCGGGTTCTCGACGTACGGGTACAATTCGATCGTAACCCAGCCGCGATAGTCGATCTGGCGCAACGCGGCCACCACCGCAGCAAAATCGATAGCCCCATCGCCCGGAATCAAGTGGTGGTGTACACGACTCGGTGCAATGTCTTCCAAATGCACGTGACGAATGTGCGGTGCAAGTTTGCGAATCGCTTGAGCCGGGTCTTCGCCGACACAGAACTGATGGCCGATGTCAAAATTCAATCCCAGCATCGGCGAGGTAATTCGTTCTGCAAACGCCAAATACTGCTCCGTTTTCTCGATTAACAGTCCCGGCTCAGGCTCGACCAGCAGCATGACCCCCTCGCGTTCGGCATGTTCGACCACTGGGCGCAGCTCTCGCACAAACTCTTCTAAACCCTGCTCGAACGACTGACCCGTGGCGAGCGGCCCTCCCGGCTCAGTTGTAATGTTGGGAGCCGTTAACTCCTTGGCCAGCGTAAGAGCCCGTTTAGTGTGCTCGATACGAATCCGGCGATAGTTCAGATCCGGCTCAATCCACGACGGATACCAGTACGGCTGACGTGGATCGGCCACCGCATTCATCATGAACGCATTGATGTTTGAGATCGACAATTCCAGTCGATCGAGTGTTTCGCGAATTCGCCGCTTGTGCTCGGGCAATAGGCCCGCCGGCCATGCGTGTGGCACGTCAGCCATCAATTCGACCCCGCCGTAGCCAAGCCCCGCCAGTCGGCCAAGCGAGTCTTCCACCGAAAAACGCATGTATGCATTTGTACTGAAAGCGAGTTTCATGGCGGGGTGAACCGTTGAAGGTTGCATCGTTGAACCGAGTGGGAAACAGACCTTCAGTCAACCGTTCAACGATTCAACTGTTCAACTTCTCCTTTCTGTTTTCGTGCCGTGGATCCTTGATCGCATTTCGCGACATACTCCTGCAGCAACCGCCACTGTTCAAAAAGATTATGCGTCTCGACGCCAAGCGGTCGTTTGAAGAATGACGCCAGGTGACGCATCAGGCCGTGTCCGCCGCGCGACCATTCGTAGCATGTCAGCCGGGCCAGATCGATCACGAGTGGGGCGGCCAGGAGTGAGTCGCATCCCTGCCAAGTAAACTGCAGGATCATCTTCGTGCCCAGAAACCCTCGAAAATGAATGTGGTCCCACGCTGTCTTCCAGTCGTCCAACGATTCGATGTACTCAATCGAAACGTGCGTCTGCGGTTTGTAGCCCAGAATCTGCGCGATCACCTGATCCTTCGTCTTGAGCTTGGACGCCTTGTTTTCCGGGTCGTCCAAAACGAGCCCGTCGCGATTTCCGAAAATGTTATGACCTACCCAACTTAGGACTTCAAGATTTCGATAGTGAAACATCGGGGCGAGCACACTCTTGAGCAGCGTCTCGCCGGTCTTTCCGTCCTGGCCGGCATACAATGCCTTTGTCTCGGTCGCCAATTCCTCGATGCCCGGGACCGTAGCACCGAGCGAGGGTGTGAAATTCACGTAGGAAAATCCATGCGAAATCGCCGCGATGGCGTACATCGAACTTGCCGGCAGTACCTGGGCGGTTTTCTTGCGAATGGCCTGGCTCAGCCGATCCCAAACCTGGTGCGTTTCGTCAAGATTGAAGGGAGGCTCGGTCGACGCCAGGTTTATTACAACCACATGACTGAGCCGATGTCGCGTTTTGAACTCGCAGAGATCCTCGCCTAGTCGGGCAATGATCTCCGCGCTAGAATTTCGTTCGCCCGAGCCGTTCCACGAACTCAGTTTCGCCACGGTCTTGCCGGCACCCCGTACGGTGCCAGGACGAATATTCTCGTCCCATTCTGCAAATTGCCCCTGACATGCACGCAGCAACTTCTCGTCGAAGACGCCTGACTTCGCCTGCAATTCGCCGGCAGCTTGCAAAAAGCCAACGCGGCGTACGTCATGTCCACCAATCACAATTTCATCGAATCGTGACAATTGGAGAGGACGAAACAACTCCAAGTCGGTAACCAACCCTGTGCAAGGTACGAGCCCACGTTTCAGACACGCGATTCCTAGCGCTGTCGTCGTGGCGACGCCGCCGTAAGCTCCCACAAGCCAGATACCAAAACGATTCTTTGCCATCACGGATTGCTTACAGGAAGGAAGCACAGTTGCGCTGAGCCTATTCTCCAAGCTGGCTTGCGCTCGGTCAATCTGCAGCACGGCATGGTAGTGAGTACGTTTGGGTGGCTTGCCGTCAGCTTTGGGTCGGCATGCCCACGCAAAGCCGAGGGCATGGCACACATGAATTCAAATAGACCCACTACCCACGGCATCAACCCAGCAATCACTTGGCCACGAAGACAGAACACGTGGCACTGGAAATGAGATGCCCGGCCACGCTTAAGATTGTCGCCAGCACCGGTGGCAGGCTGAGTTGTTGACGAGGGAGTGTTCGACGACACCACGGACGACAAATCATTTGCTCTTCGAATCTGTGCCAGAATCAATCTCGCTTGATAAAGCACTGAGACGCGATGGACGATTTGTTCGAATTCGCGCGGCGGTGGAGTCCCATTGAGTGCGACAAGAAAAGTTTGAAGCATAGTGCGAAGTCAAACTCGGGAGGCTTCGGTCTGATGAGTCGCCCGCCAGCATATTTCAGATACTCGCCGGTTCACAAGGGCGACACCAAAGAAGCGTTCAATCTGTTGGTTGGTTCTCATAGTAACTGAAATGATCGAATAACTGAGTCAGACCATTAGTCGTTGTTGCTAAAAGAGTTGAGCCATGAAGGGTGCAAATAACCACTCTCATTCCATTAGAAGACTTTGAACTCAAGAACAAGCCATAGCTAGTAATTGATAGAATTTGATTGAATTATGTCATTATCATGCACATAATTGGCTAGATTATTATAGCAACCAGGCTTTTTTTCAGCTTCAACCAGCAAGATTGCGAGTTCGAGGTCAAAGGATGTTGGCCGACGAACGGCGAAAGAAATTGGCTGCATTGGTTAGCCGACGGGGCTTCATCAGTTTGGCAGAGCTTGCGACTGAGTTTGCCGCGTCCGAATCAACGATTCGGCGCGATCTGGAAGCCCTGGATCACTCTGGTCTGATCAGGCGAACTCACGGTGGGGCGATGGCGGCTACAGATGCCGTTTCGGTTCCCGCGTTTGAAGATCGAAGCCGGGTGTGTACTTCGGAAAAGCGATCGATCGGAGCGGTTGCCGCACAGCTCGTTGCCGAGGGTGAAACAGTTTTGCTCGACGGTGGCACAACCACCTTTGAAGTGGCTCGCCACCTTCGGGGTCGCTTGGTCCAGGTAATTACGAACTCATTGCCGATCGCGTCGATGTTGGCAAGTGACCGCAATGTGGATGTCACGATGGTGGGCGGCTATGTCTACCCGCGAACGGGTGTCGCGGTCGGTCAGCTCGCCGTCCAATTTCTCGGCTCGGTGCAAGCGAGGCGATTGATCATGAGTGTTGCCGGCGCAACGGATCGAGGTTTTTTCAACTCAAACAGCCTCCTGGTCGAAACGCAATTGCGAATGATGCAAGTTGTTGACGAGATAATCGTGGTCGCCGACCATACCAAGTTCGGTCAGAAATCCCTGGCGTTTCTCTGCGAGCTGGGGCGTGTCCATCGTCTGGTAACCGATGCGGGACTTACGGATGAGTTTCGTCGCAAGGTGCATGAGGCAGGGCCAACCGTGATTATTGCAACCGGGGAACCTGAGTGATTACGGCTGTTCGTGGTACGATTTCGCGAGCGGACATTGAGCGGATTACCCGGGAGGTAATTCTGCGGCGATTCAGCTTGCCGCTGACCGGCAAGAAACAACGTCGAAATGCTGAACCCCCGAAATTGGTAGTCAACATTTCCGCGAGGCATGTTCACCTGACCCCGGCCACCGTGGAACAACTCTTCGGCAGCGGCTACAAACTCACGCTGGAGCGCAGGCTTAACCAGGAAGGAGAGTTTGCGGCTGCCGAAACGGTGAGTGTAATTGGGCCCCGGCGTCGCATGTTGCCCAGCGTTCGAATTCTGGGGCCATGCCGCGATTACAATCAGGTCGAATTGGCATTCACCGACGGCATTTCACTAGGAATCAATTTGTCGGTTCGTCGCAGCGGCGACCATCGCGAGACACCAGGATGCTATCTGGTCGGCCCGGCGGGAATGGCAGAGTTGAGATCGGGCGTCATCCGAGCCGAACGCCATGTACACATGGGCGATGAGGATGCCGCTTTCTACGGTGTGAAACACGGTGACCGAGTCGACTTGCGGGTTATCAGTCCGTGTCCCAGTCTCCTGCAGAATCTTCTCGTTCGTCATGACCCGCGCTACAAGCTGGAAGTGCATTTGGACACCGACGAAGGAAATGCGTGCGACCTGGAACATGCGACGAATGTCGAGTTGGTGAAACAGTCTTGAGAGTTCCGTATTCAGTTTTCAGTAATGATTGCAGCATGCTGAAGACTGAGGAGTGACAACTTTTTCCAAGGAGTGCAACGATGGCTGACAAACTGGAGGCTCTTGGCATGATTGAGACCAAAGGGCTCGTGGCGATGATCGAAGCGAGCGACGCGATGCTCAAGGCCGCAAACGTGCGGCTCATGGGCTACGACAAGGCGGGCGGCGGAATTGTGACCGTGATCGTAACCGGCGACGTGGCGGCGGTGAAAGCGGCCGTCGATGCCGGATCGGCCGCTGCCGGCCGTGTCGGAGAAGTGCTAAGCGTTCAGGTTATCCCGCGCCCGCACGAAGACCTTGAAAAAGTGCTCCCTTTCAAAACACCGGTGAAGGCGCCTGCGTGAGGGATTTGAAATCTGAGATTTCAGATTTGAAATTTGGCATATCAAGTCCTGAACCGGCACATTCAATGAAGATACTTGTCGCGAACATCGGCTCCACGAGTTTCAAGTTCCGGCTGTATGAAATGGCCGACGAGCATGAGCTTGCTCGCGGCGGCGTGGAGGGTGTCGGATCGAAAAAGGCCCGCTGCTATTTTTCTCGAAGTGGTTCGGTTGAGGTTCGAGAGGAATTGAAGTCGATTCGCGACCAGGGCCAAGCACTCGCCCGTTGTATGAGAATGCTCGAGGACGGCGATTCGCCCGTTCTGACCGACCACTCGGAATTGGCGGCCGTGGGGTTCAAGGCGGTCATCGCGAAAGGGCTTTCAGGCGTGCATCGCGTCGACAAAAGCGTGCTGAAGGCGATGGAGGCGTACGCCGAGATTGCACCGGCACACAATCCGGCCTACATCGATGCGATGCGTTCGCTTCGTAAGAGATTTCCCAAGCTGTCGTTGGTTGCCGCGTTCGAAACTGGGTTTCACGAAACTATCCCCAACCGCAACAGGCTGTACGCCGTCCCCCGCGAGTGGGCTGATCGGTATGGAATTCGTCGAAACGGTTTTCACGGTGCGAGTCATTGCTATATCGCCGGGCGAATGCGCGAACTGACCGGACGAGACGACTTGCGATTGATCTCGTGCCACCTTGGCGGCAGCTCTTCGATTTGTGCCATTCGCAACGAGCAGTCGGTAGCAAACAGTTTTGGTTTCAGTGCTCAGAGTGGGCTACCGCACCAGGACCGCGTCGGCGATTTCGACCCGTACGCATTGCTCGCGATGAAGCAGGCAACGGGCAAATCGATCAAAAAGCTTCTCGCAGAGCTTGCCGATCGAGGCGGCTTGGCCGCCTTGGCGGGCGAAGGACGAGACCAACGCGAAATTGATTCCGCCGCAGCCGCCGGGAACTCCGACGCTCAATTAGCTCTCGACGTGTTCGTTTCAACGGTCCGCCATTATGTCGGTGGTTACCTGGTCGAGTTGGGCGGGGCGGACGCGATAGCCTTCACAGGCGGAGTCGGTGAGAATTCGGCCCGCATTCGAGACGCCGTGTGCAAGGAAATGGCCTGGTGCGGAGTTGAACTGGACAAAGGACGAAACGAAACCGCGAGCGGCGAGGCCAAAGTGTCGAACGATTCGAGTCGAGTAGCAGTGTGGATACTGCCAACCAACGAAGAATTAGTTGTAGCCCGACAGGTCGTTGAACTGTTGAACCGTTGAACGGTTCAACCGAGGTGCGTCATGTTTCTAGCACAAGTGACCGGCCACGTCGTAGCGACACAGAAAGTCGCGTCGATGATTGGGAGAAAATTATTAGTAGTCGAGCCGCTGCGACTCGACGAAACCTCGCGCAGCCGACTTAGTCCTACGGGCAGAACGCTCGTGGCCGTCGATTCACTCGGGGCGGGACCTGGCGAAGTGGTGCTTATCTGCCAGGGCTCGAGCGCCCGACTGACGCCAGAGACCGGCGAACTGCCGATCGATGCCGTGGTCATCGGCATAGTTGATTCGGTAGGCATCGGTGACCGAACGGTATTTGAATCCGGGAAGGAGATCGCTCGATGATCGCGAGCATGCAAGCCGATGAGGCAACGATCGAGAGCGTGATTCGCGAAGTCATTGCACAGCTTCGTAGTCCCGGCGATTCGAATGCTGCTCGTACTGACCAGAGGTCTGAGGTCAGTCTCCACGGCGACCGCAGTGTGTTTCGCAGCGTGGACGACGCCGTGGCGGCTGCGAATCAGGCGTACGCACAGTTGAAGCAAAAGTCACTTGCAGATCGCGGCCGGGCAATCGCTCAGATCCGTCGCATCGTGATTGAACAAGCCGAGGAACTTGGCCGCGCGGAACTCGAGGAAACGAAAATTGGACGGCTGGAGCACAAGATCGACAAGCTGAAAATCATTGGGCAGCGAATTCCGGGAATCGAGTTTCTAAGAAGCGAGGCGGCCAGTGGCGATCACGGACTGACCGTGACTGAATTCGGCCCCTTTGGCGTAATTGGCGTGGTCACTCCCGTCACCCATTCGCTGCCGACGCTCGCGGCAAACGCGATCAACATGATCGCCGCGGGAAACACGCTCGTAGTGAACCCGCACCCGTCTGGTGCCCGGATCGCATGCGAAGGGGCTCGCCGGTTCAACGACGCGATTCGCCGCGAGATCGGAATTGAGAATTTGATCTGCGTGATCGATCAGCCCACGCTCGAATCTGCTCAGGCGCTATTTGACCACAACGGGACCCGGCTGCTTTGCGTTACCGGCGGGCCTGGAGTCGCGCGGGCCGCACTTGGCAGCCGCAAGCGGGCCATCGTCGCCGGACCGGGCAATCCGCCCGTCGTTGTCGACGAAACCGCCGACATGGAGAACGCGGCGAAGTCGATCATTGCTGGTGCCGCATACGACAACAACCTCTTGTGCATCGGCGAAAAACAGGTGTTCGCGGTTGGAACCGCGTTCGATTCACTCTCGCAGGCGCTCGAGCATCACGGGGCCGCTCGACTCGACCGTGGGCAGATCGAGTTGCTTACGAAGACGGCCTTCTTGCCGATCGAAGGCCAGGCTGGCCAGTTAGCAGTCAACAAGAAACTGCTCGGCCAGGACGCTCAAGTACTCGCCGCCGAGATTGGGATGAGACTGTCATCCCAAACAGTTCTCTTGTACGGCGAAACCGACGCTGCACATCCATTCGTTCAGTTCGAGCAAATGATGCCGTTCGTCCCTGTCGTGAGAAGTGGGTCAGTAGATGACGCAATCGAACTGGCGAAAGAAAGCGAACACGGATATCGGCACACGAGTGTGATCCACTCGCGCGACGTACGTGCCATGACGGCGATGGGCCGAGCGCTGGAGACGACGATCTTCGTCAAAAACGGACCGAGTTACGCCGGGCTTGGCATCGGCGGCGAGGGATTTTGCTCGTTTTCGATTGCCGGCCCGACAGGTGAAGGCCCGACGAGTCCGCTTACGTTTACAAGACACCGGCGATGCTCGATGGTGGATGCGCTGAGGATTATTTGATCATGCAACTGGCAAAAGTTATCGGGTACGCGACATCGACGATCAAACATGAATCATTGGAGCGGTGGCGTTTGCTCTTGGTCCAGCCGCTCGATGCCGCCAGTCGTCCAGATGGCGAACCATTCTTGGCGCTGGACAGCCTCGGCACTCGCGCGGGCGACACGGTCGTGCTCTCGAGCGATGGGAGTGCTGCAAGAGAGTTAGTCGCTGCGGAAAACAGCCCGGCCCGTTGGTTTGTGATGGGGGTTGCGGATGAGAATCGCTGAGATCATTGGCAACGTGACACTGTCGCGAGCCCACCCAACGATGACGGGAGCCCGGCTTCTCGTTGCCGCGCCATTCAACCTGAACGATCTTCGAACTATTCGGCCAGCTTCCGGGGAAGAGTTGGTGATTTGGGATGAGCTTGGTGCAGGCAACGGCTCGCGCGTCGGTATCAGCGAAGGCCGCGAAGCCGCCATGCCGTTTCACCCGGAACGAAAACCGATCGACGCCTACTGTGCCTGCATTTTGGATCATATTCAGGTGACGTAAATGTGGAGTGCGGCGACTTGGCGCCGCTTTCGCCAGTCTCGATTGCAAGTTCAGTCAAAAACAAAAAGCGGCGACTAGTCGCCGCATTCCAAAATGGCAAACCTCTGGAAACTGAAGCAAGAAATCTGCGAGATCGGCCGCCGGATATATGACCGCGGCTTAGTCGCCGCATTTGAGGGAAACATCTCCGCGCGGCTCGGGCCAGACCGTGTGCTGTGTACGCCGAGTCTAGTTTGCAAGGGGAGACTGAAACCGGAAGATCTCTGTGTCGTGGACATGGCGGGCAAGCAATCAAGCGGCGAACGCAAGCGATCGAGCGAAATCTTTCTCCACCTGGCCGTATACCGCGAGCGGCCAGACGTAGAAGCAGTAATTCACACGCACCCGCCACACACCGTCGCGTTTGCGCTCACGCACACAAAACTGCCGCAATGCGTCACGGCCGAGGTTGAAGTTTTTCTGGGCGAGGTGCCGTTGGCTCCGTATGCGACACCGGGCACTCCGGAACTTGGCGAGACGATCGTGCCATTTGTTCGCGACTCAAACGCGACAATTCTCTCGAACCATGGCGCGGTCAGTTGGGGCCGAACGCTCGATGAGGCCCTAAACCGCACGGAGATTCTCGAAGCCTACTGCCGCACTCTTCTTCTCGCCCGCCAACTTGGCCCCCTGCAACGGTTAACCGATCAGAATATGCGCGACCTTCTGGCCGTGAAACAGACGCTCGGCCTGCCGGACCGTCGCATCGGCCGCGAGACGTTTGAGAACTGCGATCTTACCAGCAACAACGTGTTCGGCCGTGGATTCTGCGAATCATCTAATGATTCTGTTCAAAATGAAGTTTCGGCATCGTGCGATCAAAACGCTGACCTAGAAGCTATGGTCCGAGAGATTACGAACCGTGTGATGGCGAGCATGAGAGAGGGACAATGAAAATAGCAATCGTTGGCGGAGGCGGGCTGGTGGGATCGAGTGCCGCGTTTGCACTACAGTGCGGCGGCGTAGTGCGGGAGATTGTCCTCGTCGATGCAAATCGCCAACTCGCCGATGGTCAGGCGCTCGATCTTTTGCACGGTTCAACGCTTGCTGGCGATCAGCGGATCGTGGCGGCGGGCTACGAGGAGATTTCGAGCACGGACGTGATCGTGATCACGGCGGGCCTGCGGCGCAAACCGGACGAGAGCCGCTTGCAACTGATCCATCGAAACGTCGATTTGTTCCGGTCGATTCTTGTCGAGATAAGAAATGCCGGGCTAAAGAAGGACGCGATTGTCCACATCGTGTCGAACCCCGTGGACATTTTGACGCAACTGGCCGCGCGCGAGTTGGGAATCTGTCCGGACCGGGTGATTGGGTTGGGCACGGTTTTGGACACGATTCGATTTTGCAGTCTAATCGGATCGCGGCTTGGAGTCGCGGCCACTCAAGTGTCGGCCGTGGTGCTCGGCGAGCATGGAGATTCCATGGTGCCGATCTGGTCGAGTGCGACGATCGCCGGAATGGCATTGGACAAGTGGCCTGGTGCGCCGCCCGCGATGCAGAATGAAATTGCCACTCGCACGCGTGGATCGGGTGCCGAAGTGATCAAGCTCAAGGGCGGTGCCGGCTTCGCGGTAGGACTGGCGATCCGTGAGGTCGTACACGCGATCGCGCTCGATCAGCGACGCGTGCTGCCGGTATCGACCGTGCAGTCCGGCGCGTATGGCATCCGCGGCGTGAGCTTGTCGGTGCCGACGGTCGTCGGACGCGATGGTGCCGGGCAGCGAGTGGAAGTGGAACTGTGGCCAAAAGAGAAGCACGCGTTGCAGCAATCGGCCGGTGTGCTGGCGGAGATTCTGGAACGGATTTCGAAAACGAAGTGACATGCGGGAGAGTGAGAAGGTCTCACGCAGAGTTCGTAGCGGGAGGAAGAGGATCAAAGATGTGAATCCGCAGAGACTCTGCGTGCTCTGCGCCTCTGCGTGAAACTTCTTGAAGGGATAAGCATGAAGCCGAAATCGTTGGATCAGAAGCTAACCGCACTCCGTGAACATCCGGATGCGAACGTGTTCATTCTCGCCGACGCAAAGGACGCCGACATGGCCTTCGGAATCGGAGCGCCCGGACGGTCGCCGGAGGCGCATTCGGGGGAATTGCGGTATCGCTCGCTCACCGAGTTTCGAGACATCATTCGCGAGATCGTTCGGCAGGAGCTGGTGGACATCATGCTCATGTCGGCGTCGATGAACGACGTGCTGACGATTCAAGAGCGGATTTTCGAGGACTCCCCAGTGACTCCCGCGGTGCGAGCGAACGACACGACCGATATTCATGCCGTGCGTGGCGGCAAATATGTCACGCACCCGTCGATGCCGTTTCGCACCGCAACGGTAGATCACATTCAGTGCGGCCACATCGACTGCCAGCCCGCCGAGCGGTTCCGCGGCGCGAATCTCGGCCTGTACAGCGTGACGTTTAACAATGACCCGGAGCGAGACCGCCGCACGCTTGAAGAGTACACGCGATTTCGCATCGAGGCCGAGCGCAAGAATTTCAAGCATTTTCTCGAGGTGTTCGATCCCAACGTACCCGGTGCGGTGGCACTGGAACTCTTGCCGAAATACATCAATGACACGATCGCCCGCTGCCTGGCCGGCGTACCGCAGTCGGGTCGGCCGCTGTTCTTGAAAATGGTCTATCACGGCCCGGAGGCGATGGATGAATTGCACCGCTACGACCCGTCGCTCGTGATCGGAATCCTCGGCGGTTCGACAGGCACGACCTATGATGCGTTCAAGCTCTTGGCCGAGGCCCAGAAACACGGTGCCCGCGTCGCCTTGTTCGGGCGAAAGATCAACAATTCAGAGAATCAGTTTCTCTTCATTCGGTTTTTGCGATTGATTGTGGATGGCGAGGTCTCCCCCGAGGAGGCGGTGCGGGCGTATCACGCGGCGCTGGAAAGAATCGGAGTCAAACCATACCGGCCGTTGGAAACTGACCTGCAACTCCAAACTGGCGTGATGAGTTACGGCGGCTCGACCCGAACGACGAGCGTCCCGCCCAGTTCGTCGAATCGCAGCAAGCAGGCTGAGACGCAATGCCAACGGTCAGCGGGTTGCACGTGTGGTTGTTCCTCGAAATCCAAGTCACCAGAAACCTCCAAGCTCCTTGCCGATCCACCCGCTGCCATCGCCGCAAGAACGACCTATCGACCCCAAGTTGCCGAGTCCAAGCCGGACTTTTCCAGAATGACCCCCGCCGAGAAGCTTGCGTACCATCAAGCCGAGCGAGACCGCGTGTTCGGGTAGCTGCCAATTGAACTTCCCATTATCATCCCGCCCGCATGATCAGGGAGCTTAGCAATTCTTTCAGACACGAGGCCGATGGACGACGCGAATAAGAAGCGATTGGCCGGACTGATTCGGTGGGGTGTTACGCTCGCTGCGGTCTTGTGGGTTGTGCTCAAGATTGACTGGCAAGACCAAGTGCGATCGGTCAACGGCGAGACGCTTCGCGGCCGTGTGCAGGTGCTTGACGATCGGTACATTGTGACATCGTCGGACAGCGCGGTGAATGAAGTGTTGCAAAGCGAAGTAGCCGACGACACCTCCTTTCAACCGGGCTTTCTCACGCTACTCAAGAACATCCGGCCAAACTACCTCGTGGTGGGTCTGGTGTTCTATCCACTCGCGAACGTACTCGGTGCCGTACGCTGGCATGCGCTCATGCGAGCCCACCGAATCGAGATCGGGTTCACTCGAAGCCTGCAACTGACCTAAGTAGACCGGCATGAGAAAGTATGTCGGCGAGCGGGGGGCGTCAGCCCCCTGATATATCGGGATTCCGCGAGAATCAGGGGGCTGACGCCCCCCGCTCGCCAGCCCAATCTTCAAAGCGGGTCTACTTAGATGGGCTTTTTCTGGAGTCTGATATTCCCCGGCGTGACGGGCGGCGACGTAGTCAAGGCTTATGCGGCGGCCCAGACGGCGGAAAAGCGAGCGGTGTCCGTGCTCACGGTTTTCTTTGATCGGCTGATCGGCCTGGTGGCACTGGCGATTTTGAGCGGGATCGTGATCCTCTGCAATCTGCACAACGAGGAGCTAAGAGTTGTCAGCACGGGAATTCTCGCGTTCATTTCCGTCATGGTTGGTGGCGGCTTGTGGTTTTACAGCCACCGGCTGCGTCGCTGGTTGGGGCTCGATTGGTTGCTCGGTCTTCTGCCGTTTAAGGATCGAATCACCCAGATCGACGATGCTTTGTTCGAATATCGCTACCACAAGAAGACGCTGATCGGGTCGATCGTGGTGTCGCTTGCCGCACACATCGTGAATGTGGGTGCGTTTTACCTAGCGGGCGAGGCGCTGGATCTGGGTGTGGCCTGGCAGAACTATTTTGTGTTCATACCGGTCGTGTTAATGGTCGCGGCGTTGCCGTTTTCCGTGGGCGGAATCGGAGTGCTCGAAGGCGGTGTCGCGAGATTCCTGACTCTGCGCGGCGTCGGGGCAACCGCTGCCGGGGCGTTCGCACTCTGTGTGCTCTATCGCATCATGACCATTATCATCAGCCTGCCCGGCGCCTTCGTTCGGGTGAAGGAAGCCCGACTTGAAAACGGAACTCACACGAATGCAGAGGAACCGAAATTGTCGGAGCAAAGTTGACGTGCCGCATCGCTGCGTGTTGAGCACAAGTCCGTTTTGAATTCCATTCGGACCGCTGCCGCCGAATGGGGTTGCAAGCCGCTTGGTGGACAAGTACCGTGAGCGAGACTGCTGGTGTGAGGATTTCTCCCACGTGGACTCTTTGCGGTTGCTTCATGAGGCACGGCCGCCAAGTTTGAAATAATCTAACAACTCGCTCAGGATGTTGCGATTCGGTGTGGTTCACCTTGGACGAAATCAATCGGGAGATCGCATGCCAGGAGCGAATGGGTTCGCGAAGCAGCGTTGGCGTATGGGGCCATGTTGGGTGATTATCGCGCTAGCCGCGATGGCCGGATGTGCGGAGACCCTCACATCAGGACCGATCACAGAGCAGGTGAAGGAGGAGCCGAAGGCCAAGGAGACGCCGGACGTGGTAGAAAAGTCCGAGAATCCTGTCGTGACCTCCAGTGAACCGGAACCTCGGCCGGACGATGACGAGCCAAGAGATCCGTTTCCACGAAAGCTCCCGCTTCCCGCCGACGCGCTTGAAGGCGGCGTCGAATGGTTGAACACGGCCGGGCCCATCACGATCGAATCGCTGCGCGGCAAGGTCGTGCTGCTCGATTTCTGGACCTACTGCTGCATCAACTGCATGCACGTGTTGCCGGATCTCAAGAGGCTCGAAGAAAAATATCCCGATCAACTCGTGGTCATCGGCGTCCATTCCGCCAAGTTCGATACCGAACGCGATTCGCAAAACATTCGCGAGGCGGTTCTGCGCTACGAAATCAAGCACCCGGTGGTGAACGATGCCGAGATGATCATCTGGCGGCGGTTCGACGTTCACGCTTGGCCGTCGCTCTGGATGATCGACCCGCAAGGAAACGCCGTCGGCTATCTATCGGGCGAAGGAGTCTTCGACGCACTCGACGCGGCGGTGGGAAAACTCGTCGCCTATCACCGCATGAAGGGAACACTGAAGGAAGGGCCGGTCCACTTTGAATTGGAAAGTAGCCGAACAGCCGACACGCCGCTGCGGTTTCCGGGCAAGATTGTTGCCGATGAAAAGTCCGACCGCCTCTTCATCTCCGATTCGAACCACAACCGGATCGTGATCACGACCCTCGCGGGCAAACTGATCGACGTGATTGGCACGGGCGAATCGGGCCGGGCCGATGGCCCGTTTGACCAGGCCACATTTTTCCGCCCGCAGGGGATGGCCCTCGATGGCAACATGCTCTACGCCGCCGACACGGAAAATCACATGCTCCGACGGATCGATCTGGATGCCCGCGTGGTCTCGACGATCGCCGGCACGGGCGAGCAAGGCCAGAGTCGCTCGCATCGGCCGCAGCCGGCCAAAGATTCCGAGCTGAACAGCCCGTGGGATTTGTGGATGCACGCGGGCAAGTTGTACATTGCCATGGCCGGGCCTCATCAAATTTGGCAGTGGGACCCGGATTCGAACACGGTGCGAGCCTACGCCGGCTCCGGCCGCGAAGACATCGAAGACGGAGATCTGCCGTTCGCCGCGTTTGCCCAGCCAAGCGGCTTGACCTCGGATGGCGAGTGGCTCTTTGTGGCCGACAGCGAGGGAAGTTCGATCCGGGCGGTCCCGCTCGGCCCCGACAAGACCGTGTGGACGGTCGTCGGCACGGCGGACCTGTTCGAAGGGCGGTTGTTCACGTTCGGCGATGTCGACGGAGAGAACGGCAAAGCACGGCTCCAGCACGCACTCGGCGTCGCGTGGGCCGACGGCGTGCTTTATGTCGCCGATACCTACAACAACAAGATCAAGGCGATCGATCCGGAGAAGCGAGCCTGCGCGACGTTTCTGGGCGACGATGTGCCGGGCAAAACCGATGACCCGCCGCTGTTCGATGAACCCAGCGGGCTCAGTGCTGCGGCCGGCAAGCTCTTCATCGCCGACACAAATAACCACGCCATCCGAACCGTGGACCTGAAAACCAGGGCCGTCCGGACCCTCGAATTAGCCGGACTGGCCCCACCTCGTTCCAAGCGAGTTCAGCGAGCACCGGAGTTTCCGAACGCAAGAAAGATCTCAATTGCTCAGCAGACGTTGCCGGCGGCGATCGAGACTGAGATGCGAATCAAGATTGAGCTGGCCGATGGCTACGAACTGAACTCGTCCGCGCCGATGAGCTACCTCGTGGAGTCAGTCGAATCATCGACATTGCTGTCGGGTGACAAGATTGGCAGCGTTCAGCGGCTCCCGATGCCCGCCACAGAGTTCACCATTCCGCTGACAACCGGCGAGTCCGGAAAGTCCGCGAAACTTCGCGTTTCACTGACGTACATGCAGTGCTTGGAAGGTGCCAGCGGCATTTGTGAAATTCACAGCGTGATCTGGGAAATTCCAATTCAGATCACCGCCAATGCCGAACCAAAACCAATTGAGCTTGTTGCCGGCCCCGCCTTCCCGCCATCCACGCGATCAGAGAAATCCAAACTTCAGCTCGAATCGAAGGACTAGCCCGATCCTTTCACCAGATGTGGGGTGCTTGCCACACCCTACTACCTACACTGTCGATACCTAAGTAGACCGGCATGAGAAAGTATGCCGGCGAGCGGGGGGCGTCAGCCCCCTGATATATCGGGATTCCGCGAGAATCAGGGGGCTGACGCCCCCCGC
>Ga0247727_10006992_pt1 | contig 21820 bp, 23 predicted proteins | sample WisWelCaveWW1625_FD_202498 | JGI IMG/M metagenome (GOLD analysis project Ga0247727, IMG submission 202498) | Biofilm microbial communities from Wishing Well Cave, Virginia, United States - WW16-25 | ecosystem: Environmental > Aquatic > Deep subsurface > Groundwater > Cave microbial mat | place...
GCCGTAGCAGATGCAGTGGCAGGAAAAACTTTTGATTGGGGCACGCTGTGCTCTTCGGAACAGGCGCTGGTGGTTGATGCGCCGGTTGCCGATCGCGTGATGGAAGAATTGAAAAAACAGAAAGCGTATTTTCTCAACGACGCCGAAGCCGACAAAGTCGCGAAAGTTTTGGTGACGCCGGATTTTCGCATCAACGCCGAAATGGTTGGGCAGTCGCCGCAGCGCATTGCAAATGCCGCAGGATTTTCAGTGCCGGATGACGTGCGGGTTTTGGTCGCGCGCATTGCCGGTGTGGGCAAACAATATCCACTTTCTGCCGAGAAACTTTCGCCGGTGTTTGCGCTGTTTATCGAAGACGGCTGGCAAAAGGGCTGCGAGCGTTGCATGGAATTGCTCAATTTCGGCGGGCGCGGCCACACGCTTGGCATTCATGCAAATGATAAAGAGGTGGTAATGCAATTTGCGCTGAAGAAACCCGCGTTTCGGATCGTTGTTAATTCGCCGACAGCAATCGGCGCGGTCGGCTACACCACGGGACTCGATCCGAGCATGACGCTGGGTTGCGGCTCGTTCGGCGGCAACATCACGAGCGACAATATCGGCCCGCGGCATCTTCTCAATATCAAACGCGTGGCGTGGGAAACCAAACCGCTGTCGATGGCGCGCGAGACCGGCGCATGGCGGCCAACGTTGCCGGCTTCAACAACGCGCGCGGCGGAATTTCCTTATCAAAAGGCGCTCTCGTCGGAAGTATCGCGCAAAGGCGGTTCGGTGAAGCCGATGCCGGCGCCTGCCGACAAACCATGGCTGGCCAGCCGGGAAACGGATGAAAAAAAATACGGCGCCGGCAAAATGAGCGGCGAGCAGGTGGATAAGATTGTGAGCGAGTTTGTGAAGACGCGGCGGAGATAGCAAGCATCAAATTATTTGCGATTAACACGGGAATTGATTAAGTTGTTGAAGTTATTTTCGAAGCCGCCATGAAAGAAAACGGAAAGAAAAACTTGCTGCCAAATCAATCTCAAAAATCAGATCAACGCCGTCTTCCAGCATATATCGAGGGCGCTGCAAGTGTTGCCGATCTTTACGGCATGCTGTTTATCGATTTTATGGGCAAGTTCAATATAAATGACGATCAAGCATTACGCTCAGATTGGGAAAGCGTGGGCCAGGATATGAAAAACGTCATTTCTCAAGCTCAAATATTAAGACTGGTTGAGCTGCAGTCGGAGCACAGAAGAACAGGTGAAACAAAAAGTTTGGATGCCAGCATTGCGATAACAAAACGTGGACAACTTCTTGCCTTCCTGCTTTCTTTAGCGGGGTTTAGCACGGCTATTTTATGCGCCTATCTTAATCAGCCGGTACCATCAACCGTAATTGGCGGCGGCACCCTCATCGGTTTAGCTGCGTTATTTATCAAGGGGTATACTCACAAGCGCTGTGAAGAAAATGACGTGGACGCGAAGGAGCAAGCGGCCAATATTGCGCCGTAATTTTTTTGTAAAGACGAGACAAAGTTATAAAAATATACGTATCTATTTAGCTATGTGAAGTCGGAGTGCAAACTTTAGTTTGCGAAGCTAAAGCTTCGCACTCCACTTCAAAGCGCTAATTTTTTACAAATATACAAATTGCAAACAACAAGGCGAACTGAAGATATTGAGAATTGAATTTAAGGGAGATGAAATAATGCGATTCAAAATTGTTCTGGAGGCAAGTGATGAGGGAGGATATACGGTCTATCTTCCTTCGTTGCCCGGTTGTATCAGCGAGGGGGAAACAGTGGAAGAAGCCTTGTTAAATATCCGAGAAGCAATTTCGCTTTATTTGGAGCCCGTTGAAGACGATTGGGTTTTGGAAGAGAATGCGGTGGTGCAGGAGATCGAGTTGTGAACAAGGTGCCGAGCCTGCCTTATACACAAATTATCAAAGCCTTCCAGCGGGATGGCTGGAGGGTTTGTGCGCCAAAAAAGGAAGCCATATTCGACTGCAAAAACGTATTGATTGGGTAGTTATTCTCAATTTAAGTTTGGAGTTAAAAATGAAAAGTGTGAAAACAAAACCCAAAAACAGAGTTATGGCAACAACGCAAAAACTGAATATGTTGTTGGAAAAATTACCATCCAACAAAGCGCAGGAATTGCTGGATTTTGGTGATTTTCTGATGTCACGTCTGCCAACACCACGAAAAGTGCAAAAGCTTGGTGATCGTTTTGCTGGTGTCTGGAAAGATGAGCGTTCAGCAGAGGAAATTATTGCTGATATCCGCAATAACCGCGTTAATGGCGTCGCACGAGAGGAATTATGATTTACCTCCTCGACACGAATACGTGTATTTTCTGGTTAAAGGATGTCGGCAATGTTCGCCATCAGGTGAATGCTCATATTGATGACAGAATTACGACAAACATCATCAGCGTCGCTGAATTATTTTTCGGAGTCGAAAATTCGGCTGAACAGCATCGTGAGCATAATCGCGCCAAGACAGTTGAATTGATTTCTGCGATTGGATACGTTGGGTTCTCTGAAGCGGCAGCAAAGTATTTTGGCGAGCAAAAGGCGCGGCTTCGTAAACTTGGCCAACCTATCGCCGATCTCGATTTGTTAATTGCCTCTATTGCATTCGCCGAGGACGCGGTTTTAGTCACAGACAACACCAAGCATTTTGATAGAATTCCAGAACTACAATTAGAAAATTGGAAATAGTTACATTATCAAAAAGCGCTTCCGTCCGAAGTGTCGCGCAAAGGCTCGGTGAAGCCGATGCCGGGTCCTGCCGACAAACCGTGGCTTGCCAGCCGGGAAGCGGATGAAAAAAAATACGGCGCCGGTAAAATGAGCAGTGAGCAGGTGGATAAGCTGGTGAGCGAGTTTGTGAAGGCGAGACGGAAATAATAGATAAACTCCTACATCACAATTTAGTCTTGCGTTTTTCAAGGGGTGTTACTATCTTGTTTGCGGAACATATTGCAGACAATTGCGGATTACATAGTTTTATTGAAATTTTTGCCTTATACAAAGAACGATTCAAAAATAATTTTAGAAAGAGTGGCAATTGGACAAGGAAACATGGCGTGAACAAATATTAGAATCTCTAAACAATCTTTTTGCTAAATCGAAGTCTACTCTATATTGTCCGCAACATGCTCTCGCAGTCGAGAATAATGCTTTAAATATTGTTCATTCTCAAGAACGGAGTTCAAGTGAGGTTTTTAAAAATATTGATGTGTTGCAAGCGGCGGCTTTACTGCATGACGTAGGATTTGCTCGAAAAGCAGACAATTGGTCGAAGGATGGTTTTGAGCATATAGAGATTGGAAAAGCATTGGCGTTAGAAATCCTCCGGCAGAACGCCTGGTTTCAGAGTCGATCCGAGCTTATTAATCAAGTTCTGTTCTTGATTGAACACCATGATGACACAACCTATTCTTATCCGACCGCTACGAGAGAAGGCCGTCCTTTTCTCGTAGGTTTATCGCAACAACTTCCGCCGCAGCCGGAGTACATGGATAACTACTTGGCGATACTCAAGGAGGCTGATGCACAAATTCATGCGGAAGAAAGTTGCATTCAAGAAGCATGCAGTGAATGGGCTGAACAAGGATTATCAATCTTTTGTAATCCTGGCCCACCGCTGGTTACCTGGCGCTGGATGGATTCAGTCATTGGTAACATACGTTTACTTGCTAAACGTGTCATTGTTGATGCTTTTACTGAAAAGGGTCGTAAAACTTCTTTAGAAATATATGATCGTTTGGAAAGTTTTATTGAAACGCAATGTATTGCCTTTAAAATTTCGTACGAGCCGGAGATCTGTCACCCCTCTGTGCGACAGGCGTCAGTTGATAGATTTGGAAATCGATTACTAAACTTGGAAATTAATAGTTTTTGTAACTGGAACGAGCTGCAAGATTATTTGCGAGAAGTTCCACTTACAGGCGATAATTCGATTAAGCCTTTTCAACAGGCTAAGATGCAGTTAAAACAAATTGATCTTAATGCCGTTTTTGCCATGGCGCTTTATGTCATTCGTCATCGTGTAACAGAATGTCTTGAATTGTTTGATGCTTTTATGATCAAATACGCATTAGGTCTATGGGATTTGCCCGGTTTGCTTGAATTTAAATACAATTCGGCAGCAACTCAAAGAATTGCACCACCATTGATTGAGAGCTATTTTGAAACTGCCGGTTCGAATGGGCAGAATCATATACTCGGCTTGGTCGATGGGTTGCACCGCTGCACGGCGGCTCGAAACACTGGAAATGATCGGATACGCGCGATGGTTGTTTCAAATGTGTCATATCCTCTCGTGCCACTGCCGGTGGAATGGGAATCTGTTCGTCAATATGATTCACCACCACCGACTGCGCTCAAACGACGATATCGCTATCCAACTTTAAGCGATTTCCCTGAATTTAATTATATCAAGGCTAAACCGACAACAGATGAAGATGCTCGTTATTTCTTCTATCGTGATTTAAGTAACCTTGGTTCAAAAGGAAAGAGGCATTTTGATGAATTCGAGTCAAAATAGTAATCTTGAATTAACAATTTGGAAAGAGATTGCCGGTAAGCACTTGAGCCCTAGTCATGATCGTTGGCACCTTGATCGAGTATTAGAATTTGCACGCCAACTTCATACTATTTATGGCGGAGATTGGGAGGTCATTACTGCGGCTGTCATCATGCATGATTTGGGTCGAAAAAATCCAAAACTTCATGGAGAAGATAGTGTCGAAAGTTCATTAGATCAGGCTCAAGAGATATTGTCACGATTAAATTTTCCATCTGATAAAGTCGAGCAGATATTGTTAGCTATTCGTGAGCATGATAAACCTGATGTGAAACCTACTACTATCGAGGCGAAGATTCTTAAAGATGCTGATTTTTTGGCTGGCTTTGGTGCATGGGGGATTTTACGTATCGCTATATGGGCTGGTGAGACGAATGGTGGAGTAGGTCAAATTATTGATCGCCTTGAGAATCGCATGCAGAAACGCTTGCAAAATCTAGAGTTTCCGGAAAGTGCGCTTTGGGCCAAAAAAGAAACGTGGTTTGTTAAGTTGTTTCTATCTTCGTTAAAACAAATGCCTGAACTTCCTTCTAATCTTCCACAAGGCAAATATATTGTTTTGGAAGGAATAAGCGGTTCAGGCAAAGATACCCAAGCTAAAATTTTGCAAAAACGTCTAGAGAGAGATGGCTACAATGTGTTGCTTGTATCTGAACCTACTAATGTATATAAGAGTTTTCGAGATTCGTGGAAAGGAATATATAAAAAACAACTAGACGATCCGATGATTATGCGTTTTCTATTGATGACGGACCGATACCAATTGATGAATGAAAAAGTGAAATCATTTATAAATGAAGGGAGTATAGTCATTTCAGTGCGTAATTTTATTAGCACTTTGGTTTATCAGAGCACCGCTAAACAGGAGGATATTACCGATCTGTTATTTGCTCATAAGTTTGTTCTATTGCCTGATCTTCTGATATTATATGACGTAGATTGTAACACAAGCTATGAGAGAATCAAAGATAGAAAAACAAAAGGGTTGTATGAAACACACGACCAACTTGACTTTCACAGAAGGCTATATCTTGAGATCACTAAAAGTGGTCTTTTAGCAAAAAGAATGAAAGTGATAGATGCTCAACAAACTATCGATAAAATCTCAGAACAAACTTTGCAAGTCGTTTCGTCTTGTTTGCTCGACAAAAATCCTGTTTTATCTTAAGAATCACATCTTATCTTAAACTTTATAGGTGGATGAAATGGTTGGGAATAACTATTCGTCAGAAGGTTTTTTGAAAACCTATTTATCTCATTTTGGTTCTGCATTTGAAGGTCTTCGTGAAGTAGATAAAACCAAAATGTATAGCAAGATTCATCTTGCTGAATTTGAGAAATATTTTCCCAAAGATGATGATTCGGTAAAATCCATAATATTAGGGGCACTTAATATGCTTTATATAATGGGTATATTAGTCATAGATCCTGATGGTTATGTACGATTGACTTCCAGAGAAGCACATTTCGTATTGCGGAGTTTTAGCAAATACCTTAAAGCATCTATACCTATAGTGGATGAGCCCATCTCAGAAGATGAGAAGCAATATTTAGTCCAACTGGCTAAGTCGTTCGAAACTATGAGGAAAAAGAAGCCTCTAGTCGAACAAACCCCATTACATTCGAGAAGAATAGTAAACGTGTTAATAAAAGGACGACAGTTGCGGGGTGCCCGCTATAGAGATGTGTATTTACACGTTTATCATCCCAAATGGAAAGAATATCATCTCGTTGGACTTAGCCACAAAGATGACTCAAAAACAGATGATGAATTAGCTGCTTTGGCTATGCAGCAGCAAGTTGGATTAAATCCGGATCAATATATAATGGATTCCATGATTAATCCGAAAGAAGTCACTACAGAACTCATTTCGGCCATAAATGGTGTACTGACGCAATATACAATTAGTCTGAAGGTGGTCAAGAAAATCAATATTGATCTTAAATTTAAAAAATGGGTGAACGATGGGAAATTCGATAAGAATTGGTTCCGTTGGTTTACCTGGGACGAGATCCAGCAAAGGGAGCGCGGGCGAGGAGAGCGTATCATGTTTAGCACTCCTCTTGTGATGAGCAAATTGAATCTTGATTTGATTCCACTTAGTGCTCTAAAAGCGGATGATGCCCGTTTACGCGCAGGTATATTATCTGAATTGGGCTGCCGATTATCTTATTGGCAGGTAGCTGTTTTGTTTGGAATTCTAGTAATAATACTGATAATTCCATTCTTGCCTAAATTACTTGATTGGCTCAATATACACAATAAGCTTGTCAGAGATTTAGCTGACGCTGCTAATATTATACAGTTGGTTCTTACTATGCTGACTTTATTATATGCTTTAAAAACAGGATCACGTAAGTGATATTTCCCTTGAAGATTTTATTATAACAGATAATCAGACAGCCAGCGGATGATTTGGATGTATGAGAACTGGAAACATGGTTGGATTAGTATTCGTTCAAGCGGTGAGCAAAAGCGAATTAGGTTGTTACTGCTATGACTACCATAAACAAAACAAATAATTTAAGCTTATTTCCGAATGGAATTGAGGTTGAGCAATTACAAAAGCTCAAACCGTTGAGTAACGGTAAGCAACTCAATGAAGCCAAGTTGTTAAATATAGAGTCTTTAAAATATCTTTATGATCTAACTGATTGGAGAGTTATTCCGATTGATGATGTGATTGCTCATAAATATGGCGAAGATCAAATCCCAGCACTCAATATTTTTAAAGCATTGACGCTACCCTATCTAATTAATATTCCAACAGAACGAGCGTTGGGTAGAGAACTAAAGGAAAAAGAGCAACTGCAACTTATATGTGGCTTCTTGCCCGGACAAAAGATCCCTAGTCGTGAGACGATATGGCATTTTCGTCATAAGTATTCTGATATCTACCCTGAAATTATGTTGAAGATATTAATTGCTATGGTTTTGAGTGGCAAAAGCCCTAATTTAAATCTACCTTTTATTACTCAAATATCTGAACATGAGATACCTCAGAATAGAATATATCAAGTTCTTAAGATAGATGAATACCGTCCGGAAATTGAAGTGTGGCAAGCCATAGATGATAATGATGAAGATATGGCGTCAAATGCTGCATCAAACGACATTGTCGAAAACGAGCATCTTCAATCAAGCGAATTGATTCGATCAGTTAATGATTCAAAAAATGGAAGTCCGAAAGTAAATCCACTCTCAACTCAACAAGAAGAATACAAGCATCAGAAAAGTAATCATCAAAAGGTTGGTCTTGTCGGCGGGTTAGGCTTACCAGTGGAGGTAAAGACAAAATTATATAATGATCACATTGTTCACTTTTGGATTGATGAGCCTCCTTGGTTGAATGTGAAGAATAAAGTAATGGACACTTTGACTGGAATCCGCTCAAATAGTAAAACGACTTATACAGCATGTAACGTATTAGTTATTAGAGAGGAAAACGGCCATCGTCAATTGCTTCTTAGCAAACGAAAGGATGGATATGGAAGTGGTCAATTCACACTTCCTGGCGGCAAACAGAAGCCAGAAGAGTCATTACAGGAGTGTGCTAAACGTGAACTTTGGGAAGAAACAGGGTTAAGACTTGTAAAAGCAAGACCGGTCTCTTTTAAAATAAAACGTTTTCTTGGAAGGAGTTTATCAGTAATTTCAATTGGTGTTTTGACTGAATTGTATACTGGAGATCCAAAAAACAAAGAAGAAGACCAACATACCGAATGGGAATGGTATGATTTCGATCAATTACCGTCACCTCTGTTTGAGCCTACACGTATAGTCATATCCCATTTTTGCAATGGAACATTCCCTAACCTGCAGTGGGATGATATCGAAGATCAGCAAGCCAAACAAATGAGTTTGTTTGAAGAATCTAATTCAAAAAGGCAATAGTATAATCCATGGTACTTGGGCCCTTGAACTTAAAAGATAGAAAAATTATGACAAATGCGCTTATTACACTCAAAGCTAAACCTCTTGAGATGCAAATAGAAATTATTGAGTCTTTGTCGAAACAAAATTTCGAGCTAGGTGATAAAGTGCGCCAATTAATTGAACATGAATTTAGGTTAAGCATCTTCGAGGTAAAAGTGAAAGACACTTTTAGACTTGCAACAGTTGCTTTATTAGCTATTGTAGGCGCAGATATTACAACGATACCAGCTCAACCTGCTCGTGAGCCTTATCAGCATACATTTAAAAAACTGTGCGAGCATTTCAAGGTTGATTTAGCGGATGTTCTACTGGTTTCTCGTTATGTTTCCCAAATTGAGAAAATGCTCTAAGGGAAGATATGTCGATTAGGAGCCCGATCAAGTGGGTAGGTGGCAAATCAAAAATTCGCAAGCGGATTATTGAAATTCTTCCGCCACTCGGTATGTATTCATGCTACGTGGAAGTTTTTGGAGGCGCTGGATGGGTTCTTTTTGGAAAAAAGCCCAGCCCGGTTGAAATTTTGAACGACATTGATAATGAATTAGTTAATTTTTATAGAGTATTGAAAAATAATATAGATCAATTAGCTCAGAAAATACTTAACTATCCCTTGGTTAGCCGGAAGGATTTTAATACACTTCTGAAAGCTGATCCGACCCAATTGGAAATGATTGAACGTGCGCATCGTTTTTTTTATATTATTATGGCAAGTTGGGGAGGAGAGGGAGATAAACCACGCTTCCAGACGAGCATCTATGACAACGGTAAAGGGAACCGGTTATTAGGCGCCTTACGAACCCTGCGACAGAGACTTTATCCTGTTCATGAGCGTTTGTCAAAGGTTATCATCGAGAACTTGGATTGGCGGGAATGTATCGATCGGTATGACGACACAAAGACAGTCATGTATCTGGACCCGCCCTATCCCCAAAACAATTGCAATTATTCTTTCAATATGCGCGGTTTCGCCGAGCATGAAGAATTGGCCAAACGATTATCCGGAATGGACAGTAAGTGGATTTTGACATCCTACGACAGAAAAGATACTCGTAAGCTATTTGCAGATTTTTACATTACTCCGGTTGAGTTTTCCAGCGGAATGGATGGTAAGAAAGGAAGGCGAAATCAAGAAATAATTGTTACCAATTACAATCCACACCAATTATATAAGGCGTATGATCGTATATCTTCGCGATCAGGAGTCCCAGATATAGCTTGGGGTGATCAGGTCATCATTAGGAATGGAAGAAATAAAAATGTCATCGCGACTGTTAACGGCTTTCAAGATAATAAAATTATCGTTAAACTGAATGGGCATAAGCAGAGTATCGTTGATGCCATTGAGATTGAAGGAAGAAAGCGTAAATATACAAATCCCAGCACTCAAGAAGACTTTTCTAATTTTAAAAGAGAACTCGCGGCAAGCATTGATGTCCAAATTTTAAGGAAATTAGATCAACTCCAGCGTGAAGGCCATATCGTAGATCCAGCAGCAAAAGTCAATGAAATTCTTAAGAAAAGTCTCGGTTTAAATGGGGTGGTCAATAAATAGAAGTTTTCTTAAACGAGTACGATTATAAAAGTTCATTATGTCTCTCATCATCCCCGTCGGCGTCTCCAACCGCCATTTTCATCTGGCGCAGGCCGAGGTTGAAATTCTCTTCGGCAGCGGTTATCAACTGACCAGGCTGCGCGACATTTCGCAGAAAGGCCAGTTTGCGGCGAATGAAACGCTCACGGCGGTGGGACCGAAAGGGAAGATTGAAAAAATTCGCATCGTTGGCCCGACGCGCGGCAAAACGCAATTGGAAATTTCCCGCAGCGATGCGGTGTTGCTCGGCATTGATCCGCCGGTGCGTTATTCCAGCGATCTCGCCAATTCCGCGGGCGTTCGTCTCCTCGGCCCAAAAAGCGAATTGCATTTAAAAGAAGGCGTGATCATCGCGCAACGCCACATTCACATGTCGCCGACGGATGCAAAAAATTTCGGCGTGAAAGATCGTGAGCGCGTCGTCGTCGCGCCCGTAACGAAAATGGCTGCGTCGAATTCCGAAGCGCGCACGGTGATTTTCGACAACGTGCTGATTCGCGTCCACGAAAGTTTTGTGCTCGATTTTCATCTCGACCTTGACGAAGCGAACGCGGCGGGATTAAAAACCGGCGATCAGGTTCGCATTCTTGGATTGTCCGCTTTGACGACTATACAACCTCCGCTAAAACTCATTACGGAAAACGATGTGCGCCGCGCCATTCTTGAAAAACGCCGCATCAAAGTTCCCGCCGGCGCGAAGGTCACCCCGGCTGCGGCGGAACTGGCAAAAACGCATAAGGTTTTTATCTGATTGCTTCCGCAAAACCCCGGAGTGATAAACTTCAGTTTGTCAGAGTTCTTCCCAAGAAACCTGCTCTTGTAAGTTCGGGGAATTGGATCACGCTTGTTCACAGAAAACAGCATCCAGCCTGATGGAGACCACCGGAAGCGGTGAGCAGATGAGTTTGATGATCGAGAATTTTTGAGGGTGAGCTTCTGGAAGGAGGGGAAAGCAGCGGTAGGCAAAGCGAAGCGCGATGGCGAACAGATCACAGGTGAAAGTGCCGAAGCACTCCACCGATTTTTCATCGCGGCCTTGAGGTGCAGATCGACTACGGCAAATTGGGATTACTCTACGATCCGCAGGTGAAGAATTCTTCGATATTCCAGCGCTCGGGAAAAACGAGCGTCATTTGTAAAGTGTTCCGTGTCACCGATCAACAGCGCCTTCGTGGGCAACACTTTTTCCAACCGCGCCATGAGCGGTAATGTCGCTTGAGTAAAGGCGAATCCATTCGCAAAAAATTGGCACAAAAGAATTTCACCGAACACTTGCAATCTTGATGAAAATCCGTTAAATTCACACACACAATCCCTCTGGTGCCGCCGGAACAAGGTCGGGAACACTCGTGGTCCACCCTGAGGAACACTCGTGGCCCTGGGTGGGGAATACTCATGGCCCGGCCCTGGGGAACATGGTGGCCCCTGACAAACTTGACCAGGCGATCTAATTTGTTTTTCTTAATGTTGTCTTGAGCTTTGACATCGACTTTTCCTGGTATCTGGCCCACTTTGCGACGGATGAGTTTGTTCGTCAGCAGGAAGTTACGAACCTGGGGAAGAGAACGCTCAAGTCCGGTGATTTCCATGATCCGCTTCCGTGTTTGCTTGAAAGTCGCAATAGGGTTCTCGATGAATTCAAACACTAACTGTTCGCCATATTCCCTGAGTTTGCTCGGCTGGCCCTTATAGTTCAAAGTGGCCAAGGCCTTGAAATGACCGGCTTGAAAAATCCCAGCCCAATTGAAAGTGGTCTTGACAGAAACCTCGAGGATGTCTGCAATCATCTCATGGGTATAGCCCTTGGCCTTTAACAGGAGAAAATGCATACGCTGCCTGATCTTAAAATTTGATGAAGTGCGATAAAGAGCCTGGGCTTCCTGGATAATTTCCTCGTTCAATTCAAAGGCTGGCATAATAAAATCTTCGGTATTTTATAAACAAGATTTTTTAGCCAATAAAACAAAATTATGTCAAAGAGCAAGTACAAAATTCTTTGAGTGAGTATGAAATTCTAACCCTTAACGAGTATATATGACTTTGGAGGAAAGTGCGGCGTTTGAGGTTTGCAATCGGAGTGTGAATGAATTTACGAATTACCTGAGAGGACTCGGCGCGGATTTGAGCCGACGCATCTACGTTTTCATCGATGAAATCCAGTATCTGGATGATCCCACGCATTTTTTGAAACTTATTTCTGGCGAACACAATCGCAGAATGAAGTTGATTTCGTGTTGCAACAGGATGGTCACACCATTCCAATCGAAGTAAAATTCCGGCCTTTGAGCAACGTATCTTTTCCAACCGGGCTGCGCGCCTTTATCAAAGAATATAACTGTGATTCATCGGTGGTGTTGGTGCAGGATGCGGCGGAAACGTCAAATGCTGATGGCCGCCGCACGATGTTTTTGCCGATCTGGGCGGCGTGAGGCCGACAAGTTCGCCTCAGCCTTTCGGCTGGCGCCCGCTTTTGCGGATTTCCTCAAGGCGATTCTCCAGCAGACGTTGATCATCGCGCAATTCATAATTGTCAGGGCAATTCTGCAGGCCGCGCTTGACGGTGGCCAGCGCTTTGAGATATCTTTCCTGTCGGATCAATTCCATGGCATAGCGATGATAGGTCATCGCCATCAAACCCGTCAGACGCTCATTACGCGGCTCGAAGACCCGCCCGCGGGCGAGAATCGCAATGCAATTTTCCCACTGCCCACGCTCATAATTTGAATGTGCCCAGGCGCCGATGACGTTGGTGCGCAACTCCTGCAACTTCACCAGGCCGGGAGAACTGCGCAGGATGTCATTGCAGGTTTCAAAGGCTTTTTCAAATTCTCCCTGCCGCACCAACTGCTCGACTTGATAGCCGCGCAGGCGCGCGCGTTCCGCCTTGAGATCGACATGATTGCTGTCGATCGTGAGCGCGCGTTGATTGATAACGAGCGCCGAATCAATCTTCCCGGTTTGCTCCAGATGCAGCGCCCAGCGCGAGAGAATCTGGATTTTGTTGATCGTCAACACTTGCGTGACCGCGCTGTACGGCTCAATTTGCTCGAACACCGACACGGCGCGCGCATATTTTCCTGCCGACAGCGCGCGATTGATTAAATCAACTGCGGCGAGGGCCGTGAGTCGAGTCGGTTCGGAAAATTCCTGCTTTTTCTGCAGCGCCGGCAGCAACAGCGCCAATGCCCGCTCCGAATTTTTCTGTTGCAATTCCTGATTCGCGATTTTCGCGATAATAACCTCGTAATTAATCCGAAATTTTTTATCGCTGGTAAACAGGCTGTCGACCTCCTGCGCCAGCGCGAGTGCGTCGTTGTAACGGGCCTGCTGCAGCAAATGCGTCATCTGATTAAAAAAAATAAGCTGCGTCAGCCGCGCCGTGCTGATCTCGCGATAGTCTTCCACGAATTTCGCATAAAGTTTCGCAATCCCCTGCGTTTGCAAATCCTTTTCGGTAATGTATTTCGTGGCGAGCGCCGTTTCCTGAAAAATTTGCCTCGCGTCGGGAAAATCGAAACCTTCCGCATACACCGTCTCAACCACGCGCGCCCGGTCAGGACTGAAAAATTTGCAGAAAACGTGAATCGGCGTTTCAATGAAGCAAGCTTTGAGATTGTAGCGCTGGCAGGCGGCAGCAAACAGAATCGTCGCCGTGACGCAGTTGAACTCGCCATCGCTCAACGTTTTGCGCAAATCCGTCTCTTCAAAAGTGTATTTGCGAAAAGCCGTTTTGTGCAGCCATTGCAACAGCTTTTTGCCGGTGCGCGCCTCGTTGCGGCGAACCCACGCTTCGCCGTCGAGCGGCTTAAACAGCGCTTCATTGAGCGCAAGATATTTTTGCAGCTCGCTGCTATCGGCCACGCCGGAAGCAATCAGGCCGGCTTCCAGCAGCGTGAACCGCTCCAGGCTGCTGTCGGCAAGATCGCTGATCAGCGCCGCGCGCAAAGTTTCGAGGCTTTTGCCCGGTTGCTGGGCGCTGACGGTCTCGCGGGCAGAACTCAGATTGACGAGAAAACAAATCGTCAGTTGAAGAATCAAGCTGGGTGAACGCATACTCATGCTCCTGATATTGACATAAAACTTTAATATGAAACTTTCTACTATTGTAATAGACACCGGTTCGGCAAATTTTAACTCATTATTTCTTTGCCGGCGGGTGCATCTTTCCGCTTGCCATTACGTAAAAATATTCCGACATTCTATAGGTTACAAATTTTTAACTGCCTCTTTAAAAACGCGAGAGTGGAGGATTATGAACAAGAAGAAACTGTGGATCGGCATCGGCCTGGTCGCCGTCATTGCGATTTTCGTGATCGCCAATTTGACCATGAATCGCAAAAGCGCCACGACCGTGGAGTCGCAAAAAGTTGAATCGCGCGAGCTGCGCGCGCTGGTGTCGGCGTCGGGAAAAATTCGCGCCAAAACTTCGGTTGATATCAGCGCCAGCACCCTCGGCAAAGTTGTCCGGCTGGCCGTGGACGAGGGCGATAAAGTGGATAAGGGCCAATTCCTGATGCAAATCGATCCGACGCCGGCCGAAGCCAGCGTCCGGCAGGGTGAAGCCAGCGTCGCCGCCTCGAAGGCGAATCTCGATCTGGCGAAAGCGAATCTGGCGCAGGCGCAAAAAGAGCTTGAGCGTCAGCAAGCCCTGTATGAAAAGAAGCTGACTTCCGAAGAATTTTTGCAGCGAGCGCGCACGACTTATGACGTGCAAAAAATGCAGACGCAGGCCTCCGAGCAGGAAGTGCAGCGCTGGCAGGCGTCGCTGACCAACGCCCGCCATGAATTGCAGAAAGTGAATGTGCATTCCGATATTGACGGTATCGTCACCGCGCGCAATATTGAAGAAGGCGAAAATGTTTTTGTCGGTGCCTTCAACAATCCCGCCACGGTGTTGCTGACGGTTGCCGATCTTTCGCTCATCGAAGCCGAAGTGGAAGTGGATGAAACCGACATCGTCAGTGTGAAAATCGGCCAGGAGGCGTTTGTTAAAGTGGACGCCTATCCCGACACTTCATTTAAAGGGCAAGTCACCAAAGTCGGCCACAGTCCGATTTTGAGCACGGCTAGCGGCGCGGGACAACAGCAGGCCACGAGCTTCGAAGTGATCGTGCAACTGACGGACGTGATTCCGAATGTTCGCCCCGGCCTTTCGTGCAAAGCGGAAATCACCACGGGCTATCGCGAGAAAGCGATCGCGGTGCCGATTCAGGCGTTGACCCTGCGCAAACCGTCCGAGCTTAAACCGCTGGATCCGAAAAACCGTAAAAGTAAATTCACCAACGGCGAAGCGGCCAGCGACACCTTGAAAGAGAAAGACGTGCAGGGCGCGTTCGTCATCAAAGACGGCAAAGTGCAATATCGTGACGTGAAGATCGGCATTGCCGGCGATCGTTACTTCGAAGTCGTTTCCGGTCTGGAGCCCAAAGACGAAGTCGTCATCGGTCCGTTCAGCGCGCTGCGGCGTCTGCGCAATGACGATTTGGTGAAAGTCGAGGCAAAAGCGAAGAAAGAAAATCAGTAATCAGTTTCCAGTGATCAGTTTCCAGTGATCAGTAATCAGTAATCAGTGCAACCAGCAACCAGTTTATGCAACAGATTTGGGAAAGCCTTGCCATTGCCTTGCGCGCCTTGTGGGGCAGCAAATTGCGGTCGGCGCTGACGATTCTTTGCGTCGTCATTTCGATCACCTCGATCATTGCCGTGGTGTCGATCGTCGACGGCATGGATTATTACGTCAAAAATGAAATTGCGGAACAGGGCAGCAACGTCTTCACCGTCAGTCGGGTCAACCAGTGGGAAATTCTCACGGATTTCGATAAATTTCTCAAATCGCTGAAGAACCCGAATCTCACGTTGGAAGATCTCGAAGCGTTGCGCCAGGAGATGACCCTGGCGGAATTTTCGGATGCGGCGATGGATCGCAGTGAGCGGCTCAATAACGGCCGGCGTTTCGTTGATGAGGTTGAGATTCGCGGCCGCACCGAAGAGTATGCGGCGATCGGGGATTATCCTCTCGCCGAAGGCCGGCATCTGAGCAAAATCGACATCCAGCAACGCCGCGAGGTTTGCGTGGTAGGTTGGGAAATCGCCAATAGCTTATTTCCCGACGCCGATCCGATCCAACAAACCGTGAAGATCGCCGGACGGCATTACACCGTCGTCGGCGTTTGCGAGAAGAAGCCCTCCGTTCTCGGCTCGAACCAGAACATTTTCGCGTATATTCCGATCACCACGCATTTGAAACATTTTGGTTCGCGCTGGCGGTCGCTCGAGTTTCCGATTCGCACCGCGAGCATGGAAACGTTTCAGGCGGCGCAGGAAGAAGCGCGGCAGATTCTGCGCATTCGCCACAAGCTCAAACCCGCGGAAGAAGATGATTTTTACATCACCGCTTCCGAGCAACTGCTGTCGATCTGGGAGGCGATCAGCAAAGGCATCTTCGGCTCGTTGATCGGGGTGGTGGGCATCACGCTGGTGGTCGGCGGCATCATCATCATGAACGTCATGCTCGTCGCCGTCACCGAACGCACGCGCGAGATCGGCGTCCGCAAAGCGCTCGGCGCCAAACGCCGCAATATCACCATGCAATTTGTGATCGAGTCGATTACGCTGACGCTGGTCGGCGGCATCATCGGCATTGTGCTGGGTTTTTTCTTTGCCTATCTGGTCGCGGCGTTCTCGCCATTGCCTTATCGTATCGCGCCGTGGTCGATCATCGTTGCTTTGTTTATTTCATTTATTGTCGGCCTCACCTTCGGCGTTTATCCGGCGCGCAAAGCCGCGAAGCTCGATCCGGTGGTGGCGCTCAGGCACGAATAGAGCAAAAAAAATAAAAAGACAAAAGGCTAAAAAGATTGGGAATGACGTTGATCTTTGTGGGCGAGATTGTTATTGGCGAGGGGTAACTATTCAGGCATAAAAGTGGCTGTCATTCCGTAGGAATCTTTTTTAATTTTAAGCACTGCTCTGTTGCGAAAAAGGATTCCCTGGCCTGCCTGGAGCCTTTGGCAGGGCAGGCTTCCAGAATGACATTCGAAAGGATGGCTGAATAGTTGCGTCGAGGGGTATTCTTTAGTTGTTGCCCCAAAACCTTTTAAAGCGGTCGGCTCTTTTTTTCTCTTCCTGTTTTAAAGAGCGATTGATGATGATTGCGCCGATAAGTGCAAAGAGAAAAACCGCACCCAAAGCGATGAGAACACCAATTTCAGGTGACGTCAACATTTTTATTTTTTCTGCTGTTTCAGGGAACGATTGACGATGATACTGCCAATAAGGGCGAAAAGCAAAACCAGCCCGATGTATAAGACAAATGCAGCCGGAGTTGACATGATTATTGCTCCTTTAAACTCTTTAAATGAAACTCGTTAATAAAATACAAGCCAGTTAAAATAAGCATTACGCCTCCAATCAAAGCAACTAAAGAGGCCCAAAGAGGAAAACTCTGGACAAACAAACCCGCTGCTCCACCAATGACAGCAGCTTCTCCACAACGAACAAGAACGTTACCAAATTCTTTCGTCGTTTCAATGTGGATTTTCATAAGACAATATATACTGTTCCTGCCCAAAAATCAAGCGAAATATCTAACACAACGGGATTGAGTGACCAATGAAAAAAGTGCAAGCCGAATCCTGGGAAAAAATTCGCGGCCAGATTTACGAAGCCGTTCGTGAAGCGTTCATGACCATTCGCGGCAATAAGATGCGCTCGTTTCTCGTTATTCTCGGCGTCATGATCGGCGTTGCGAGCCTGATGGGCATGGTCGCGACGTTGTCGGGCCTGGAAAAATTTATCGCGAATACCATCAGCGGTGAAGGCACGCCGTATATTTCGCTTGAGAAAGCGGACTTCCTGGCCGGCGAAGGCCACGCCGAATGGGAAAAGCGCAAAAATTTTTCGACTGACGACGCTTTTGCGTTGGCGACTTTGCCGCACGTTCGCGGCGTAATGATCGGCTACGGCCGCGGCACGGTGGTCAAATACAAAGATCGCAAAGCCCAGCTTATTCAGGTTTTCGGCACCAATCAGCCGTTTTTGCACATCCAGAGCATGAATATTGCGGAAGGCCGCTTCTTCACGGAGTTCGAGGAAGAGCATCGCCGCAACGTGGTGGCGCTGGGCGATCAGGCGGCCAAATCGCTTTTTCCGAATGAAGATCCGATCGGCAAACCCATTCGCATCAACGGCAAAGAGTATGAAGTCGTCGGCGTTCTGGGCAAACGCAAAACTATTTTCGGCGCTTTCGCGGATAATTTTGTGACGATTCCCTATACTTCTTTTGAGCGCGATTTTCTCTGGTGGAAACAGGGGCCGGAACTTAATATTATCGTGGACAGCGAACGCCATCTGGATGAGACGCGAGAAAACGTGCGCGCGATGATGCGCATGCGTCGCAAAGTGCCGCTTGGCCAGCCCGACGATTTCGCGATTGTTACGGCAGAGGCCCAACTTGAGTTCACGAAAAAAATCACCGACAAAGTCGCATTGGCGCTCGTCGTGCTCGCCTCGATTGCGTTGATGGTCGGCGGCATCGGCGTGATGGTGATCATGCTCGTTTCGGTTACCGAACGCACCGCGGAAATCGGCATTCGCAAAGCGATTGGCGCGACGCGCGGGCAAATCACCGCGCAGTTTTTAATCGAGGCCGCGACTCTTTCGGGAATTGGCGGGTTAGTGGGTATTTTTATCGGGCTTGGCCTCGCGTTTATTCCCTCGGCGCTCATTGGTTTTCCTTATACGATGCCGATCGGCTGGGTGATGGTCGCCGTCATCATGTCGGTCAGCGTTGGGTTGTTCTTCGGCATTTTTCCCGCGCGCAAAGCGGCGAAGCTCGATCCCATCGTCGCGCTGCGGCACGAATAGAAATCAAAAAACAATGAAGAAATATCAAGCCGAATCCTGGGAAAAAATTCGTGGCCAGATTTATGAAGCCGTTCGCGAAGCGTTCATGACGATTCGCGGCAATAAGATGCGCTCGTTCCTGGTCATTCTCGGCGTAATGATCGGCGTCGCCAGTTTAATGGGCATGGTCGCGACCTTGTCGGGTCTGGAAAAATTCATCGCCGCCAGCATCAGCGGCGAAGGCACGCCCATTCTGTCGTTGCAGAAAGTCGACTTCCTGGCGGGTGAAGGAAATAAAGAGTGGGAAAAGCGCAGGAATTTTTCCATCGATGATGCTTTTGCTTTGCAAACACTGCCGAACGTGCGCGGCGTTATGATTGAGTACGGTCGCGGCACGGTGGTAAAATTTAAGGACCGCAAATCTCAGCTCATTCATGTGGCCGGAACGAATCAGCCGTTTCTGAATGTCCAAAATATTACCGTCGGCGAAGGCAGATATTTTACCCAGTTTGAAGAGGAACATCGCCGCAACGTCGCAGTGCTGGGCGACAAAGCCGCGCAATCGCTGTTTCCGAACGAAGACCCGATCGGCAAGCGCATTCGGATTAATGGCAAAGAATATCAAGTCGTCGGTGTCTTTAGCAAACGCAAAACTATTTTCGGCGGATTTGCCGATAATTTTATGGCGGTTCCTTACACGTCCTTTGAGCGGGATTTTCTGTGGTGGAAGCAAGGCCCCGAGTTGCACGTCGTGGTCGCGAGTGAGCGTTACATTGACGAGGTGAGAGAAGACATGCGTTCGCTCATGCGCATGCGCCGCAAAGTGCCGTTGGGCCAGCCGGATGATTTTGCGATTATGACGGCCGAGGCCGTGCTGGAGTTCACGAAAAAAATTACCGACAAAGTCGCGCTGGCGCTCGTCGTGCTGGCCTCGATTGCGTTGATGGTCGGCGGCATCGGCGTCATGGTGATCATGCTCGTTTCGGTCACGGAACGCACCGCGGAAATCGGCATTCGCAAAGCCATTGGCGCGACGCGCGGGCAAATCACCGCGCAGTTTTTAATCGAGGCCGCGACGCTTTCGGGAATTGGCGGCTTCGTGGGCATCCTGATCGGGCTTGGTCTCGCGTTTATTCCCTCGGCGCTCATCGGTTTTCCCTATACGATGCCGATTGGCTGGGTGATGGTCGCCGTCATCATGTCCGTCAGCGTCGGCCTGTTCTTCGGCATTTTTCCCGCGCGCAAAGCGGCGAAGCTCGATCCCATCGTCGCGCTGCGGCATGAGTAGAGCAAAAAAGATAAAAAGACAAAAAACTAAAAGGAACCGCGGTGATCTTTTTTGCGGAGAGGATATTATTGTCGAGGGAAATTAATTTTAGTTGTTGCCCCAAAATCCTGGGAAGCAGCCTGCTCTTTTGCAAAGAATTGGCTTATAAATGCTCAACCACGAACCGACAATTGCAGTTGGAATCTACGAAGGCCGCCGGCAGGCGCGAGGCTGGTTGACCGGACTTTTTTCGGTGAATGGCAACGCGCCGGTGCCGGGTGAGTTTCATGTCGAGGTCGCGTCCGATCAACTGATGATGCGCCATATTGATGGCAAAGAAATCGCACGAGGAAAAGAAATTTTATGCGCGCCGCTTGCAGGCGGCACATTCACGCTGCGCGATGTCACCATCGGCGTCAAGTTTCATTGGGAGCGTCAGGAAGATCAAACATTCGACGGCGCGTTGCGTTTTTTGCGGCGTGAAGACGGCACGATCACGGCGATCAACGAAATTTCGGTTGAACAATATTTAAAAAGCGTCATTTCCTCCGAGATGAGCCCTGAAGGGCCAATGGAGCTGCTGAAAGCACACGCCATCACTTCGCGCAGTTGGCTCGTGGCGATGTTGGAGCGGCAAAAAAAATTTAAAAACCTCGACGCGCCCTCGCGGCGTTCGCGCGAGACCGCGGACGAAATCATCCGTTGGTACGATCGTGAAGACCATCGCGATTTTCAGGTTTGCGCCGACGATCATTGCCAGCGCTATCAGGGCGTTCCGAAAATTATTTCTGCCGCGGCAGCGCAAGCGGTGGATGAAACGCGCGGCCTTTTTTTAGTTTATGAAAATGAAATCTGTGACGCGCGCTTTTCCAAATCCTGCGGCGGCGTCAGCGAGGCTTTTGAAAATGCCTGGGAAGACACGCCTATTCCGTATCTCCAACCGATTTCCGATGCAGCCATTCAACATCCGTTAATTCGCCACGAAGCGCAGGCGGAGCAATGGATTCTTTCGTCTCCGCAAGCCTATTGCAACACCACGGACGGAAATATTCTGCGGCAAATTCTCCCCTCATTTGATCAAGGGACCACGGATTTTTTTCGCTGGAAAGTCGAATATCAACGCGAAGAGCTTGAAGCGATTCTCGCCGCTAAATCAGGAATCAACTTTGGAACATTGCTCGATCTCGCGCCGCTGCAACGCGGGCCATCCGGAAGAATGATTAAATTAAAAATTGTCGGCTCGGAAAAGAGTATCGTGGTGGGAAAAGAACTGGAGATTCGGCGCTGGCTGTCAAAAAGCCATTTATATTCTTCCGCTTTTGTTGTTCGCGCCGAACGAGATGGAAAAGGCATTCCAACAAAATTTATATTGCACGGCGCCGGCTGGGGACACGGCGTCGGATTATGCCAGATCGGCGCGGCGGTGATGGCGACGAAGGGATTCACCGCAGAGGAAATCGTGAAGCATTATTTTAAAAATGCTGAATTGAGAAGGTTGTATTAAATAGTACACCGTCAACCGGATTCGGAGTTTTTATATCCGGTCTTGCCACACTCGCGGGTTTCTCTTGGCATGAAAAATTGCGATTACAACAATCGTCT
>Ga0247727_10006993_pt1 | contig 21819 bp, 18 predicted proteins | sample WisWelCaveWW1625_FD_202498 | JGI IMG/M metagenome (GOLD analysis project Ga0247727, IMG submission 202498) | Biofilm microbial communities from Wishing Well Cave, Virginia, United States - WW16-25 | ecosystem: Environmental > Aquatic > Deep subsurface > Groundwater > Cave microbial mat | place...
CTCGCCCCCATCCCCGGCCTGGCGGATCCGCCCGTCTTTCGCGCCAGCATCAAGGCACAGATCCGCATCCAACAGACGGAGTGATACCGAGTTGCTCGCGCGTGGAATCCTCGGGCTTCTGCTGGCAATTTGCGGCGTGTCTGCGCTGACCGGGCGGGAGCCGCAGCTCGGAAATCTTCGCCTCGCCGTTGGCGAGCGCGTCCTGTACCAGATGACATTTCACTCCACAACGGAATCGCGACGCAGCGGCATAGTGGAGGACCCGCAAGCGCCCGCGACATTCGACCTGCACGTGATGGCCACCGTCGCCATCGAGCCTCTGGCCGCTCCCGCGGGTTCCGAGGAATCGAGGTTTCGAATCACATTTGAGGAGACAGGGTCACACACCGTGGCCGGCTCCGACCTGACCCGGTCAGACTTTTTGCAAGGTCGCAATCAGGCATTGCAAGGGAAGTCGTTCGAGCTGACCCGCGCGACAGATGGCAAGCTGCGATTTGGGCCGGACTTGCTTGCGGCGCTCGAAGACCCTCGCTCGGTTGTCAGCTTGCGCGAGTGGCTCGAGGAAGTGCTGGGCTATCAGGGCGTCCCCGCCGGCGCAAAGCCCGGGCAGAAATGGTCCTCGCAAGAGGCTATTGCGGAGGCGCCGTTTTCAAACATGGTGCGGCGCACGGATTCCACCTACTTGCGGGACGGGCCTTGCCGGCACGCCGGGTACGAAGGTGCGCAAGCTCGGTTAACTCGCCAATACAGCTCAGAAAACTGCGCCGTCGTCCTGACACGAGCCACCCTCGCGCGTGCGGTGAACGCGCCCGCAGATCCCACGGCGCCCGACTACCATGCGCGCGGGATGCGCACCGCCGGCCAGTGGACCGGCAGCGGCGAAACACTGAAGTACTTTTCACTTTCACGCGGGTTGCTGGTCAGCAGCGCGTCCCAATGGGAGGAAAAACTGGAACTCACCGTCCTATTGGAGGGAGCGCGATTCCAGCAATCCAGCCGAGTCAAAGCGGAGGGCCAGATTGCCTTGCTCGCCACCGTGACAAAACCGGATGTCAGAAAGTAGGGAGGTAAGGAGATAGGGTGGCAGGGAGATCGGGAGGTAAGGAAGCAGGGATTATTCCTCGTTGCTGCACACCGTTCTATCCAGATGCCTTTCTGCCGAATTCTACGTTTCCCCTTCTTCCTCACCTCCTGACTTCCTTACCTCCCTGCCTCCGCTCCTCCCCGCGCTATAATGAAGAGTTTGCGACTGGCCTGGTGCCGTGACTGTGAGCCGCCCTTTCAAACTCGTCAGTGACTACCAGCCCCGCGGCGACCAGCCCGAAGCCATTGCCGCGCTCACGCGTGGTCTGGCGGAGGGCGAAAAGCATCAGGTGCTGCTTGGCGTGACCGGCTCGGGCAAGACCTTCACCATGGCCAAGGTCATCGAGCAGGCCAACCGTCCGGCACTGGTCCTGGCGCACAATAAAACCCTCGCCGCGCAGCTCTACCACGAATTCCGCGCATTTTTTCCGGAGCACGCCGCCGAGTATTTCGTCAGCTACTACGATTACTACCAGCCGGAAGCCTATCTCCCCGCCAGCGACACGTTCATCGAGAAGGAAGCCACGATCAACGAAGAGCTCGACAAACTGCGCATGAGCGCCACGCGGTCGCTGTTCGGGCGCCGCGACGTCATCGTGGTTGCTTCCGTCTCCTGCATCTACGGAATCGGCTCACCGGATGCCTACTACGGAATGCTCCTGCTTCTTGAAAAGGGCCAGTCCACCCCCCGCGAACAAATCCTGCGCAAGCTGGTGGACATCCAGTACGAGCGTGGCGAGGATTTGCGCCGCGGCACATTTCGCGTCCGCGGCGACACTATCGAGATTTATCCCACCTACGAAGACGCCGCCTACCGCATCGAGCTGTGGGGCAGCCAGGTGGACGCCCTGCACCAGATTGACCCGCTCACCGGCGAAATCCGCAGCGCCCCCGGCGGTCTCGCACGCCTGCCCATTTACCCCAAAACGCACTACGTGATGCAACCGGAACAAAAGGAGCGCGCCATCACCACCATCCTCGAGGAGCTCGACTGGTGGAAGGGAGAGCTCGAACGGCAGGGCAAGCACGTCGAAGCCCAGCGCGTTTCCCAGCGCACGCTTTTCGACATCGAGATGATACGCACCATCGGCTACTGTCACGGCATCGAGAATTACTCCCGCCACCTGAGCGGCCGCCTGCCCGGCGAAGCCCCGCCCACTCTGCTCGATTACGTGCCGCAGGATTTTCTGCTGTTCATCGACGAGTCCCACCAGACCGTGCCGCAGTTGCGCGGGATGTTCCACGGCGACCGCTCGCGCAAACAGACCCTGGTGGACTTCGGCTTCCGCATGCCGTCTGCGCTCGACAACCGCCCGCTCACCTTCGAAGAATTTGAGCACCGCATGAACCAGGTCATCTACGTTTCCGCCACCCCCGGCCCCTACGAGCTGACGCGCTCCGGCGGCGTCTTTGCCGAACAGGTCATCCGCCCCACGGGGTTGATTGATCCGCAGATTGACGTGCGCCCGGTCAAAGGTCAGGTGGACGACCTGCTCGAGGAAATCCGCATCCGCGCTGCGGCCGGCGAGCGCGTCCTGGTTACGACGCTGACGAAACGCATGGCCGAGGATTTGTCCGAATACTTCACAGAAGTTGGCGTGCGCTGCCGCTATCTGCATTCCGAAGTCGAAACCCTGGAGCGTATCCGCATTCTCCGCGACCTTCGCCGCGGCGAGTTCGACGTCCTCATCGGCATCAACCTCCTCCGCGAGGGGCTGGACCTGCCGGAAGTTTCTTTGGTCGCCGTCCTCGACGCCGATAAGGAAGGCTTCCTGCGCAGCTCAACCTCGCTCATACAGACTGTCGGCCGCGCTGCGCGCCACATCCGCGGGAAGGCAATTCTGTACGCCGACGTGATGACCGGCTCGATGCGTCAGGCCCTGGACGAAACCAACCGCCGCCGCGCCAAGCAGTTCGCCTTCAACCAAGCCAACAATATCACCCCGGAAAGCATCACCAAGAGCGTGGACATGCAGCTAGCCGCGATTGTCGAAGCTGACTACGTCACCGTGCCTCTGGAACCCATCTCCGAGGCGGAGATTGCCACCGAAGCGCAGTTGCGCGACGTCATCGCCCAGTTGGAGTCCCAGATGCGCGAGGCCGCCAAAAAATTCGAGTTCGAGCGCGCCGCGCAGTTGCGCGACCGCATCCGCGCGCTCCGCCAGCGGGATCTGGCGGCGTTGTTTGCAGGCTCTGGCAGCGAAAAGGCGGACGATTCGTAGGAACGGCAGTAGATCAGGAAGGCGCGCCGACGTCGCGGGTCCATTCGGAAAGCGTCTGGATGGCTTCGACCGACGCAAGTTGCGGAATCTCCGACGGCCGGGCGATGTAGTAGCCCTGAGCCAGGTCGGCGTCAATGGCGATGCAGAATTTCAAGTCCTCTTCTGTCTCGATGCCCTCGGCCACCACGAAGATGCCCAGATTGTGCGCGGCGTCGGCAATGGCCTTCAGGAACACGGCGCGCACCTGGTCCTGATGCGCGCCGCGCACCAGGCCCTGGTCCAGCTTCACGTAGTCGGGCAGCAGGTCGGCGAGCTGCAAGATCGAAGAATAGCCGCTGCCCAGGTCGTCGAGCGCAACCTTGGTGCCCTGGAGCCGGCATTCGCGGATCACACGCTTCAGTTGCGATTCGTCGCGCACGCGCTCGGCTTCGGTGACTTCGAAGACCAGGCGCTCGGTGTCCAGCCCGCCCTCCCGGAAGAACTCCATGGTATGCAGCAGGCCCTGGTGCTCGCTGGCGATGGCGCTGGGCGTAAAGTTCAGGAACAAGAGATGACCTTCCTGGACTAGCGCGCTGCCCTGCTTGATGGCGCGGCGCCAGACGGCTTGATCCAGCTCGTGGCTCAGGCCTAGCACGCGCGCCGTCCGGAGCAGCTTCTCCGCACCGATCACGATTCCTTCGCTGCGCGCGCGGACCAGGCATTCGTAGGCCACCGTACGGCGCTTGGAGAGCGAAACCAGCGGCTGAAACATGATGAAGATGGAATCCGCGGCCAGCAGCCCGGGAAGCCAGCGGCCTTGCAGGCGCTCCAGCACGTGTTCCAGCGGCTCCAGGCTCAAGATGGCGCGGGCGATCTCCGCTTCGGTGGGCGACGCTGAGTCCAGCATCGCCGCGCGGACCTCGGCGCGATCTTCTGTGGATAGCGATTCGTTCCACTGGTCCACGGCAGCGGAAAGCAAGTCCGCGCTGCGGGTCACCAGGATGGTGTTGCGCAACGGCTCGGTGAAGGAAAGCTGGTGGAAATCGAGCACGCCCTTCAGTTTCGAAAACGCGACGGGCGAGACGCCGTAAAACAGCAGAGATTGCGCGGGCACAGTCAGGGCCGCGGGCCGCTCGCGAGACGTAGGAGGTTTGGGTTTCATCAGGCGTGTCTGGCCGGGTCTCCGAATTCTTTCGCCCCAGAATGATACGCCGTATGCTCGCAGCCCGTCAGCCCAACTTTCCGCCTCGTTTCCGTCACTCCGCACCTAACCCAAAGTCTTCCGCCGGGCAGTAAAGTGCTAGCACTTTCCTCCTCTGCGTTCATCCGATTTCATCTGCGTCCATCTGCGGTTACGACTCTTGATTTCACACCACCCCTTTGCGCAGTTGCTCCAGCGGATAAAACGTTTCCCGCCAGGTCACCCCGCCGTGCCACAGCGTAACCACGGTCGAGCGCAGCAGGATGTATTCCATAATCAGCGCGCCCAGCGGATGCGTCAGGCCGTAGAGCGGCGAGACCTGTGCGTGCCGGCAAACCGCAGCCTGACCGAGCACCGGCACCGCGCACGCCGCCAGCGCGAACCAGAATCCTGCGCCGGAGACAAACGGGAGCGCGAGAAAGGGAAGTATGCTGAAACAGAACTGCGCGAAGCCAGCCAGGAACACCACTTCGAGTTTGTAACCTAGCGCGGCAAACGTGTTCTTGGTCAGGCCGCGGATGATGTTGACGAGGCCGTCTTGCCAGTGTAGGCCCAGCCAGTGTTCGGCCAGGGCCACGCCGCTGCGGTATCCGCCGAGCTTCACAAGTTTGCCCAGCTTCATATCGTCCACCACTTCCATGGCCAGTCGGCGATGCGTGCCGATGGCTTCATACACCTCGCGGCGGATCAACTGGAACGCGCCCACGCCAATGTATTGCCGGCTTCGAGGGTCCGACGCCTTCCATGGTTGGACGAAACTCGCGAACCCGAGCATCCAGCTTGTGCAGGCGATTTTTTCTCCCACCGTGTGCATATCCGTGCGCGGCATCAGCGAAAGGTGGTCGAGGTTTTTTGCCAGCGCCAGATTCATTGCGCGCCGCAGCAGCTCGGGTGCAAATCGCACGTCAGCGTCGGTGAATACCAGCCAATCACCGCCCGACGCCTCATACGCCTGTTGCAGTGCGTGGGGCTTGCCCAGCCAGCCGGCGGGCAGCTCGCGGATGTGGATTGGCCGGATGCGCGGGAGCCTGACGGCGAGTTCGTCCAGGATTGCTCCCGTGGCGTCGGTCGAGCGGTCGTCCACAGCCACCACTTCCAGCCGGGGATAATCCACCGCCCCCAGCGATTCCAGCGCCTGCGGAAATTTTTGTGCTTCGTCGCGCGCGGCCACCAGGATGGATACGGAAGCGCATTGCTCGGCCGGCAGCGGCGCGAAATCCTCCAACCGCGGCAGACGCGACATCCCCAGAAAAATTCGTCCCGCCTGAAACACCCAGGCCCCGGCGATGAAAGCAAGCAGTGTCGTCAGGAATTCATTCATCGTGAAGTTTGGCGCGCAATGGAAACAAGATATGCTATCACGCCGTGCCTCGCGCACTTTCCATCGTTGGCGCCGGACGCGTGGGCCGCGCGCTGGGCCGCATGCTCCGGCAGCGCGGCTGGCGCATCGCCGCGGTCACCGCGCGGACCCCCGCCCGCGCCGCCGCAGCAGTCCGCGCGATTGGCGCGGGGCGCACTCAATCTTCGATTACGGCAGAAGCCCTCCGCGCGGATGTGGTCCTGATTTGCACCCCCGACGCCGCCGTCGCGCCCGTGGCGGCGCATTTGGCGCGGCTCGCGGGGCGCGGCTCGCTGCGCGGGAAAGTTGTTCTGCACACCAGCGGCGCGCTTTCGAGCTCCGCGCTGGCGCCGCTTGCCCGGCGCGGCGCTTCCACCGGCTCGATGCATCCTATGCAGACTTTCGGGCGGCGCTCTGCCCCGCGTCTCGACGGCGTGATCTTCGGACTCGAGGGTGATGCGAAAGCTGTGCGGTTGGCGGCACGCATCGCCCGCTCGCTGGGCGGAGTCCCTGTGCGCATTCCGGAGCGCGACAAGGCCGCGTATCATTGCGCCGGGGGTTTCGCCGCGCAGCATGTGCTGGCGGTGATGGAAGCGGGGATTCAGATCCTGCTGCGCGCGCGGTTCCCGCGCCGCCAGGCATTTCGCGCCCTCGACAACCTGGCGCGCCAGACGCTCGAAAACCTCGGCGCCCACGGCCCGCGCGCCGCCTGGACCGGCCCGGTGGCTCGCGGGGATTTTGCCACCGTCGCGCGGCACGTACAGGTCTTGCAGCGCTACCCGCGCGAATTTCGCCGTGCCTACGCCGAGCTGACGCGCTTGGCCGTCCTGCTGGCCGCACCGCGCCCGGGCCGGTTGCTGCGCCGTCTCGCCGGCGTGCTGAAGAATTAAGATTAGCCACAGAAACACTAAGGGCACAGAGAGTTTCAAAGGGGAAAACCCAGTGGATCCCTCTGTGAGCTCGGTGTCTGTGTGGCTGGCCTTGTGGAGGTTTGCTTGAGCAAATTGCAAATCCCTGTGGAGCACGCCACGCTTTCGAACGGCCTTCGCGTGGTAATTTCGCCGGACCGCGCCGCTCCGGTGGTCACCGTCGGCGTCTATTACCACATCGGGTTTCGTCTCGAGCCGCGGGGCCGCAGCGGCTTCGCGCACCTGTTCGAGCACATGATGTTCCAGGGCTCGGAGAATGCCGGAAAGATGATGCACATCCGGCTGGTCAACTCCAGCGGCGGCGTGCTCAATGGCTCCACGCGCTACGACGTCACCAACTACTTCCAGTCCGTGCCTTCCAACGCCCTCGAACGCATGCTGTGGCTCGAAGCCGACCGCATGCGCGCCCTCCGCGTGGACGACGAAAATCTGCGCAACCAGCGCGACGTCGTCAAAGAAGAAGTCAAGGTCAACGTCTTCAACCAGCCGTACGGCGGCTTTCCGTGGCTGGACATCCCGCCCGTAGCCAACCGCAACTGGGCCAACGCCCACAATTTCTACGGCGATTTCAGCGACCTCGACGCCGCCACGCTGGCCGACGTGCGGTCCTTTTTCAAGACCTACTACGCCCCCAACAATGCCGTCCTGCTGATGCTCGGTGACGTCGCGCCGCAGGAAGGCATGGCCCTCGCCCGGCGTCATTTTGAAAATATTCCCGCCGGCGAGCCGCCGCCTCGCGCGGACGTCAATGAGCCTCCGCAGCTCGAAGAGCGCCGCGGCGTTGTGGATGAAAAACTCGGCGCGCTGCCCGCCCTGGCCGTCGCGTACCATCTGCCCCCGCGGCGCACGCCCGAATGGTATGCGCTGGCCCTGGCCGACCTGGCGCTCCACGGAGGCCGCGCCGGCCGTCTCTATCGCCGCTTGGTGCTCGAAAAGCAGGTAGCCCTGGAATGTGATGGCGGCGTTCACTACCCGATGGGCGATGTGTTCGACTACGACGGCCCGATGCTGATGGTAACCCGCATCCTTCATAAGGCTGAATTCTCCGCAGATCGCGCCCTTTCGGAATTCGACGCCGCCGTGGCCGAATTGCAGCAGCAGGGAATCGGCGATGGCGAGCTCGAACAACTCAAGATCAAGTTGCGCTCGGATTTCTACTCCACAATCGAAGGCGGGATGGGCGGCTACATCCCGAGATTCGGCCTGATGCACTACCTGGCTTGCTTCACGTTGTTTGACGACGACCCGAAATTGGTGAACAGCGCCCTGGACGGCTTTCTGGAAGTCACGCGCGACCGCGTGCAAGCTGCGGCGCAGAAATACCTGGTGCCCGCAAACCGCGCCATCGTCATACGGCGCCCGGTGAAGGACGGAGCACGCTGATGGCCGCTGGTTCTGAAGTGCGCTCTGCTGCTCCGGCGCTCGCTGCCGAACGTCCGGTGGTCTGGCCTGCGCGCACGGTCCGCACGCTTGCCAACGGCCTTCAGGTGGTGCTGGCGGAATCGCGCACCATTCCCAAGCTCACCGGGCAACTGATGTTCCGCAGCGGGAACGCCGCTGCATGGCCGGCAACTGCGGGGCTTGCCGAAATCACCTCCAGCGTAGTCCGCACGGGCACCGACTCGCGCAGCAGCCGCCAGATTGAGGAAGGCCTGCGGCGAATCGGCGCGGATTTGAGCTGCTCAGCGGGCTCGGATTCCAGCGTCATCGCTTTTTCTGGACTGGTTGAGTATTCCAGCCCGCTACTGGCGCTGGTCGCCGAGCTGGCCCGCGCGGCATCATTTCCGCCGGGGGAATTCGAACGCGAGCGCCGCCAGCGTCTCGACGAACTCAAGATCGAGCGCGCTACGCCAGGCTTCCTGGCGGGCGAACGCCTTCGCGTGGCGCTTTTCGGCGCGCATCCCTACGCCATCGTTGCGCCCACGCCCGCGCAGGTCGAAGCCTGGACGCGCGAGCAGCTCCGCGCCTTTTACGCGGCGCACTACTCGCCCGCCAACGCGGTGATGGTGCTCGCTGGCGATTTTCGGCCCGCCGAGCTTCTCGGCGCCATCGAGAAGTGCTTCGACGGCTGGGCCACGCCCGCCCCGCAGCGTCCCGCTTTTCCACCGCCGCCCGTTGCGCGCGGCCGCAGCGTGCACCTGGTGCATCTGCCCGGCGCCGTGCAGACGCAGGTGCTCGTCGGAAACTTCGGAATCACGCGAAAGCATCCAGACTGGCTGGCGCTGACGCTGGCCAACTCGATTTACGGCGGCGCGTTCAATTCGCGCCTGGTCCGGAACATCCGCGAGCAGAAGGGCTACACCTACAGCCCGCGCAGCACTCCTCACCCGCTGCACGACCTCGGCTTTTTCAGCGTGAGTGCGGCTGTGCGCAACGAGGTCGCCTCCGCAACCCTCATCGAGATTTTCTACGAGCTGGACCTGATGCGTTCCGTGCCCGTTGGCGCGGAGGAACTCGCCGACGCGCAGAACTACCTCTGCGGAGTATTCTCCCTGGGCCTGGCCACGCAGGAGGGCCTCAGCGGTCAGCTCGCCACCACCTACCTGAACGAGCTGCCGGAGGATTTCCTGGAAACGTATCGAGAAAAAATCCGCGCCCTCACCGCGGACGACGTGCAGGCCGCCGCGCAAAAGTACTTCGACTCGCCGAATTCCTGTATCGTCGTGGCTGGAGACCGGGAACAGGTCGAAGCGCAAGCGGCACAATTTGGAGATGTGACGGTGTACGACGCCGAGGGCAAAAGGATTTGAATCCGCAGTCTTGTTGTGAGCGAATCCATGAACTCAGATGAGCCCTGCAGGGGCCGGCTTCAGCCGGCCCGTTTCGTGCTGACAGCGGTATTCTGCGCTTGTTTTGCGGCTGGACCCACCGCGGCAGCGCAGACACATCCGCCGCCGAAAAAGCCTCTGAACCTGAACACCGCCACTGTCGAGGAATTGCAGCAACTGCCGGGTGTCGGACCAACCAATGCGAAATCCATTGTTCGGTTCCGGGAGAAGAGCGGCCCGTTCCGCCGCGTCGAAGATTTGTTGGCGGTTCCCCGGGTCACCAAGAAATTGCTGGGGAAGATCCGGCCCTATGTGGTTGTGGGGGAAGCGGAAAAACCGGCGGAGAAGTCAGGCAGCGGGTTAGCCCGCAGGCCGGCGGGCGCGGAGCATCACGTCCACGTCCTCTCGACGAGGTACAAGGCTAGAGTGGCCAGCCCCGCGACGCCCTCGATGACCAGCACGGTCCACGGAAAAAAATAGCAGCACACGCCTGCGGCGCCGAGCCACAGAAGGTCTCCCGCCAGGCTGAGCCAGATCTTCAAAGTCTTTGATGCGTCAGTTTCTGCGCCGACACGCGGATGGGCACCTGCTCGGTGATGGTCAGGCCGTAGCCCTCCAGCGCGACCAGTTTCCGCGGGTGGTTGGTCAGCACGCGGATGTGCGAGAGCCCCAGGTCAATCAGGATTTGCACGCCGATGCCGCTCTCCCGCTGCACCAACTTCTGCCGTCCGGCATCGCGGTCCAGTTGTCCTCGCGCGTGGTAGGTAATCTGCGGCAGCTCGCCGGGCGCGGCGGGCAGCGGGTCCACACCGAATCCCCGCCCGGTGGTGTGCAGGTAGAGAAACACGCCGCGGCCTTCGCCGCAGATCATGGCCAGAGACTGGTCAATGATTTCCCGGCAATCGCAACTCGTAGCCGCCAGCACGTCCCCGGTCAGGCAGTGCGAATGGACGCGCACTAGCGGCGGAGGTCCGCTGGCCAGATCGCCGCGCACCAGGGCGATGTGCACTTCGCTGTCGGCCTCGCTCCCGTAGGCGATCATCCGGAACTCGCCGTGCCGCGTGGCCAGCGGCGCCTCGGCCAGGCGGCGGACGTGCCGTTCGTGGCGCATGCGGTAGCGGATCAGGTCGGCCACGGTCAGCAGCTTCAATCCATGCGTGGCGCAGAATTCGATCAGGTTGGGAACGCGCGCCATGGTCCCGTCTTCGTTCATGATTTCGCAGATGACGCCGCTGGGGTCCAGACCCGCCAGCCGCGCCAGGTCCACAGATGCCTCGGTCTGGCCCGCGCGCACCAGCACGCCTCCGCGCCGCGCGCGCAGCGGGAAGACGTGTCCGGGGCGGGCCAGGTCCCCCGGGCGCGTCTTGGCGTCAATCGCGGAGAGAACGGTGACGGCGCGGTCGGCGGCGCTGATGCCCGTGGTGGTGCCGCGCCGCGCGTCAATGGATTCGGTGAACGCCGTGCCGTAGCTGGAGGTGTTGTGCGGCGACATCAGCGGCAGGCCCAGCTCGTCGCAGCGCTCTTCGGTCAGCGCCAGACAGATTAGTCCGCGCCCGAATCGCGCCATGAAGTTGATGGCCTCGGGAGAAATTTTTTCCGCGGCCATCACCAGGTCGCCTTCGTTCTCGCGGTCTTCGTCGTCCACGACCACGACCATCCGCCCCTGGCGGATTTCTTCCAGCGCTTCCTCGACGCTCGCGAATTTTGCCTGCTCACTCATCGCATTTGTTGACCTATGCGGGTCTGCCTAATAGATTACTGGCCCCAGAGCATGGATACAAGTTTTGTCACCGCATAGGCGATCAGTGCTGAAGCGGGGAAGGTCAGCACCCAGGCGATAACCATCTCGCGTCCCACTCCCCAGCGGACTGCCGAGAGCCGCCGCGTCGCCCCCACACCCATGATCGCGGTGTTGATGGTGTGCGTCGTGCTGAGGGGAATGCCCAGCCTTGACGCCAGCTCGATGGTCATCGCGGCCCCAGATTCCGCGCAGAAACCGTGCACCGGCTCCAGCTTGGTCAGGCGCAGACCCATCGTTCGGATGATCCGCCAGCCGCCCACGGCCGTCCCCGCGCCCATCATCAACGCGCATACCCAGATAATCCAGCCGGGGATTGCGAACTCGTTCGTCACGCCCCCGAGGAACAGTGTCAGTGCGAATACTCCGATGAACTTCTGGCCGTCGTTGCTGCCGTGGCTGTAGGCCATCAGTGCCGCGGAGACAATCTGCAGCCGCCCGAACAGCTTGCGCACCGTGCTGGGGCGGGAACGGTAGAAGAGGCGCGCGATCAGCATCATCAGCAGCAGGCCGCCGCCGAAACCGAGAAACGTGGAAAACCCCAGCCCAATCAGCACCTTCTTCCAGCCGTCGGCCAGCAAGGCGCTTGTGCCGGCAGTTGCGAAGCCCGCTCCCGTCAGTCCCGCTACCAGGCCGTGACTTTCACTCGTGGGCAGGCCCCGCCACCACGCCAGCGTGCTCCAGATGATAATCCCCACCATGGCCCCGGCGATGGTGGGCAGGTTCACCACCTCGGGTTTGATGAATCCTTTGCCGATGGTCTGTGCCACTGCTAACCCGGAGAATGCGCCGGCGATGTTGAGCCCTGTAGCCATCAGGACGGCGGTGTAGGGACGCAGGACGCGGGTGGATACCACCGTGGCGATGGCGTTGGGCGCGTCCGTCCAGCCATTGACGAACTCTGCCGCCAGCACCAGTGCGAGCACCGTCAGGGTTGCCCCGCTGATTTCACTCATCTGGATTGTTCCGTTTCCTGTTTGGGAGGTGGAGCCATCTGCCCGGCGCGCCCTCGGCCCCTGGACGCGCTACGCGCCGCTCTTCAGGATCACCGATTCCAGGACGTTGGCTACGTCCTCGCACTTGTCCACCGCGGTTTCCATCACCTCGATCAGCTCTTTCCACTTGATGATTTCCACCGGGTTCTTCTCTTCATCGAACAACTGGCCGATCAGCGTGCGGCACAGCCGGTCGCTCTCGTTCTCTAGCCGGTTGATCTCGATGCAGAATTTCAGGATGTGGTTCTGCTTCTCCAGCGCGCGCAACGCTGCGGACACCTGTTCCGTAGTTTGCAGCAGAATCCGGCACAGGTCGGCAACGCCTGGACGGACGCGCTCGATGTTGTATATCTCCAGGCGGCTGGCTGCGGCGTCAATCAGGTCCAGCACGTCGTCGGCGCGGCTGGCGATGCGGTGGATATCTTCCTGGTCCAGCGGCGTGATGAACGTCTGGTTCAGCCGGGTCATCAGGTCGTGCGTGATGGTGTCGCCGCGGTGCTCGATTTCCTTGATGCGCGCCACCTGCGCGGGCACGTCCTGGTAGTTCTCCAGCAGCTCGAGCAGGGCCTTGGCCCCTGCGGTGATGTTTTCGCCCTGGGCCGCAAACATGTCGAAGAAGCTCTGTTCTCGCGGCAGTATCTTGCTCAGCAGTCCCGGCATCTGTCTTCTCCTGGAGTTCCCTCGGCAGGCTTTCGCGGGCCACTATACCGGAACCCCCCCGCCGCCGGCAACTTCCCCGCAAAGCAGACGGGGCGCCCGGTCACAATTCTCGCAACCGCTGCGCCCCGCTGGTTTTCCGTGGGTAAGGGCTGTTGACTAATCCCTGACCCCTCGCCCCTAGTCCCTGACTTTAGTACATTCCGCCCATTCCGCCGCCGTGTCCGCCCGGCATCGCGGCCTTCTTCTCGTCTTCCTTGAGCTCGGCCACCAGCGCCTCGGTGGTGAGCATCAGGCCGGAAATGGACGCCGCGTTCTGGAGCGCCAGCCGGGTGACCTTGGCCGGGTCAATCACGCCGGCCTTGATCATATCCACGAACTCCCCGGTTTCGGCATTGAAGCCGAAGTTTTCATCCTTGGACTCGCGGATGCGGCCCACCACAACGGCGCCTTCAGCCCCAGCGTTCTGGGCAATCTGCCGCGTAGGCTCCTCCAGCGCGCGCCTGACGATGTTGACCCCGATGAGCTCGTCCTCGTGGGCTTTGATTTTCTCGAGCACGGAGATGCAGCGCAGCAGGGCGGTGCCGCCCCCCGCGACGATCCCTTCCTCGACCGCCGCCCGCGTGGCGTGCATGGCGTCTTCGACGCGAGCCTTCTTCTCCTTCAGCTCCGTCTCGGTGGCCGCGCCGACCTTGATCACCGCGACGCCGCCGACCAGCTTGGCCAGCCGCTCCTGGAGTTTTTCCTTGTCGTAGTCGCTGGTGGTGTCTTCGATCTGAGTGCGGATCTGCTTCACCCGGCCCTCGATCTCCGACGCCTTGCCCGCGCCTTCGATGATGGTGGTGTTGTCCTTATCGATGGTCACCTTCTTGGCGCGGCCCAGGTCCTCCACCTTCACGTTTTCCAGCTTGATGCCCAGGTCCTCGGTGACCGCCTTGCCGCCGGTCAGCACCGCGATATCCTCGAGCATGGCCTTGCGGCGGTCGCCGAAGCCGGGGGCCTTCACCGCCGCACACTGCAATGTGCCGCGTATCTTGTTCACCACCAGCGTGGCCAGCGCCTCGCCTTCGATGTCTTCCGCCACGATCAGCAGTGGCTTGCCCATTTTGGCGATTTGCTCGAGCAGGGGAAGCAGGTCCTTCATCGAGCTGATTTTCTTCTCGTGGATCAGGATGCGCACGTCTTCCAGCACGCACTCCATCCGTTCCGCGTCGGTGACGAAGTAGGGGGAAAGGTAGCCGCGATCAAACTGCATCCCTTCCACGACCTCCAGCTCGGTGGTCATGGTCTTGGATTCCTCGACGGTAATGACCCCGTCCTTGCCCACTTTCTTCATCGCTTCGGCGATGATGCTGCCGATCTGCTTGTCGTTGTTCGCGCTGATGGTGCCCACCTGCGCGATCATGTCGCCCTTGACGTCGCGGGAGAGCTTTTTGATCTCCTCGACGGCAAGCTCCACGGCCTTGTCCACGCCGCGCTTCAGCGCCATGGGGTTGGCTCCGGCGGCCACGGTGCGCACGCCCTCGCGGAAGATGGCTTGCGCCAGCACGGTCGCCGTGGTGGTGCCGTCTCCGGCTACGTCGCTGGTCTTCGACGCCACTTCGCGCACCATCTGCGCTCCCATGTTCTCCAGCGGGTCCCTCAGCTCGATTTCCTTGGCCACCGTCACACCGTCTTTGGTGATGACCGGCGCGCCGAACTTCTTCTCGATCACCGCGTTGCGTCCCTTCGGCCCCAGCGTGATTTTCACGGCGTCGGCCAGGATGTTGACGCCCCGCAGGATCGCTTGGCGCGAATTCTCGCCAGTCACGATTTGCTTTGCCATTTCCTGTCACCCTCCTCGGTGATTTGATTATGTCTGCCCGCCCGGCGCGATGGCAGGGCGGGGAAGTCCGTCCGATCGATTACTTGCGGCCGCCGGCGGCCTTGGCTGCTCCGCTGAGCTTCGCCAGGATGTCTTCCTCGCGAAGGATCAGGTATTCCTCGCCGTCCAGCTTGATGTCCGTGCCGCTGTACTTCCCGAAGAGCACGCGGTCCCCCGCTTTTACGTCCAGCGGGATGCGCACACCCTTTTCCAAACGGCCCGCGCCCACGGCGATTACCTCGCCCTCTTGCGGTTTTTCCTTGGCCGTGTCGGGGATGATGATGCCGCCCTTCACGGATTCTTTCTCTTCGATCCGCTTGATCAACACGCGGTCGTGAAGAGGAGTTACGTTCACTGCCATCTTAGCCCCTCCGAGTTTTCAGTCTTTGAGTGCTTTCAGGTTTGCCAGTCCGAGTGCTTCCACTACGTTAGCACTCGTCCTCGGCGAGTGCTAATATAGCAGGAAATCCTACTCTGTCAAGGGCTTTCATCACCCCAGCCATCCCGACCTTGCTGCCTTTGTCTGGCGTAAATACATTACCATCAACAGGTTAACCTGGTGCCAAGTTTTCCTTTCACTTGGTTCTTGGGTTGCCCCCCCTGTAGGCGTAGAATCTCGACTCGGACGGATCTCCCATTGTGGACCAGATGCTGGGCAGCGAAGCTATGACGTACTTTTCGCTTATCGCCTGCACGGCGGGGACGCTTGCCTATCTCTTCCTCATCATCCTCCTGCTCGGCCATCGCCGCCCGCGACGATTGGAATACCTTTTGTTCCTTACGTGCCTGGCAGCTTTCCTCAGCGAAGCCGGAAGTCTCCTGGCGCTGAATGCGCGCCTTCACTTTGGCGATGTGCCGCCACTGTCTGCGGCCACTGTGCAGACACTGTCCGGCTTGGCGCTTGTTACCATGCCGGTTCTACTCTTCCACCTGCACGCCGAATACTTTCATTTGATACAAAGCAGCCGCTGGCCAGCGTGGCTATGCATTCTGACTCTGCCGCCCTATGTCTCTGCGATTTTGAGAATTTTTCTTGTAGCGGAGAGAGTGACGGGAAGTCACCTACTAGCCGATGTCGCGGGAGGGTTGCTGGACGTCGGTCACTCTACGGCACAGCCTGTGGTCGAGACGGGGATTGTGGTCATCGGAACCGCAGGGACGGTGCTGGTTCCAGCCATCTTGCAGCTGAGCTTCTGGCGTAGGGCGGGGGAGCGGCATTCGCGCACCCTGCATTTTATCCTGGGGGCCTACTTCACGGCTGTCCTGCTGGCCGTTGGAGTGCTGGGGCTGTGGTTCCTTGAAATTGGCTCCCTCCCACCGTCGGTTCTTCTCCCCATCGTGGAGAATTCTGCCCCAGTCCTTCCCGGGGCGCTTCTGCTGTACTTCATCTTGCGGCACAAGTTCCTTCAGATTGGGATACAGAGAAACCTCGTTTACACGGTCAGCGGCGCATTCCTGGCGTTGGCCTATCTAACCCTGGCGCGCCGCGCCAGCGTGTGGCTGGAGCCATATTTCCCGCCAGAGGCCACGGTCGGCATTCTTCTGTTTGCCCTGGTATTCTTTTTCGAGCCTCTCCAGCGGATGTTGCGCAGCGTGCTACAGCACGCATTTCGCGTCGAGTTGGAACGCGTGCAGCGGCTCACTGCGGAAATTGGCGCCGAGGCGCGCGGAGGAGACCTGCCGAAACTCGTGGGGTTCACGGAAAGGCGCATCGGGGAGGAGTTCGACCTGACTGGGGTCCGGCTGGTCCTGTCGCAGGGCCCCCCGCGCCTAGCGGTGGCCGTCGGCAAGATGGATCGCTTTGTGCTGCGCAAGGGGCGCGAAGCGCTGGGCACGCTCGAAGTCTTTTTCCCCGGGGCCATGCTCCCTGGCGAAACCCACGCCGCACTCGAGTTTCTTGCCGAGCAGTTACCTGCGCCGCTGGAGCTGTGCGGTGCCATCGAGGAGAAGCTGGCCCTCGAACGCGAGCTGGCCGAGCGCGAGCGCATGGCCCTGCTCGGCCAGATGGCCGCCACGATTTCCCACAACCTCAAGAATCCCCTCAGCTCGATCAAGACCGTGATGCAGGTGCAGCTGGAAAACGCCGCGCTGCCGGAGACCCTTCGCCGCGACTGCGCGATAGTGGTGGAAGAGATTGACCGCCTCGCGGGCAAGCTCCAGCAACTTCTCCAGTACGCGCGTCCGGCAGTGCGCCGGGGCTCGGGCATTCACGCTGCCCGCGTGGATTCAGCCGCGGTGGCCGCGCGCGTCGTCGAACTGCTTCAGAACGACGCCGTCCGCCGCGGCATTGCGCTGCGCATCGACGCGGCGCCCGGCCCCATGCCCGTCGCCGGTCCCGAAGATGCCCTGCACGACGTCTTGCAAAACCTGGTGGTCAATGCGTTGGAGGCTGCGGAACCCGGCGGCAGCGTGGGCGTCGCGCTGGCCGTTGCCGAGGCACGCGCACACATTGTGGTCACGGATGACGGCCCGGGGATTTCTCCCGAGCGCCTCCAGAAAATCTTCCGGCCGTTTTACACGTCCAAGCCGCAGGGCACTGGCCTGGGCCTGGCCATCGTCGAGCGGCGCCTGGGGGAACTGGAAGGCTCCGTCGAGTGTGTCAGCCCGGTGGAAAATGGCCGCGGCGCGCGCTTTGTGGTGAAAATCCCGATTGTGGCGGGCACCTGAGATGAGCGCGAATCAGCACTCGCGAGTTTCGGATCGCCAGTCAGACGTCACGCCTGATAAGGCACGACTATGCAAACCATACTGATTGTGGACGATGAACCCAATGCCCGCTACGGCATCCGCCGCGCCCTGGAGTACAAGTACCGCGTCGCGGAAGCCTCCAGCGCTGCCGACGCCCGCGAGGCCATCGCCACCGAGCGCCCGCATCTGGTCCTGCTCGACGTGGTGATGCCTGGCGAAGACGGCATCTCATTTCTCCGCTGGATGCGCGAGCACGAGCACCGCCAGCCGGTTCTGATGGTCAGCGCGCTGGACACCGCCAAATCCGCGGTCGAAGCCCTGCGCCTCGGCGCCAGCGACTACATCGTCAAAGGCTTCGACATTGATGAGCTTCGCGCGCGGGTCGCCAACCTGCTCAAACTCACCGAGCTGGAGTCTGAAAATTCCCGGCTCCGCCGCCAGCTTGTCGTCGAAGGCCAGTTCGGGCGCCTGATTGGCGCCTCCGGCGCCATGCGCAAAGTATTCGACCTCGCCGAGCGCGTCGCACCCTCCGACGCCACAGTGCTCATCCTGGGGGAGAGCGGTACAGGCAAGGATGTCCTCGGGCAGGAGCTTCACGATCGTTCCGGCCGCGCCGCGGGGCCCTTCGTGGCCGTGAACTGCGCCGCGCTTCCGGAAAACCTCATCGAGTCGGAGCTGTTCGGCTACGAAAAGGGCGCGTTCACCAGCGCAGCGCAGCAGCGCAAGGGCAAATTCGAGCTGGCAGACGGCGGCACGCTCTTCCTCGATGAAATTGGCGATATGAACCCCGTCACGCAGGCCAAAGTGCTGCGGGCGCTCGAGAGCCGCGTGATCGAGCGCCTCGGCGGCGCGCAGTCTATTCCCGTAGACGTCCGCGTCATCAGCGCCACGCACCGCGATCTCCCCGCGGAGATCGCCGCCGGGCGCTTCCGCGAAGACCTGTTCTACCGCTTGCGCGTGGTCACCATCGAGCTGCCTCCGCTGCGCGGGCATCGCGACGACATTCCGGCCCTGTGTGACGCCCTGCTGGCGCTGCACCGTGAAAAGCATCCACTGTCGGCGGCCCGCCGGCTTGCTCCCGAAGCGCTCGAAGCACTCTCACGCTACGCCTGGCCCGGCAACGTCCGCGAATTGAAAAACGCCCTGGAGCGCTGCGCGGTCCTGGCCCGCGGCGAGGAAATCGGCCTGGCGGACCTGCCCGAAGAAATCCGCAGCGGCGTCCCCGCCGCCCCGGGTCGCACTGCCGCCGCAGGCGGCCAGTTCCTCGCCGAAGGCGACTTCCGCGAGGCCAAGCGCAAATTCGAAGTGGCCTTCCTGATACGCAAACTCGAGGACAATAAGTGGAACGTCTCGCGCACCGCGGCCTCGGTCGGCCTGCACCGCCAGTCGCTCCAGGAAAAGCTGCGGGAGCTCGGCATCCAGCGCCCGGGAAAGAGTGCGTCGAAGCCCGATGACAGCTGAGGGATTCATTCTCACCGGCGGCGCCAGCTCGCGCATGGGCCGCGACAAAGCCTTGCTCGAACTGGCCGGTGTGCCTCTGGCGCTTCGCGCCGCGCGGCTTCTCGCGTCCCTTGTGGAGCGCGTCACACTTGTCGGCCCGCCTCAGTTGTATACGGCACTCGGCCTTCCGGTCCTGCCGGACCTTCAGTCCGGCGCCGGGCCGCTCGGTGGCATTGCTACGGCGCTTAACTCTTCCCGCGGGGATTGGAATCTTGTGCTGGCGTGCGATCTGCCATACGTTACCCGCGCTTGGCTTCAATTCCTCTACGAGCGTGCCAACGCGTCGGCGGCAGACATTCTTCTGCCAGAAAGCGACACCGGCCCGGAACCCCTCTGCGCCATGTACCGCACGCGGGCCGCCGCACATATTTCCGCCGCGCTGGCTCGCGGAGTTCGCAAAGTCACGGACGGTCTCGTCGGCCTGAGCATCGAACGCATCCTCAGGGCGGATTCAAAACCCTTTGATTCCGCAGGCCGCCTGTTCAAGAATATGAACACACCCGCGGATTACGAAGAAGCGCGGGCGTTTTTCGGGAGCAGGCAAGCGCCTTGACTTCACACTTTATCGAATTCCGCAACGTCACCCGGGCCTTTGGCGACCGCGTCGTTTTGGACGATGTCTCCTTTTTTGTGGACACTGCGGAGACTCTGGTCATTCTGGGCCGCAGCGGCGTGGGCAAATCGGTCACCTTGAAGCACATCATGGGCTTTCTCAAGCCCGGCTCCGGCCGCGTTTTCGTAGCCGGTAACGACATCACCGAGTGGACCGAAGACCAGCTCGCACCCCTGCGCCGCCGCGTGACCATGGTGTTCCAGTCCGGCGCGCTGTTTGACTCCCTCACCGTCGCCGAAAACGTGGCCTTCCCTCTGGTTTCGCTGGACGCCGCTCCGCCGGAGCAAATCCAAGCTCGCGTGGCCGGGCTGCTGGATATGCTCGAAGTCGCCGAATTTGCAGACCGCCTGCCCAGCGAACTCAGCACCGGGATGAAGCGCGCCGTGGCCATCGCCCGCGCCCTGGCCCAGGATCCCGAAGCCATCCTCTACGACGAGCCCACCACCATGGTGGACCCGGTGATGGCCGCGCACGTCGGCGACCTCATCAACAAGCTGAACGACAAATTCCACAAGACCTCGGTCGTGGTCACCCACGACACCCATCTCGCCCGCCGCCTCGCCGACCGCGTTGTGTTCCTCCACGACGGCCGCGTGGCCTTCTTCGGCACCTGGAAGGAATTCGAAGCCACCTCCGACCCCTTTCTGAAAAATTTCCTGTTGCAGGACCAGCAAATCCCCGCCCTCGACGTCACCGTTTCTTGAATTCCCTTTTTTTGTTTCTGTATTTCTGGTTTTTGTAGGGGCCGGCTTGAGCCGGCCCTTAAACCACGAAGGCCCCGCCCGCTTTTTTGCTCGCCTCGCAGGGAACCGCTGCGTCAACGAAAGCGGTCGTTGAGCTTGTCGAAGGGAACGGCGCGGGCCAGCGCGGTAAATGTGCCGCGCTCCGCAATTTCCCTAGCGGCATCGAGGAAACCGCTCCATGCGGCGCGGGCCAGTGCGCCGCCCACACTGATGCGGCGAACGCCGAGGGCCGCGAGCTCAGCCACGGTGGTGAAATCACTCCCGACGAGCACGTTGACGGGTTTGGGGGCAACCGCTTGCACCACGGCGACGATGTCTTGCTTGCTGCGGATGCCCGGCGCGTAAAGGCAATCGGCGCCGGCCTCGGCATATGCCATCAGGCGGCGCAGGGTTTCGGTCAGGTCCGGGCGGCCGGCGATGAAGCCTTCAGAGCGGCCGACCAGGAGAATATCCTTGCCGCTCTCCCGGATGGCCTTTCGCGCGGCGCGGATGCGCTCGACGGAGAGCTGAAAGTCGAACAGGGGATGGGCCGGGTCGCCGGTGAAATCTTCGATCGAAATCCCCGCGACGCCCGTTTCCGCAGCTTGTGCGACGTTGGCGGCGACTGCGGCGGGCTCGACGGCGAAGCCGCCTTCGAAGTCGGCGTTGATCGGTACGTCGACGCTTTGCGCAACGGCCCGGAAGTGTTCCAGGGCTTCGGACAGTGACACCCCGTTGTCGGGGCGGCCCAGCGTCCAGGCGAAGCCGGAACTGGTTGTGGCCAGGGCCTTGAAGCCAAGCTGCGCCAGCAAGCGCGCGCTGCCCACGTCCCACGGATTGGGAATCACAAAGCAGCCGGATTCGTGCAGGCAGCGGAAAGCGCGGCAACGTTCGGCGATCTCCATGGCGGAATTGTAAGCCGGAGGCAGGGGCAGAACGAGTGCCAATTTGGAGGCGTTCTTGGCGGTCTTCATCACCGCTGAGGTGCGGTTGTCAGTGATTTGGCAGCAGGCTTCGCCTGACCCTGGTTCTCCTCGAGCGCGCACATTAAGGAGCGCGCCGTCCGGCACCTCCATCGCCGCGCACTGAAAATTGCCACCGGCCGCTTCTTCTCCGTGCCTCTGTGTACTCTGTGTCGGATCACGCTGTCTGCGTGCTGGGCCCTAAGCAAACTTTTTCTCTTTCGCTCCTACTGCTTTCACGCCGTATACTGCGAGCGCAATTTTCACGGCGCAAGGGGAGCACGAACAGCCCAATGCTCAAAGAGTTCAAGCCCTTCATTCCCGCGGAATCGCAAGAACCGGAAATGACCATCAAGGCCGTGGTCGCCGGCGTGCTGCTCTCAGCCTTGTTTGGCGCCGCTAACGCCTATCTGGCCATGAAAGCCGGCCAGACCATCGCCGCCACCATTCCTGCCGCGGTGATTGCCATGGCCCTGTTCCGTCTGCCGGGGCTGCGCGG
>Ga0247727_10006994_pt1 | contig 21818 bp, 29 predicted proteins | sample WisWelCaveWW1625_FD_202498 | JGI IMG/M metagenome (GOLD analysis project Ga0247727, IMG submission 202498) | Biofilm microbial communities from Wishing Well Cave, Virginia, United States - WW16-25 | ecosystem: Environmental > Aquatic > Deep subsurface > Groundwater > Cave microbial mat | place...
CCTTTTGCCGAAAAGGTAGATCGCTAAAGCGCTCTGCGCCCACAAGTGGTCTAGACACGAAAGCGGCCGGGGAAAAGAAGTTTTAATCCGCCATTACGCAGCTGATAGTAACCCGGCACTGGCAAGTCGGCGTTAAGTTCACGAGGAAAACGAGCGTCAAAATTTCGTCTGTCTGAGCGCAGCGAGTTGAGAAATTTTAGTGAGTTTTCCGAAGTGAATAGACGCAGGGCCACTGCCGGCAACTTTGACGCTACCTTTTTTGGAAAAGGTAGCTTAGGACAATTTTTCCTTTACTTTTTGAGAAACTAAGGACATATCCGCCTTACCTTTGAGCTCAGAAGAAATCGAACCCATCACTTTACCCATGTCGGTAATTGAACTAGCCCCAAGTTTGGAAATCGTTTCATTGACTACAGTTTCAACTTCGGTTTCTGACATCTGGTTCGGAAGATAACTCTGAAGAATCTCGAGTTCTTTTTTCTCTTTGGCCACCATCTCGGCTCGTCCACCCTTCTCGAAGCTTTCAATACTTTCCTGGTGCTGTTTCACTTGTTTTTGGATAACCGCTACTACGTCTTCATCGGTCAGTTCTTTTTGCTTTTCGATTTGATAGTTTTTTAGGGCGGCTAGAAGAAAACGAATCGTCGAGACTCTGGCCTCGTCTTTAGACAAAATAGCTCCTTTGAGATCGTCTTGCAGTTTTTGTATCATGTTTAGATTATACCTTCTTTTTTCAAAACTTCTTCGACTCTTTCGAAAACTTTCTCCTCGGGTAAAGCAGCATCGATTTTATAATCTGCGAGAGCAATCACTGCCTCAGTACTCTGGCCGTTGGGATTATCAAGATCAGCAGCATCACGACGGTCAAACTCCAAAAATTTTTCCCATTCCCGCGGATCCTGAGATAGTCCGCGATCAATGACTCTTTTGTAACGGATTTCGGGTGAGACCAGCAGAGCCAGACAAAGGAATTTGTCAGCTTTGTCTTGAAGGAATTTGATATCTCCGGGATGACGCGAGCCTTCCACAATAACTAAATCAGCACTTCCAACTTCAATTTTTTCCCAAACTCGTTCGGAAAGGATTGAATTTCCAAATTTCTTCCGCAAGCTGTCGCCAATATTTTGTAAGTCCATCCGGGTGGGTTTCATGTTTCCCCTTACCGCTGCTTCCTCACGGCAAATATCTCCCAAACCAAAGCGCTTGAAGCCTTGACCGACTAGAAACTCGGCCACAGTGGACTTGCCACTCCCCGGCCGCCCAACGATAGCAACTACTTTTCTCATATCTTGTAACACAATATTAATACATTTCCCCCTTTGCGAAGTCAGCGTTTTTGAACTTGCTAAAAAGTGAAGTGGAAACGGAAACTGACCGAAGGGAATTTCCGAGGACGTCCCGAACTTTTTAGCTTAGCTTCAACAACTGACGAAGCTTAGGGTGTACTTTTCTTGGAAACTTCTTTTGGACAAGCAAAAGAAGTTTCAGAAATCCACTCGACCTTCGATGGCGCGGGAGAGAGTCATTTCGTCAGCGTATTCCACATCTGCTCCGGTGGGAAGTCCGCGAGCAATACGGGTAACCTTCACACCCAATGGGGAAATCAACCTTTGGATGTACATGGCAGTTGCTTCCCCCTCGATGTTTGGGTTGGTCGCGAGAATTACCTCCTTTACCCCATTTTTCAGTCGGGGAAGCAGCTCCTTGAGATAAAGTTCGTCCGGACCAATATTGTCCAGCGGTGCTATTGCTCCATGAAGAACGTGGTAAAGACCGCTAAAAGAGTGGGATCTCTCCAGAGCTAAAGCGTCCAAGGGCTCTTCTACTACCATGATGACACTACGATCACGGACCTTCGAACCACACACCTCACAAGGATCTTCTTCGGCAACATTAAAACAGACACTACACAAGACTGTCTTGTCTTTGAGTTGAGCGACTGCCTCGGCCAAAGCCTTGGAGTGCTCTTTTGGGGCATGAAGCAAGTAATAGGTCAACCTCTGAGCGGATTTGGGACCGATGCCGGGAAGTTTCTCAAACTCAGCAATGGCGTTGGCTACACTTTTGGGGATCTGCATCAATACTAGTTTAGCAAAAAAGGTCTCCAAAGAAAACGCGAAGAACCTGTCTTGAGAAAAACCGAAGGGCACCCGCTGGCGTTTCCACCATTAAGTGCCCCATGATCACACCTCCTGTTCCCTCCATTAACCCGGGCCATGGAACTTCATTCCTCGATCGGCCGAGAAATGAATGAGTGGCTCCACAACTTCCGGAAAGCGCGCGGCAACCTCATACATCATTGACTGAGTTGCCCGTCGAGCTATGTGCGGAAAGTCGGCTACCAACTCTTGAAGCTGACTCCCAGCAAAGATGCCGTCAGGAGCAAGCTTCGTCGCTTTCGCGAGTATTGCTTCCTTCTCATCCGGTGCTGCTTCCACTATTTCAAGGAACCGTTCCAGAGCGGCCGTAGTGTACACGGCTGTATCCTCCTAACCACCCATGAGACTTTTGACCCAGGCCTGAAGCATCGAACTGTCCTTGTCCAGGACACCAGCTCTCCAAGCCTCCTCGAAGACATAGCGATCGAAGGTGAACCTGCCGAAAACCCGGTGAAGATCACCCAATTTGAGCTCTTCATTGGGTCTCCCCTCGACCACATAGCGCGCTCGGCCCAAAATGAGCCCGATCTTGTACTCCTCCACCTCCATCATGAGGAGGAGCCTCTCCAGTTGATCGACGTTGACCACTGAAATACCTCCTCAGTAATTTCTAGAGTGAGGATATTATATAACTATAGGTGAAATAATTTAGGGGTTAGCCCTTCATGAGGTCTTGCAGACCGCCGAGGCCGCCCATCATACCCTGCATCTTTTTGGCGGCAATCTTTTGGGCCTCGTCCATCGCCTTGTTGACCGCATCTTTGATTTTGTCAGGACTCGTGCCGTCGGGAAAAGAAAGATTCAGCACTTTCTGGGCCGCATTTACCTTGACCGTCACATCTCCTTGGTCAACCTCAAGCACTTCAGCCTCAAGTTCTCGCTTCATCTGATCGGCTTGCTTTTTTAGTTCATAAATTTGCTTCAGTCTATCTAACATGTTTTCCTCCTTTTAGTTAGTTATTCTATCTTACCAAAGACTTCAACTGGATCAGCCTCCTGCCTGCCGGCAAGCTGGTCTTCCTTCACCGCTTCCGTCTTCGGTTTTGGCTTTGTAGCTCCAACAGTTCCCTTGATACGAACCGGCTCACCAAGAAGGTCTTCCAAAATGCCTTCCAGCAGTTCCCTATTCTTGGGTTCATCGAAGCGGTCTTTGTGGAAGCGATAACCAAATTCGACCACTAGCATCCCTTCATCCAACTCTTTCGGGGTCGCGCCCCGCAAAAAAATCTCAAGCGAGTTGTTTTTTGGCTTCAGTTGGGTAAGAATTTGGTCCCAAGCTTTTTCGATATCGGCTAGTTTCACCTTACTTGAAACTGCCTTCACTTTTTCTTCTTTTGGCTTTTTTGGGCTAGCCTCTGGTTGAATCTCATCTGTCTCCTGGGTAATATTAGTTTCTTGTCGGGGTTGGGACTCAGTCTTCATTTCAACCTCGTCTGTCGCTTTCTCAAATCCAATCGCCTCAATGATCGCCAGTTCTAAAGGGAGTTGGGGAATGGAAGCATTGCGTAGATCAACAAAAGCCTGGGTAAAAAGCCCGACCCACTTGATCGCTTTTTCGTTGGCGATTTTAGAGGCTAAAGATTGCAGCTCATTGAAACGCTCGAGGGTGATTTCAGCCAGCAAATCCTTACCTATCCCTTGCTTGACAAGGAGCAAGGCACGTAAATCTTCCAAGATACCTTCTAGAAGGAGACGGATGTTTCCCCCGGCTTCGAGAAATTCGGCCAGCCAGCTCAAAGCTTTCTCGGTCTCCCCCTCGATTATTAATTTGATGAGGTCGGCTTGCCCCTCACTTCGGCCGAGAATCTGGCGCACTTCGGCTTCGTCTGCCGCGGGATTCACTGCCCCGACTTTTTCGAGCAGAACTTCAGCGTCTCGGAAGGCACCGTCTGCCGCCTTGGCAATTTCGGTCAGCGCTTCCTTCTTCAAGGTCCAACCCTCTTTTTTACTGACTGTTTCCAGACGAGAGGTAATGATGGCGACTGGAGGCCTGCCGAAATCGAATCTTTGAGCTCTCGAAAGAATCGTAGCCGGGACTTTCTGTGGCTCGGTGGTGGCCAGTATAAAAATTGCATGGGCGGGTGGCTCTTCTAATGTCTTCAGAAGGGCGTTGAAGGCTTCGTTGGTAAGCATGTGAACTTCGTCGATGATGTAAACTTTGAAACGTCCCTCGGCCGGAGCTAGCCCGATCTTTTCGCGCAGCTCTCTGATCTCATCAATACCCCGATTGCTGGCAGCGTCAATTTCTATCAAATCTAAATAACGACCTTCAGCTATGGCGACACAAGCCTCGCATTCCCCACAAGGCTCTGTATACTTGTCCCCCTTGGCTTTCTTACAGTTTATGGCTTTGGCAATGATGCGGGCAGTTGAAGTTTTCCCAGTTCCACGTGGGCCAGAGAAAACATAAGCGTGGGCGATCTTGCCAGACTCAAGTTGTTTGAGAAGATTGTTTGTAATTGCCTCTTGGCCAACAACGTCGGCTAGTTTCTGTGGGCGATATTTGCGGTAAAGTACAGCCATGCGCGTTAGTATTTTAGCTATTAGCAGATCAAAAGACAATCCACCCATACTTGATACTAGATACTAAATACTGGATACTTGAGCTGTGAGAGTCGAAGAAGCCTACGCTCGCCGCATGCACAATGTTCCCCTGACAACTGAGGGTAAAGTCACCAAGGTCCTGACTGATGATATTGATGAAACTCCTCACCAACGTTTCATTATCGAACCAGAAGGAGGCCACACTGTTTTGGTTGCGCACAACTTACTGCGTGGCTACCGTGTGCCGGTAAAATTGGGAGATGAAGTGGAGGTTCACGGCAGTTACGTCTGGAACAAGTATGGAGGACTCCTTCACAATACCCATCATTATGGTGGTGAGTGTACCGCAGGCAAATGCGAGCCACACGAGGACGGCTATATAAATTTTGTTGGTGTGAAAGAACCTGAGGTAAACCTCACCAAAAGCGAAAGCCCCGATCGGAAAACCGAGGCTTGATCCGCTCCCCTAAACCTTTAGTGCAAGAGTCTCTCTATCAGTTCCTTTCCCCGTTTGGTAGTTATAAGGTCGAAGAAATTATCGTCGACCAAGTAGAGCGCTATTAATAGACACTCCCGACAAGCCCATGGTGTGTCAAGATCATCCTCTAGTCCTTGCTTCACTTTCGCATGGCGATTGTCATGGCAGTCCGCGATAATCCAATCAAAAATTCTTGGATTGTGCTCGAGCAATACCTTGAGCAGACACCGCGGACAGAAGATCACTCCGTCGATTTCAGCTAGATCGACACTGTCCTTTTGACACTCCCCTTGATGCCAAGTCTCCTTCAAGGTCCACTCGAAGTCCTCTTCGAATTCACCTCGGTAGAGATCGCGAAGGCAGCTCTTGCAAGCTTTTGCCGCCGGACCCAGAAGTAAACACTTTGAGGGTCTATTGCCCTTTCCCCTCAAACAGTACTCTGAGATCTCAAGAGTGCACCAGTCGCTACCGAACCAAATCTCTGTCCCTTCCATTTTCTCCTTCCCGGCCAATTTTGGCCAAAAAAATACCCCGAAAATCGGGGCTTCAGCGAGTATTCACCTGTAGTGGTGGTTTCCTCATTCTGAGATTTAATTTTAACACTGTCCAAACAGGCACTGTCAAGATGTAAAGACGGGAGAGAGCTTCGGCTAGACTTGCGTCCGTCGAAGCTCCCTACGCCTCATCATCCTCGTCTTCCTCGCACTCCTCGATCTCCCACAGCTTCTTCGCTTTATAGAATACTTTTGCGACGCAGCCGGGACAGATCAGAACTTCCCCACCGTAGATCTTGTCGTCGATCACGAGCGGCACTGCTTCTTCATTCTGGTGCCAAATCTCGTGGTAATCGCCCAGCTTCCAGGCGAAGACGTCGCGCATGTTCTTCTCGATGAGCTTGATCAAGCAGTCGAGGCAGACTTCGATCTTCTCCCCGTCAAGGTCAAACTCCTCGATCTGCTCATGTTCCTTGTCGTCGTGATCCTTGAGCCACCACTGTTGAAACGGATCGGGGCTTAGTCGCTTGAGAGCGGTGCGGATACAATCCAAACACCCTCGCAGCCCAGATCCGAAGTCGAGGCACTTCACTGGATCAGCTCCGTAGCAGACCAGACGCAGAGTGCACCAGTCCCGAACGTAGCGAACTTCCGCCCGATGGCTCGGTGTGTGCTCCAGGGCCATCTTTCGCTGGTGGGCGTCTGCCGCGTCCAAGATTGAGGGGTTCAAGTCGCGAAGTGCATCCGTGACACACCACTCACAGACTTTCACACCGCCAATCTCAACGCAACGGTCGAGAATTATTGAACCTCGATGGGTGTCGAGTTCGCACCAGCCGTTGACGTAGCGAATGTTGGCTCTGCTCATGCTTACCCTCCCGCCAGTGGGGACGCCACTTCCAGCCAAGCTTCGATGATCGCCTCGTCGCAGAGACTACACCCGATACTGGGCGCGACCTCCCAGGAAATTGCTCTGTTGAGATTGGGGTGGTCGACTTCGTGGCGCGAGTGAGTCAGTAGCAAGATCTCAGGCGCTTCGTTGTTGATCCGTCGCAACAAGCAACGAACACAGACGAGCTTCTCTTCCAGCTCGACACAAACGGCTAACTCGTAGCCGCCGTGCACCGAGCACCTTCCGTGCTGATACACAACAGTCATCTCAACCTCCGATCAATCCTATTTCCGCTGATTTACGCCGTCGTCGACAACGTGTCTCCAGAACGAACGAGGTTCCACCGTTTTCGTTCAGACGAAGAAGAAAGTTCTGGATTCGGCTGAGGCTTGGGCCATCAACCTTGTCCTGGGCAATCCACTCACCGTCGCAAAAGCGCTTCAGTAGCTGCAACCAGCGGGTGTTGGGAGCTCCTTTGTGAACGAGACGAATTTGTCTCCCTATTCGCCTTCCCATCCAGATTCCTAGTCGAATCTCGCCCTTTTGTGGGTCTGATTCCAACCAACTGGCAGCCAGTTTCATTTCACCCCCTAAAGGTTAATGTCCACCGAACGATTCCGGTAGTTATCAGGCCGATACCGATGAAGAAAAGCGCCCACGTTCTGCCCAAAACCAGCATCGTAATGAGAAGAACACCAGTACTAATCAGGAGAATCGGAACGGCAGCTTCAGCTAGGTAGAGCCAGAATTGAACCCAGTAGTAGTCCAGCTTGGCAAAGTGGCTGGTCTGGGTCGGCTCGGGCTTCTCGGGAATTTCATCGATTGCCGCAATGCTCTCGATGAATTCTTGAACAGGTTTGCTCATTGGTCCCTCCCACTCAACCGTTCAGATCTCGCTCCCTAGGAGCCTGAGTTTAGTCAATTTGGAATTTACTGTCAAATAATTGACTTCTTTTGCTTGTCCGAAAAGAAGTAGCAAGAAAAGGACAGCCTTAAGTTCCATCAGCGGTTGGACTAAAGCAAAAAGACCTCGGGACTTCCTCTGGAATTTCAGTTCCAGTTTCCTCTCGAATTTTTGCTAGTCCAAAGACGCCACTTCCGCAATAGGCTTTTTTAACCGGCCATCAGATTAGTCAGCGTGAAACCCCACACCACAAAGTAAGTGTGCGAAGCAAAACTTCACGTTCGAACGAAGTGAGTTTGAAGTTTTAACGAGCTTTTGGTGCGGGGCAGCTGGAGAATCTCTGGCCGGCAGTTTGGCGTTACCTTTCTGAAAAGGTAACGATAAGCTATTTGGAAAGCTGTTCAACTGCTTGTGCAAGCAGCTGAATATATAATTCGAAACCAACCAAAGCAATGTTGCCGTGCTGAGAAGTACCGAGCAAGTTCCCTGCCCCCCGAATCTCTAAGTCTCTTTGGGCAATCTTGAACCCAGCACCTAGCTCTGTTGCCTCCATCATCGTAGTCAAGCGCTCAAGTGCTGCTCCTTCGGGTCGGAAATTCTTGGGGTAAAAAAGGTAAGCAAAGGCTTCACGCTCGCTGCGTCCGACACGACCTCGCAGTTGGTAAAGGTCGGCTAGTCCAAAATTCTGGGCACCTTCGATTATTATCGTGTTCACATTGGGCATGTCGAGTCCAGAGCCAATGATGGTGGTTGAGACAAGTACATCAAACTCGTGGTTGTAAAATTTGTCCATAACAGCCTCTAGCTCTCGGTCTCCCATCTGCCCATGGGCAAAGGCAACCCGCGCCTTTGGCACAAGTTTAGCTAGCGAAAAAGCTCGAGCCGCAATCTTGGGAATCCGGTTGTAAACATAATAAACTTGCCCTTTACGGGCTAATTCCTGCTCAATTGCTCCTCGAATCTTGTTTTCGTCGATCTCTCCGACAAACGATTCAATCGGCTGTCTTCCCGCTGGAGGAGTAGAAAGCACCGAAACTTGTCTGATCTTGGCCAAAGCCATCTGCAAAGTGCGTGGTATTGGTGTAGCCGAAAGGCTAAGAACATCGATCTCAGTACGTAGCTTCTTAAAATGTTCTTTGGCGGCGACTCCAAAACGGTGTTCTTCATCAATTATTACCAAGCCAAGGCTCTTGAACTGCACATCTGCGGAGAGCAAACGATGAGTCCCGACGACAATATCCACCGAACCATCCTTCAGTCCATCTATTACCTCGTTGTGTCTTTCTTTTGCTTGAAATCTGGACATTATCTCTACTCTGACAGGAAAGGCTTGCAACCGATCCTTGAAGAGGTGATAGTGTTGTTCGGCCAAAATAGTTGTCGGTACAAGAATTGCTACCTGTTTTCCCTCTTGGACAGCCTTGAAAGAGGCTCGGATAGCCACTTCTGTCTTACCAAAACCCACATCCCCGATAAGTAGACGGTCCATCGGCCGATTGCTTTCTAGATCTTTGTTTATATCCTCCAAGGCTTTTAGTTGATCTTGAGTTTCTTGAAATTCAAAACTTGAAGCGAGTTCCTTTTGCCAGGCTTGGTCCGGTAAATAAGGTTTGCGCTTGACGATTTCGCGTCGGGCATAGAGGTGTAAGAGGTCATAAGCAAGAGTAACTACTTCCTCCTTTACCTTTTGTTTGACAGTCTCCCAAGCACCCGTACCAAGATAACTCAAAGGAGGCTTTTTGTTTGTAACACCAATATATCTTGTTACACGTTCAATTTGATCTATGGGGACAAGGAGTCTATCGGACTTGGCGTATTCCAAAATGAGGTAAGTTTTGCCATTGTCAGGCTCGATTTCCTTAAATTCAACCCCGGTAAAACGAGCGATACCATGGTCAAGGTGAACTACGTAGTCCCCAACTTCAATCTCAGAAAGAAAAAGTCTTTCGTGGTCTCCTATTTGTTTTTTGGCCCATTTTGGAGCAAAGACGGGAGTAGATCTAAGAGGAAAAATATACACTTCTTTCAAATCTTTTATCTTCTCTTGAGTAAGATGATTGAACAGGTAAATCTGCTCCACTTTTTCACCAATGAGGTCGAACCTGACCGGAACTTTATAACGTTCAAGCCACAAATCGAGTAAACCTCCACGGGTAGAGAATTCCCCGATTTGACTGACTTGTGCTCCTCTTAGATTGTCATACCCAAATTCGACCAGGTTTTTTACTAGCTGCGAGGTAGAGAGAAGCTGGTTTTTAGCCACGATAAAAGACCCCAAATTGCTTTTTGGGGTGGGTTGCTCCTGTTGAAATTTATTAACTTTCTTTTCCCTAGTTACCAACTCCCTTCAATTATTCAACCAATTCTCGACTACTTCGGCCGCTCTTTCAATCAAATGTTCCACGTCGTCCTCATCTTCGGCAAAGTGCTCAAGGACCCAATCCTGCACATCGAAGGACACAACCGCGGGTCTGCCTACACCAACACGCAAGCGATGGAACTCCTGGGTACCGAGTGAGCCTATTATTGATTCAACTCCCTTATGACCAGCTGCACCACGGTCAAACTGATGTTTGATCTCCCCAAAATTGAGATCAACTTCATCGTGAACTACTATTATATCGCTGGGTTCAATTTTGTAGTAATCAGCCAGCTGGCGGACTGCTTTACCACTAACGTTCATGAAGGTCTGCGGTTTCTGTAATACAGCTTCGTTATTAACCTTGAAAACAATTGATTCTGAACGTTTGTCGATTTGCGGGGAAACTGACTTTCCTTTAATCAACCGATCAACGACCATGAACCCCACATTGTGGCGGCTCTTGGCGTACTTTTCTCCTGGATTTCCTAGACCTACGACGAGTTTCATAATTTCAAGTATCTTTAAAGTTTAACAATTCTTAACTTGTAATTATATCGCGCGCATATAATAACCTCTGGTTTATCTAAACTACCTTTAGCGCGATATGAAGAAGATTAACAGTTTGAGGCGAAATTGTGCAACATTTGTTATAATCCGCCTCGACAAACAGACAACCGTCGTTCGGGAGAACAAGGAGGTTACATCATGTCTGAAGAAAGAAGGGTGGCTCTGGTCACTGGCGCCAGTCGTGGGATAGGTCGCGCCTGCGCTCTTGCGCTAGCCGAAGCCGGTTTCACGGTGGCGGTCAACTACCACATTGATGAGGAAAGGGCGAAGGGTGTCGTCGAGCAGATCTACAACCACCACGGCCAAGCTTGCGAGTTCCAGAGCGATGTCAGTACACCCGCAGGAGCCCGCGATCTGGTCGATGCTGTTCTCAAACATTCCGAGCGAATCGATGTTCTGGTCTGCAACGCCGGCGTCCGCGACGATGACCTCATGATGAGGATGTCTGACGAGAAATGGTCTCACGTCATCGACACCAACCTCAATAGCGCAGCTTGGCTAACAAAAGCTGTTCTGCGGGGAATGGTGAAAAACAGATGGGGCCGACTCATCTACATTTCATCGATCGCCGGCATCTACGGCAACGTCGGTCAGGCGAACTACGCTGCGGCGAAAGCAGGTCTAATCGGTCTGGCCAAATCCACCGCTGCCGAAGTCGGAAAGAGAAACATCACCGCGAACATTGTTGCACCAGGCTTCGTGGAAACCACGTTCACGGATGACTTGGACGAGCGGATCAAAAAGCGGGTGGTGTCCCTCCAGGCGATACCGGGATTCGCCCAACCCGAAGACATCGCCCCAGCTGTGGTCTTCCTTGCCTCTGATGGTTCAGCTCGCCTAACCGGTTCTACCATCACCATCGACAGCGGACTCAACTTGCTCGGAGGTCTGGAGTAGTTCAAGCCAAGCTATAACCGAGCGAAGAATCCAGAGTGATCAGGAAAGGAGGAGATCATTCTCATTTAATTATTCCCAAGGAAAAATAAAAGATTTACAAGGGTCGCGTGGGGCGCGGCATGGTGTGTCGTGCCCCACATCAAAGAAGTCGACGTCCCTCATCTCCCCAATGAACCTCTCGGACACTTCCTTCGGTTTGGTCCTTCAGCGCCTGCGCCCTACGCTTAAGTAACACCGCAACTTGACTGTCGCCCAGTTCGTATGGCTCACCAGCTCCTAAGCAAGCCTTTCGAAACAAGTCATCTACATCCTTGTTGAAGGGTTCGAAGACTGTTAGAGCCACAGCGAAAGGGCCGTCTTCAATTTGGAAACGGCGGATGCTAAGGTTCAGAGTCTGCCAAAGAGGCTTGAGCAGTCTCTTTGCCTGATCATACGCCCGGGCCGAGGCGATACTCGAGGGGAAGGCGAAGCACGTCACCCAGCCGATTGGTTCTGCTTGGGTCATCTGCCCACCCTTTCAGTTGACGCAGTAGGTCATGATAATCCGACCGCCGCAGTAGCCCTGTCGCAGTCCCGACCTCAGTCGACAGAGGTAGTCTCTGGTGTAGTCAGCCGCCATAATGGCTGGGTATTCACCAGCTTCATGGGGGCTCATCCCCTTCTCGAGTTCTTCCTTCACCAAGGACAGCTCACTCGTCCAGAAGATGAGAATGAAATACTGCCACTGTCGCCATTCTCCAGATTCCAACCGGCATGAAGTAGCGTAGGCCACCCCATTGGGGTCAAGACGGTTAATCAGTTGCACCGCTCGGCCGAGGCAACGCGGTACCAAGGCTGGTCTGTCAATCGGAAAGGCCAGATAGGAAACGTTCGCGTACATGGCTCCCTCCACCACTAAAATATTTCCAATCCAGCGCTCGGTTGGTTCAATTATAACGCGCTCGACAAATCAATGGATGACCTGAATCGAGGGAAAAAGTTCAGAGAGGATAGAGTCTTCCAGAGGCTCCATTTTGGCAGCATAGTCGTCTTTTTCATGCTCATAGCCAAGCAAATGAAGTACACCATGAATCACTAAGAAAGAAGCCATCTCGTCGACGAGCATGTCTTCCTTAGCCGCTCTTTCAAGGAGCTGTGGGTAAGAAATTACCACGTCTCCTAGGTTGAGATAACCCTGCGGATTTTGGTCTACAAACTTGGTGGTGCCGGTACTGAAGGAGTAGGGAAAAGCCAGAACATCAGTGGACTTGTCAATTTGTCTATATTCACGATTCAGCTGACGCATCTTACGATCCCCGATGACTGATAGGCAGACGAGAACATCTCCTTTGATGTCACCTTTTTCGAGAGCAGCAGTTGCAGCAGTCGAAAGGACCTTTTTCTTCAGAGGATAGTGGGGTTCCACATAGACATCTATTTTGTGCATGTGAGCAGATTATGCACTATCTATCAAGTAATGTGAATCTGGGAAAATTTAGAAATCAACGCGACGTTTGCGGCTTCGCATCTGCTTCTCCCGCTTACGAATCACTGAAGGCTTTTCGTAGTATTCACGCTTTTTAAGCTCGGTAAGAATACCATCAGCCTGAACTTTTTTATTGAATTTCCGTATCAGTACGTCAACGCTTTCACCCTCTTGAGCTCGTACCATTGTCATAGTTGAATTTATGAAACTATATCGGCCGCATAAGAATTTTTAGTTTCTCAGAAACCACATTTAGCGCGATATAATCTCTGCTTAATACACCCCCTAACCATTTTAATCCCCTAAAAGGTGCCAATGTAGGTGGGAAACATGTTGACGCTGCCCACCGTTGAAAACCACTTGATAACCACCTTCGAGTTTCTGCTCCCTTATTAATCTTTGTACCACTTTTGTCATTTTTGTCAAACTGTCCATTTGCTTGTCATTTAGGTCTAAAAAGCTCTCGACGTGCGAGACAGGTACCACCAAAAAATGCACTCGTGCCCTCGGGTTTATGTCCGGAAAGACCACAACATCACTGTCTTCATAAACAATCTTTGCCGGAATTTCTTTGCGCACTATTTTACAAAATAAGCAACTTTCCATAACTATAAACTCCTAAGCTTGTTTTGCAGCCTACGTCTACAAAATAAGCAACCCTTCATAAGTATAAATGCTTAAGCTTATTGTCTTTTCTTAAGCTCAACTAAAACTTGATCTGGTACCTTTAGATAGAAGTCTTGGAAGCCAAGCTTCTTTCCAGCAGAACCAAAGCCATGAAAATCACTTCCTCCACTCACAACTAGGTTGAGTTCTTTAGCCTTATCTAAATAGTGCTCCACACAAGCCTTCGTATCTGCTTCGTTTTCACGATGTGAATAAGCTTCAATGCCATCCAGTCCAAGCTTGACCAACTCGGCAAGGGAGGTGTCATCAAAAACGATTTTACCATCAACCTTCTTGGCGAGATTCCAACAAGGATGGGCTACCACTGCCAGGCCATCCACAGAATGGATCAGGTCTATCGCCTCTACCGGCGTAAGTGTCTCACGAGCGATATAAGCATCCTTTCCGGGAATGAGATGCTCTCTGATGAAGTCTCCGGTTTTTGGTAAAGTAGCAAACTCTTTGACAAGCTTATCTTTGTTAGCCGCCTCATCAATAACTGCGAAGGCAATGTGAGGCTGTACAATCGTTCCCTTGGCAATCTCCTTCACCTTGTCAAAATCCAACTTGTAACCCAGGTGGTTGAGGCGCTCAACTACCTTGACCGCTCGCTCCCTCCTCACCTTTTGAAAATACTCTAGTTTCTGCTGAAGAGCCTTGTCCTGCCAGCGGATGAAGTAACCGAGAATGTGGTACTCATTCTCTAGGTTTGGGTAGGCAGAGACCTCGATCGCAGGCACTACTTCGACTCCAAGTTTGTTACCCACCTCAAGTGCCTCCCCAATACCACCCACCGAGTCGTGATCGGCAATAGCAAGCGCGGAAAGTCCAGTCTCCTTGGCTTTGCTGACCAGTTCTGCCGGGCTCAGACCGCCGTCGGAATGGACCGTATGGGTATGCAAATCGATATTTGCCATCGTGGTATTGTACTCTTTTCCCCTCGCCTCGACAAGATTGGCTCGCTTGATTTGAATTTTTTTGATTGAAAAGGTTTTATTCGACGACGGTGTAAGAAGAGTCTATCGCTGTTTGAATACGGCCGCGCTTGTCGGCTACCTTCATGACTATTTTCCAAGTTCCCGAGGGCCCACCTTGAGTCATCGTTATCACCAGATTGCCTGAACCATCGGCCCGATAAACAAAGTCTCCACAGCAGTTAGCGTAGTGGGAGATATCAACATGGACTGCTTGGCTGGGTTCAAAACCACTAGCTGTAATTGTCACCGACTCATTGATTTTTACCGGATTCGGCACGACACTCACGCTGTAACGTGAACCTGCTTTCGGTCCTCCACGAGCTGCCTCTGAATCTAGACTTCTCAAGCTAGTGACGGAATAAGTGGTGGAGGCAATTCCAAGTAAAAGAAAGGCAGCTAAGGTAAGGTTGGCTAGTTGTGAGAAAGACAGTGATCTAAACAAAACGCATACTCACTTTCTTAAGATTAAGAATAGTGCCGCTTGTTTGTTTTGTCAAATCTCTCTTGGCTTCACTCTCTTTGCTATAATATGCTCGGAGCTTTCCAGCTCAACTGGTTTGTGGAAGCAAGGAGATACATTGGAGGCTAACAAAAATCCGACCAGCTCGGCTAGCCGTTGGCTGGCGGCTCAGCGCAACCTCGCTCTTAATCGACAGACAATAGAGGCTATCCAACGAAAACGGGTGGCTTGGACAAAACGGAGGCCACGGTGAGAGTTCTCTGGTTTTTCGGCTTCTGGCGAGACCTCGCCAGAATAGTCGAGCGCTACAGCGCAAGTGGTCTGCCTGGGTCTCGCAAGGTCGATCGAGCCGGCAAGAAGCTCTTCGGAGCAGAGTCAAAAAGAGGAGGTCCCGGTGGTCCAAGAGGTTGAAACCGAACTGAAGGTCGGGAATAAGGTTTTCGTCCCAGTCGACAAGGCTTGTGGAACGATCGTGGCAATCGCCCCCGGACGCGGTTCCAAGCCAACGGAGTACCGCATCAAGGCAGATGTCGAAGGGTCCCTCACCAAGATCTGGTGGCGCGCCGAACAACTCCAACTGGTCGGGCAGCAAGAAAGGCTAGAGGTCTAATGAACTTCTTCATCGGCTGCTTGATTATCGCAATCCTAGCTTTCGGTCTGGGAGGGCTTGGCCATCTGCTGCTGGGACAACGGGCGATCGTTCCAGCAGGAATCATGGGGGCAGTGTTAGGTATCACGTTTGCCCTTTATTACCGTCCACTTCGGAACTGAGAGATCAAGCCGGTGGTTCTTGCGGTTAGAAATGACCAATGGGACTACCGGCAGGAGGATCAGCTCAATTTCTGCAAAATTACTTTATCTTCGTTCCTCTTCTTAACTTCAACAGAATTTTCCTTCAAGGTCTTTTCACTAATCACCCAACGCTGCGGTATTCCGATCAAATCGGCATCACTGAATTTAACTCCAGCTGAAACATCCCGATCGTCGTAAAGAACTTCTTTTCCCTCTTTGGTCAGCTTCTCGTAAAGTTTATCCGCTTCGCTATTTGCCCCCAAAGAAATTAAATGAATTTGCGCCGGGGCGACGGACTCGGTCCAAATAATGCCTTTTTCATCGTGACTGACTTCAACAATTGAAGCTAGAGACCGAGTAATACCGATTCCATAACTACCGAGATAAATCGGCTTTTTCTTTCCATCCACGTCGGTAAAATTCAGATTCATGCTTTCTGCATAGGCAGTTCCAAAACGGAAAATGTTGCCGACTTCGATTGCTCGTTCCTCTTTTACCTGTCCGTCACAGTTGGGACATTTATCCCCGTTCTTAACTTTCGCAATCTCTTTGTTCTGGGCAAAATCACACTTGTCACAAACAAAAATCGTGTCTTCCCCAGCCTCAGAAAGGACTTGAAACTCATGAGTATTGTCATTGGTAAAGACTCCTCCGGCTGCTTCGGTGTAAACAGTTTCTAGTCCGAGTCGATCAAAAACTTTTTTGTACGCCCCGGCACAAAGCTCGTAAAAACGATCGAGCTCCTCTTTACTACTGCTAAAAGAATAGAGATCCTTCATCAAGAATTCTCGCCCACGAATGAGTCCAGAGCGAGGTCGCGGTTCATCCCTGAACTTATTCTGGATTTGATAAAGATAGATCGGCAAATCTTTGTATGAATTGACTCTGGAGCGAACCAAATCTACCATCGGCTCTTCGTGAGTAAAACCAAGGCCGATATCCTTCCCTGAAGAATCCCTCAGCTGGTACATGGCCCCTTTAAGTTTTTCCCAGCGGCCGTGTTCATCCCAAAGTTCTTTTGGTTGTAGGCTGGTAAGAGAAACTTCCTGTCCCCCAATAGCGTTCATTTCCTCTCGAACAATGTTGGAGATTTTTTTAACTACAACTAAACCAAGGGGAAGAATTTCGAAGACTCCGGAGAAAAGTTTTTCAACAAAACCAGCTTTAATGAGCAGTTGAGCATTGGCGCTACTTTCATCTTTCGGGGCTTCACGGGCAGTCTTTCCAAAAAGTTCGCTGTAACGCATATGAAATTAGTTTAGCAAGGAAATTGAAGCTGTCAACCCGCTCAGCCGAAGAATTTGAGGACGTCGTTGAAGGTCACCAGAACAAAAATGATAATCAAAACACCAAAACCAACCGCATGAATCAATCTTTCAACATCGGCGTTAACTTTTTTGCGGGTGAAGAGTTCAATTAAAACAAAGAAAAGCCTTCCACCGTCAACTGCCGGGATCGGCAGGACGTTAATGATTCCAAGTAACAAACTTAGCAAGGCCATGACCGTTAGTAGGGGTACGAGAGCCCCAAAGCCAAAGGATTGAATCAAGGCTATAAAAACACCCACAATACCGACTACACCGGAAACGTTATCCCGCACCGGAGCTGCGTCTCCCTCAGCGATCGACTTGGTGACGAGACTCCGCAGGACAACAAATTGATACTGCACCATATTAGCAGAGTGCAGGGGTCCCACCAAAATCTTTTCCGGCAGACTTTCGTAGGAAATGATCGCTACCTCAACAAAGTCAATTCCCAGCTGATATCTTTTAATCTCTTCGTTGTAGCGTGGAGAGGCTACCAAGCTTCTCTTTTCCTCGGTTAAAGAGTTCTCCACCTCAAGGGTAATTGGCAGACCTTCGGAGACTGCAACCGCAGCCCTCAACTCTTCTGCCGTACCTATCTTCTTTCCATCAACAAAGAGGATTTTGTCGGCCGGTGTCAGACCTGCGACAGAAGCTGCCGAATCGACAGCTACATAGGTCGTGGCGATTTGGGATTCTTGTTTACCGAAAGGGAATTGGTTATCGACAAAGACTAAAGGCAGCTCACTTTTCCAACCTGAAAAACCAATAATAAAGGTAAAAAGAATAAAGGCAAAAATGAGGTTGACGCTGACTCCGGCGACGATAATTATCGTTCTCTGCCAGGCGGGTCTGCCCGAAAAACTCCTCGGATCATTTACGTCCGAATCTTCTCCAAAGAGTCTAACAAATCCACCAGCCGGAAGCCAATTCACAGTGTAATCAGTCTCTCCAATTTTTTTGCCCCAGATCCTACCGGGAATGGGAAAACCAATACCAAATTCTTCAACTTTAACTTTGAAAAACTTAGCCGTGAAGAAATGCCCTAGTTCGTGAATGATGACTAGAATATTGACCGCCGCTAGAGCGACTAAGATACCGATAACAATGGTGAAAGCAGTATTTAGCATCTAAATTTGTGATAGTTCAGTTTGTTTTGACTCGACTCGCTCTTCGAGAGTCGACATAGCTTCATCCGTAGCTTTTTGAATTTGATCAGCTAGTCTTTTCTGTTCGTCCTCAGAGATTTGTGAAGCCTTCTCGGCCTTGTTGATTTCTTCCATGGCTTCACGACGAACGGAGCGAATAGCTACTCTCGACTCTTCTGCCTTCTCCGAAACGAGTTTGACCAGCTCGGCGCGTCTTTCCTCTGTCAAAGAGGGTACTGGCACACGAATGAGGTTTGATTCGGCCACCGGATTGAAACCAAGACCCGAATCTCGTATTGCCTTGGCAATAGCGTCCACGTTGTTTGCATCAAATGGCTGGACTACCAAAAGTCTAGGCTCGGGTGCGTTGAGTGAAGCCAGTTCCCTTAAATCCATCATCGACCCGTATGCCCCTACCTTAATGCCCTCGAGTAAGGCGGGAGTCGCACGAGCGCTGCGAATTCCCCTGAGCGCATCTCCAAGATGAGTAAGGGCCTTTTGCATCTTTTCTTTTGTTTGGGAAAGCAGTTGTTCCATTAATCGTTTAGGGAAAAACGTGTAATACGCTTTATCTGAACATTTTCACCAGTCTTGGCGATGACTTCATCAATGAGTTGCTTAATAGTTTTTCCGGGTTCACGAATGTATTCTTGGCCAAGTAACTCTTCAACTTCGCCTGGATTCATGGCCGCAACTTGCATCGAAATCTCGCGGGCTAAATTCTTGAACTCATCAGTTTTAGCCACGAAATCAGTTTCGCACGCTAAGTGTACCATAGCTCCTACTTTGCCACCAGCATGGACGTAGGTTTCAATTAGGCCTTGGCTAGTCTGCCGCTGCGCCTTTTTCTCAACGGCAGCGGCTCCCATTTCCTTGAGGACTTCTTTTGCCTTGTTCAAATCTCCATTCGCCTCTATCAACGCCTTTCTGGCGTCCATCACCCCTGCGCCAGTTTCTTCACGAAGTTTTTTCACATCTGCAGCGGAGATGTCCATATTAACGCTCCTCCTTTTCCTGCCTGTCGGCAGATTCTTTCTCTGCTTTGGCAGCCTCTTTAGCAGCCTTCTTCTCCCAAAGAGCCTTGCCTTCGGCGACAGCATCCGCAATTGCACTCACAATCAAACTAATCGATTTAATAGCGTCATCGTTGGCTGGAATTGGATAGTCGACTTTAGAAGGATCGGCGTTGGTATCGACGATTGCGGCAGTCTTGACCCCCATCTTTTGGGCTTCTCTGATAGCATTGTCCTCTTTCTTGGCATCGACTACAAAAAGAAGCTCTGGCAGTTTTTCCAGATTTCGAACACCACCAACATAACGCTCGAGTTTGGCTAGTTCTCTAGTCATCAAAAGTTGTTCTTTCTTGGTAAAAGTAGAACCCTCCCCAATGTTGCCTTCAAGTTCAGCCATCTTTTTCAATGTCTTTTTGACTGAGTCAAAGTTGGTGAAAAGTCCACCGAGCCAGCGCTCGACCATGTACATTGCACCCGCTCTTTTAGCCTCTGATTTAACTATTTCTTGAGCTTGACGCTTGGTGGCCAGAAAAATGATGTTTCCACCTTCACTAGCGACTTTTTTGACTGCCTCGGCTGCTTCCCCTAAAGCTGCTTCAGTCTTTTCGAGATCAATGATGTGGACTCCACTTTTTTCACCAAAGATAAAGCCTCCCATCTTGGGGTTCCAACGTCGAGTCTGGTGGCCAAAATGGCTCCCAGCCTCGAGTAGCTGTTTCATATTCGGTACTTTTGACATAAATGATAAAACCCTTTTCGACCTCCATCCCGCAATCACTCCGCTTTTTGGAGAAAAGCGTGAGCGAGGGTTTCCGGCGCGGGATGTGTGAATTTCTAACCTGGGGAGTATATCACGAGGTTGCAATCAGCTACAAGGCCCTTAAGCAAGAGTGAGCAGTCTGAAGAGAGCTAGTAAGACTAGTAATCCAATAATAGCTAACAAAGCGTAAGTACCGTAGCGAAAATAAATTGCGTTCTTCCCAATTTTAATGTCACTGCCGGGAGGTGGGACTCCATACTCAGCCAAAGGATTTTCAGCTGTCGGTCCCGGAGTAAGAGAGGGCGAATAGTCAGCCGCAGTTACCGGTCGGTTTGGTCGAGTAGGAGTCGGGATTGTTTGAACAGGTGATACGTTTGGTTGAGTCGTCTTGAAATAATCCTTGAAGTTTGGGTCATCGGCCAAAATGTCAGCAGCAGTTTTTTCCATCTGAATCAATTGTAAAACTTGACTCAAAAGTTGGCAATCTGAAGTATAATGACTTCGATCAACTGCCCACTCGCACACTTTAGTTCAATGCGGGAGGGGTTAATGGCTGACAACCATGAATTGGTACGAGTCACCGCGGCTCATCCGGAATGGTCTAGCCGTGAGAGACGACGTCGGGAGCTCCAAGAACGCTACAGCATCAAGCTTCCTATCAGCACTTTCACCATTCGCTCCATTTTGGGGTGGATGAGTCGAAAACCTGACGAAGATTGGTATTACGGACTGGTCTGGGAAGCAAGAAGCTTCTTCGACCCGCTTCTGAGAAACCACTCAGATAATCTGTACAGCTGCGTCTACAAACATGTGGGAGCTCGACTGAAAGTCTTTCATGGAGACCCAGGGTTTAACTGGTTGTGGAGCGAAGAAGGGTGGGTCCAAGACAGTAGCGTAACGGTGATTGACCGTTACAGTGGTCTGCATGAGGACTTCTACGACACGGACAAATTCACCTCAGAGGTGAGGGCTAGCTGGATAGCAGAAGCAGCTGACCTGGCTCTTCAAGAAACTGGGCACAAGTCATCGCCGGAGAAGGTTGATAGATTTGCGGCAGACATCCAAGACTGCATCGATCGAGGTTTCATCAGTTCCGGGATCAGCGAAGATCCTTATCTCGCCGGACCCGGCCGAAGCCCTCTGATAAACGGGGTAAACTGCGACACAATCACCAACGTTGTTCGCCGATTGCTCGGTTTCCCGGAGTTTCGGTACTGCCCAATCGGCAAACTCGGAACTGCACCCCAGAGAGACCGTTGGGAACATTGTCCCTCGACCTGTGCAGAACGGGGTTGTCTAGGCATTTGGCATCGGACTGCAAGTGAGCGCTTGCTGAAAGACCCGAAATGGCAACCAACCACTCACAGCCTTCTGTTGCCCACAACGGTCCCCTGTTATTTCTGTTCGATGGCTGTCTCACATGAGCCTGGTCTCAACTACATCATGATCGGCGGCATCAAACAGAGGGCAGCCCAACCCTACCTTAACACCGACGATCAAATCAGCCTGGATATTCTCGCTCAAGCGTTTGTCCATAAAAGCGGGTTCGTTGGTTTCTTCAACAGAAGGGAGGTGGAAGAGTATATCAAGTATCTCGACGAACTTCAGTTCGCGGATAAGTAGACTGACGGCTCGGACCGAAAAATTCGGGCCGTCAGTATCACCCTAAAGTATTTTCTTTCTCTTCAAAACTTTCACAATCTCTTTATGAATATCTTCTTTGCTTCTCAGCAAGCCGTTTTTGTCAACACAATTAACCACCACCCAGTGCTTAAACTTTTTGGCTAGTTTCAGGTACATTTTTTCACTTTCGGTGAGAAAATCGAGGTTGCGTTCGTGGAGGTCGAGCTTACCGCCCCGTCTTTTCATTAGTTGCTGAGTCACTCGCACTGGTACATAGAGAAAAATGACTATATCTTCTTTGGGTATTTTGTTG
>Ga0247727_10006995_pt1 | contig 21808 bp, 19 predicted proteins | sample WisWelCaveWW1625_FD_202498 | JGI IMG/M metagenome (GOLD analysis project Ga0247727, IMG submission 202498) | Biofilm microbial communities from Wishing Well Cave, Virginia, United States - WW16-25 | ecosystem: Environmental > Aquatic > Deep subsurface > Groundwater > Cave microbial mat | place...
GGCGGTTAACATTGGGGTTCAGGTTGTTTTCATAGTCCAACACAAATGACCAGCAAAATTCGTACTTCCCGACTGAAGCGTCATCAAAAATAATATCTATTGCCGCGGTTTCCAGCCGAACCCGCGAGGAGCTTTGATCATCAAAACTTCGTTTGAAGATGTTCATATCGAGATAAAGCTGAATTGTTTCGCGCATAACTCAAAATACAAAATCGCCTGATGATTTCAAAGAATTTTTTCCGAGATGAGCGCAATAACCGGCAGGCAAATTCTTCTGTTGCGATTGATCTTGGAAAGTTTTATCTTTACTCAGTTATTCAAAAGTATGCAACTGGTTGAGATGAATTGAGCATGATCTATAACAACGAACAATTGCAGCAAGCGCTCGCCGCCGAAGAAGCCGTCCTCTTTGCCTATCTGTTCGGCTCGGTTGCCGCCGGAGAAACGACGCCGTTGAGCGACGTGGACGTTGCCATTTACCCAACTCAAAAATTGACGCTGGATGATCGGCTCGGTATCATTCAATGTCTCGGCAAAAAAACGAAACTGGAAAATTTAGATGTCACATTTTTAGACCGTTTGGAGAATTTATATATCCTCGCCGCGATTATCGATCACGGCGTCGTGCTCGTGGATAAAAATCCCGATGCGCGCAAGTTGTTTGAGGTGATGAAACAGCATCAATTTATCGATTTTAAATATCAAAGAAAACTTTACATGGGTGTCTAAAATGGACGATGCCGTAGAAAAAAAGATCGCCAGAATTTTGGAATACGTCGCCACGCTCGAAAGTTTGAATCAAAACTGTGTCGAACGCATGAAGAGCGACCGCGTTTATCGCGGGTCGGTTTTGTATTATCTTTACACCATGGCGGATTCCTGCGTCGCGCTGGCGGAGATGATCATTAAGCTGAAGGATCTCCCCAAGCCGCAAAGTTATTCCGAGGCCATCGATATTTTAGGAGAGCATCAAATTCTGCCGCCGGAATTTGCACAACCCGGACGAGCCGGAACCAAACAGGAAAAGCTTCTGGTATCCGGATTTTACGAATCGCCCGGATCAAAAATCTAATGGCTTGAATCCGGGCGATTCGGCAAATCCGGATACCACTAAAAGTCTTTGCTTTTTTTGCAAAGATATCACTTGTAACAGACTATGAGTTTGCGCGCATCGCGGGCTGGCGTAATTTCTTAGCCCATGATTATGAAAAGGTAAACTACGAAGATATCTGCCAGCTCATGTTAAAAAAACTGAGCGAGGTAAAACAGTATATTGAATTTATCAAAAAAAGTTTATAGCCGCCTCAACCCACCAAACAACTTTCCCGCCGTTCTTCCCAAAAACCACTTGTAAATTGAGCGATTAACGCTTATATTTAAGACTTGTATTCCGTAAAACTATGGATTTGCTGGTAGATAAAAGGTATTTTTTTCCGAACTCCGAAATGACACACGGAACTGGACAATTCGACAGACTTTAATAAAACGCCGTTGTAATAAGTAACCAACCTTTCAACTCTGAAGGAGGATTTGTGCAGGATACCCAAATTGCCGGCGCAACGTGTTGGCCGGCGCCAAGGTTCGTCACGTAAGTTGGCGGACAAAGCGGCTAAAAATTAAAATTCAATTCGTGCGAAGCTGAAGACATTTCGCATTACACCTCTAAACCTTTTTGGGAGTTTCTGTGGAACTCGGACTGACTTTAACTTTAGGTTGCAGCGCTTTTGCCCTGCTCTTTGCCGGTTATCTGGCGAAATGGGTGATGAAAAACGACGACGGCACGCCGGCAATGAAAGAAATTGCCGACGCCATTCGCGAAGGCGCGGAAGCTTTTCTCTCGCGCCAATACAAAACCATTGCCGCACTCACCATTCCGGTCGCGGCAATTCTTTATTACCTCTATGCCTCAAGAGAGCCGAGCGCGGGTCACGACCAGGTATCTGGAGCGATGTTGGCCACTTACGTTGCCGGCTCCTTCATTCTCGGCGCGATTTGTTCCGGCATCGCCGGTTATATGGGCATGTTCGTGTCGATTCGCGCGAACATTCGCACGGCTTCGGCCTCGCGCACCAGCTTGAATCGCGGCTTGCAAATCGCTTTGCGCGGCGGCGCGGTTTCCGGTTTGTTCGTCGTCGCCATGAGCTTGCTCGGCGTCGGCGGCTTGTTCGCAATTATGCGCGCGCTCGGCGTCGAAGCGACGGATATTCCTTTTCTCATTGTCGGCTACGGTTTCGGCGCCAGCTTCGTCGCCTTGTTCGCGCAGCTTGGCGGCGGCATTTACACCAAAGCCGCGGACGTCGGCGCTGATCTCGTCGGCAAAGTCGAAGCCGGCATTCCCGAAGATGATCCGCGCAACCCGGCGGTCATCGCCGATCTCGTTGGCGACAACGTCGGTGACTGCGCCGGCCGTGGCGCGGATTTGTTCGAATCCACCGCCGCCGAAAATATCGGCGCGATGATTCTCGGCGCGACGCTCGCCCTCACGGCGCAAGCCAACAAGATCACTTTTGCCGCCGGCATTATCGGCGTGATGCTCTTTCCGCTCGTCGTGCGCGCCTTCGGCCTGCTCGCTTCCATCATCGGCATCATGGTGGTTCGCACGCGCGAAGACGCCGACCCGATGGCCGCGCTCAATCGCGGGTATTACGTCACCACGATTTTATCGGCGATTGGTTTTGGCGTCGGCTGCAAATGGCTGCTGGCGACGGAACAAGCGCCGCAGGCCTGGCTGAATTTTTGGTTTTGCGGTTTGATCGGCCTGGCCACGGCGATGGCGTTCGTTTACATCACGCAATATTACACCGAATACAAATATCGCCCGGTGAAAGAAATCGCTGAAGCCTCGCAAACCGGCCCGGCCACCAACATCATTGCCGGCATCGCCGTTGGCATGGAATGCACCGCGCTGCCCGTGCTCGTCATCGCCGTCGCGATTATCTCATCATATTATCTCGGCCAAAACAGCGGCCTCGAGAATGCCGGCTTGTTCGGCACCGCCGTCGCTACGATGGGCATGCTCGGCACCGCCGCATATATTTTGGCGATGGACACGTTCGGCCCGATTGCCGACAACGCCGGCGGCATCATCGAAATGAGCCAACAGCCCGAAGAAGTTCGCAAAAAAACCGACCGTCTCGACGCCGTCGGCAATACGACCAAAGCGTTGACGAAAGGTTATGCGATTGGCAGCGCGGCGCTCGCGGCCTTTTTGCTGTTCTCCGCTTATCTTGACGAAGTGAAAGCTTTCAAACCCGATTTCATCCCGGTGATCGATATCGCCCGACCGGAAATTTTCGTCGGCGGTTTGCTTGGCGCGATGCTCATCTTTCTCTTTTCAGCCTTGGCCATTCGCGCCGTTGGCAAAGCCGCTTATTATGTGATCAATGAAGTGCGCCGCCAATTCAAAGAAAATCCCGGCATTCTCAAAGGAACTTCCAAACCGGATTATCGTCAATGCGTCGACATTGTGACTGCCGGCGCGTTGAAACAAATGATATTGCCCGGCGTGCTCGTCATCGGCATGCCGATCGCGGTCGGTCTCATTTTCAAACAATTCGGCCTCGGCGCTGAGGCCGTTGCCGCGATGTTGATGGTCGGCACGATGGCCGGCATTCTCGTCGCGACCATGCTGAACAACGGCGGCGGCGCGTGGGACAATGCGAAGAAATACATTGAAACCGGCGCGTACGGCGGCAAAGGCTCGGACCCGCACAAAGCCGCGGTCGTCGGCGACACCGTCGGCGATCCGTTCAAAGACACCGCCGGCCCGTCGCTGCACGTCGTGATCAAATTGCTCAGCACGATCACGCTGGTGCTCGCGCCGTTGTTTATTTAAACACGTCGAATGTCATTCGTAGGAATCTTTTTTGATGCAAGCGATTATTCTGGATTCAAAAAGGATTCTTACAGAATGACATTTTAAATTAAGAATTGTTTTATCAAGGACTGGAGAGCTCATGGCTGGAGAACGCAAGGAGTTTTACAGTTTCCGCAACCGCAACATCTACCTTGCCGGGCCGGAAATCAAAGCCGGCGATAAAGCGCCTTCATTCACCGCGCTCGCGCAGGATTTTACCGAAGTCAGCGCCGATGCGCTGAAAGGCAAAACCACCGTGCTCGCTGCCGTGCCCTCGCTCGACACCGGCGTGTGCGACGCGGAAACCAAACGCTTCAACGACGAAGCCGCGAAGTTCGGCGACAAAGTTAATTTCGTCACCGTGAGTTGCGATCTGCCGTTCGCGCAAAAGCGCTGGTGCGGCATGACCAACGTCGACAAAGTCAAGATTCTCGCCAATCATCGCGATCATTCGTTCGGCCAGGCGTACGGCGTCTATGTGAAAGAAACCGGCTTCCTCTGGCGCGCCGTGTTTGTGGTCGATAAAAATGGCGTGGTGCAATATGCCGAATATGTGCCGGAGATCGGGCAGCATCCCAATTACGACGCGATTCTGGCGGCGGTAAACAAACTGAGTGTATAAATAAAGTTTGCAAAAGGGTTCCAATGCGCAACGAACCCTTTTGTATTTTAGGTCGAGGTGATGGCTATTTCTTTTTTGCTGGCGCTCGTTGTTCTCGGTTCATTGCCCGTATTTAGCGCCGCGCTCATTTTTATTTATCGCGGTTGGCGCGGCGACGAACGGGCGCTGCGTCGCGGCACGAGCTTAGCCGGCTGGATCGCCGCCGGGATGAGCGGCGTTTATTTGGGATTAGCGTTCGCCAATCCCGCTCATCAAGCCGCAGAGGTTGAAATTTTTTTTAACGGTCTTCTGATCAGTATTCTCATTCTTCTGCGATATCACCGCGTGGCGCAAAGGCTCGTGGCGGCGAGCTTTTTAATCGGCATCCATGGTTTGTGGGATGGGTTGCATCTTTTGGCTCTGCCCTTCGCCAACGATCTCGTGCCCTCATGGTATGCCCTGGCCTGCGCTATTTTTGATCTTGGCTATTTTGGGGCGGCTTCGCCAATTTGCTTTCAAATTCTCCAGGCCGGGCGCGCCGCTTCGGTCCTATCGCCGCAAAGAATATAAACGTTTCAGTTCTTCATCTTCATCCCAAACCATGGCTGAGTCGCTTCCCGTTTTTGATTCTTTGGCGCTGCCCGGCTTGCGCGATCGCGTGGTGTTGATCACCGGCGCGTGCCGCGGCATCGGTCGCGCCACGGCTGAGTTGTTTGCGCGTTGCGGCGCCGCCATTGCCGTGAATGGCCGTTTGGAAGAGGAGACCAATCAAGTCGCCGGCGAACTGCAGCAACAATTTGGCGTGCGCACGCTGGCGGCGACGGCGGATGTTACGGATATCGTCGCGGTTCGCAAAATGTTTGAGGCTTTGCAAAACTGGAGCAACAATCATCTCGACGTTCTCGTCTGTTGCGCCGGTTATCCGCTGGTGGACGAATTGTGGAACACGCCGTTGCACCAAATGTCTGAAAACCACGTTGCGGAATGGTTCAATCAAGTCCGCGCCGTTGATCTCGACGGCGCGCGCTATTGCAGCCATTTCGCTTTGAAAATGATGGCGCCGCAACGCCGCGGCAGTTTGATTTATATCAGCTCGACGCCGGCGCTCGCGGGTCATCACGGCACGCCGTACACCGAAGCCAAAGCAGGATTGTTGGGATTGATGCGCGATCTCGCGCGCGAATATGCGCCGCACGGCATTCGCGCCAACGCCGTCGCGCCCGGAAATATTGCCAGCGGCTGGTATCATCGATTAAGAGAAGCGGAAAAGCAAAAACATGCAATGGAATCGCCGCTGCAGCGTTGGGGCCTTCCCGAAGAAGTGGCCGGCACGATTCTCTTTCTCGCCTCGGATTTGGCGGGTTATATCACTGGGCAAACGATCGTGGTGGATGGCGGGGAAGTGATACGATGAACAGCAATTGGCAACGTGCAAACAGTCGCTCGCCGTCAAACTAATCGGCTTGTCTTCCTGACTTTTCTCTTTTTGATCTCTGGGCTCAGAACCTTATTCGTGATCGGAATCGCCTCGGTATCGATAATTTCCTCCCAGAAAGCGGAGAGATCGCGTTCACGGTTTTCGACTTCTTCCGGCGTGAAGCCGTAGGCTTCCACGGGCTCGGGCATACTGCGCCGTGCTCGTCCCAATATGCGCAAGCGTTCGAGCAGTTCTTTGCCGCTGAAATTTTCGGAAACCACAATAATATCGATGTCGCTATCGCGATGGGCCCGGTTTTTTGCATGAGAACCGTAGAGAAAGACTTGTTGAATATGCACCCCGCTCTCTTGCAAGGCCCGTATATATTTTCTTATAGCGCGGAAAAGCGCTGATGATTTTTTAACCATTGCAGTGTCGCCTCGGTTTGCCGAACAAGTGTAGAGCAATACTTGTTGGTGAATTGCGCCAAACTTCTTTGCAAATCTTCCGGATAACGGGTCGGTATGCTTTCTTTGTTTAAATCGACCAGCACGTCATTTAAATCATCTGGAATGTCGAGTTTCGCTCTTTATGGAGAGCTTTACCAAATCATGAATCTTCGGCGGAAATTTATTTTCTTCCATTTCCACGTGCGCCTTGAGCATTTTCTCCAGCGACAAATGGCACATAAACACAACGTAGATATACCGTTTGGTTTTCAGCATGTGTTTCGCTGTTTCCAAATCATAGTCAGCGCCTGCTATTCAATTACGGACGGATTTGAGACGTTTTTCCGGCGTCATAATATTTCCTCCTCACGAGACTTGGTTGCTATTAAAATAAGCAGCTTTTAAATCAAAGTCAAGCCTCACTTCCGTTGTCTTTTCGTCAACAGGTCGTTCCGCAGTCCTTCAATTTTTTGCCGCACGACGGGACTAAACCAAATCTCGAGGAATTTTTCCCGCATTTCATCTGCGCTTTGCTTGATCCGCGCCAGGGTATTTTGTCGCAGCGCATTTTTCAGCGCCGTGACGGAATTGCCCGCATGTTGCGTAAATTCTTGCAACCTTTTGAGCGTCGTTTCCATCAACGCCTCTTGCTGCACGACTTCATTCACCAAACCCAGTTTGAGCGCTTCATGCGATTTAAAAAGTTTTCCGCTGTAAAGCACGTAAGCTGAATTTGCCGCCGGCACTATTTCGCGAAAAATTTCCAACGCCGCCGCGGGCAGAGAAATACCGAGCCGAATCCCCGTCATTCCAATCATCGCCTCCTCGGCCATCACCCGATAATCGCACGCTAGCGCCATGATGCAACCGCCTGCTGCCGCCGCGCCGTTGATCGCTGCCACGACGGGCATGGGAAACGCAAACAACTCGACCATCGTGTTTTCCCAATGCGTGATGAAACGGCACATCTGCTCGCGGTCGAAATTATAAACCGTTACTAAATCCAGCCCTGCGGAAAAGAAGCGATCATAGCCGGTTAAAATCAAACCCTTGACATTTGCCGCACCCGCTTCATTTAAACCGGCGGCAAGCGCAGTGAGAACCCGTTCGTTCATCGCATTGGCGTTGTCGGCGCGCAAATGCAAAATGCCGAGGTCATCGTGTTGTTCGAGATGATAGAGGGCCATGAAAGGGTTCTTTAGATGAAAGTTTTAGATTCCACTTTCGAAAAAATTAATGTTCGGATGTATGATTTTAACTCAAAATTATTATAAGCGCGGATCATTTAAAAGCAAGCGCAATTTGAAGATCATGCCGGGAAGTTGAAACGGAAGCCCCGCAAAAGCCGGCAACAGAATCTGATCAACCCAACATACAAAATTGTAACATTTTTTCTACAGATGCCGCTTGACAGTTTCAGGTTTTTTTTATATATTGTCCAACGGGACTAGTAACGTGCTTCTGCGCGTCCATTGCCATATATGTTGTGGCATCGTCTTACCGTTTGCGCGTGCAACCGTCACGCAATGAATCCGGCAGAAGGTCGAATAACCCCGTCCATTTTTTAGTTGTCGTTGTTGGTGAAGCCATTTAGGGCCTGTTAATAAAACGAATAGCCATCCCGTCGCCATTTTCATATTCTCTTGGCGATTGCGGACGGATAGTTTGATTCTTGACAGCGCCGGCAGAATGCTTATTCTTTTTTAAAATTGGCGCGAAGCTTATTTCCTGAGTTGATTTTTTCATAAGTGTCGTTGCTGTGGTCTGGAAGCGTTTATGAGCGATGATCTTAAAAAACCTGCGCATGAAAAGGAGCGGCATCAATCGCTGCAAGAAAATGCTGCGGCGTTCGACGCAACCGGAGGAAAAGAAAAAAGCCGGCAAATGGAATTGCTTCTATACTTGGACGATGGAAATGCTTTAGAAGATCGGGACAAAGGCGCATTTACCCATTCTGCGATGCAAGAAATTATCATGCCGGGCGAAAAAGAAAAAAGAGAAATCCCTTACGCCGGCCCAACTCCTGACAGCAACCATAATATGGCGATGACTGAACCTCTATTTTCCAAACGAAAGAAGTTCGCGTTCTCCGAAAATAAATTTATCATTTTATTTACGGGATTGGGGGCGATTGGGGCCATAATCGAGGCTTTTAATCCGATAATTTTTGATAAAGACACTAAGCCGGACGAATCCGTAATAAGCCGGCCTATTGCCGAAACGCCGGAATATAAAAATGCCGGGCCTTCTGCCATTCCAGGCTTGAATGATATTGGGCAAATAAAAGAAGGCAAACCCCCGGCCGCTGCAAATGCTGCTGTAGATACGCCCAAAACGCGAAAGCCGATTACTATATTGAGAACATCGCGTGGGAAAATTGTCGCGCCGTCATCTATAAAGAATCCCGTCTTTCCCGCTTTGGACGTCAAAGTGAGTTTAGCTCAAAACGGAGACGACAAATTTTCTGACGATTATTTCGATAGAACGGCGCGCATTCTGAAAACGCTCAATCAACATTATTATGCCGACTCGCTCAAGGTCTGGAATTTTTTCAGTCTAAATGATATTGCGACGGCTGCAAGTTTAGACAAGTTTTCGCAAGCTTTTTTAAACAAGCGCGCATTCGTTGACAAACCCGAAATAAAAGTGCGCTTCTCTGAAAAAGAGAACCACATGGAGCTTGGCCCTATAACGATTTTTTTTAACGCGGATAAAACGCCCAGGTCGCTGTATTTGATATTTATCCATGAGAGCAGGCCAAAGTTAGCTGACTTTCGCCTTGAGTGAATAAAACGCCGATTCAGCTCAAAAAAATGAGGTAACCATGCGCCAACTGCTTCTGCCATTGCGATTGCAAATATGCTCGCCATCTCCGATCCGGTTCACGGTTCGAGATCTTCGCATGAGTTTGCTCATTTTTTTGCCGCTTGCCGTTTCTTCCGGCGCGCCGGCTTTTTCACCACCGTTGCAGAATTATGCTGAAATCAAAGTCGAGGTTTTCATTCCGGAAGCCGATTTGATCGAAGCAGCCCAAAGGTGCTTGCAGCAAGAAAAAGAGAAAAATCAGATTGATGCTCTCCTGATCTTGCAAACGGACATCCAGTTGATCGAGATTGAAAGCAATGTCAGGGAAATAACAAAATTTGGCAACTTGTTTCCGTACGCCGATGTGCGCTGGTATTTGATTCATCGCGGGCAGCAAAACCTTTCGATCAAAAAGCCTTTTTTATGCTCTCGTGTGGTGCGCCTCGACTCTTCGAAGGCCGACTCGTTCTTTCATTATTATCGTCTCAAGGGTATTGAATCCGAAATCAAAACGCCGATGGTTTCCATTCCCGGCGATGCGGCGGCCATCGATAGTTTTTGCATCAGCGCCACCGAAATCACCAACGCGCAGTTTTGCGCGTTTTTAAACGACAGCGCGGCCTCCAAAGAAGTGATCGCAAAATGGATCGATTGGGAAAATGAATTCAGCAGGATTAAAAAAGAGAACGACGAATTCGTCTCTCGAGCGGGTTTTGCGAACGACCCCGTCGTTTTAGTGAGCGCTTACGGCGCACGCGACTTTTGTGCTTGGTTGAGCGCCAAAGAAAAAAGGCGTTATCGCTTGCCAACGCCGGAAGAATGGGAATGGGCCGCGCAAGGAGCAAATCGCCGCCGCAACGGCATGTCATTCCCGCTACGCGGAAATTTTAGCGGCAGCGACGGCCGCATTGACAAGTGGCCGAAGTTGGCGCCGGTCGATGAACTGCCGGCGGATACGCTCGGCTTAAAAGGCATGTGGGGCAACGCGTGGGAGTGGTGTGAGATTTCACCTGGCAAGGAAACACCACAAGAGATCGAAAACGGCTCGGCCAATTCACGCCCGATACAAGGCGGGTCGTGGCTTTTCTCTGCGGCGCAAATCCAGGCCGCAAGTCAGGCGCAGGTCAGCTCGGATTTTCGCAGCTTTGCCATTGGCTTTCGGGTGGTGAAACCGTGCCGGAATTATGAGTAAGATTTAAAACTTTTTTTTAACGCAGCGCATAAAATTTCTATATGAAAATTTTTTCGACGCCAAATCGTTTTTTTATTGCCGCCGCCTTTATTGTTTTAGCCGCCTTCGTGATTAACTTATTATTTGACGCCGGCCACGCGCAGTTGCGCTTTGCCGGCAGCCCCTGGCCGATCTTTCGCGGTGATGCCAGTCTGACTGGCCGCGCGAAAGTTGTTGGTCCGAAAATTCCGGAACTGGCGAGAATTATCAGACCGCCCAACAACGTCGCCAAAGATATGCTCTCGCCCATCCTGCCAGAGGAGAATACAGTGGTCTATACTTTTAGGGGCCATCGCACGCTTTACATCGAGCACTTAAAAAGCGGGCAAAGTTTTAAATTTGACGCCGGCGAGTTCAACGCCTCGCCGGTCGCCGGTAAGAACGGCGTGGCCTATGTGGGATTAACCGACGGCTGGCTTTATGCGATCGATACGAGAAATGGCGAAAAGCTTTGGAGCATGCAGCCGAGGGAAGGGGATCCAATCAACAGCTCGGTTAATGTTAGCGCGGACGGCAGTATCATATACGCCGTTACGGACGGCGGCTTTTTTTGCGCCATCCGCAATGATGGGACGCCGCAGATCGAGGCTCTTTTTCTTGGCCACGCCGGAAAGGGCGTTACACCGGCGATCGACGCCAATGGCCGCGTGTACGTTGCCAACGGCCCCGAGGTTTATGTCTTCAGGAGCAACGGTTCGATGTGGAGTTTGTCGAACGCGATGCGCCATCCGGAGTCCGGCAATTTTGAATGGGTGGCGACGAGCGCCAATATTGTTTTTGCCGGTTCTTCCAGGAACCCGTTCGTCACGGCTTTTGACGCAGACAACGGCCAGACTCTCTGGAAAAGCGATGATCCCGCGTTGAGTTCGGCGGAGAAACCGGCGATCAGTCTGGAGGGCCGGCTTTATTTGGTCGGCGCTGAAAACAATGAAAAAAAGCTTAAAGCGCTCGATATTAGAAATGGGGAGGAACTCTCGTCAAACAATCGCGCGCCGTTTACCGGCATGCCGGTGATCGACGCCTTGGGCCGTATTTATCTTGTGGCCAGGGTGGACCAGTCGGTTCATGATTTTTTTGGTTTTGAACCCGATCGCAAAGAATTGTGGTCGCCGATTCGCCTGCCGTTAAGCTACGACGGTTTTTTGCGGGAATCGCCGGCATTCGGCGCAGACGGCGCGATCTACATACCCGGCTACGGTGCGCTTTACGTTGTTCGCCCGCAGCCGGCCTATGCCAAAAAGCTCATCCGCGATTCCGGCGACGGGCAAAAAGGATGTGCTGGCAACACATTGCCTTTGCCGTTGCGAGTTCGGGTCCGAGATCAATACGATTCGTCCTTCGCCAGCCAACGCGTAGATTTTCGTATTGTTACCGGTGACGGAAGTCTAAATATCAATACGGCTCAAACCGACAGCGACGGTATAGCGCCAGCCTTTTGGAAATTGGGAACAGGCGCGGCGACGCAGAAAGTTGAAGCCAGAATATACCGGCCCCATGAATCAACTAAAGATTCAGTCGTGGTTTTTACGGCAACACGGCTTTTGGCTCAAATCGGCGGCGACAAAATTGTTGCTTTCAAAAAAACGCTGGTCAAAGATACGTCATATCAAATTTGCGTCATTCGCAACGATAGCGACTGTCCGCTGCCTTTGCAAAGTCTTCAAATCATCAATGACGCTCGCGCCGGCTTTTCAATTTGCGCGCCGAAGCCGGGCGAAACGATTCCGCCGCGCGGCAGCTTGCAAATTTGTTTGCGGTTTGCGCCCAAAGGCGATGGCGATCACACGGCAATTTTACAAGCGCGGAGCAGCGTTACCAACCCGCAGAACTACGACATAACTCTGCACGGCCTTGGCGAGGTGGACGACAAGCCGCCCGAAGCGCCGGAAAATTTTTCACTTGTAGTTTCAGCCAGAGGTTGGCGAAATATGGCAGATATTTTCGTATTTACCTGGGATAATCCTCGGGATTCGAGCGGTGTTGTAAGCGCGTGCTATAAAGTAGGCGGCAAAGCGCCGACTTCTAACAATGATAAAGACGGCTGTATTTCTTTGATGGGCTCGCCCCAACTTCGCGTCAGCGCGCCGCGTGACCGCAACGGTTCGCTGCAGCCCGGCAAGTATCCCGTCTATGTCTGGCTGACCGATCGCTTTGGAAACGTTGATTGCAAAAATTTTGCGGTTGACACCATTCGCTTTGATAATGCGCCGCCTTCCCTTCTTCACAAACCGCGTGAAACCCTGGCGCAAATCGGACAGGCCGTGCCGATTGCCGTTGAGACCGGCGATAGTCTCGCCCAAATGGAGTCGGCGACGCTGTTTTTTCGCTCCGGCGGAAAGTTGAATTTCACGGCGCAATCTCTGCGTTTTCCCAGGGAAATGACGGTAATTCCGGGAAATATCATCACCACTAACGGCGCGGCGTATTATATCATTGCCAAAGATCGCGCCGGCAACGTCAAGCGTTTTCCTGGCCCTGATAGCATATACTCCGTGCAAGTCGAGCTTGCTGCCGGCGCGCTGGATAAGAAACAACATAAAGGCGGCAAAATTTTTACGGCTTTTCGCCTGCGTTCGTTTCCGTTGGATTTTCCCGCAACTCCGGCGCACAAAATTTTCGGCGAAACTTTTAAATTCGACCAACACAAGCTTTGTCGCTTATTTGGCATCGGCCCACCGCGCGCTGATTCGCTGCTGCCGTTTTTAGAATATCCCAACGTGCAAGAATTTGAGCCCGGGCGCGCGATGTTCATGATCACCAGCGATGACCGTTTCATCTATAACCCGGCAGGATACTCTGCTAAAACCGGCGAGCCTTTTATTCGCAACTTGCACAAAGGCTGGAATCTCGTGGCCAGCCCGTTTAATTTCGAGGTTCCCTTTCAAAATTCCACGCTCGCGGATTTTTTGAATCATGCGTATTACTATGACGGCGCCTGGCAGCGGGTGACTCCGACATTTCATTTTCAGCCGTGGGAAGGAGTGGCAATTAAAATTCATGACAATGACGATGATGATGAGCCCCAACAGTTGGTGATTTGGCCGGTGGAAGAAGCTTTGAGATCGCGACTCAAGGTGGGCACGGTTCATCCAAATCCAGAGCCTGTCTGGAGCATTCAAATCAAAGCGCTTTGTTTTTCGCAACAAGACACCATTCAGGACGCCATGAATTTTGCCGGCGTGACGATCGAGGCGGACAGTGCATGGGACGAGCATGATGAGCTGGAGACGCCGCCGCTTGGCGACGATTATGTCGCCTTATATTTTCCGCATCGCCAATGGCGAAAACACGCCGATCAGTACGCCACGGATTTTCAGCGGCCCGCGGCCAGTGGCAACGAATGGCGTTTCGAGACGCGAACCAACCTGCCCGGTAAAGCGATAGAATTGAAGTTTGAACGAATTCATCTCGTGCCGCCGCAATATCAAATCTACTTGATTGACGAGGCTTTGAAATTGCCGGTGGACTTGCGCGGCGCCCCGTCTTATCGTTTCCGCTTTCCCGATCATGAAACGCAGCGATATGCTTTCCGCCTATTGGTCGGAAATAAAGAGTATCTCGAGAAGCATCTGGACAATATGGACGGTCTTCAGCGCAATCCAACTCAGTTCCAGGTAACGAAGAATTTTCCGAATCCGTTCAACGCGGCAACGACAATACGATTCAGCTTGCCGCAGCCTGCGCGTGTTTCATTGACGATCTACGATCTTAAGGGCGAGGTGGTTCGAACGCTGCTCGACGGCAAAGAACTGGCGGCGGGGTTTTACACCGCGGTTTGGGATGGCCGGAACGCGCAGGGAGAGGTTGCTGCCACCGGCATTTATTTGTATCGATTTCAAACCCCGCAATCGGCCGTAAAGCAAAAAATGACGCTCATAAAATAGCCCGTTTGCTCAATGGGTCGTTGGGTCAATTAATCTGAAAAATAATGCCTATCCTGAAATTAGAGGCTGGCATGTCATTGCAGCAGTCTATTTCTTTTTTTGCGCTATTGGGCATTTGCCATTGTAGCGCCATAGCCGCGGCTGCGCCGGCGTCCTCGAAAGTCAAACTGGCGGTTTTGATTAAAGCCACCGATTTCGATACGACCGAGCTGCGTGAAATAAAGTCCAAATTTTATTCGCGGCTTGACCGGGACGAGCGGGTGCAAAATGTTGTGCGCATTGAAAAAGAGCAACAGGCGCTTCGTAAAAAGAACCTCGACGTCGATAGCCTCGATAATCCTCGCGCCTATATTGATGCGGCTAAAAAGCTCGGCGTCGATTATTTGTTGGTCGTTAATATGGAAAAACTGGGGCCTTTTGTGCAGGCGATTTTTCGGCGTTTTAGTGCATGCTCCGAAATTATTGCCGCCGAACGTGAGGAACCCGCCGGCACAACCTATTCTTTTTTTATTCAAACCGAGATGGCGGCTGTCATTGATACCCTGCTCAAAAATGTTGTGTCACAAAAATGCCGCAAAAGAAATTTTTTCCATCATCCTCTCGTAGCCGTCGGCGGCGGGTTAGCGGCAGTTTATCTTATCATAGAAATCCTGACCCCGCCGGAAGAAAAAGATCTACCCGGAATACCAGTCGAACGCAGTGTGTACCGCGTAGAAAGTTTTCTTATTTCCCGCTCCACCCATGCGGGGTCTTCGTCCGGCCGATGAGCCTCCGCAGGGTTTCGTTGATTGGGCTAATTTATTGAGGCTAATTCTTCTCAAACCGCACCGGTACGCGCACCGTGGCGGTTACCGGCGTGCCGCGTTTTCGCGCCGGTTTCCACGCCACCCGCGTCACCGCCAGCAGCGCTTCGGAATCCATTCCCGCAAAACCGGAGCTTTGCGCGATTTTGGTTGACATCACGCGTCCACTCGCGCTGATCGTCGCTTCGATAATCACCCAACCTTCTTTGCTGCCTTTGGTAACTTCTTCCGGTTCGCGCAGCGCCCCTTGAATCGCTTCAGTGCCGCCGACCGGCTCGGGATCGGCATCGACATTCTCGGAGATGGTTTCGATCTCATCCAACGGCAATTTCCCTTGATCGTTGGTTTGCAATCTTGGTTTGGCGGCGCAACTGATGAACATGACGGCAATAAAACTATAAAATACGGTTTTCATACCTTTCCTGGTATTGGGTGAGAAAATACCCCGTATCGGGGTTTTCGTTTTTTTATATACAAAATTCAAGGAAAAAACTTGCAAAAGCCAGCCGCTTTTTTTACCTTATTTCAAATTAACGATTTTCTCCATAAAAGCAAGACCGAAAATACGGCCATGCTGCGTTTTGCGTTCGTTATTCTTCTCGCCTTTCTTCTTGTTTTGCTGCTGGTGCGTTGGTTTGAACGGCAAATGGTTTTCTTTCCGAGCCAGTATCCCGCCGGTTTTAAACGGATAGAATCTGCGGCGCGACTGAATATTTCCGACGCGTGGTTCAATGCCGAAGACGGCGTCAAGCTGCATGGCTGGTTCGTGCCGCACTCTGAGCCGAGGGCAACTTTGCTGATGTGTCACGGCAACGCCGGTAATATCAGCGACCGTTATGAATGGTTGGAAATGTTGCACCGGCAAGTGCCGGCGAATATTTTTATTTTTGATTATCGCGGCTATGGCCGCAGCGAAGGTGAGCCGACCGAGGAAGGATGCTATCGCGATGCCGAAGCGGCATTGAATTGGCTGGCGCAGCAAGAGAACAAATTGCCGATCATCGTGCACGGCCATTCACTCGGCAGCGCGGTTGCTGTTGATCTGGCGCAGCGCGCGCCGGATCACGTTGCGGGCCTCATTCTCGAATCCGCTTTCTCCAACGCCGCGGATATGGCGCGCCTCATGTTCGGGCCGATTCCGTTGCACTGGCTAACGAGCATGAAATGGGCGAGTGATCAGAAGATCGCTGCCGTCGCCATTCCAAAATTGTTTCTTCATGGCGAGCACGATTCGATCATCCCGCTGCGGCTCGGCAAAAAATTATTTGACGCCGCGGCGGCGCCGAAAGAGTTTGTTGTGCTGACGCGCGCCGATCATAATGACACCTTTGTGATGGGAGGAGACGAGTATTATCGGGTCATTCGTGATTTTGTGGAAAAATGTCATGCGACAGAGGCTCTCCGCCTCCGATAAAATTCAACGGGCCGAGGTTTTAGGTGAGCCGACCTCGCCGATCCAAGCGACCCAACCTTTTAGCGCGGCCTGCACGTTCGGCAAACCCTCGGCGGCAATCTCGATAGCGGTGAGGAGGTTGAGCGTTAAATTCCTGACGCCGGAGGCCGTGGAAAAATTTTCTTGTGCGGCTTGATGCCGAAACTGCTTGACCCATTCAAAGACGAGCTTGCGCGGCACTGCTGACAAATCCTGGTAGAGATATTGTCCCGTGAGCGTGGTTACGCCGGTGAGCGGCAGACAGCAGGATATGATGTACGGACCATCCCGCTGCGCTTTCGGCACGGCGCGCAAGAGAATGCGGGCGCGCGTATAATTGTAATGCGCCAAAACCCACTCCGCCGTAATTTGGGGTGGCGGTGTCGAATCCAGCAACACATAAGTGAGGTTCAACTGCCGGAGAGGAAGATATTCCTCAAGCCCTTCGATAGCCGGAAATATTTTTAAATAGGCTGAAATAGCCTGGCGATAGCGTTCCTTCTGCTCGGCATTGCTGGGCGGCGAGCCGAAGAGAAGGTAACTGTAAAGGCCGTACCCCGGTTTTTCCATTTCCTGCCCGACGAGAAAATTTCTGCCCGTCTCCAATGGCGGCGCGGGAAGCTTGAGTTTTCCGCCGCCCAAACCGTAGCAACCGGCCAGGAACAAAAGTATGGCGAGACCGGCCAAAAATGTTTTAAGATGCTTGCTCATTTGCGACTCTTGTGCGTTACGATGCGGTCAGAATCTTCTCAATCAGTTTTGCAATCCGGCGATTGCCGGCGCCGATCCGGCCGGTTTCTGGTAATATCGCAGCGCCACCGGCGCCCACCTGGCTAAAAGTTGAATGCGTTCTTCGTAACTCGCATGCGCGGAGAGAAATGCCGGCATTTTTTTCTCGGCCAGATCCTGCTTCATTTGTCCCCAGAATTTTGGCGCGAGCTGCGGATGATAACCGGCGAGTGCCAGGAAAAAAAGTCCCACCCAATCGGCCTCGGCCTCGTGTTGGCGGACGAATGGCGGCACCCCGGAGGTTAAATGCTCGATTCCCATAGCCGCCAGAATCGCCGCGATGGCTTCCGGACTAAGATCGCTCTCTTTTAGTTGGCCGCGCGTCGCCGCGATTTTTTGAAGGTTAACGATTTCTTTGTCGAGGCGCTCCACAAAGTGCCGCTCCAATGCATGAACGATCTCGTGCGACAAAGTTACCGCCAAATTATTGTATTCGGGATCCGTCTTGGCATCGAATAAACCGGAATAAACAATTATCTTGCCGCCAGGGAACGCCACCGCATTTGACACGCTATTATCTTTGATAACCTTGACTTCCCAATTAAACGCTTTGACGGTTTCGGCATATTGGGTCCGTTGCGCCGCAGCCAGGAGACGATCGAGCACGCTTTTGATCTGCGCGTCGATTTGGGGATTTTGCAGCAGGGAACGGCTTTGAGATTTCAGATAAATCTGAAACGCCCAATCGCCCAAGCGGTCTATAATTGCGGGTGGTATCTTGAGCTGCGCTTCAGCCAGTTGCTTTTGGACGTCCTGGTTGGAAAGTTTGGCCAGCGAAGAACAAGCTGCCAGCGCCAGGCTCAACAAAGCCATTGCAGCACAAAGCCATTTTGATAATTTGCTATTCATGACGAGGGTCTCAAGGTTTGGCGTTTTAATTTTTTGCTTCCGGTAATTCTTCTCGAACGCTTGGCGCGCCGGCTTTTATGGCATGGCCAGGCTTGGCGCAATTTTTCCCACAGCCAGGCCGCCACGCGCGCAATTACCGCGCAGATTCCCACGACCACGGAGGTGCCGCCCGCGCTCAACGGCGCTTCCGGGATTTGAACGTAAAGAAAGAGCCAGGCGGCGAGCGCCAAGGCCAAAGTCGCTAATGTCGTTATTGATAAACTTTTCAAGGCATTTCCCTGTTTTGCAAACGGGATCAAACCGCATAAATATGTTTGGTGGCGCTAAATGACGTTTAATCGTCTATTTAAATAGACACGAAAAACCCTGAAAATGCCCGGCATTTTTTAAAAAATTTTGTTGCACTTTTCGCCTTCCAACCTCAAATTGATATCATATTCGCAGCCCAGAATCACGATTCAACAGGTTAAACGCAAACCGATGCAACCGCGCCAAAACTTTTTTTCCTCGCGCTTCAAATGGAACCTGCAAACCAATCGCTTGAACCTCTTATTGGAAGAGAAACGCCGGCGCGGCGAAAAAATCTTCGATCTCACGGAATCCAACCCAACTGCCGCCGGATTTGATTATCCGGCCAATGATATTTTGCCAGCGCTCGCGCAGTCTTCGGCTTTGCGGTACGAGCCGAACCCGCACGGCCTGCTCATAACTCGTCAAGCCGTATCCGCATACTATCGGCGGCGCGGCCGTAAAATTGAGGTGGATCGTATTCATCTCACTGCCAGTACGAGCGAAGCGTACGCGTTCCTGTTTAAATTGCTCACGGATCACGGCCAAAATGTTCTCGTGCCGCAGCCGAGTTATCCGCTGTTTGATTTTCTCGCTGGATTCGAGGGCGTCGAGCTGGCGCCGTATCCATTGGTTTATCATGACGAGAGGGAAGAATGGCGCGTCGATTTCAATTCACTCGCCGACACCATTAATCGGCAAACGCGCGCCGTTATTTTGGTCAATCCGAACAATCCCACCGGCTCTTTTCTCAAACGTGATGAGCTTGCCGCATTGATTCAAATTTGTGCGAAACATCGGCTTGCCCTGATTGTTGACGAGGTCTTTTCCGATTACGCTTTTTCATCGCATCCGGAACGAGTCGAAACGTTAGCCGGCATAGCGGAAGTCATGACGTTCGTAATGAGCGGCCTCTCAAAAATTCTTGGATTACCCCAAATGAAGCTGGGCTGGATCGTCGTCAATGGCCCGGAAAAATTGCGCCGGCAAGCACAAGAGTATCTCGAACTCATCGCCGATACTTATCTCTCCGTCAGTACGCCCGTGCAACACGCCGCGCCGAAATGGCTGGAATTGGAGGCAACATTGCAGGAGCAAATTCACCGTCGCGTTCGCGCCAATCTTCTTTTTCTGCAAAACCAGCTCGATGAGCATCCCACTTGCCGGCTGCTCCGCGCCGAAGGCGGCTGGTATGCGATCCTGCAAAGCGCAGATTTTGTTCCCGAAGAAGATTTTATTTTAACGTTACTCGAGAAGGACAACGTTTTAGTGCATCCCGGATATTTTTTTGATTTTGCCGAGGAAGGATTTTTGATCTGCAGTCTTTTGCCGCAACCGGAAAATTTTCGTGAAGGCGTGCGGCTTTTGCTGAATCGGATAAGGCCGTAAGAATTGCTTCCCGGCAACATGTCATTCTGTAAGAATCCTTTTTCAGTTCAACGATTGTGCATATTTTTAAAAAGATCCACAACGCGAACAAGCCGCAACCAAAGAGGAAGATTCCACCACGAGGGCACAAAGGTCACAAAGAAAACCTTTGTGTTCTTTGTGTTCTTTGTGACCTTTGTGGTGAATTTCTTTGTCGAAAAAGCACAGACATTACTTTTAACGAACTACGGGATGACATAGGTGTATAAAAGCTTTTGCGAGGCAATGGAAAACAGTTTTGAGCTTAGAGCGTTACACGTTTCACGTTACACGAAAAGCAGATTCAAGGAGCCTCAAGCATGTCAACCTTTCACAAAACCGCTGCAACGCACACTCACGGCGCGAAAACTTTGCCGCAACGCTACTTCACCTCGCCCGAAATTTTTGCGGCAGAAATGGAGCGCATTTTTGCGCCACGCTGGATTTGCGCCGGCCATCAAAACCAGATTCCGCATCCCGGCGATTTCTTCGTGCAGAAGATCATCGGTGAGAGCCTGATTATCCTGCGTGATCGCCGTGGAGCAATTCGCGGATTTTATAACGTCTGCCGCCATCGCGGCACGCGCATCTGTGAGCGCAGCCACGGCCAGTTTCACGAGTCGATCCAATGTCCGTATCATGCGTGGACCTACGGCCTCGACGGGCGCTTGATCGGCGCGCCGCACATGAGCCAGAGTGCAGGATTTGATAAAACGCAGCATTCACTGCACCCGCTCAATCTGGCATTGTGGGAGGGTTTTATTTTTGTCAATCTCGCGCCGGCGCCAGAGCCGTTTGCGTTGGCCTTTGCGCCGCTCATCAACAAATTTTCGCACTGGAACTTGCCGAAATTAAAATCGGCCAAACGTATTGGATATCATGTGGCCGCCAATTGGAAACTGATTTTTGAGAATTACTCGGAATGTTATCATTGCCCGCTCGTGCATCCGACGCTCGCGAAGCTGACGCCGTACGACCAGGCGGAAAATGATTTATGCGAAGGGCCGTTTCTCGGCGGCTTCATGCCGATTCGCAAAAACGGCGGCAGCCTGACGATGAGCGGAAATTCCTGCGCCTTGCCGGTGCGTGAGAATGGCGCCGATGATGATTTGGTCTACTACTATTCGATTTTCCCCAACATGCTTTTGAGCATGCATCCGGATTATGTGATGGCACACCTCATCTGGCCGCAGGCGCCGGACCGCGCGATCATCTTTTGCGATTGGTATTTTCATCCGGAGGCATTTGGCCGCGACGATTTCAACCCAAACGATGCGGTTGAGTTTTGGGATATGACGAATAAACAGGATTGGCACGTGTGCGAATTGAGCCAGCAGGGCATCTCCTCGCGCCGTTATCAGCCCGGCCCGTATTCGCCGCGCGAGAGCATTCCGGCGGCGTTTGATCGGGAGTATTTGAGAGTGTTCGAGGAAGAAAGCGCCAAAAAATTGGAATAAAATTCTGAAAGTTTTCCCCACTCTCGAACAAAGCACGGGCCAACGGATGAAAAACGACCAACGGATTTAAAATCCCTGCTCTTACTTAAAATTTTATCAAATGAAAATGTGCTTCATCCGTTGGTCGTTTTTTAATCCGTTGGGCAATTTTTCTTGAATCTACAGCATTACATTTTACGAATGACGACTCCCAACCCCGGCGCTTCCGGCAAAGTCATTTTTCCATTTTGCATTTGTACCCCCACAAACGGATCGTTGCTAATCAGCAAATGGCCGTCGAGATCGGCGTGATCGACCAGCGGCGCCAAATGCGCAGCAGCGGTGATGCCCACCGAGCTTTCGATCATGCAGCCGAGCATGATTTTAAGATCGAGGGCGCGGGCGAGATGAATCATGCGCAGCGCTTCCTGCAAGCCGCCGGATTTCATCAGCTTGATGTTGATGCCGTCATAAACGCCCGCGAGCGCCGACAGATCGCGCGACGTTTTGGAATCTTCGTCGGCAAATAATGGCATCGCAATATTCCTGTGCTGCAATTGT
>Ga0247727_10006996_pt1 | contig 21808 bp, 18 predicted proteins | sample WisWelCaveWW1625_FD_202498 | JGI IMG/M metagenome (GOLD analysis project Ga0247727, IMG submission 202498) | Biofilm microbial communities from Wishing Well Cave, Virginia, United States - WW16-25 | ecosystem: Environmental > Aquatic > Deep subsurface > Groundwater > Cave microbial mat | place...
TCAATGGCTGCTCGCCTACCTGCGCCGCGTCGGCGGCTCGCGCCGCATCAACACCGAAGCCATGGACAGCCACATCTGGGAAGTCTGGGCGGAGAACGGCTGGAAATTCCGTTTGGGCATTTGGATTCCATCCGCGCTGGCGATTCTTCTCCTGCGGAATTTTTCCTTCGCCCGCAAATTTTTAATTCGGATGCAAAACCGCTTCACTCCGACCCCGGGCCTGTACACTGACCTCTTTGATAAATACAACCCTGACATGGTCATCGCTTCGACTCCAGGCTGGCGCATGGATCGTTACCTCCTGCGTGAGTCCACTCGACGCGGCATCCCAAACATGACCGTCATCGTCGGCTGGGACAATCCATCGTCATACAACGTCTCAGGCGCAGACGTGCAATGGGCGATGTGCTGGTCTGAATTGCAAAAAGGAGAAATGGTGCTGGGCTCAGACTGGAACCCCGAGCGCGTGCATGTGGGCGGCATCCCATCGTATGACGGATATTTCCGCAAGCAATGGCTCATGCCGCGCGACGAGTATTTCAAACTGCACGGGCTTGATTCCAACCGCAAGTTAATTTCATATGCCAGCAGTTTTGTCCATTTTGCGCCGAACTACCCGAATATTGAAGCGCTGGCGAAATTGGTTTCATCTGATGCACTGGCGGAACCTTCGCAGTTATTGATTCGTTTGCACCCGAGTCATTTTCAGGATAAGCCGAAAATCTTCGCCGAAGAACGCGCGCGCGTGTTTGACTTGGAGAAGAAATATCCACATGTGCATGTGGTCCAGCCTGTGGCCTTGGGTGGGTCGCTCGGCTACTACAGCGGCGAAGACATGGACGAGAAATCGTCCATGATGGCGTATTCGGATGTGGTAGTGACCGTTTATTCGACGATGCTGGTCGAGACTGCTGTCCACGATACCCCGATGATCGCCGCGACGATTGACTCCCCAAGTGGTTGGAATCATCCAAAGAAATTTTCACTATCACTCAAGGAAATCGGCGAATGGCCCACACATAAACGCTTTCATGATGCGAAGGCAGGGCGCGTAGCAAGTAATGAGAAAGAACTATGTGACGCGTTGAATATGTATTTGAAAGATAAAACTGTCGATGCAAAAGAACGCCACAAGTTTGTCGAAGACGAAATTACATTTACCGATGGTACGTCTGGAAAGATGACAGCAGAGTTTATTCTTCGTGTATTGAGCAAACTGGTGGTCGAGTAGCCCCGCGCGTGCTGAGCGGAGCGATAGCGAAGTCGAAGCATCGTGGGGCGTACACCGCACTCCCTGGCACCGTGCGGCTTAAGCCGTACCAGGGCAGGTGTGCGCTAGGTGCAAGTGTCGAGACCACCAAATAACAAGTAAATACGAAATTGCGAGGCGTGGTCTCGAACGTGTCTCGCTATTGCTCGACACTACTCGACCACCGCTTGAATGGGTTCATGGTTCTCAGGTGGGTAAGCCTGTTGGGAAAGTGGTGACAAATTAGTGGTGACAGGCGGGCTTAATTGCGCTATGATAGGGGTACCAAATAAAGGGAGGCAGTATGAAACGCTTTCTTCAGGTTGTTCCGGTTTTATTTCTTGCGTTGCTGAATGCTTGCGGCACCGTCTCTCCGACGGTGCCTGGTGATATCGGGACCGCGGTCGCACAGACGCAAACTGCTGCCGTGTGGACTCCGACGATAAGTCCCACCGTTGATCCCAACGAGCAAAAAATCGTTGAATGGTTGAACGCAGAATTATCGGCTGCAGATTCGCTTGAGCAGACCCTCGATGCCAGGTATCAGGCTGTGGATGTATCGTTTCCGATCGCGGCAAATGGCTCAACGATTTTGTTCCGTGTGGATGTCCGTTGCGAGTGCGCCAGCTACACAGCTTGTTGTATGCCTGAAAGAACATTTGTTGTGACTATGTGGGCCATGAAAAAACGACAGGAAAAAATACTGGAACAGATGCCCGGTAATTTAAGTGAATTGAAGGTGGTGTGCTTTGACCGGTTGAATTATGTTGGTGTGATGTCTGCCTGGTGGCCGGATGTAAGGAGCTATATGCTCGATCAAATTAATGGCTCCCAGTTGGGGTCGCGGGTCTTTCGAAGCACCATTCCCTGAAATAGAACCTCGTTATTTTTTACAGTCTTTTTACAACCCAGTCATAAGCCGATTACCCTGACGATCTAGAATACATTCAACGATCAAAGGAGGATCGTGCTTATGAAAACCATCAAACTTTCCCACCTGTTGTTCAGCCTTGCCGTGATTGCCGCGCTGGTCGCGGCGGCAGTTCCCGCGGCGCCCGCCTATGCCATGACTCCCGCGTCCACCCAGGCGAGTATTTCCGCGGCAGATAACGACTCGCCCGCAGATGCCATTGTGTGCAGGCGGGTCGTCAAGTGGCGCAACGGACATCGTATATTCATTCGCGTGTGCCACCGGGTGGATAGACCCGGCGGACAATAACGCGAAACGCTGGCATAAAACCAAAGGACTGACAATTGTCAGTCCTTTTGATTCATGATCCGTACAAGCGCGTCTTTGAACGCTTCGTACGGTTGCGCGCCGACAATCGCGTAACGATCATTGATCACGTAGGTTGGCACGCCTGTCACGCCGATCTGGTAAGCCCAACGAACTTGCTCTTCCACGCTGGTTTTATATTTTTCATTTTCCACTTCGCGTTGCATTTCATCCGCGTTCAAGCCGGCTTCCTCGGCGGCAGAACGAAGCATATCCCACTGACTCGGGTCTTGCCCCTCAGCGTATACTTTGCGAAAAACAATTTTGTGGAACTCAATGCCTATGGCTTCTTCACGAGCGTACTCGGTTGCTTCATGCGCGAGGCGCGTGTTGTAGATTCGCTCCGTTGATTTGAATTTCATGCCATACGCATCCGCGATCGAACGCAACCGCTCTTCCGATCCGTTTGCACGCGCACGCTTCACATGTTCTGGCAAATCCCTTCCCTCAGGCGGCGTATCGAAATACAAATAGAACGGACGCCACTCCACATCCACTTGATATTCTGCTTTCAGTTTCTCGACCACACCCTGGCCGACGTAACACCACGGTCAGATGTAATCGGAGAAGATCGTCAGTTTGAAATCCATATTTGCCTCTAATCGTCCCGCAGGTTGAGCGAGATCAAGCTGACTTCAAAACCAAACCTGCGGGACGTTGGTTTATTCAGATAAAATTACAGCCAATAGACCGATCCTTCTCATCATATCTTACTCTGGAGATTCCTTATGACGAAAACCCTGCGCGTAAATTCGGACCGGATGCTTGATTCGTTTAACCAACTGGCTTTGATCGGCGCCTCAGCCGGGGGAGGCGTGAACCGTCCCACCTTCAGCGAGGCGCATCTCGTGGCGCGCAAGTGGTTTCGCGAGGAAGCCGAACGCTCAGGCTTGGAGTTCCGCATAGACGGCGCGGGGAATCATTCTGCATTTCTTGCATCTGCTGGTCGAGTAGCCTCGCCTCAATTTGGCGGGGCGTATCGAGACCAAACGTTGCTCCTCGGTTCCCACCTCGACTCCGTCCCGGATGGCGGGCGCTTCGACGGCGCGCTGGGTGTGGTTGCCGCGCTCGAGGTGTTGAGAACGGTCAAAGAAAACGGGATCAGGCTATCGGTCAATTTGGAGGCGATGGATTTCACAGATGAAGAGGGCACGTTGGTCGGTCTGCTTGGGAGCGCGGCGATCGCTGGTCATCTGAGTCAAAAAGATTTGCAATCCCCACGCGGCGGACGTGAAAATTTAGTCGAAGGCATGAAGCGCGCAAGCTTGTCAGATGAAAGCATGATGAGCGCGAAACGTCCGAAGGAATCGCTCGCGGGCTATTTGGAATTGCACATTGAACAGGGCAAGCGGCTCGAGCGCGCGAACATTGATATTGGTATTGTCTCTGCCATTGTTGGGATCGGGTCGTATCGGCTGTCATTCATCGGGCGCGCGGATCATGCCGGCACCGCGACGATGGAAGACCGGCTCGATGCGTCGCTGGGCGCGAGCGCGTTCACGCTGGCGGCGCGTGAATTGGTGATGAAAGATTTTCCGAATTGTGTTGTCAATGTGGGCAAGATGAACTTCGCGCCGGGCGCCTTCAACATCGTCCCTGCGCGCGTGGATGCGGCGTTGGAATTTCGTTCACCCGATGAAGAGCGGTTCAATCAGTTGGATGCCGCGTTGATTACCCTGGCAAAGACCGAAGCCACGCGTTTTGGCTTGGAGTTGAAGATCGAATTTCTTGGCAGACATTCGCCGACGCCGATGGCTGATATTGTGCAACGCGCCTATGCAGATGCCTGTGATGGGTTGGGGTTGACTCATATGCCGCTGACCTCCGGCGCGGGGCATGACGCGCAATCACTCGCGGATCTGTGCCCGGTTGGCATGATCTTCGTCCCTTCGGTGGATGGGGCGAGTCACTCGCCGCGTGAATTCACAAAGTGGGAAGCTTGCGTCAATGGCGCGAATGTGTTGCTGAATGCCGCGTTGAAAATGGCGGCGAATTCTTAACCACGAAGTACAAGGTCACAAAGGTTTAAAGTCGTAGGGCAAAACGGTTTCCCTTTGTGCTCTTCGTGTCCTCTGTGGTAAAAAGGTTAAACCATGAAAAACTTCGACCCGAAATATAACAACATCCCCAAGACCGAGATTCACCTCCACCTCGAAGGCGCGATCCGCACGCAGACGATCATTGATATTGCTACGGAACATAACTTAACACTGCCTTCGTACGAAGCGGGCGAACTGGATAAGCACGTCAAGGTCTATGAGCAGATGAGCGATTTGGAGGCGGTTTTGCGAGCCTTTGCGATTTTTCAAAACAGCATTACCTCACCGAAAGCTGTCGAGCGCATCGCATGGGAATTGTTTGAAGATTCTGCCAGACAAAATATCAAACTCTTTGAAGTGCGCTTCTCACCTGATTGGGCGTTTCATGGTCATAATCTCAATTGGGATGAATGTCTTGAAGGTTTATTGCGTGCTAAGGAACGCGCCGAAAAAGAATTCGACATGGCGATTTGCTACATTGCCATCACGTCACGCGGCATGGGCGTGGACTCGTGCGTACGCACCGTGGACTGGGCGATCCGCCATCGTGAGCATATCCTTGGTGTTGACCTTGCTGACGGCGAACAGTTGTACCCGATGACCGATTTTGTAAAACCGATCTTGAAAGCTAAAAGGTCTGGCTTGAAGGTGACGATCCACTCCGGGGAGAATACACCTGCCTCGTATGTAATAGAAACCATCAACAATTTCCATCCCGACCGCATCGGTCACGGCATTCACAGCGTTGGGGATCCGAAAGCGATTGAGTTAATCAAAGAGCAAGGCATCACGCTCGAAGTCAACCCATGGAGCAACTACCTCACCAACTCGGTGAAAACCATCGAGGAACATCCGCTGAAAAAATTGTTCGATCTCGGTGTGAAAGTGACGATCAACTCCGACGACCCTGAAGTGCTGGAAACGAACCTGAACAACGAATATCGTATTGCGCATGAAGTGCTGGGTATGAGCATGGATGATATTGCTATTTGCAATCGAAATGCCTATGAGGCTTCTTTTATTCCGGACGAGGAGAAGAAAAGAGTTTGGGAGAAATATTTTCAATGATATGTTTGTTGCCAAGCCGCCGTCCTCGGCGGCGAGAACGCCATCGAACATAAAATAATGCGTGCCAAGTTTCCCGTCACCGTTCATTTGTTTTTCATTAACGAGAATCAAATTCTGTTGTTGCGTCGTTTCAATACGGGGTTTCGCGACGGTGAATACAGCGTACCTGCCGGGCACATGGATGGCGGCGAAACGGTGATGCAAGCGGCTGTGCGCGAGGCGGAAGAGGAAGTTGGCGTTCATCTCGAAGAAAGGGACATGGCCTTCGCAACCGTCATGCACCGTATCGAAGGTGATGAGCGTGTTGATTTCTTTTTGTTTGTTCACAAATGGGACCGCGAGCCTTTCAATGCGGAACCCGATAAATGTGACGATCTGCGCTGGGTGAATCTCACACAATTACCCGAAAACATAGTCCCTTATGTGCGGCAGGCGCTGGCGAATCATTTGGCTGGGGTTTCGTTCGATGAATACATACAGTAGATTATTTTGTAGAGGTATACAAGTAGGAGACGTGGTGCGGGATGGCATCCCGCATAACCGTGAATTGGCGGGATGACACATCGTACTCGAAGGGTATCCCGTCCCACGAATTGCATCATTTATTTTGAACCACTATCGATTATTTATCTTCCTTGCGGCGGCGGTGATAGAGACCCTTGTTTCGGTACATCGCGTCATCCGCCAGGCTGATGACCTTCTCGAGCGAAAGACCCGGTTTGCTGGTCGCCGCGCCGAATGAGAGACTCAACTCAGGCTCGCGATAATACTTGTTGTTCATCGCAACCAGGGACTGAATGCGCTCCATCACGTCATTTGACGCCTGTTCGCCTGCATCTGACATCATGATGATGAACTCGTCTCCGCCGATGCGTGCCGCAACATGTCCGTTTTCAATGCTTGCGGTCAATACCTCGGCCGCGCGGCGGATCAATTTATCTCCTGCATGATGACCGAGCGAATCGTTTGTGACCTTCAACTCGTTCAAGTCAACGATGATGAAACTGACCGGGGCCTTGCGATTGGCTTCAAGGCTTTGCAACGTCTCTTCAAAGTAGGCACGGTTATACAAACCTGTCATCACGTCATGCGTGCCGAGGTAGCGCAGGTATTCCTCCGCTTTTTTGCGCGCGGTAATATCCTGCAATGCAACCAGCACCCAGTCGAAGTCTTTTTCGTGACCCGGCATCAACGTCCAGTGCAAATGCACATTCACTGGTTCGCCTGAAAGCGAGTAGTTGATTCCTTCGTGCTCATAAAATGTTTTTCCGTTCCACATATCCGTGAGTTCGTTGATGAAATGACCCCGCATTTCATCACGGAACACTTTACCAAGATTCGCGAGCAATGTCTCTTTATCTTTGGCTTCGAACAGGCTGAGCGTCTTCTGGTTCACATCCAGGACGCGGATCATGCCCATGAAACGGTCAACCGCTTCGGGCGCTTGCGCGAGATGTGTTCTGATATCCGTAATCCCTTGCACACGCAGGATGTCAAATTCCTTTTTGAGAGCGGCGTAATCCTCCTCCCATAACGAGATCGGCGCATACTCGAACAGATTGCGGAATCGCCTTTCAGCGAGTTTCAACGCGGTGATGTTTTCAATGGACACCAGCACACATTCCCAATTGGATTCGCATTCGGGTAAAATACGCCAATGCAGGCGGATGTGAAGCGCTTCACCGTCCAGCCGGTAGTTGACCCCGTCTCCAGACCAGCTCATCTCCCCGTTCCACAATGCCATCAACTCTGAACGGAAATGCGCGCGCATTTCATCGCGGAAAATCTTATCGAGATTACCGAGAAGCTCATTTTCGGATTTCGCCCCAAACATGCTGAGCGTCTCGCGGTTGACGTGGGTTACTTTAATACGACCCAGGCTTTTATCAATTTCTTCAGGATATTCCTTGAGATATTGATCCAAATTCGTGACCCCGCTCGCACGCAACTCATCGAAAAATATCTTTATCCCACTGTAATCCTCCTCCCAGAGTGAGATGGGCGCATATTCAAAAAGACTCTTGAAATGATCTTCAACCTTTGGCTTTGGCATAAAATTTCTCCTCGCGTGTGGTCACTTCATTATACAACCGCGCCCGTCTCCGGCTTGCATACAAAACTGAAAGAAGATACAAAGTGCCGCGCAAATAGCAAAGCCTGAAATTCGGCTTTTGCCTGGAACATCTGACAAAAGGTCTAACAATTCAAGCAAAAAGCGGTAAGATTTCAACATGGGCTATTTGCTTCTCGAAGGCGGCGCGGAATTTGGCGGACGGATGCGCGACCCCGATCTGCGCGCCATCGAACTGGCTGGCGGATTCAACGCCCCGCTTCGCATCCTCCCGACGGCTGCCGCGCCGGACGATAACCATCGCCGCGCTGGAAGTAACGGAGTCCGCTGGTTTGAGAGCCTCGGCGCGAGGGATGTGATCTCCTTGCCATTGATCGACAAGACCAGTGCGAACGATGAAGCGATTGCCAAATCGTTGCGTGAGGCAAAGTTAATCTATATGCTGGGCGGCTTCACGCATTATCTCGGTCAGACGTTGAAGGACAGCCTGGGGTGGCAAGCCGCGATGGAGGCATTTGAAAACGGCGCGGTGATTGCCGGTTCGAGCGCGGGGGCGATGGCAATGTGCGAGTATTATTATGATCCAGGTTCGGGAAAGGTTTGGGAGGGGTTGAATCTTCTCCACAATTCGCTTGTCCTGCCGCATTACAACACATTCGGAAAAGGCTGGGTGCCGAGGATCATGTTGCGCTTCCCCGATGTGACACTCATCGGCATTGACGAGCAGACCGGCATGTTGACCGACGGTGAAAGTCTTCCAATATATGTTCATGACCCCAATGAAACCACCATCTGGAGCGTGCATGGTGGTGGTGGAGTAACCATACATCAAAATGGGCGTGTCGAGACACATAAAGCGGGAATGTCATTTTCGGTTTAGAATAAGGTGACAGTCACTTTTGCGAAGCGCTCCCGAAGAGGAGCGCAGGGAGATAAGTGACTGTCACCTTATCATAACGATGTTCGATCTCTCCAGCGCGCGCTTTGCTTTTTTGGATCTCGAAACCACCGGTCTTACTCCGTGGTTCGGTGACCGCGTTTGTGAGGTGGGAATCGTCATCACGGATGGGAAACGAATCAAACAACAGTACCAGCAATTGGTGAATCCCGAGCGTCCGCTTTCGGTGGGGGCGGCGAGCACGAATGGGCTCACGGATGCAGAACTCGAGTCGGCGCCGCGATTTGCCGATGTCGCTGAATCAGTTACCAGCTTGTTGAACGAGGCGGTGGTCGTCTGTCACAATGCAAAGTTCGATTTGCAATTTCTCGATAGCGAGTTCAAACGCACGGGACGAGAAATCCAGATCCCGAACCTGATTGACACATTGATGCTGGCGCGGCAGTATTACGAACTGCCGTCCTACAGCCTTAATCACATCGCGGAGCTGTTCAAGCTGCCGATCACCGTCAAGCACCGCGCATTGGACGGTGCGCTCGCGGCGCGTGCGGCATTCTTTGCGATAATGGAGCAGATGAAGCAATTCAACAAACCGCTCGACGATTACATCGGCATTTATAACTCGCCCGCCTGGCCTAACGAGGGGATCGAACTGCCGACCGAATTGGGCGAGGCGATCTACAGCAACAAGCGCATGTTCATCCGCTACGTGGACGGGGACGGCGAAGAGACCGAACGTTGGATCACGCCGAAGCAGGTGATGGGGTTGAAGGATTACGTTTATTTGCAGGCGTATTGTCACTTGAGGAACGACGAGAGAAGTTTTCGGCTGGATCGAATCGTTCAAGTGGAGGTGGAAGTATGAGCATTTACGAATTCACCGAAGAAGACTTGAAATTGAACAAGCGCGGGTTCCTCACACAGGGACAACGCGAGTATCTGAAAATGATCGGTGAGGGCGGCGTGAGGGTTCAGCGGTGGAACATCAAAATCGCGGTTGGTTTCATGTTTCTGGGGCTGTGCATCACGTTGGGATTGTATTTGCAAAATGAAGATTCGCGCGCGGCGTTGTTCGCGAACCCATTGAACTTGTTGGTTTTCCCCGCGACGATTATTGCTGTATCGTTGATCCTTGCCTTTAGCATCTGGCTGGCGCGGCGGATTTCAGACCGACTGGCGAACGCACAGCTTCAGGTCGCGGAAGGGAAGATACGCCTTGACCAGGAATACAGCTCGAACGCCGGGTTCGCGAGTTATTATGTATATGTGGGGAGGAAGAAGTTTGGCTTCACGGAAGATATGAGCCATATTTTCAAAGAAGGGGAAAAGTATCGCGTCTATTATTGCAAGGCGAGTGCGTATGAGTTGATTATGTCGTATGAAAATCTCGCTCAAGCCGCCGTCCTCGGCGGCGAGGACGCCGCCTAGAGCGAGTTTAGCTGAGTTGTTCTTCCAATTCTTGCACCTCTTTATCCCGCCTGTGATAACCCATCTTTTCAATACTGTCCTTCGCGATTTGCCAATACTCGTGGGCTTTTTCTTTTTCGCTCTTTGCCAAATACAACCGCGCATACCCCAAATGGCAATCAGCTAAAAACAAACCCATCCCGCCACGCGTGGCGATGGAGAAGGTTTCATCTAAATCTTTCTTTGCCTTGTCGAATACACCTGTAACGCTATAAAACTCCGCTCGCGCGAGCAAGCCGCGTGGCAACATATCTTGGGTTCCTGCCTGCCTCAAGCCATTCACCGCGCGGTTGAGATAAGTGAGTGATTCGGTAAATAGGTGATCCGGTTCGCGTTGCGATTGGAGTAAGTGCGCCCATCCGAGAGACAGATTATCGAGAGCATCATCAAGAAGAGTGCTTTGAGTCAGTTCTAAAGATTTACTTGCGCGAGTCTGCACCTCCAGATATTTCCCTTGCTCCAACAACAGGTCAGAGTATAGAACACCTGCAAGATAAAAAATGAGAAATGGAACTTGTGGATGAATCTGTTTTTGCATTTCCTCCGCCTCGCGGAACACAATTTCAGCCTCTCCGATATGCCCTGCTTGATGTAATACATAGGCATGTTTTGCACGACAACTTATCCGGTGATCGCCATCGCCACTGCGGTCTGCCAACTCGATGCTCTGGCGCGCATATTTCAACGCTTGTGTCACATCACCAATGATCAGATATACTTCGCTTAAATTGCTTGCGCTGATAGCAGCATTTTTCCAATTCGTTTCTGCAATGCGCGCTTCTAGTCCCACATGTATCAGTTGCGTTGCCTCCGCTAGCCGACCCAATGCTCGTAAGCAGAAACCCGCATTATTTAGCACGTATCCCATGGAATTCGCCCTAAGTCCCTTAATAACCGAACTCCACGGTGGATCAAAATAATTAGATAAAGAAGCCAAGGCTGAACTCATTGCGCCAAGGTTCTTAACAATGAATGCTCGTCCTCCGCCTCTATCCATCCTCCTGAAGAAAACTTCATCTAGCGCCTCTTGATGTCTTTCTGCCTGACAGCCATGCAGTACCCCTGCAAAGAGCGGAGCCATTTCTTCATGAGAATCAGGAAATTCTTTCGCGATTGCTTTGTAATATTCGTACAGGCAGTTATTGCCTTCGCGCCAAGCGGCCGGATACTCCTGTTTGAGTTGTTTTCCAAAGTGTTCACGAACTAGGGGATGAGCATCCAAAGTATCGGGGCGATGACTGCTTTCAGACACAATCAGCTTTGTGTGACGCAATTTATTCACAAGTCCCAACCACTTGGCATCCGACATTCTTTGCAGGTGTTCCGTGAGATTCAGAATCGGTGGCGCCTCGCGCAAAGCTGCGATTTCTTCTTTGTTTGCAGGGCTATTAAACAATCCAAGAATGTGAAGTAAATCCACTTCGGCACTTTCGCCAAATCGCTTAACAAAAGCTGACATCACGCGGCGCGGATGTTTACCTTCATGCAATGGCACATCAAGATCGGGAATTTCAGATGCCTTCGAGATATCATGACCTGGAATCTCATGGAGGTAGGCAGACAACAGATTGAGCGCAAGCGCATGTAAACCAAAATCGTGTGCGGCTTTCTCTAATTCAGCGTCCGTTCCTTTCACACCGCCCACACGCAACAAGGCACGCCCGGCTTCTGCTGAGATTTGCTCAAGGTTTACTTCATTTGTTGTCTTCGGGAACTCGGTGAGGTCGACCACTTTTTCGCGTGTAGTGATCACGCAAAGCCCAGGGTTCTCCTCTGCCAATTCGGTCACCAACACTGCCAATGCGGGGTCTTTGATCTTGCCACGTTCGAAATCGAGATACGATTGCAGCGGTTCCATCCCATCCAGCAGGAGCAGGGTTTTCTCCTTCCGTACGAGATCAGCCAGCCGCTGACCTTTATCCCATGGCGAAGCATTGCTATTCGCCATTTCAGAGTCACCAAACCACTTGAGCGCTTCCGCGATGAACAGATCGGCGGAGGTCACGCGCTCGCCTGTCCCCTGACTGTAAAACGACCAGGCATACACGCGCCGTGCGCCGCGATAGTTATCTGCGGCCATTTGTTCGCGCCATTTGTTTACAAGTGTGGATTTGCCAACTCCGCCCCATGCCACAAAACTTATCACGTTGATTTCGCTAGATTTCCATGTCTCATCGAGCAGTTTCAACTCGTCCTGGCGCCCGAACAGCTCCGCGCCGGTGACGGGGAGTCGATCAACGTCCACTTTTTCGGGCGGCGACCAGAGTGGGGTCGATAACACACTCATTTTCGGTACAGGGTTGTCAAGAAATGAATTGACTTCCCTTGCAACTTCGACGAGTGGCGTGTCCCAATCATCCTTGAAATCGGCAGAGATCGATTTGCCGTCGCGCGGCAGCATCTGAATTGCTTTGAGCCAATCGTGTGTTTCCCAGGCACATGGACGAATTAGAACAGGGAGAAGCAACATTCCCTCACCTTCGCGGCGTTTTAAAAGAAAGGGAATTTCTTCCTTGATGCAAAAATCGGAATTTAGATAATCAGGTGAGATCAAACATACAGCGACCAGTGCGTGTTCCATTGCATCCGTTATCTTGGGATACCAGGTTGCACCCCCATCGATGCCTCGATCATCCCAAATCGTGAGACGGCCAGCCTTTTCCAAAACGCCCAATTGTGGGCGCAGGCGATTTTTCCATGCTTCGTCTTTATGGCTGTAACTGATGAAAACGGTGGGAACGGTCATAATGTCCCTCGCTTGGTGCGGGTAGACGGCGATTGCTTTCAGTATACAAAAACACAAGCCATAAGGCAAGCAATTTCTCAAGTAAAATCAAATTGAAATGAAAGAATTCATCTACTCCCGCAATGCCGTCTACGAGACCCTGCGCGCCAAACGGCGCGAGGTGTTTAAGATCGAACTGGCAGACAACGTGCAAATCAGGGGCAAGCTTGCCGAGGTCATGGCGTTGGCGTCTCAGCGAAAAATTCAAGTCGTCAAAGCGCCGCGTGGACGGCTGGATAAGATCCACGAGAACAATCAGGGGATTATTGCCGAAGTGAGTGGGTATGCGTATGCGGATTTGCTTGATATTCTGGAGAACGCGCGCGCAAAGAATGAGCCACCCTTTGTTTTATTACTTGATTCACTGAACGACCCGCAAAATTTTGGCACACTCATCCGCACGGCGGAAGCGATCGGTGTGCATGGCGTTGTCATTCCGCTGGCGCATACGGTGGAGGTGACTCCGTCCGTGGTCAACGCGTCCTCTGGCGCGAGCGAGCATCTGCTGATCGCGCGTATGAATCTTGCGCAGGCGATTGACGCTCTTAAGGCAGAGAATGTTTGGGTTGTGGGACTCGATCAGGATGGGGAAACGATCGGGGCAAAGACTCAACGTCACTTAACGGGATCAACTGCTTTGGTCGTCGGAAGCGAGGGCGAGGGCATCCGTCAACTCACGCGCGCGAAATGCGACATTGTCCTGAAACTCCCGATGCGCGGGCAAGTCGAATCGCTCAATGCCGCAGTCGCGGGTTCGGTCGCGTTGTATCTGGCGTATCTGGCGCGCAACGGTGGTTGAGCGCAAGCAGTCGAAACCACCGATGTTCAAAGATACGCTTGCAACAATAATTGCTTTGCTTACCAGGTGGTTTCGATACGCCCTTCGGGCTACTCAACCACCAGAGTATTTTTGGAATTTGGAGAATTCATGCCTCAAGCAACGTATCATTTTCCGCGCGGGTTTTTATGGGGGACGGCGACCGCCGCGCATCAAGTGGAAGGCAACAACATCAATAACCAATGGTGGAAGTGGGAAAGGGACGGTCACACCAACGGGACGTCTGGTCTCGCCTGCGATTGGTGGGGCGGCCGCTGGAGGGAAGACTTCGACCGCGCCGCGGAGGGCGGACAGAACGCGCATCGTATGTCGGTGGAGTGGAGTCGTATTCAGCCTACGCCTGACTCGTGGGACGAAGACGCGCTCGAACGGTATCGCCTCATGTTGCGCGGACTGCGCGAACGCGGCATGACTCCGATGGTCACGTTGCATCATTTCTCCGATCCGTTATGGTTCTATGAAATGGGCGGCTGGGAACATGATGATGCGGTTGCCTTGTTTGAAAAGTTCGTCCGCAAGACGGTGGACGCGCTGAAAGAGTATTGCACGTTGTGGTGCACGATCAACGAACCGAATGTATACGCGTTGAGCGGATATGTGGCAGGCGCTTTTCCTGCGCGCAACAAAGGTTTGGGTGTTGCCATACGGGTTCAGGCAAAGATGTTGCGTGGTCACGCCGCCGCCTATCGCGCCATTCATGAGATTCAAAAAGAAGCGCGTGTGGGATATGCCTTGCACTATCGTCCGATGGCGGCGCATAACAAATGGTCGCCGCTCGATCGCCTCATGCGGAATATTCAATACAGAGGAATCAACATGGCTTTCCCAAGCGCCATCAGCACTGGCGTAATGAAATCACCGATGGGAAATGCGCGCATCCCCGAAGCCAAAGGGACCCAGGATTATGTGGGTATCAATTATTACTCGGCGGATACGATCAAATTCGACATCACCAATTACAAGGAGTTGTTTGGCAGGCGTTCTTACCCCAAAGACTCCGATTTCAGCGATACAAATTTTATCGCCAATATTCCCGAAGGCATTTTTGAATCCATTAAGTGGACAACTCGCACATATCCAAATACTCCCATCTTCATTACTGAAAACGGAGTCGAAGATGCGGACGATCACATGCGTCCGCGTTACATTGCACAACACATTCATCAGATGTGGCGCGCGGTTAATTTCAACTGGCCCGTGAAGGGATACTTCCACTGGTCGCTGGTGGACAACTTCGAATGGGAACGCGGCTGGACTCAACGTTTCGGTTTGTGGGGTCTCGATATCGAAACGCAAAAACGAAGCAAACGTCCCTCTGCTGATTTGTATGCGGATATCTGTAAAGAGAATGGACTTTCAAGCGAGATGGTTTCCAAATATTGTCCTGAAGTGTTTGATAAATTGTTTCCTGTATAGGATTTCGCGCTGAGCGGAGTGAGCGGTAGCGAACGTAGTCGAAGCGCGCTCTGCCCTACTACGCAATAATTATGAATCTCCCTCCTGAATTCATCTCCAATATTCAAAACACCTTCGGCGAAAATGGACATGCCTTTCTGAACGCCTTGCCTGACCTCATCGCGGAAGCGTCTGCCCGCTGGGGTTTGACGGATGTTCAGCCAGTTTCCGACCTTTCATATAACTTTGTGGCGTTTGCAAGGCGCCCTTCGTCTGCGGGCTTCGCAACGAGCGCTTCGTCCTCCGCTCAGGACGAGGTTGTCCTCAAAATCGGTGTGCCGCGCGAGGAATTGACGAGTGAGATGGCGGCGTTGCGATTGTTCAACGGCGAGGGCGCGTGCCGCTTGATTGATTACGATAAAGAACAATATTGGATGTTGCTCGAACGCTTGAATCCCGGTGTGATGCTGTCCACGCTGGAGGATGATGAGGAAGCGACTCGTATCGCGGCGGAGATGATGAAGAAGATTTGGAGGAGTGGTCTCAATACGCCTTCGGCTGTCGCCTCGGGCTACTCGACCAGCGGTTCCGAGTTTATTCGATTATCCGATTGGTTCGATGGATTGAAAAAACTCCGCTCCATGTTCAACGGCGGGACGGGTCCATTGGCTGAGAAACTTGTCGAAAGAGTGGAAAAGTCAGTGAGCGATTTCTTTGCGGAGAATCATATGCCCGTCCTCATGCATGGGGATTTTCATCACTTCAATATCTTATCTTCCGAGCGCGGGTGGTTGGTGATTGACCCGAAGGGAGTCATTGGGCCGGCAGGGTATGAGGTCGGTCCGTTCATGATGAACCCCTGGGGAAGTTTTTCGGACGGAGTCAATGACCGGCTGAGGGTGAAGCGGCGGATTGACATCCTGCACGAGCATTTGGGCTGGGAGCGCGAGCGTATCCTTGAATGGAGTCTCGCGCACGCGGTCCTCTCCACATGGTGGGGAATCGAAGATAACACGGGCTGGGATTATTCGCTGGCATTTGCTGAGATGATTGCCAGTCTTTAAAAAAGAACGACCCTCCCGCACAAGGCGCGGAGAGCCGTTCAGGGAGGTCGGTTCTGCTTATCTGCCGAGGAAGGCAAAGACGGCATAGCCAAGCGCCAGGGCGCCGCCAAGCATGGGGAAGAAGCCACCCATGAGCGCGGGGACAAACGCGCCCAAGCCATACCATAGGAAGAACAACCACATGCACCAACCAGAAATCGTCGTAGGCATTTTCATTTAACACTCTCCTTGAGTAAGATGAAGTTTGACTGTCCACGCGGACAGTTCCATCCAATACAACCCTGTCTGGCTTTGGGAGATACGCGATAAGTTTGCCGAACTTTACATAAATACAGCCTCCGTGCAGAAGGCTGTATTATTTGAAAACAAAGCGTATTTACAAACTCAGGTACGTGGTAACGGCGGTAATAAGCGCCACTACCGCGCCAGCCTTCATAGACATGTCGCTGCGGAGGGCGCTCACGAAGTTCTTGAGGCCGTACCATAGGAAGAACGCAATCGTAAAATAGTCGGCGATACTAGACCAGTCCATTTCAAAATCTCCTTTAGTAAGATGGTTTTTAACTGCCCACCCGGACAGTTCTACAATTGAAAACACCATCCCCATTTAAGCGTTGCGCGCCGCGTGGTAGAATTTAGTTACACAATTTGCTCTCGCGGCATGGAGAAACCAGCTGCGAGAGACTTTTTCTGCCATGACCGTCACAACCGCCCCTGCCGAATTTTCATTACAACGCACCCATACAGCCGATCGCACCAGCCCAGCGAAGTGGATATGGTCTCACGCCTCGCGCCATCGCTGGATCATTACCATGATGATCGTCGGCGCGGTCGGGAATGCGGGGCTTGCCGCGGTGGTGCCAGTACTCACCGGCGACGCGTTCAACGCGATGCTCAAGCCGGTTCCCGACACGAGCGTGCTGTTTCCCCTGGCATTGACCATCGTCATTTCGCAGGTGATCCGCGGCGTGTTGCAACTCGGACGTAACTTCGGGGCGGAATTGCTCGCGCAACACCTGGAGCGGCAGGTACGCGACGAGTTGTACCTATCCCTGCTTGGCAAGAGCATGACCTTTCACAACCTGCAGCCCGTCGGCGATACGATGGCGCGGACCAGCAACGATGTGCGCGAAGTCAATTACATGTTCAGCCCGGGATTGAATCTCGTGGTGGGTTCGTTAATCTTCATCCTTATGCCGATCTTCGTCGCCGGGCGCTACCATCCGTCTCTGGTGATCACTCCGATTGTCTTTACCATTCTTTATTTTGCGTTCCTTGCGCGCTATCTCAAAACGCTCGCGCCGATCACCGATGAAGTACGCGCCACCTTTGGACAGATGAACACGCATCTTTCCGAATCATTAGACGGCGTGGAAGTGGTCAAGGGCGCAGCACAAGAGGACGCGGAAGTGGACAAATTTGTGATGAACGCCAGCCGCGTGCGCGACGCGTTCGTGAGACAAGGCGACCTCGAGGGACGATACGTGGCGATGCTCCTGCTCGGTTCTGCCTACGCCTTTGGCTTGTTTCATGCTCTTCTGCTTTTTCGCAGCGGACAGCTTGACCTCGGCGACGTGGTGGCGTATTTCGGTTTGCTCCTGTTGCTTCAATTTCCTACGTTTGTCTCGACCTTTGCATATTCGCAGATCTCCTCGGGCATTTCAGGCGCGCGCCGCATTTTGGAGTTGATGAACCGCGAGACCGATCTCGATCAGAACGCGCAGGGACGCACAGAGTCCATCAAAGGCGAAGTGGAATTTCGGAATGTGAGTTTCAACTACGCGCTGACCTCGTACCCTTTGGGTAGCGGAATCTCTCGTCCTGAGCGGAGGGCTGAACGTTCTTCGCGAGGCCCACAGACGAAGGGCGATGGTATGGAGGTTACTCACCCTTCGTCTGCGTTCGCTATCGCTCACTCCGCTCAGGGCGAAAATGCTCAGGACGAAGTGTTGCAAAAGATCTCCTTCAAAGTGAGACCCGGGCAGACGGTTGCCATCGTCGGTCAGACCGGCGCAGGGAAGACATCACTCGTCAAATTAATTAATCGTACATACGATACATCACAGGGACAAGTCCTTGTGGATGGCGTGGACGTGCGCGACTGGAATCTCGCCGCGCTCCGTTCACAGATCTCGATGATTGAACAGGATATATTTTTGTTCTCGCGCTCTGTCAGCGACAATATCGCTTTTGGGAAACCAGGAGCAAGCCAAAGTGAGATCGAAGCGGCGGCGAAGTCTGCGCAGGCTGAGGACTTCATTCAATCCTTCGACAAGGGATATGAAACCATCGTGGGTGAAAGAGGCGTCACGTTATCCGGCGGGCAACGCCAGCGCATTGCACTTGGGCGTGCGTTCTTAACCGACCCGCATATTTTGATCCTCGACGACTCCACCTCCGCGATCGACTCAGCCACCGAGGATAAAATCCAGCGCGCCATCGCCAATGCCGCCCGCGGACGGACGACCTTCATCATCACGCATCGCCTGTCGCAGATCCGCTGGGCTGATTTGATTATCGTGCTTCGCAAAGGCAAGATCGCCGCGATTGGTACACACGATGAATTAATGAAAACATCCGAAGCGTATTCGAGGATATTCAGAGAATAAGGAATCATTCGCGCTGAGCGGAGGTCTGAGCGAAGGCGAAGACCATAGACGAAGCGCAGGGTTGGAGGTTATTCGCCCTTCGACTGCGCTCCCTATTGGTCGCTCCGCTCAGGACGAAAGTTACAAGGTTTTATGGGCTTCTTTGCCGGACTTAACGAAGAAAAATACGACCGCCAGTATACCGACCGCGATCTGATGCGGCGTATTGTTGGTTACTTCAAACCGCAGACCAAACGTCTCGCGGCAGTGACTGTATTGATCGTAATCATCGCGGGCACCGGCGCGTCGTTGCCTGTCGTTGTTGCGCGCATGGTAGACTCGCTAAAAGGCGAACCTTCCTTCACAGCCATCAGTCTCGTTGGGTTGACGGTGCTCGGAATCGGGTTTGGCTTGTGGGGGTTGAACTGGGCGCGCCGCAGTCTCGTTGTGCGCGCGGTGGGAGATGTAGTGCTTGACCTTCGCACGCGCGCCTTCCGCGCCGCGGCGGAGCACGACCTTTCGTTCTACGATCAATTCTCTTCGGGGCGCATCGTCTCGCGCATCACATCCGACACAAACGATTTCGGTCAACTCGTTGTCATCGTCACGGATATTGGCTCGCAAATTGTCCAGGCCGTGATCCTCGGCGTGGTTTTATTTCGCACCGATCTGAAATTGTCGTTGATGTTGATGACCTTCCTGCCCGTTATCTTTGCAATTGCGGGCGGCTTCCGTGTGCTGGCGCGCCGCGTCACCAGGCGCGGCATGAAAGCCATGGCAGACGTGAACGCCGCGATCAAGGAAACCATCAGCGGCATTGCCATCGCGAAAAATTTCCGCCAGGAAGAAAGCATCTTCAAATCGTTCGATGAATCGAACCAGCAATCCTATCAGGTCAATGTGCAGCGCGGTTTCGTGCTCTCGCTGGTCTTTCCCACACTCAATGCGTTGGGAGGTATCTTTGTTGGCATACTCGTCTACGTGGGCGGTTTGAGCGCGGCGCAGGGCATCGTCACTATAGGCGCCTGGTATCTTTTCATTATGAGTCTCGATCAGTTCTTCTTCCCTGTGCTCAACCTCTCCGCGTTCTGGGCGCAGATCCAATCGGGACTTTCCGCCGCCGAACGCGCCTTTGCATTAATTGACGCCGACCCGAATGTAAATCAAATTGATAAAAAGGATGTGCCAACTCTCAAAGGACACATCCACTTTGACGATCTGCATTTTCGTTATACGGATAAAGAGCCGATTCTGACTCACTTCAACCTGCTCATCCAACCCGGAGAGACTCTTGCCCTTGTTGGACACACCGGCGCGGGGAAATCGTCCATCGCCAAGTTGATCGCCCGCTTTTACGAATATCAACAGGGACGTTTATTGATGGATGGCAACGACATCCGCACGTTTGATCTCGCTCAATATCGCAAACAACTCGGCATTGTGTCGCAGGTCCCGTTTTTGTTTTCAGGGACGGTGGCGGATAACATCCGTTACGCCGCGCCAAACGCGTCGGATGAGGAAATGCTCAAGATGGCGCGGGAGATCGGAAACGGCGAATGGTTGGAGACGCTTCCGAACGGGATTCAGACCGAGGTCGGGGAAAGAGGCGGGCGTCTCTCCATGGGGCAGAGACAACTCGTCGCGTTGATGAGAGTCCTTCTGCAGAAGCCGGCCATCTTCATTCTGGATGAAGCCACCGCGAGCATTGACCCGTTTACCGAGTGGCAAATTCAACAGGCGCTGAATCTCATCCTGAAAAATTCGACGAGCATACTGATCGCGCATCGTTTATCCACTGTGAAAGCGGCGGATCGAATCGTTGTTATGGAAAAGGGAAGTATTATCGAGGAAGGGAACCACAACGGATTGCTGGAACGAGGCGGGCATTACGCGACGTTATACAACACGTACTTCAGACATCAAAGTCTGGCTTATGTGGAGCAGATGAAAGAGTTGGTGAAATAACGGACCCCCTCCGTCCTTTGGACAGCTCCCCCAATATCCGCGATGAAAATTTAGAATAATTATCTCACCTTACGCACCATTGCTCTGAGGCGGTCTGTGACCGCCGTGTTTTGTACCAAACGCCGCAGGGTCACAGACCCTGCGGGAGCATAAACTGTGTAAGGTGCGTAATTATTTCTGCTTTAACTTTGCGGATATTTGGGGGAGGCAGGTCGGGGCTACACATGCCTCGAACTTTGCGGGTCGAAGGCATCGCGCAAACCATCGCCGACAAAATTGATTCCCAATACGGTGATCACGATCAAGGTGCCGGGAAAGAACCATAACCAGGGGGCGGTTTCAAGGTATTGATATGCGCCATCCAGCATATTGCCCCAGGTGGCTGTCGCGCCCTGTACGCCGAAACCGAGAAAACTGACATAGGCTTCTGAAATAATGGCGCCTGCCACACCCAATGTTGCGCTCACGATCAGGGGCGCCAATGTGTTTGGCAGGAGATGTGAAAAGATAATGCGCGGGCCCGATGCGCCCAACGCGCGCGACGCCGAGACGTAATCGCGTTCGCGCAGGGAGAGGATATTGGCTCGCACGATACGCGCCAGCACCATCCATGAAGTGACACCAATGATTACAATGATGATGATAACCCCTCCAGACAGTTCGCGTCCGAATAAGTTGAATGAGGGCAGGTCGTTGCCAAAAAACCGCGCCCCGATGATGAGCAGGAACAGCCCTGGAATAATCAACATGGCTTCTGTGATACGCATCAGCAGGCTATCCACCCAGCCGCCGTAATAGGCGGCAACCGCGCCGATGAGCCCGCCCAGAAGCACTTCGAACAAGGCGGCGGCGATTCCGATCAGCAAAGAGATTTGCCCGCCGTAAATGGCGCGGACGAAAATATCCCTGCCGATCACATCCGTGCCAAAGATGTGCTCTCTCGAAGGCGGTTGTAATTTCAAACTGGTGTCATTGCAATTTGCCCAGGCTTCGCCCGAGAGATCCTGTTTGATGGGCGCGCAATACCCGCGTGAGAAAAGCGTCCCGCCAAATACAATAAAAAATGTCATCACAGTTAAAAGGCTGAGTCCAATTGTTGCCATGC
>Ga0247727_10006997_pt1 | contig 21807 bp, 15 predicted proteins | sample WisWelCaveWW1625_FD_202498 | JGI IMG/M metagenome (GOLD analysis project Ga0247727, IMG submission 202498) | Biofilm microbial communities from Wishing Well Cave, Virginia, United States - WW16-25 | ecosystem: Environmental > Aquatic > Deep subsurface > Groundwater > Cave microbial mat | place...
CGCCGTGCTCGCCGATGGCATTGCTGTCCACGACGTCCCAAATGGCTTTCAAATCCACTTCACCCCATAAAGCGCCGATCACTTCGTTGCGAAAGATAATCGGCTCGGCGATCTCCATGGTCGGGAGGTTCTCCAGCGAGATATAAACATCGGAGGCGTAGGATTGATTGCGCAGAATTTGGGGCAAAAGTCCGTTGCCGGCCAGATCGAGGCCCGAGCTGCCAAATGCCGTTGAGCTAATGAGCCGGCCATCACGATCGATGATGGAGAGGCGCTTGAAGATGGGAAACTGCGCCACCATGTTATTGATCATCAGATCTTGGCGCATGCTTTCCATATTGGTAATCGCCGGGATTTGCGCGCTGAACCGCAAAATCTCGCGCGCTTTGCCCAAGTTGGTGGTAATCATGCCGGCCGAGCGTCGGGCAAACTCGAGATTGCGCTCCAGAATCGTTTGTTGAATGGCGGTTTGCGCCGTTTGCGTCAAAATCCGGCCGGTGATCAGCAAGGGGATGGAGACGAGCAAAATATGGGAGATCAACAGGCGGGTAAACAGCCGGTAGCGAATTTTTATGCGTTCAACCAACATGCGTCATATAAACACTGAATGAACATCGCTACGGCAGCCGGAGTTGCCATTCATGGTACGGTTTCAATTTGCCGCCGCGATCGATAAAATTTTCGAATTTGACGAGATTGATGGCGTGCCACGTCTGCCAGGGATGATAAAGAAAGTTGACTGGCTGATCCTGATTGATGAGAAGCTGAATGTATTGCATGTTCGCCCGAAACGATTCAGCGCCCTGCGATTGAAATTTTTTGGCGTTGGCGAAAGCCTTTTGCAAACTCGGGCTGTCATAATTGAGAAAGCCGGGGCTGAAAAACTCCTCAAGACTGCTCAACGTTTCTTCAAACCGATGGCGCAGCAAGACGGCGTCATAATTGCCGGCGCGCAGCCGCTCTTGAATTTCACTGAAACTCAGCGGAATGGGAATGACGTTGATGTTGATTTCATTCCAGCGAATCTTGATTTGCCGGACGATGTCTTGTTTCAATTGTGTGCTTTGATCATAAAAAATGCGGAAACTCAACGGCTCGCCGTTGCGCACGAGAACGCCGTCACGATTAGTCGCCTGCCAACCGGCGCTTTTCAACAGTTCGACGGCCTTCTTGGGATTATAATTGTAGCTGTTGATGGTGGGCGGAAAGAAACGGCTGTCTTCGACAAACGGCCCGACAGAGATATCCGCGCCGGTGGTGAAGAAACGCCGCTTGATATCTTCACGACGAATCGCATACGACAGAGCCTGGCGCACGGCGCGCTCGCGCAAAATCGGATGCTTGAAATTGTAGCAAATCATTTCGATGGCATTGGCCGCCGCGGGCAAGGGCAGGATGCGATAATTGCGCGTGGCGTTGGCAATTTCGGCGGCGACGGCCTCACTCTCGAAGAGCGCGTAATCGGCTTCGTCGAGAATGATGGACGAGATCAAGCTGCGGTCGGTGCGGAAGAATTGATAGACAATTTTTTGCGGCCGGCGCAAATCAACGGCGGCGGAAGCGGCATCGCCGCCGTGAGGCTTGAAAGCAATCACCAAACGATCCGGCGTTCCTTCGAGCATCTCAAAAGGCCGGGAATTGCCCTGGCCATAAACACGAAACGCGCCTTCGTTGGTGATGATGCTCACCTCGCGATAATCGGTCTGGCCGGTCAATAGGCCGACAATCAAATTCTGCGCGTTGGCGCGACGCGCCGATGACTCGGCAGGTTGCTGGCCGCGCGCCGCTGTCACGGACAAGGCGAGCACGGCGGCGAATAGCGGCAAATTTTTTCTTTTTATTTTTTTCACGTCCCGAACGCGCCGGTTTGTTGCCGTTACTTTAGCTGCTAAAAATTTTTTGAAAAATATTGAGGACCCGCGCGATGTCGGCGTCGTTGACGTCGAGATGCGTCACCACGCGCAAAGTGGTTGCGCCGAACGGCGCCACGAGCACGCCTGCTTTTTTTAATGCTTCAACGGCCATCGGCACAGCAAGTTTGGTTTCGGCAATGTTGATAATGGCAATGTTCGTTTGCACCGTTGCCAGATCGATCTGCATGCCGCCGCGCTCATGCAAAGTTTCGGCTAATTTTCGCGCGCGGGCGTGATCATCAACCAAACGCTCGCGCTGATGTTCCATCCCATAAATGGCGGCCGCGGCAACAATCCCAACCTGACGCATGCCGCCGCCGAACATTTTTCGGCAGCGCCGGGCGCGGGCAATAAAATCTTTCGCGCCGGCAACCGCCGAGCCGATTGGCGCGCCTAATCCTTTCGAGAAACAGACCGAGACCGAATCAAAGTAACGCGCATACTCGCGCAGCGCAATGCCTGAAGCGGCGCTCGCATTCCACAAACGCGCGCCGTCCAAATGCATGGCTAATCCGCGCCGTTCGGCGAGCCGGCGAATTTGTTGAATTTCTTCCAACGGAAAAATAGTGCCGCCGGCCAGATTGTGCGTGTTCTCCAGCGCAATCAAGCGGCTGCGGGGAAAATAATACGCTTCGTCGCGCAAAACTTCTTCGATTTGCGGCGCGGTGATGACGCCGCGATGGCCAACGATGGTGCGGGCTTGCGCGCCGCTGAGCGCTGCCATCGCGCCCGCTTCATAATGCAAAAAATGCGCGCCCGCCTCGCAGATAATCTCGTCGCCGGGCTGCGTGTGACAATACAGACAAATCTGATTGCCCATCGTGCCGCTCGGCACGAACAAGGCCGCCTCGGCGCCGAGCATCTCGGCCACCAGTTCTTGCAAGCGATTGACGGTCGGATCTTCCCCGAAAACGTCGTCGCCCACTTCGGCCTCGGCCATCGCGCGCCGCATTCCGGGCGTCGGGCGCGTGACTGTGTCGCTGCGCAAATCAATGAGAGCCATTAAAGATAGTTTAAGCTTTTCAATATAAATTGCAAGCGAAATTTCCCAATCCCGTAGGGGTGAGGCGATTATGATCGTACTAATATAGAAGGATGTTTTGTTGGTATCAGAATTTTGCGAATCGCCCAAGTAACAAGGCAAAATGATTTTATGGCAAAAACCATTATTAAAATCACTTTGCAATGAAATGAAAGCGGCACAAAAATTGTTTGCTTTTTTAGGCTCAAGCGCATAGCTTGTTCACTTCAAAATGACGATTTGCGCTCAAGCCATATTCGACGCTTTGGAAATATTGACCCTTTTCCATCACAGGAGGTTATTGTGGCCTATTCTTTTGGCTCTTCTCAGCACAAAATGAGGAAATCGAATTTCATCCTCGTATGGGGAATCTTCCTAATATTGGGCACGGCCTATGCCGAGACAAGGACGGCATCGCACTCTGCACAATATTTGCCGGATCGCATTGTTGTAAAATTTGCAACCGGCAGCATCGCCGGGCCGAAACGCGCGGCCTTGCAGGCTTATGCCATGCCGAAAAATGTGGCCGAAATTTTATCCGGTTTCGGCGCGGCGGAAACCGAGCAGCTTTTTCCGCCGGATCAGCGGCGCTTGCAGAAAAATTTTATTGATGTCGATTTGAGCACTATTTATGAAATTCGTTTTGGCCGGCCCGTGAACGTCATGAAGCTGGCGCAGCTTCTGCGCGAACAGCCGGGCGTTATTTATGCCGAGCCGGTTTATATTCGCAAAATTTTTTATACTCCGAACGATCCCAACCTCGCCCTCCAACAGCATCTGACTCTCATCAAAGCCCGCGAAGCCTGGGACCTCACCAAAGGCGACACCAGCGTGGTCATTGCGATCATCGACACCGGCGTCGATTGGCAGCACGTGGATTTGCGAGCGAATATCTGGCGCAATCACAAAGAAATTCCCAACAACCGCATTGACGATGATCGGAACGGCTACGTTGACGACATTCGCGGCTGGGATTTTGGCGGCTTGACCGGCACGCCGGACAACGATCCGCGTGAAGATGCGGCGGATCACGGCACGCTCGTCGCCGGCGTCGCCTCGGCGGTGACCGACAACGGCCTCGGCGTCGCCGGCGTCGGCTTTAAATGCAAAATTATGCCGGTCAAAGTGAGCCAGCATAATGTTCGGACCAGCGACGGCTCGGCGTTGATCGTACACGGTTATAAAGGGATTGTTTATGCCGCCGACAACGGCGCGCATGTGATCAATTGCAGTTGGGGCGGCGGCGGCGCCAGTCAGCTCGAACAAGACGTCATGGACTATGCGACGCAACGCGGTGCGCTGGTGGTGGCAGCCGCCGGCAACGAGGATACTAATGCGTTGCTCTTTCCCGCCGCTTATCGCAATGTCTTGTCGGCCGCGGGCACAGACAACGCTGATCGGCGCGCTATTTTTTTCGGCTCCGCCTCGACGTATGGCTATTGGGTTGATGTGTCCGCGCCGGCAATCGATGTTTATACAACCCAGCAATCAACGTTTTCGCCATACACCACTGGCGACGGCACCTCGTTCTCATCTCCGATCACTGCCGGGTTGGCGGCGTTGGTCAAATCCGTTCATAAAGATTGGAAGCCGCAACAAATCGCCGAACAAATTCGTCTCGCCGCCGACAATATTGACGGCAAAAATGCCGCGCAATTTGCCCGCCAACTCGGTTACGGCCGGGTGAATGCGCAGCGCGCCGTGCAAGCGACTTTCAAAACGCCGGCGGTGCGGTTGGCCGAATATTCTCTGCGCGAAGCCGTTGGCGATCAGGATGGAATTTTTGAGGCCAATGAGGAAGTCGCCGTCACGGTAAAGCTGGCCAATTTGCTGGAGCCGGTGAGCAATCTTACCGCGACGTTGGCGGAAAACAGCTCTTTCGTCACGGTAACCTCGGCGACACAAAACGTGAGCGCGATCGGAACGGGCGATAGCATCGCGGTTGCCGGAACGTTCAACTTCCGCATCGCCGCGGGCGTGCCGACGAATCATCTCGTGACGTTTTATATGAATTTTTCCGCCGCCAATTATAGCGATTGGCAGGGCTTCACCGTCGTTTTGCGTCCGCTTTTTGGCGATCTCGTGGTTGGCAATATTGCGACGACGCTCACCAGTTTTGGCGCGCTCGGATTCGAGGATTATGCGCAGAGCAGCGGCGGCGGCCACATCGGTCGCGGTTTTGAATTTCCCGTCGGCAGCCAGTCGGCGCTCTATCACGCCGGGTTGGTTGTGGCGACCGCCGCCAATCGCGTGAGTGACGTCGCTTATGGCAACAGCGCGTATGATCGCTACGATTTCGTCACCTCCGCCGGCGGCGAGTTAAATATCAAGCCCGGCAAGAAAGCGACGGTAGAAGCGGCGTCGCGTTTTACCGATGGCGCGGCGGATTCGCCCCTCGGCCTCACCGTCGATCAGAAAGCGTTGGCTTGGGCCAACGAACCGTGGAATGATTTTGTCATTCTCGAATACACCATTCGCAACACGACGGCGCAGGCCATCAACAATCTTTACGCCGGCTTTTATCTGGACTGGGATATCGGCGATGCGAACAACAATTCGGCAGGATGGGATAATGCCAACCAAGTGGGATATGAATTTGGCGCCGGCAGCGCCTATTACGGCATTGCGGCGGTTTTTCCGGCTAATGCCCGCAATTATCGCGCGATTAAAAACCCCGATTTCGTTTGGGACAACAAATTGACGGAAGCGTTGAAATACCAGTTTCTCACCGAAAACTTTCCAGTGGTCAGCAGCGACGCGCCGAATGACTGGTCGCAACTGTTGAGCTATGGCCCCTTCAATATCGCCGCCGGACAAAGCGTGATTGTCGCGTTCGCTATTTTAGGCGGCACGGATTTGAATGATTTAAAAACGAATGCGCAAGCCGCGCGCGGCGCTTACTTGACAACGGACGTCGATGATTCAAATACCGATCCCGTGCCTTTGCAATTCGAATTGTCGCAAAACGCGCCGAATCCTTTTGCCAAACGCGCCGCGCCCGCAACGGAGATTCGTTACCATTTGGCCGAAGCCGGCGCGGTGAGCTTGCGCATTTTCAATTTGCTCGGACAAGAGGTGGCGGTGCTCGTGCAAGGCTTGCAAACTCGCGGCAGCTATGCGATCAAATGGGATGGGCTTAATAGCCGCGGACTCGCCGTGCCGGCCGGCGTGTATTTTTATCAACTGCGCACGCCCAACTTTACTGCGACGCGCAAGCTTATTGTCGTGGAATAATTCTAAAGCGCAATGCGGCTCTTGCCGCAACCAAATTTGACCACAAAGGCGCAAAGACACCAAGCTAATCTGTATTGCTCGGAGAGCAAAGCGGGAACGATTCAACACCGTTGCCTTGGGAGCAGGAAGCCGCGCGCTTTGGGGGCGCGCTTAAACGGCTCGATGGATTATCTGGCCTCCGATGCTGCTCTCAGCCGCCGCTGCGAAAAAATATTTCAAGGGCCGATTGCCGATGCGCTCACACACGTTGGACAGTTGGCGATGCCGCGACGCTTGGCCGGCCGTTCCGTTCGCGGCGAGAACTACTTCAAGGCGGAAATCGAAATCGGCCGCGTCGGACCGGAGCAATCGGCAAAGCGCATGGAATTCGATCACGAAATTGAAAAAACTAATTCTTTTTCCAAGGCGCAATGGCGGTATTGGTATGAATCGCCACCGTGTCGAGGGTACGATAAGCATACCCGCCTCCGAGTGTCGCGGCAATAGGGATATGCCGCTCCCTTGCCCACTGAAAAATTAGACGATCCCGTTCGGCCAGCCCGGCGATGGTTAACTTCAAATGGCCAAGCTGGTCGTGTTCATAAGGATCGGCGCCGGCCTGATAGAGAATCAACTCCGGCTTAAAATCATCAAGTAACGCCGGAACATGCTGCTGCAAATATCGCAAATACTCGTCGTCGCGCACACCGATGGGGAGATGAATGTCGCGGTCACTTTCCTCTTTAAAAGGATAGAGATCAAACTGGTGAATCGAAAATGTAAACACCTCCGAATCCTTTTGAAAAATTTTGGCCGTGCCGTTGCCCTGATGCAGATCGCAATCAATGACCATCGCTTTCCGAATTTTCTTTTGCGCTTGCATGTCGCGGATCGCCACCGCCAAATCGTTCAGATAGCAAAACCCTTCGGCCCTCTCCGCAAAGGCATGATGAAAACCGCCGCCGAGATGCACGGCCACACCGCTTTGCAGCGCCGATGTTGCGGCGCAAATCGTTCCGCCGCAGACCAGAATCGACAGCGCCACGATTTCTTTATTTAACGGCAGCTCCGAGTAGAGCGTGCGCGGCGTCCAACGCAAATTCGCCAAATCATCCAAATAGCGCTCGGTGTGCACGCGCAAAAGCTGTTCCCGCGTCGCCGGCGCCGGGACGATAAAAGCGCTCGGCGGGACGCCATGCCGCTGTTGCAGCGCTTCGGCCACCAAACGATATTTTTCAATCGGGAAAACGTGCGGGCCGATGTCGGCGTGATAATTCGGCGAGTAAACAAGGTGCATAAGTGCGCTCTCGCGACTCAAAAACTCGCTGAGAATAATAAAAAAATCCTGGCGCGTTTCCGGACCGCGTGGCAGATGAAAACTGCGTTTAGATAAAGTGCTTGCAACAAACTCGATACTCTTTGCGCGCTTCGCGGCTTTGTGACGAGATTTATTGCCGCTTCAATTCAAATCAGTTGCGTTGCAACTCGCAGCGCGCTTTCATAAACCTGATCACGGGCATTTTGCGCCAACGCCAGCGCCAACAACTCCGACGTCGAAGCGTCAGACAACTGCTCCATGGATTCCGTCAAAGCTTGTTCGCCTTTTGCAATGCGAAGTTTCATCCGGGGCTGGCTCGGGTCGCGCTGCAACGAGAAAATCATCGTTTCGCCATTCGGACGCAACTGCAGCCGCGCGGCGATAACGTCACCGGGCATGATCGCTTCATGAATTTCTGCCGCGGCTTTATGCAGAATGATCTTGCCAACGACAGCATTGGCTTTGTTTTGCCAATTCGTTTGAAAAGCGTTTTCCGAAATCGCGGTCAATGGTTCGTTCAACTTCCAACTCAAAAAACCCGCCAGCCAGCCGAGAAGCAAAAACGGCTGCACAAAGTGAGCGTCGCCCTCGGTTGCTGCGATCACCTCAACCGTGACTTCGTCAACGGAATGCAGCGCCGGTTTCACCAGCGATGATTCGAGAAATTGCGCCACGAGATTGCGATATAAAGACAGCCGCAGCCAATTCAAATCTCCGCAAATTCCGGCCTCACCATTTCGGGTTTTCCAAACCAGATTCACGGCACGCGCGCGCGAAAGCGTATTGCCGGCGTCACGCCCATCGGCGGAATCAAAAATCAAATGCCGGCTGCTCGCGAGCAACTTCTCGAACAGCACGCTCTCTTCGGGAAGATCGCCCTGCCACCACAACACCGCCGGCAAATCACCAACAAGAAGCGCCGTCGCGCTTTCCGGAAGTTTGTCAACGGCATTGCCCTTTGCAATAATCGCTATTTGTTCGCAGCCCACCCTTTTCTCCTCGGAGGCATGCCAATGCGCTGAAAGGTAAGCCGTCACTTCATTTTCAGCGGCGTCCGGTTCCACCATCAGCACGATGGCGCGACAAGGATGGCGACGCGTCGACTCAGCGAGCGCAGCGGTGGCGCGTTCATAGGCGCCTTCGTTCGGAGAATAAACCAACAGATTGAAGCGACACGCGCGGGCAACCAAACCGTTATCGGCAGCGCCTTGCCACAGCTTGTCAAGCTCGTTTTGAATCATCTCCACTTCGACGGCGCGCGAATCTCCATTAATAAAGGCAGCAACTGATTCGTCCGCGGGCATAAATTCCTTTCCTAAGCAACCGTTATTTCATGGCTCAGATAAACACTTTGAATCGCATTCAACAACTCAACTCCTTCGCGCATGGATTTTTGAAAAGCCTTTCTGCCGGAAATCAAACCCATGCCGCCCGCTCTTTTGTTGATGACCGCTGTCTTGACTGCCTCCTTCAGGTCGGACTCGCCTTTGCCGGTCGAAGCGCCGCCGGAATTAATCAATCCGGCCCGGCCCAGGTAGCAATTGGCAACTTGATAGCGCGTGAGATCGATGGGATGATCCGACGTCAATTTCTCGTACACCGCTTTGTGCGTTTTCCCAAATTTGAGCGCGTTGTATCCGCCGTTGTTTTCAGGGAGCTTTTGTTTGATAATGTCGGCTTCGATCGTAACGCCAAGATGATTGGCCTGTCCGGTCAAATCCGCCGACACGTGATAATCTTTATCGCCTTTGACATTGAAAGCGGAATTTCTGAGATAACACCACAAAATGGTGACCAACCCAAGCTCGTGGGCGTAGGCAAACGCCGAGGAGATTTCCTGCAACTGTCTTGCCGATTCTTCCGAGCCAAAATAAATGGTGGCGCCAATTGCAACCGCGCCCATGTTGAAAGCCTGCTTGACGTTGGCAAACAGAATCTGGTCATATTTATTCGGATATGATAAAAATTCGTTATGATTGATTTTCAAAATAAACGGAATCTTGTGCGCATATCGGCGCGACACCGCGCCTAAAACGCCGAGGGTGGAGGCCACGGCATTGCAGCCGCCTTCCATTCCCAGCTTGACAATATTTTCCGGATCGAAATAAATCGGATTGGGCGCGAACGAAGCGCCGGCCGAATGCTCGATGCCTTGATCGACCGGCAGGATGGAGACATAGCCGGTGCCGGCCAGTTTGCCGGAATTGAGAATCGCCTGCAAATTTCTTAAAACCGCATCGGGGCGATCTGAAGGAACAAAAATTCTGTCAATAAAATCCGGGCCTGGCAGATGAAGGTGAGTTTTGGGAATCGTCGCGCACCTATGTTCCAAAAGCGGCGCGGCATCTTCGGCCAGAATTTCTGCAATGTTTTTGAAATCCATTTTCAGTTCCTCCTTATTTGAATTGTAATATGATTAGTTTTAAAATCAGCCGAGGCGATTTGAAGCAAAATCTACATTTCGCGCACAGGCAAAATACAAATTTGGCTTGAATTACGCAAGCGCTTTTTGAGGTTATCGCGCTCAAATTCAATATTGGCAGCGATACAAAAATTTGAGAGCTTATTTGCGTTCCGTCTGCCGCGACGCCAGCAACGCTTCGATATCCAGCGGCTGCGAGACGCCGCCCCATTTCGGCCGCTCGTGACGGGTATCGACATAAAGCTCGAGGCCGTTGCCGTCCGGATCGGAAAAGTAAAGCGTTTTGCTGATGCCATAATCCACCGCGCCGGTGAGTTGAACCTGCGCTTCGCGGAGTTTGATATAGGCTTCGGCCAAGGCGCGCAAATCGGGCAGCTCGAAAGCAAAATGAAACAGGCCGATGGCATGATAAACCGGCCGCGGCGCCCGCGGCCCGCCCTCCTGCAAGGCCAAATCATGATGCCGGTTGCTGACGGTGAGAAAAACAAAATTGGCGACGCGCTCGGTGACGCGAAAGCCAAGCACCTCGGTATAAAACTTCACCGACCGCTTGAGATCGGCGACTTTGAGGTGCACGTGTCCAACCATGCTGAGCTCGATCATAAATTTTCTCGCTCAAATAAATTCATCTTCGCCCCAAGATAACGCTCTCCAAACGCAATCGCAACGCTTTTCTTTTTGCTCGCGCCGATACGATGGCGCCGGAAAAGCCGCGTGCTTCCGCAAAATCTTTCCAACGAACGTACCATCAACTTGTAGCAGCAAACACTGGTACGCGACGATTGGAAATCAAAAATTTTTTTACCGCGAATAAAAATTTGTCTTGCAATTTTCGCTCGGCATGTTTATCATTGAACATATAAAAAATTTTTTGTTTGTGACGCTGCCAGCAATGTCACGAGCAAAAATTAAAAAACAAATCGAGTGTGTAATTTAAAGAGACCGCAGTTGGCGATGGCATAAAAAACTGCCGCACACTCGACGCCATTTTGATTGTCGCGCGCCGCGCACGAGATCGAGAGCAAAATTTCAAACCGCAATTCGAAGCGGCCGCGCGCAAGGAGAGCTTGATGCACGTTGAAGACGGATCCTGTAGTACGGATCGAATCATTCTGCTTTACAACATCGACGCGAGCTGGCCGGACAAAGATCAAAAGTATGTCAAACAACTCGTCGATCGCATGCGGGCCGGCATTGAGAGCTTCGACTTCACCGTGCATCCCATCGCGGTGCGCCGCGATTTAAGCGCTTTGGATCGTTACGACGCGCGGAAGTGGTTGGTCTTCAATTGGTGCGAGGGATATGAGGGCATGCCGTGGTCCGACGCGATGGTCGCGAAAAATCTCGAGAAGCGCGGCTTCACTTTCACCGGCGCCGATTCAAAAACTTTGTCGCTGGCGCAGGACAAATGGCGCGTCAAGCAAATTCTGCTCGCCGCCGGCGTCCCCACGCCCGCCGGCATGATGATGGACGAGAAGACGCCCGCCGACGATTGGAATATTTTTCCCGCGATCGTCAAGCCGGTCAATCAACACGGCAGTTTCGGCGTCACCAAAGATTCCGTGGTCGAAAGCAGGCGTGCATTGTCCCGGCAGATCAAATGGGTGCGGAAGAATTTCGCTTCGGCCTCGCTGGTCGAGCCGTTTCTCAACGATCGCGAATTTCAGGTGGCGGTGTGGGGCAATCACAAGCTGCAGGCTTTGCCGCCGATGGAGCTTGATTATTCCGAATTCACCGCGTTGAATGATCGGTTGTATACGTTTGACTCGAAGTTCAATCCGAACTCGCCGGGATGGTTCGGCATCAAATGGCATTGTCCGGCGCCGATTGGTGAGAGCTTGCGGGAGGAGTTGACGCGCGTGGCCGTCGCCGCTTTTCGCGCGGTGCGCTGCCGCGATTACGCCCGCTTCGATATTCGTTTATTCAAAGGCCAGCCGATGATTTTGGATGTGAACCCCAATCCCGATCTCGATCCCACGTCGGTTCTTCCAGCCGCGGCGCAAACACTGGGCATTGATTACGCTTCCTTATCACTGCGTCTTTTGAAACTTGCCGCGATGCGGATGCAGCGCCGGCAATCCGCGCGCAAAACGAGAAAAGCCAAACCGCTTCAATTCGCTGCGGCGCTTTAGTCGCCCGCCTGCGCCATCAACTCTTCCGGTTTGTAGTACGTGTGCAGCACCAACAACACCGCCATATCCATCAGCACTTGCTCGCGGCGCGCCGGCATATAACGCAGTTGCCGGCCCCGCGCAAACGCCACGAAATTGCGCAACTCCTGCCGAATTCTCCCGCGATCAATGCCGGCCCACCAATAATCAATCCGCTCCACGAGATACGGCGAATATTCCGACAACAAATCCGCCAGTTTCTTGCCTTTTTTAACCCGGCCAAAAACATCGATCAGCGACTGCGAGACCGGCAGCAAATCGTTCGACGCATCTTTCAAGCGATTCAACACTTCCGGACTCGCCAGCGGAATGGCATTGACGGCGAAGCGCTTGGCGTTTTTGGAGTCTGGAATAACGGCGATGCCGTAATAACAGCCTTCTCTCTTCTCTTTATCCACGCTCCACCAACGATCGGTCAAAGCGGTGCGCGAATAACTCGAAGCGGTCGCGCCGCGATGGCCGCCGTACGGATCGAGGACGATCAACGATTTCTCGGTTGAGCCGGCAGCAAGAATCCAGTGATCGAAATTATCCACGCAAAGAATCACCGGATGGTTTTGGCTGTGTTGCTCGCGCAGCCAGCCCAAAGCTTCTTTGCGGTCGGATTTGTGGGGCCATTGTGTTTCGAGGCCTTCATAACCCAGCCGGCGCAAAGCGCGCCGCAGGCCGGATTCATCCGTGCCGTTCCACCAACGGGTGCCGCAAGCTTGCTTTATTTTCTCAAAAGAAACTTTGGCGTTGCCAAGCAAATAAAGCGCATTATATACACAAGTGGGGCCGCAGCTATATTCGTCCGGTTGTTTAGTGAATCCCATTTTTCAACCCCGGCTTGGCGGGTGTTTAAGTTCTTGTTTATTTGAAGCCAAAACTAATCAGGTTCATTTTTCAAATCCGCTCATAATATAACACTCTCAAATGTGCAAATCAATCCCCATGATAACTTTTTTTTTGAGCAAAATGCAACGGGCAACGACTGACGAATTGCCACAATTTCAAATAAAACAGATTTTTAGCCTATATAAAAACTTGTAGGGTAAAATTAGTCTACCAAAACAATACAAATGAGGAACCCGCTCTTGAGAATTGTTGAAGCTTTATTGTTCGAGCAAACTGCGATTGACTTGCTTGCGTTGGCGCTTGCGCCGCAAAAACGCCGTGATTTTATGAATGAGTTCGTCAAGATTGGAAGATTTAAGGATAAAGGCATCGGCGGACCATTTTCGCGTTTGTTTTTTAGAGTAGGGGTAAGCAGTGTTGACGATGACGGGGAGGCGATATCCGTCCCGCACGGCAGGATTCGCGGCGATCTGGTGAACCAACTCAACGCCGTTAACATCGGGGAGGATGACGTCGACCACGGCGACGTCAAAACGGCGGTGTTGAACTTGTTGCAGGGCTTCGCGCCCGTTGTGAGCGCAAACCACTTCGTAACCCTGGGCTTCCATTTCCATCCTGTACAGCAAGCAATGCCGAACATTGGCATCGACCACCAAAACTTTCGGTGGCAAAAGCTCCGCTTCGGTTGGCATGACCCTTCATCCTTGTTGAAGTTTTACGAAAGAACGGAAAGACGGGAAAACGCCTCGCGCATTTAAATCAAACCTGCTAAAATTAAACGACAATCGGCGAAAAAGCAAGTGACAAGATTGTCACATTTTAACCAAAATTTTCATGCCGCGCGCGGCACCCGATAATGATGAAAATTGAGAAGCCACTGACCGGTCGCTTGAGCGTGAAGTGGCTAAATGTTCTCTGTATTTAGCGACCGGTCAGTTTATTTTCAGAGTAATGTATTATAAAAAGCAAGACGGTAAAAGCAAAAGAAGTAATGCATAAATGCACCTTTTCACGTTATAACCAGAATTGCATTCCGACCGATGGAAGAAACGGCAGCATATAAATCGTTCGCCGCTTCGCGAGATCGGAAGAGACATTCGCCGCCTCAGCCGGCACTTTTTCCCAAGTTAGGTTGTAGACATTCTTATAATTGGTTAAATTGATCAAATCCACATAAAATGAAAATGCGCGCGCGCCCGACTGAATGCGGTAGCTCAGCCGGGCGTCGAGGCGTTGGTAAGCCGGAAATCGTTTGGCATTGCGCGGGCCGCGAATAAAATTCCATGATGATTCCGTTCGCGAAAGCTCGGTAAATTGAATGCCCAAGACTTCCGTATAAGGCAAGCCGCCGGCATAACGCCACAACAAGCTCACTTGCCAGTTTCTACCCAATCCATGATTATACCAAAAAGTCAACGCCTGGCGCCGATCGTAATTGAACGAGACCCAATTTTTATTTTTGATGTTGTGATATTGTGACTTGCCGTAAGAATAGCTGATCAAACCGCTGCTGCCGCCGGCGTTTGAAGGTTTCCGCTCGAGCACCAATTCCATTCCCTGCAGAATGCCGCGCCCCTCGTTGAACGGCTCGAAAGTTTCGCGGTCATCCGCCACCAACAGCCGATCGATATCGATATGATAAAATTCCAAACTTGCCAAAATAGACTGCGGCAGCTTTCTTTTGAGGCCAAAAACTTTGTGCGTGGCTTTTTCGGCGGTAATCACATTCAGATTCGCGCCGATTTCCAAAGGCTGATCGCGAATGCTGAGCGTAAGCGGATCGGGATATTGATAGACATCGCCCCAAGCGCCTTCGAACGTGGTTTGCTCGTTCAACTTGTACCAGAGGCTCAATCTATGGCTGAGCTCGCCGGCTTTGATCGAAGTCGCATAATCATATCTGACCCCAACGCGCATTTGGAATTTCCGGCTCAATTCGGAGGCATGCTCGACATAAGCGGCATAATATTTCTGGAATTGATCATAGCGGATATCGCGGGGAAAATCATTGCGGGCGAAATACAAATTTCTTTCCTGCGAACGAAAATCGATTTTGGAATCAACCATGGTGCCGCTGGCGCCGAAGCTCAGCCAATTTTGCGGCGATAATTTGCAACGCACGTTTTGCTGGAGGGCCAGCCGGTCGATTTGTGAATTCAAATGCTGGTATTCCAAATTCGCGAGGCTGTCATCCGGCGCATAAGCGCGAAAGGCCGTGGCGTCGTGATAGTATGAAAGGATGGTTTGCAAATAGCCGCGCTCGCCGAGCAAATGTTTCCACGACAAGGCGGCGTGGCGCATCGTTGCGCCCTCGGTCAGGTTCACGGCTTCAGCCAAAATGGATGATAGTTTCGATTTTTCCCGGCTGGCCATGAATGAAAGAATCATGCGGTTTTTTGCATTTATATTCCACAGCCATTTGTTGGTGAAATCGTAGAAATAAGGATAGACAGAATTGCTCTTGTTGGTGGTTTTCTCCGCCACCAAATCGAGATAGGTCCGCCGCGCCGCCAAAAGGAATGAGGCCTTTTCTTTTTTAAGCGGGCCCTCGATCATCGCGCCGGCATCGGTGAGATTGATCGCGCCGCCCATTTTGAATCTCTGCAGATTGCCGGTGCGTGTATTCACTTCCAGAACCGAGGCAAGCGCATTGCCATATTCCGCCGTAAAACCTCCCAAATGCAGATAGACGTCCTGAGTGGTTTTTGCATCAAAGATGCTCATGCCGCCGCCCATGGCCAGGCGAAAGCGATAGGGATTGGGAATGACGACGCCATCCATCACGACGAGATTTTGCTCCGGACTGCTGCCGCGAATGGTGAGAAAACTGTTGTAATCGCCGACGCCGGTGGCGCCACTGCGCACGAGAACGGCGCGGGTCGGGTCATCGAATGCACCCGGCAAGCTGGTGATTTCCTGCGCTTTCATTCTTTGAATGCCGACCATCGATACCTCGGTTTGAAATTTTTCCCACAAGCGCTCGGCTTCGATAGCGATCGGATCGAGCTGAAGAGGTTTGGGCACCAGCGAAAAATCCACCGTCTGCATTTTTCCCGAAGCGCTGATCACGCTGTCAATCATTACGCTCTCGAAACCGATCAGCGCCGCTTGCAGAGTGTACTTGCCGGGCGGTATTTGTTTCAAATGATAATTCCCGCTGGTATCTGTCACAGCGGTCCACGATGTTCTCAAGACGGCAATATGGACATCGGCCAATGCCGCGCCGGTGCTTTTGTTGATGGCGCGGCCTTTTATTTCTGCAAAGGATTGCGCCCACAGAAAAGAAATTCCTACATTGAATATCAGGAAGATGATGGTATTGAGTAAAAACGCATGATAGTTTCGGACTGGCATGATAACCCCTGCAGGTTGTTCAAATTTTCTTAAAGTATCTCGTGTATTATTTGAGGTCATCAAAAATTTTAGTAACGAATATCCCTTGCTCCCGAACGTAAGCCAACCGGCGGCCATCCGGCGACCAGGCCGGCTGGCGCGCCTGCGTCGTGGCCAATTTCGGCTCGGAATTATCCAGCGTGGTCAAATAAATATGGCCCACATTTTCAAACGCGATGGGCGAGCTAAAATTTGCGCTGGGCGACCAATCTGGCTCGAAGTAATAACCCGGCAGAATTTTTCTTTCCACCAGTTTGCCGGAAACCAGTGCAAAGATTTTCAAGCCGGCGTAAAAACTGCAAACGATGCTCTTGCCGTCCGGCGACCAGCTCGGCTGGCCCAAACGGTCGCTGATATGCTCTGTCAAATTTACCGGTGGGCCGCCCGCCAGCGCTTGCAGATAAATGTCGTCATAATTATTGTCAAACACGATTTGCGAGCGATCCGGAGAAAGCGCCGGATTCCTTTTGTAGACGGTTGAATCTTCTCCCACGCGCACGGCGCTTCCTCCGGCCAGAGAGATTTTCCAGAGTTGAGCCCCGTCTCTGACAAAAGCGACTTCCGAAGCATTCAGCCAGATCGGATGGAAAGCCAAATCGATCTTTCGATCCGAGAGCTTGCGAGCTTGCCGGTTATCCAACGAAACGGCATAAATGGAATAGTTCAGTGCCTCTTGCGTCAAAAGCAATGATTGGCCATCCGGAAACCAGCTTAACCCTTCCGTCCTGAGCGCAAACAACCGTGTGGCTCGGCCGTTCGCCGGGGAGACTAAAAATAAATTTCCGGCGTCGACAATAAGTGAAGCGCCATCGGGCGACCAGACGAGCTGAGTAACATGTCCTTCCAGAATTGCCAGCTCACGCGCTTGCCCACCGCTTGCCGGCATGAGCCAGAGGGTGGAGAATCTGGTCGTGCAACTATCATCATAACCGACGTACGCGATGGTCGCGCCATCCGGCGACCAAGCGGGAAATCTTTTTTCGTACGGCGGCGCGGTTAATTGTTTCAACTCGCCGCTGTCGGTATGAACCGTCCAAATTTCATAATTGCCGCTGCGACGCGAATACAGGGCAATCTTTTCGCCGTCGGGCGAAAAGCTAGAGCAGAAATAAAGGTAATCATCGGAGACAAGCCTTCGCGCGGCCCCGCCAGCGCTCGGTACAAGCCAAATGCCAAGACCCGGTGTTGTGCTCTGAGAATTGTAAGCGATCCATTCCCCGTCCGCCGACCAAATCGGTCCGTAGGCTTGTTCGTGCTCCGGGGTGAGCAAGCGATCCGAGCCGTCCCGCAAAGAACGCACCCACAGATGCTTTCTGACGCCGGAGCCGTACACGATTTTGCCGCCGTCCGGCGACAGTTTCACGTCATAGTAAAAATCGTCTTCCTGCAGCAGCAACTCGCTTCTGCCGGTCGCGAGGGAATACTTGAGCAGGCTGCTGCCCAGGTCGTATTGGCTATACGCGATCACCCGGCCATCCGGCGACCACGCCGGATGAAATTTGCCGGTCGGGCCATTCGTTACTTGAATGGTTTCCGCTTCCACGGAAAAAGTTTCTTCCGATTGGAGGCCGGGATCGCAGGATAGGAAGAGGCACGTGGTAAGCGCCACAAGCGGCAAGCAAGAGTGAAAATTTTTTTTCATAAGATGAAGTTCCGCAAAATTGTTGAAAAAATCAATAAAAATTTTGTTGGGTATTCGAAATGACTGCGGCCTTCCAGGTTTTGCACACTCGGAAGGCCGAAATTTTGCTTCTGTAACGTTCGCTTCAAGATCGAAAATTCTAATATCACACCTCTGCTGTTTGGCCAAGCATATAATTCACCTCACCAATAGCAACTTTTTCGCCTGCGAAAAAAGTTTTTTGTTATCCAAGCCCTCGGCGTTGAGGCGATAGAAATAAGCGCCGGAAGCGACGGGCAGGCCGGCAGTGCTGGTTCCGTCCCAAATTAGTTCGCCCCAGCCGGCGTCGTAAAATTTTTGTGTTGCCAGATCGTGGACCAAACGCCCATTGGCGTCGAAAATCGTGAGTGAAACGTTAGAATTTTTCGGCAACGCAAAGCGAATCGTAGTCGACGGATTGAACGGGTTGGGGAAATTTTGGAACAGGAGATATGTTGATGGCAATGTAATATTGTCCCTCTGATCTGCAACACTGGTCGGAACAACATTTTCCTGATCAAATAATTCTTGCGTATCATCCACATAAATTGTAAGCGGGTTAAGTCTCCAAGCCGTCGGGAGCGTGAAGGCAAAATCCATAATTTGGTTTGTTAGAGCATTGGGGTTAAAGAGGGTAGTAGCAATCGTAATGGTCATAGATGCATTAAATGACGTTCGCGCATTAATTATTCCATCTTCATTGGTATTACCGGTCGGATCGCCCGCGGCATCGGTGTTGGTACGATTATCAAAATCAATTTGTATCCCGTCACCTGATCCTGCGTCAAAAAGAGTGATCCCATTCAGGTCAAGTTCTTGATAGTGCGTACTGACACGAAACGTCAGTCGCCGAGGGTTAGTGGTTAGAACAATATTCTGTATAATCGGGGCGCCATGATTTGGCCCAGAATTGGTATAAGGAAGGCTGTCATCTCGCATTGGATTGATGGCATTATTAATAGGGTTGGTTCCGCCAACCATTCCCTCGAAATGAAGATGGAAAGCCACTGGAGGTGGGCCCGAATTACCTGATGTTGCAATAGGATTAATAATGTATGACTTGTTTGGAGTAACATAATACTGGGGATTGAAAGGCGCATCGATAAAAACCGGAGCATGCCCGCTGACTTCTTCCAAATCATTCAAATCAGCTAAATCTTGAGTCCATGTCAAATGCAAATATCTGGTATAAAACGTTGTATTATCGAACGGATCAACATGCCGAAGAATTATGTAGCTTAACACAGTATTATTAGAATTAGCTTCAACTCTATATATCCATCCATCAAAAGCAGCATAGACAGGTAGCGCCATCTGTGCTCTAATGTCAATACCTTCATGATAATCATACGTGTCAGTAGTAGTTCTTCTTGGACCAAATGGATCGGTTAGAACATCAGCATTTGTCAACAAAGAATTACTAATAGGCCAATAGCCTTGTACAAAAAAACTCCCAAGCCTTAATCTTTTGGTTTGCTTGTGTTTTTGATTTTCGGATGAAAATAGGCTAGAGACGTTGGCAACGAGACAAATCATTGCCAAACCCGTGAATAGTATTTGCTTTCGCATTTTTTATTCTCCAGTTGCCGTTTAGGTGAACCGCTAAATGAGGTAATTCGAATTTATTTGCTTGTCTCAAGCTTCATGCTAAACTTGAACAAAACGAACTGACCGTCGGTTTTTTTGACAACAATGGGCGCAGCTTTGAAAAGCCCATTTTTTAAATGAAGTAAACTGGCTTGCTGTGCATATCTAAAATCAATGAATTGATCCAAAGTATAGTCGTTGTCAATACTCCCGTCTTCTTTTAAGGTTATAATCTTTGTTGATGTTGATATCGGTGAAATTCTAGGATAGAAAGCCAATATATACTTTGTAAATTTCGTGATCGTATGCAGTCCACCTTCAAAGATTGTCCAAAGCTCTTTTTTATTCGTTAGATCAAAAAGCGTGAGACCAATCGAGGCAGTCATCGCAAGATACTCCCCACCGTCCGAGATGCCTAAGATTCTGCCACCTCCCGATTTCTCTTGTATGATAGGCTTGTTTCTGTTCCATAGTTGATTGCCGTTCTCATCAAAAACATAGGCCACCATCTTTGGATCGGGCCGCAATCGGTTATCATCACCCATTGATAAATAGCAATCATAAGCCACGGCATTTCCCATGCTTGACACATGCACCTCACTACCTTCTGCTCTGGGATCAAATTCGACAGGTTTTTCCCAAAGCAGTTTGCCATCTTTTAATTCGAAGAATTTCAATGCGCCACCACTGTAATAAGCAATTTTATCATTTTGGCCGGCAGCCGCTTGCCAATAGGAATTTTTGAAATCTATATCTAGTTTCCAGAGTATCTTGCCTGTAGCCAAATCAAGCACCGTTAATGGCATGCTATAATCCAAGGCATCAAATAGAGCAATCAGATACTTACCCGAAGGTGATATTTCAAAAGGGCTATCGTAAGTGGCGCTCCACAACAGTTGCCCCGCGGCGTTATAAACCGCGCTATTAAAAACATCTTCGTGGATCGCATAGCTCAAATACAGATATTCTCCATCCGCCGATGATTGCAGACTGCCATAAAAATTGCCGCTTTGAGTGCCCGGCGCCTGCCATTTTAGTTGGCCGTTAAACTCGTAACAGTAAATGGTTTGCCCATCCACAGACAAAACCGCTATTCCGCTTTTTAAAGGAGCATAGATCAAACCCGAGGGATGATTGGGATTGGGCGGCATGGGAATGGTTACTTCCCACAATTTCTCAACCTGCTTGCCAAAACCTTCGAGAGTTGAAATCTTTTGCGCGCAGGATTCCGACTTCATTGCGCCAATCAAAATTGCTACCATGACCACGAAGTAGATCGATTTCATAAAGTCTCCGAGGAATTCGCGATTTATCATTTACCAAATCCAGTTTGTTTTCGGGTTGTACTTTATATTCTGATTTACAAAACCCTATTTCCAAAAGGGCCATATGGCCCAAACGTCCCACACTGGCAGTCTGGGCTACTTCACCAAAACCACCCTCTGCATCGCCGTCTCGCGTTTTCCGGCGCGGCCAACAAATTCAACCCGCAGCAGATAGATGCCGGTTCCTGCAACGACGCCATGCTGATTTTTTCCATCCCATCGCAAGGCTGGACGGCCGGGTGAGATCGTGCCATCGTAGAGGCGTTTGATCTCATGGCCCGCAAGATCATAGATGACCGCCACAACATGGCCGTGCTCCGGCAGGTTGATTTGGAAACCAGTTGCCGTTCCGTTCGCGGAAAACGGATTGGGATAAAGCGGAGACAGCGAAAAGTTTTGCGGCAGACCCGATGATGCGGAGCTATGAAAAACCGCGGAATTTTCATCGCCGGTTTTCGACGCGGCCATGGCGGGGCCGAACACTTCAATTTCAGCAAGCCCAATATCACTGCCGGCAGCGTTGGTGACGGTAAAACGCAGCCAGGTCACGGTTCGCGCGCCAAAGGTCACAGAGACGCCAGTTCCATCATTATCCAATGTGCCGACATTGACGGCGGAACCGCTGCTGAAGGTTAACTGCGCCACCAAAACCTGCGTTCCCGATCCCGGGCGATCGTGCATCACGACTCTGTCCACCGTAACCGCAGAAGAAAAGTTTAACTGCAACCAGGCGCCGCTACCTTCACCATCCGAAGCCCATTCTTTGGTATAGTCTCCGGGCCAACCGTCGACCACGCCATCAATCGCTTTAGCCGCAGTCTGGCCGTTGTTGACATCCTCGCTGCTGGCGCTTGCCGTTGCTGCCAGGGCCAAATTGCCGCCGCTACTGCCGGTTGTCGTGGTAAAAGTGAAATCGCCGCTCACGGCCAGATTGCCGCTCGCATCTT
>Ga0247727_10006998_pt1 | contig 21799 bp, 15 predicted proteins | sample WisWelCaveWW1625_FD_202498 | JGI IMG/M metagenome (GOLD analysis project Ga0247727, IMG submission 202498) | Biofilm microbial communities from Wishing Well Cave, Virginia, United States - WW16-25 | ecosystem: Environmental > Aquatic > Deep subsurface > Groundwater > Cave microbial mat | place...
ATGGTGCAATGAGATCGGCGCCTTTTCACGCTGTCCGCAGTCGAGCTACGAAAATGGCATGGACGCCTGGATGGTTCGCTGCGTCGACCTTCCGCCATCGTCGGTATTCACGCTCCTGGAGTTCTACTTCCGGAACAACGTGAATAACGGAGACTTTCTGAGCTACCTTGTCTCTGTAGACGGTATGAACTACTACGGGTACCATAGTTCCACGAACACGAGCACGAATTGGTCTCGGCGCGCGCTCGACCTCGCCAATGTTCCTGGGCTCGGGGACATCGGTGGCGCGACCCGGATTTGGATCGCATTTCGATTCACTTCCGACTTGGCGAATCGAGACAATGGGACCAATATTGACGATGTTAGGCTCTTCGCGCGCCCGAATCGTGTCCCCGTTTGTGTTCCGGGTGGGCCGTATGTGTCCGAGTGCACACCGGACACGACTCGGATCGTTCTGAATGGGTCGGGTTCGTACGATCCGGATCCGGAGGATTCGCTTATTTTTTCGTGGTCGACCAACTGCCCCGGCGCCGCCTTCGTGAATCCTGCGAGCCCTCGTCCTACCCTGCTGCTGGCTACACCGATCGGTGCGAACATTTCCTGCTCCGTGACGCTTCAGGTTAGTGATGGCCAGTTTTCACAAACCTGTGAAACCGTCGTCCAAGTCGACTGTCGGAATCGACCGCCGATCTGCAACGTCGGAGGCCCGTATGCGGAACCGTGTCAAGGGCTGACGACGGCGATTCAGCTCGATGGCTCCGCATCTTCGGATTCGGACGGCGATCCACTCTTCTTCGCGTGGTCTGCGCCGTCGTGCCCGGGAGCTACGTTCGACGACCCGACGATCGCGAACCCGCGCCTGACGCTGGACACACCGCCAGGTGTTCCGCGCGTGTGCGACGTTGTCCTCCTGGTAGGTGATGGGAGAGAAGCGGTCACGTGTACGACCACGGTCTTCGTGACTCCATGTCCGGATATGAATTTACCACCGGACTGCGACATCGGGGGCCCGTACGTCGCGACATGTCGAGCAACGTCGACATCGGTTCAGCTGGATGGGCGGCGATCCGCCGATCCCAACCCAGAGGACGACTTGACGTTCGCTTGGAGGAGTGATTGTCCCGGGGCCGTGTTTGACAATCCGGTGAGTGCGACTCCGGTCCTGACCCTGAGCACCGCGACGTGTCCGAGCACGTGCACGGTCTATCTCACGGTGCAGGACGAAAGCAGTGTCGCCGTCGCATGCTCGACCACTGTGACCCTCACCCCCCGATGCGACGAGAGCCACGGCGGCAACGTGGTCGTGAGCTGCGATGATGCCGACGACATTACGGGTGGGCACTGTAGGGATGCTCGCTGCGGCGGGCTCTACTCGATTCTCTTGCAGCGACTCCTGGATGCATCGACGAGTGGTGGTCAAGGCATCTTAGCCATCGGAGTTCACGATGGAACGACGGCGCGAAGCGCTCTCGACGGATGGAACCAACGCGGCCCAGGCGCCGAGGTGCACGCAGTCGTAGATCCCCTCGAGATCCGCCAAGTGCGTTTCGAGGACTACAAGCTCATCTACGTCCCGAGCAGCGTCGAAGCCACGCGAGGTGGGATCACACAGAACGAGTTGGATGCTCTCGCGTTCCGCAAAGAGGATCTGCAGTGCTTCGTCAACGCCGGGGGCAGTCTCCTCGCGCTCGTGGAGCTGGGGCTTGACCGCGCTTTCTCTTGGCTGCCGCTGTCACTGAACTTCACCTCGGACGACTTCGTGTCGGTGTATCCGACGACGTTGATGGAGCCCGTGGCGCCGGACGCCACCGCCGGGAACATGAGCCATCATGAGTACCACTGTTTCTTCACCGGGCCGTCAGGTTACTCCGGGCTCGAAGCGCTGGCTCGCAAGGCTCCAGTGCACCGTCAACCGAACGAGCCGGGTGTGCATCAGCCGGCAATCCTGGGTGGGAGTGGTGTCATCATCGGGACTGAGGACTGTAACAATGGAATGGACGATGACGGCGACGGCAGGATCGACTGCGCCGACGACGAGTGCCGGCGCGCGGAGAACTGTTACGAGAGCAGTTGTCAGAACGGCATCGACGATGACAATGATGGCGCCACGGACTGCGATGACACGGACTGCGAAGGAGATCCTTACTGCCTGGGTGGTTGTCCGGCTGGGTCGTTGCAGACCGTCATGGACGGTTACTTCGGCGAGGGCTGCATCGACGTCGCGGCCGACACGCAGGCCGAGGTCTTCTTGGGTTATGGCTTCCAATTCATTCTCGTGGACCGGTGCCAGCGAGGCGATCAGAGCGTTGGGTGGTACCCGCTGTCGGATCCCGCCGAATTCAACGTCATCTTCGGGCCTGACGATCCCGCGGGATCACAAGTGGATCTCGTCATTCCGGTGCCGCAGTTCGGCCTCGCGTATCGAAGTCGAGAGAGCGAGCAATTCCTCTCGCAACCAGCGAGCAACCCGGGCGGCCAGGATCATTTCCGGACCTTCGACGTGTGCGCCGACTTCGGTGCAATGGTGGTGGGCGTCGAGGATGGCAGCGGCGGCGGAGATGGGTCCTTCAACGACTACGTGGTCTACTTCCGGGCGAGTCCCGTGCCGGTTGCCGTCGAGGATTTGACCGCGACCGCAACGGGGCGGCAGGTCGTGGTGTCATGGCGGCATCCGGAGAGCGTGTTGACGGATCTCGCACAAGTCTTCGTCGAGCGCGCGACGGCGCTCCAAGGCCCGTTCGAGCGGCGAGCCGGCCTGCAAGCCGAAAGGATCCTGTCGTTCACGGATGACAACGTGGAGCTGGACAAGAGTTACTGGTATCGACTCGTCCTTCAGACACGCAACGGTATGGAGTCGATCGGCGGTTGGGTCCGGGTGTTCGTCGGCGCGGATCCAGTTCGGGAGCCAGCGCTGCACGTGGAATCCGATCCGAACAATGCGGCTGCAGTCCGTATCCGCTACAGCATTCCGCGCTCAGCGGCGCCGACCCGTCTCGGGATCTATTCGATCGGCGGCACATTGGTGCGCTCGCTCGATGGTGCAGGCAAGGAGTCCGGCGAGCACGTCATCACCTGGAATCGCAAGGATCATGGCGGTCGACGCGTGGCGCGTGGTGTTTACTTCGCACACCTGCAAGTCGGCGGCAAGACCATCGGCAAGAAGTTTGTCATTGCTCAATGATTTCACATGGAAAACTCTCAAAGTCGTTGACAGGTTCCGATGTCTCGTTTTCAGGATGACCGACCATTCTGGAGCTTCCGACCCAACCAAGCCGCGGCGCTTCAAGCCCGCATTGGAGACAACATGATCCGAGCAAGCATCGGGTGGCTTACGTTCTTGCTGCTGTACGTGGCGACTGCGGCGGCGCAACCGTGTGTCTCGCATCTCGTCACGCCGCAAAGCGTTTCAGTGAATGGCCTCCTCCTGGTCCCAACGACCGCGGGCGGTGCGATGGTCGTGTGGCGGGATAATGAAGGCTCACTCAGGGTCCGGCGCGTGCACCGAAATGGGGTTCCCGACGCAACCTGGGATCCTCTTTTTTTCGCGCCCCAGACAAACGGTGTTACAGCCTTCCCGAACGGCGACGGTGGCGTGACCTTCGTGTATGGCCAACCCTCTGTTGAAATGATGCTGCGCATGAGCGCCACGGGTGCTCTGGGAGTGCCGGAGAGGCTTCAAGACGCCAGGAGTGGCAAGATCGTCTCGGATCTCCAGGGCGGAGTAATCTACTATTACAATCCATCTCCTAACATCCACGGGGTCCGGAGGCACGTAGCGCACGTAGCGGACACATGGGACAGGCCAATCACCGTTCGCGGAGCCGACGGCAACGTCGTAATAGAAGGCTTGGTTTCTGACAACGCCGGTGGGGCAATCGTTGTCTATTCACTCGTAGACGGCAACAATCAACACGTAGTCTATGCGACGCATGTTCTTGCAGCAGACGGTCAGCTGGACCCCGCTTGGCCAGAGACGGTTCGGATCACACCTCCACTGGGGCATGTCAGGATATCGAATTCTGTATTCCCAGACGGACAGGGGGGTGCCCTCGTCGAAATCGTCACGGACCAGAACGATGGCCCGTCGAACTTGCTTCGCGTCGCGTCAGACGGAACCGTCGCGTGGCCCTTCCCGGGCATCGCTCTCAGTCGGGAGTTCAGCAGTGTCGTTCAAGGCGATGGAACCGGTGGCGTGGTAATACTCGACGGCTCCGTGTCGGGGCATCGCTTGCGCCGTTTCGACGCATCAGCTTTTCTACGCTGGGAAACCCCAATTCCGGGGAATCCCATGAACTCTGCGAACCAGGACGCAAGGCTCGTGCAGTACCCCGATCGAAACAGCATCCAAGTCCTTCGGAAAGTTCGCCCATCTTTCCCTGACAACAGCCTCGCCTGCCAATCGGTGAACTGGGACACGGGGATGGTGGAAGGAACCGAGACGACACTATGCGCACCCAATAGTGCCCTTATCGGCCCATTCGCTGCCACCCCAGACCGGCAAGGGGGCGTGACCGTGGCATGGTGGGACGGGCGCTTCCAAGGTAATGTGTTTGCGGGATGGTTCGCCTGCTCTGCCGTAGGGACATGCGCGACTCCCGTGTCGGTCAGCGATGTTCGCGCCGTCCGATCCGGTACGGAAGTCGAGATCTCGTGGAGAGCTGAGATCTCGGAACCGACGATTTTCCACGTCTCGGGTTCTTCGGCCCGGTCCGGCCCGTACGAAAGGCTCGAAGGCGACGTCGAGACAAGTCAAGGGCAGCAGTCATTGCTTTGGCGCAGTGGAAGCCCCTCGGCGCTCGGCGCACGCAGTTTCCGAATTTCCCACCAAGAGAACGGGATCGAGACGTTCGACGCCGAGACCGATATCGAGCCTGCTCAAAACCATCAGGATCTATGGATCAGGGTACTCAGCGGCCCGAGCGTGCGCCCGGTCCAACTCGTGTATCAGGTTCCATCACAGAATTCCCCATCGTGGCCAGGTGTCACCATCCGCATTCTCGACGTTGCTGGGCGAGAAGTTCAAAAGCTGACGAGCGTCCCTTCCAATGATGGACGCGGCACCGTGTGGTGGCACGCACAGGGTTCCGGGGATCGCAGGGTCGGAGCAGGCGTGTACATCGCTGAGATTTCAACGCCTCCACGTCGTGCGACCGTAAAGATTCTCTTGTAACACGCCACGTCGATCTGTAACGGCGTTGCGCCATCCCGCAAGTTGATGACCACGCGAGGTTCCGGCCGGCGGTGTTGACGCCGTTCAGCGTCGAGCGCGGTAGAGGATTTCCTGCGCCGCCACCGCGAGCAGCACGGCGCACGACGCCACCGCGAACGGCATCCAGAAGGCGCCGGTCGCACGCGCCGCCCAACCGCCGACGAGCGGCAGCAGCATGCCGCCCATTCCCATCAGCGCTTCGTGCACGCCGGCGTTGCGACCGCGTGCCGCGGGCGCATGCAGGCTGTAGTAGAGGCTCGAGAAATAGCACACGCCGAGGCCAAGTCCGGCGACGATCGCGGTGAGCAGGAGTCGTTCGCGCCCCGCGAACGGCAATGACAACGCCGCCGCCGCCAGCAACACTTGCGGCGCGTACAAACGCAAACGGTGGAAACGCCAAGCGTCGAGATGCCGCGTCAGGATCGCGAAGGCGAACGTCTGCGTGAAGTACACGAGACCCAGGAAGATGCCGTACGTGCGCGGCCCCCAGCCGTTGTGCTCCACCAGCCGCGGCAAGTGATACAGGAGCGTGGCCGCGAGTCCGTAAGCCGTACCGTTCGCGATCCAAGCAAGCGGGCGGTAGCGGATGGCGAGTGCTTCGGTGTGCGACGTTTCGACGGGCGCGCGGGACGTCGGGTTCACCGCCGGCACCGCTGGGTCGGGCCCGCCGCCGAGACGACGATTCGGCCACGGCAGCACGAAGAAGAGCACGAAGGCAACCGCACTCGCGACGTTCAGCACGCCATCCGGCCCGATCGCCGCCAAGAGCGTGCCGCCCAAGAGAAAGCCGCTGCCCTTGCCCACACTCCACGACAGGTTGAAGCGCCCGAGATTGCGCTCGAGCATCGCGGGCGCCGAACGATCCGCGATGCTGGCCTGCACGCTCGGCCAGAAGAGCGACATGCTGGCGCCGATCAACGGCACGGCGAGCATGAGCCGCGGCAATGAATCGGCCAGCCCGAGCGCGAGGCAAGCACCGACCAGACCGATGCAACTCAAGCGCGCCAACGCCAAGCGTGGCGCGCGATCGCTCCAGCGGCCGCCGGCCAGCACCAGCACCGCGTAGGTGCCCGGCGACAGCGCCGCGAGCACGCCCATCTGCAAGGGATCGGCGCCCAAGCGCAGTGCCTCGAACGGCACCGCGGTGAAGATCATGAACTGCAGAAAATCAGCCGCGAAGGCCGCGGCCACGAGCCGTGTGACTGCCGTCAGTGCGAATCCCCGGGTTTCTTGCCGTCGCGCCCCTTCAAGCCGGCGTCATCCGCCGCCTTGCGTGCACGATCCGCGTCCGACGACGGCAGTTCCGGCGCCCCGTGTTGGGTTTCGAGGCGCGCCAGCAACTCACCTTCGAAGTGCAGGTGGTACTGCACCACACCGCGCGAAGGTTCCTCCTCTTGATACGTCCACACCGTGCTCAGAGGAATTCTTCCCGCTTGCGACTTGTCCGGGTCGCCCCAGGTGACCCGGACTTGCAAGCGGCTCATCCCGGTTCGTACGCGTCCCGCCAGGATGTCGTCGTTGAAATGATTGCCGGGATTATTCGTGACGTAGTCGTTGCGTGATTGATCGAGTTCGGGGGTCGTGTCCCGCATGTAACGGAAGGGACCGCAGGCGGTGAGGCTCGACGCGAACAGGACGGTGGCGAGCAACCGCATCTGGGAGCGGCTCATGTGCACCTCCGCGGCGAACGTCGTTCGAAGGGCGAGGCCTGTGGCGGGATCCTAGAACAGCGGCGCGGACTTCGCCAGTCCGAGCCTACGGACCGATGGCGATGACGCCGGGTCCGCACACGTCGCCGTCCACACACAGCATGAATGGTTCACCCTGGTCCTTCGGCGTCGCGGGAGGATCGGCGAGCGGCGACGTCCATGCGCCGGACCACGCCAAGAGCTGGAGGTAGGTGCGACCGTCGGAGTTCGAATTCGCCCCGACGCCGATGTGCATGAGTCCGGTGACGCGATCCACCCGCAATTGCAGCGCCTGCAGGTTGGCATCGAGGTTCGGACCCGGGCTCGTGCTGCCCCAGCCCAAGGCACCGCTCGAGGTGGCGATGAACGGCCTGCCGTCACCCGCCCGCGCAAATAGTGCAACCGATTCGCCGGAGGGCAAGAACCCGAGATCGAAGCAACGCTGATCGATGGTCGCGAGGTTGGAAGCGATGAGTTCGAGTGGCAATCCGAGTCCGGTGAGGCCGACGGTGACCGTGCTCAGATCCGCGTTCTTGGTCAGCACTCCGACTCGAGCTTGGTCACCGCTGCCACTGGCGACGAGGCGGACGAACCTGGCTTCGTCCATGGGAAGCGCCGGGACGAGTGGCAGCAGCCAGGCGTTGCGCCACAGCGCGACTCGAAGCGTGCTCACACCGAGCAGTTTGGCGTTCCACACGAACGCCGCCGTTCCACTGGGTTCGAGGAAGGCAACGGCGGCGGCCTCGTAGTTGTCCGTAAGGAGGTTGCCGTCGAGAACGGTCACCGCGCCGAAGCTGCTGCCGTTCCACATGGCGGCCGCGAGACTCTTGTTGGTGTCGATCGCGATCAACGCGATCTCGTCGGAGCTTGCACGCGAAGCGAGCGCCAACCATCTCACCGTGCCGACGAACGGCAGGTCGAGTCGCTGATCGCCTGAAATCGTGACGCCGTTCCAGGTGCGGAAGTGCGCGTCGCCGTCGTTGCCGGTCGCGTACACGATCAGCGCTTGCCCGGATGCATTCTCGTAGGCGATGTCGAAGCAACGGGTCGCGCCGCCATCGCCGGACAGCTTCGCCATCGCCGTCCAATCGACACCGTCCCACCGCTGCAGGTAGATCTGCTTGTCTACGTCGAGCGTCGCCAGCAGGCGCTCGCGCCGTCGTGGGCAACCGCGCAGCACGCACCAAAGGGCGCGGTCGGCACGGACTGCGGTGGGCGCGGATGCCTGCCATGCGTCACCCGCGTATTCGCGCGCTTCGAGCGGTTCGTCGTCGTCGAGGCCGTACGCGACCATGGCGCGCACGGCCTGTGGCGGTGCGAGCAGCGCGCGGCGCACGCGATGCGTGGCACGGCCCGCGGACCCCGTCGCTTCGATGGTGAGATGCGTGCGGGATCCGTCGACGCGATAGGTGTAGGTGCCGGATCCCATCGCCTGCGAGAAGTCTTGCCCGCCATTCTGTTCGACGAAGCACGCCTCGTGGTGCGCGCGCCACACAGCGTGCTCGGCACCCGCGAGGGCGAGATAGCGAGCGCGCTCATGCTCGGCTCCGAAGCGGCTGCGCGCCAGGCCCAGTCCGCCGAGTTCCGCCAACCCCGCCATCAGCAATGCGGCGACGCTGACGAGAACCAGGAAATAGACGACGCCGAAGCCGCGTTCCGCCGCGTGCTCCCGCGAGCGGCGGCGCGTTTCAGGGAAGCGTCGTGCCATGGCGCGCCACCTGGTTGGCGGGATACACCCGCGTGGTGAGGACGATCGGAGCTTCGTTGTCGCCGCGCGCAACCTGCAAACGCAACTCGACCAACGGCTCGCCGCCGGCGCCGAGCAAGTAGGTCGCGGTGAACTCTTCGACCCGGTCGAGCAACATGAATTCGCTAGCGCCTGGTCGCTGCTCGTAGAGACGCTCGGTGGATCGTTGGTAGCGGAACCGACGCAAGTCCCAACCATCTTCGTTCACGAGGCCGTCTTCGTCGTCGTCCTCGACGTCGCCGTCGTCGATGCTGCCATCCGCGTCGTCGTCGATGCCGCGCGCGCCCGGGCGCCCGTCGCCGTTCGCATCCGCACCCGGGTCCTCGTCGATGGAGCCGTCGCCGTCGTCGTCGAGCCCGTTGCGACCATCCTCGTCGACGACACCATCCTCGTCATCGTCGGCGACCATGGCTTCGTCGGTGGCGCCGTCGCCATCGTCGTCCACGCCGGGTGCTCCGCGGCCCGCCGCGAAGCCCGAACTGCCTGGATCTTCGTCCACCAGGCCGTCGCCATCGTTGTCCACTCCGGCGCTCAGCACCAGATCGTCGGCGGAGCGCGCCCGCCCGTTCGGCACGTGCAGATGCGGCGTGTAGGCGATCGCTTCGGTCATGTTCTGCAACACGCGCTGGGCTTCGGGATCGGTGCGGAGCGTTTTCTGCAGGGACGATTCGGTGCGCAACAATCCGGCGAGCAAATCCGTCGCCGCGACCGCGAACATCGCCATGAGCGCGAGCGCCACCAGCATCTCGGTGAGACTGAAACCGCGATCACCGTGACCGGCACGCCGGTGCGACTCAACGCACCAGCACGTCGAGGCTCGGAGGAGCGATGCGAATCGTTTCAAGTGCGATCCCACCCATCTCGACGGCGACGCGATAGGCGTCGGATTCGGCGGTTCCGTCGCCGTCCAGATCCAGCGCTTCGCTGCGCCACGTGCGCACGAATCGGGCTCCATCCACCACCAAGGTGTCGTCGCCCGCGAGCGCGGTCGCGGGTGACGCTTGCAGCTCTTCTATTTTTGCACGAGCAAGGTCGAGCGTTTGCGCGCTGGCGGCAACTTCGGTCGCGGTGCGCACCGAGGGCAGGAACGCCGCCGCGATCGCCGCCAGAACGCCGAGCAGCATCAAGCATATCAACGCTTCCACCATGCTGAAGCCGGCTTCACGGGTCGGGTGCGGCGGCGGTGTGGGCATCCGCGAATCTCCTGCGGGGATGGCGTGCGCGCGCATCAACGAATCTCCTGCAGGTCGGCGACTTGCGCGGCATGGGTTCCGTCCACGATCACGACGCGACCGCTGTACGGTTCGACGCGCACGGTTACGTGCGTGACGCCGCAGCGCAGAACGAAGCGTGCGCCGGCATCGACCAGCGCGCCGTCGCCGTCGAAGACGGCGGTGTCATCGCCGCCTGCGTTGCTGCTGGTGATCTCGACGCCCTGCAAGTGGGTGTCGCTCGCGAGGTCGAGTACGTAGTTGGATCGGGTGAGCGGGTTCACGACCGCCGTGCCGCTGTCGGCGTAAGCGATGCACACGCGGTTGCGCTGTGAGGCGGCGCTCGCCGGAATCACTTGGATCGCGACCGAACGATTCTCGTACCGCGCGACATCGCGCCCGTACTCGAGCGCGGTGGCGACGCGTTCGGCCGCGGCGCGTAGCTTGCGTTCACGTGCGAACGGCGTCACCAGGCCGGCGCCGATCGAGGCGACCAGTGCCGCGACCGTGATCCAGATGACGCATTCGATCAACGTGAAGCCGCGGCGGGCGCGGCGGGCACCGCGCGCATGGCGGGTATCGCGGCAGCGGTGGGCGGACCGAGTCGGCAAGGGGTTCACGGCGTGTTCCTCTCATTGATTGGATTGCGATGCATGCGGCGGGCCAGACACGCCCCCCCGCGCGCCCGTGCGCCCGCGGGGATGGACGCCCGCGCGGATGGCTGTGTGCGGACTGCAACGCCGCGCGGAGCGCATGGAAGGAGGCGCAGGTTTGGAGCAACGTGCTCATCGCCGCCGTCGCGTTGTCGCTCCGTCGCCGCAGCGCACACTCTTTTTTGCCGTCACGCCGTCGCCTCCTCCGCCGACGCGCGACGTCCGCCATCACCCGAAATCGAATCGAAAACCTCCTTGCTTTCGGGTTCTGTCCGGTGTACGTTGATGGCGTCGCACTCACGGGCCGTCGTGGCCCATTCGCACGTGGGACATCGAATCTCGAGGGAGGCGATTCCGGCCGCCTGGGCGGCGTGCCGGTGTCATGCCCAATCGCAGCGCGCGTTTCACGCCGCGGCAGCGCGAGATCTACGACTTCATCCGCCGGTACACGCTCGAACACGGGTACGCGCCGAGCCTGATGGAGATCCGCGATCACTTGGGGCTGTCCGCGGTCAGCACGGTGCACGAGCACTTGGTCAACATGCAGGACAAAGGTTTTTTGCGGCGCGAGGATCACTCGGCGCGCAGCGCCACGGTGTCGTCCATGACCGGAGCGCCGGCGGTGATGCTCCCGCTCATGGGCAGTGTCGTCGCCGGCCCGCCGGCGGAATCGTTCGCCGCCGCGGAAACGGTTTCGGTCCCCGGCTCCTTGGTGGGACGTGGGCCGCACTACGGTCTGCGCGTCATGGGTGAATCCATGCGCGACGAGCACATTCTGCCGGGCGACGTGCTGGTGGTACGGCAAACGAATCGCGCCGAACGCGGCGATCTGGTCATCGCGCTGGTCGAGGGCAGCGAGACCACCGTCAAACGCTTCTATCCGGAGCGCAATCACGTGCGCCTGCAGCCGTCGAATCGCGAGTTACGACCCATTCGTGTCGCCAAGCAGTCGGTGCAAGTGCAGGGCGTGGTCGTCGGCCTGATGCGCCACTTCGTGCACGCCTGATTGCAGCAACTCGGCCCGGGCCGAGCACGCAGTCGTGCGTCGCCGGTGTGTGCCCGCCCGCGCCACCGCCGCAGCGCGTCGCGCCGTCCCCGATCCGCGGAAGGTCGTGGTTTCGATGTTCGTGCAACTGGTGCATGCGCAGGTGGATCTCGATCGCCGCTTGCGTCACGGTGACGCGCTCATCGTCGAGGAGCGCGCGGCACTGCGCGATGGCGAACTGTTCGTGGCCGAAAGCGATGCCGGTGCTTGGATCGGCCGCTACGCCGCCGGCACCGATCCATTCTGGATGTATTCGCTCGAGATCGGCGCACCCGAATCGCTGCCGCGCGACACCGTGCACGTGCGCGGTGCCGTGATCGGTGTCCGTTCCGCGATCTGAGCGATTCACGAACTCGCCCGGACCTGCTGCCGTTCCCGTTGCGCTGTCGTTCGAGCGGGACGGTGTCGGCCGCGCCGAGGCGAGTTTGCGTGCGGGTCGCAGCGCGGCCATGATCGAGACGACGCCCCGCACGCACTGTCTGAGCCGCGGCGCGGCCGACACCGCGCCCGCGTGCAACCCCGCGTTCCGCGCAGATGGAGGCCTCCGTGTCCGCCGCACCGCGGCAATGGGACGACCGCCCACGTCACGTGCTGCACGTCAACACCGACGATTTCTTCGCGGCGCTGGCGCGCCAGCGGGATCCGGCGCTGCGACGGCGGCCGGTTGTCGTGGGCAATCTGCTGAATCGCGGCAGCGTCGTGTCGGCGTCTTATGAGGCGCGCGAAGCCGGCGTGCATCCCGGACTCACCATGCAGCAGGCGTCGCGCTTGGCACCCGATGCGGCGCTGGTGCAGGTGGATTGGGGTCACGCGCACCATGCATCGCGGGCGCTGCTGCATCTCGTGCAAGGCTACGGCGCGCGCGTCGAGCCGCACGGTTTCGACGAAGCCTACGTGGACTACACCGGCTGCGAACGCGTGCACGGTTCGCCGCTCGACGTCGCACGGCGCTTGCGGAACGATGTACGCGCGCGACTCGATCTCGACGTGTCCATCGGGGTCGCGACCAACAAGCTCGTCAGCCGTTTCGCGTCGTCGTCGGCCAAGTGCCACAACGTGCTCGACGTGCTGCCGGGTTACGAGGCCAGCTTCGTGGCGCCGCAGCCGGTGGGTCGCATGCCCGGCGTGGGCGCGGATCTGGCGCGCCGGTTGTGCGACATGGGCGTACGCACCGTCGGTGAACTGGCGCGCTTCCCGCTCGAAGTGTTGGAAGCGGTGTGGGGGCGTTTGGGGCGGCGCTTGGCAGCCGGGGCGCGCGGCGAAGATCACTCGCCGGTCGGGCTGCGCGCCGAGCGCGCGACATTGATGGAGTCGGAAACCTTCGAACCGGATGCGCTCGAGCGAACCATGATCGAGGCCGGTCTCGAAGTTCCGTGCGCGCGTTTGGGTGCGGCGCTTCGCGCCCGCGGCTGGCGCGCGCACCGGTTGGCGCTGCGACTCGAGCATTCCGACGGCGTGCGCGTGCAGCGCCTTTTGCGACTCGCCACCCCGACGCACCTCGACGCACAGTTCACCGCCGCGGCACGTGCGTTGTTGCCGCGCTTGCTCGTGCGCCGCGTGCGCGTGCGACGCCTCGAGGTCGAGGTCTCCGATTTGTCTCCGAGCCCGGTGCAACTCGATCTCTTCGTGCCCGACCGCGACATGAAGTTGCGCCGGGTGCTGGCGGCGGCGGATCGCGTCCGCGCGCGCCATCCGACCACCCCGGCGCTGGTCACCGCCCGCGCGCTCTTGGGAGCGGGCGCCAGCGGTTGAACAGGACTGCGGCTGACCGGGTCGGGGTCGCGGTGGTATCCTGGGTGCACACCTTCCCCGGGGTGGCAGGAGGCTTTCGTGCGCGACTGGTTCGTCACGCGCTACCCCGAATCTCTCTGGCAAGTCGCGGTCACGCTCGCGATCGTGGCCAGTTCCGTCGCGATCGCGCTCCTCGCGCGGCTGGCGTGGCGTTTCATCTTCCTGCCGATCGCGCGTCGCACGCCGACGAATGCCGATCGGTTGTTGCTCGAACGCACCGAGAAGCCGGTGTCGATCGCGCTGGTGTGCATCGGGGCGCATGTCGCGATGCAGCGCCTGGTGCGCATCCCTCCTTTCGACCAGGGATTCACTGCGCACATCGTCGAGGAATCGGTTGGCGTCCTCTTGGTGCTGGCGGCGGCACTGGTGGCCAACGCCGCCCTCGCCGCGCTCCTGACCTGGTACCTGACCGACATCGCGAGCCGCACGCAAAACGAAGTCGACCAACACGTGGCGCGGGTGATCGGGCGCGTGTTGCGCGTGCTCATCCTGTTCATCGCCGCGACCATCATCATGGGGCATTTCAACATCAAGATGGGCGCGGTGCTGGGGGCGGCCGGCGTGGCCTCGCTCGCGGTGGCGCTCGCGGCACAGGATACCGTTGCCAACATGATCTCGGGATTCATGATCCTGTTCGATCGGCCGTTTCGCATCGGCGATCGCATCGAGTTGGCGAATGGGCGAGTCGGTGACGTGTGCACGATCGGTTTCCGCTCGACCCGCATTCGGTCGCTCGACAACCGCATCCTCGTCATCCCGAATTCCGAGTTGTCGAAGTTGTTGGTCATCAACCACAGCGAACCCGATGCCAGCGAAGTCGTGCGCCTGCCACTGGCAGTTGCCTACGGTACCGACCCGCAGCGCGTGAAGGACTTGGTGAACGGTATTCTGGCGGCGCAGTCGCACGTATTGCCGGAACCGGCGCCCGGCGTGCACTTCACCAGCTTCGGCGACAGCGCGCTCCAGTTCCTCGTGGTTTTCCACATCGATGATTTTCGCGAGCGAATCGCGGTCGTGGATGCAGTTCACACCCGCATCGCGGCGACATTCGCCGCGGCGGGGATCAAGATCCCGTTCCCGCAGCGCGACGTGAATATTCGGAGCGGTGGCGCCCCTCTCCACGTTTGAGGAGGCTCGACGATGCAGCACACGACGCAGCGATGGCCAGGGCGACTTGTCTTTCTGATCATTGCGCTCGCACTGATGCCCCCACACGCCGTGATGGCAGGGAGAAGTGCAGCACCGACCACGAGCCCGGCCCAACCCACGCCCGCGCAGCCTGCGCCACCGCCGATCAAGCCGTCACCTGAAGTGCGGGAGGCTGCTCCTGCGACACCGGCTCCGGCGTCGCCCGCGCCTGCAACTCCGGCACCGTCGAATCCACCATCGCAGTCGGGTTCATCCCAGTCGCAGGATGAGTCTCCACCCGCAGAGACGCCGTCCGATCACACCGCGCCACCGGTAAAAGAAACGCCGGCGCCGCCATCTCGACGCGCGGTGGAGTCGCCGCAACCCGTAACACCGCGGCGCGAACCGAAGGCGACGCCGGTTCTGCGCCCGCCGAAGGATGCTGGCGCTCCCGGCACGCCACGTCAGGGTGCACCAGTGCAGACGCCGACTGCGCCCGCGACGCCGCCCGCGCTCACGCCGCCGCGCGGCGTCGAAACGCCGCGCACCGGCGTTCCAGTGCCATCGCCGGTGCCGCGCGAGACGGAATCGCCGGTCGGTCGTGGTGCGACACCCGTCGTGCGACCAACGCCGCCACCCGCGCCGGGATCCATCGAGACACGCCAAGCAGTTCCGGTCACCACGCCGCGATCGCCCCGCGGCGACGATCACGACCCGACGACGCCGATACCGCCGCCGCCACTTCCGTGCTGGGGTCGCGAACCGGTTCGGATTCTCTTGTACTCCGAGTACGAGGAATGGCTCGGCGTCTGCCGTGGGGCGCCGGATTGCATCGCGACCGTGTATTTCCTGGAGGAGTACGAAATCAGCGGCCAGGAGGAGCCGGAGCAAGTCGAGTACTGCATCGCGCCGGATTTCGCCCGCATCACGCACGCGAACGGCGAGGTCTTGATGGACGTGCAGCGCGACTTGCTGGCGCACTACGATCGTGAGAGCAAGGAATGGCGGCTCCAGTCGCTGCACGCCTTCGAGTCGAAGATCGATTCGACGACGGCGATCCTGCTCGCTCGTCTCGAGGAGCTGCGCGGCGCTCGCGGCCTGCCGGTCTTCGAGAAGACGGGCGAGGGCCCGCACATCGTCAACACGCCGACGGATCGCTATCACCTCTATGTCGAAGCGGAATCCTTCCCGGGCGAACTCGAAGAGGTCGAGGAGGAGATTTGGGTGGCGTCGCGGGAACTCCTGGCGTGGAGCGCGACTTACCCGACATACGAGCGGATCGTCCGACTCTACGATCAAATGTGGCGCGATGTCCCGATCGAGCGCCCGGACGGTGTCGTCGTCCACACCACGCTTCGCAGGCGGCCTTTGTCACGGCGCACGTCGGACTCCCAAGACCAGTGGGAGGTCGAGAAGGCGACGATCGTCGAGGTGGAATACCGTTGCATGCCATACGGGTTCTTCCAACTGCCGCCTGAAGTCGAAGCACGAGCTGCCGACGAGGACCTGGGTTGGCGACCTGATTGAGTTTGCGGCGCTGGACTGAGCGCGCGCCGCCGAGGAGGCGAATGTCGTGCGCATCGACGTTCCGCAATCCTGGGAACTGCCCGCAGGCTCGATCACGCCGGAGCGTGCGTACCTCGATCGCCGACGATTCATCGGCCTGCTGGGCTTGGCGGGAGCGGGGCTCCTGACCGCCGCCGGCGCAAGTGTGCACGGTGCGCTGGCGCGCGACGAAGACGACGCGTATGCGGGCGCCCCAGGCTTCGATCTCTATCCGGCGCCGCGCAACGCGCGTTTCGCGGTCGAGCGTCCGCTCACCAACGAGCGTGAAGCCGGCCGCTACTGCAACTTCTACGAGTTCACCTCCAGCAAGGATGTTTTCCGCTTCGTCGACGACTACCGGCCGTATCCGTTCACGGTCGAAGTCGCGGGGTTGTGCGATCACCCGCAGGTGTGGGACCTGGACGCGCTGGTGCGGCAGTTCGGCGTCGAGGAGCGCGTCTACCGGCATCGCTGCGTCGAAGCCTGGAGCATGGTGGTGCCGTGGACCGGCTTCGAGTTCCGCAAGTTGATCGCGGCGAGTGCGCCGCGCAGCAACGCCACCCACGTGCGGCTCACGAGCCTGCTGCGTCCGAAGGAAATGCCGGGCCAAGAGATGATGCACTGGTACAAGTGGCCGTATTACGAAGGGCTGCGACTCGACGAAGCGATGAACGAGCTGGCGTTCTTCACCACCGGCATCTATGGACACCCGCTGCCGAAGCAGCACGGTGCACCGTGGCGGTTGGTGCTGCCGTGGAAGTACGGCTACAAGGGCCCCAAGGCGATCGTGAAGATCGAGTTCGTGGACAAGCAACCGCGAACATTCTGGAACGACCTGCACGCGCTCGAGTACGGGTTTCATTCGAACGTCAACCCGACGCGACCGCACCCGCGCTGGAGTCAAGCGAGCGAGCGGGTGCTGGACACCGGCGAGCGCATCAGCACCAAGTTGTACAACGGTTACGAAGCTCAGGTCGCGGCGTTGTATCCGCGCACGGATCCGGAGTAGGCAACCAGACAGCATGCTCGAAATCCTCGCAGCTGGAATGCCTCAGATGCATTGAGGGGCCTTTCCGGTCGCGGGACCAAGAAACCGATGGATTGTGTCTAGATGAGCGCCTAGGCTGAAAACGCGGCCGTGCCCGCTCGTGCCCGCCGTGAACAACATTCCTGGAGGTAGCATCTGCCAAACAGAACCGGATCGATCGTCAAGCGCCAGAAAGAGCGCTCGCGCCAAGATCGCAAGAAATTGAAACTCGAGAAGAAGGCGCAACGCAGCGCCGACAAGAGCCAGCGGCCCGCCGCTGTGGACGGAGAAGATCCCGATCTCGCAGGAATGGTCGCCGGGCCGCAGCCGCGACCGGTGGACGAATAGCTCAGACTTCGGTCACTTCGCCGCGACATTCAGCCGGAGTTCTCCGGCCGTCGCGGGATGATCGTTTCGACATCCGCAGCCTGTAATCAGGCAGCCGGCTGCGTCGTGCGCCAAGAAGTGATGACCGCAGCAACGTTCCATCGGACGAATGTCGTTTTTGAGCCAGCGGGTGAGCTTCACGACTTCGGCTTGCTCTGTTTCGACCTTGTCTGTCATGCGTCGATCCTCTGCTGCGTGAGCTGCGTCCACATCCACTATAGGCTCTTGCCGCAGGGTCCAGGGAATTATCTCCGGTGGTCGTGCGCGGCATTTTCGGGATAGAATCGGGCGCCCTCCGTCCGCGGCGAGCCGCGTGGTCCGTGATGACCGGCGGTTCGATGTCGTGAGCCTGGCGTTCGTGCACCTGAACGTGCACTCCAATTTTTCGATTCTCTCCGGCACGCGCCGAGTGGAAGAACTGGTCGCCGCGACGCGCTTGGCCGGCATGTCGGCGCTGGCGCTGACCGACACGAATGGGCTGTACGCGGCGATCCCGTTTCAGATGGCGTGTCGCGCCGCCGATGTGCACCCGGTGTTCGGCGTCGAGTTGCGGCACGCCGGCCGGCGGGCGGTGGTGCTGGCGCGCGACGCGTCGGGGTACGCCGAGATCTGCCGTCTGGTGAGTCGCCGGCACCTCGACGCCGACTTCGCACTCGGTCCCGCGCTCGCCGCGGCGAGCGATCACGTCTTCATCCTGTGCGGCGACGCGGGATTGCTCGCGGGTCTGCGCGGGCGCGCGAACGTGTACGTCGAGATCGTGTGCCATCACGATGTCGAATCGCGCCGGCACAAGTACCGCATGCTCGACGTCGCCGAGCGCTTGCAACTTCCGATCGTGGCGACGAACGCGGTGCATTTCATTCGCCCCGACGAGCACCGCATCCACCGCGTGCTGTGCGCCATCCGTACCAACACGACCATCGGTACGTTGCCGCCCGGCGAGGTCGAGCCCGAAGGCTGCTGGCTGCGTTCCCCGGGCGAGATGCAGGCGCTGTTCACCGACCTACCGCAGGCACTCGCGAACACCGCACACATCGCGTGGAGCTGCCATCACGAGATCCCGATCGGACACCCGCGCCCACCCCGTTTCGAACTGCCGCAAGACGAAGCACGACGTCACTCGTCGCACCGCGTGCGCTGGCGCCGCGACATCGCCGAGCGCGTCGCCGCTCGCACGACCACCGGCGACGCCCCACGCGTCCTCGCCCGCACCGACACCCGCATTCCCAATCTCCCCGAATGGCCGACGCACCCCCGCGGATTGTTCCGTGGTGCGAGCGAGGCGGGTGAGGTGGAATCCGTGCGGGCCAGCGACGCGAGCGAGCGTGGTGGGGATGTGTGCGGTCGGGCCAGCGATGCGAGCCGGGGTGGGGTTGGGTCCGACGCAGCGAAAGGTGAAGCGCCGGCGGGTGAAGCCTCCGGGGCGGCGTCGCGAGGCCGTCGTGAGGACATGGATGTCCGAACAGGCCGAGCGCCGAGTGATGCGAGCGAGCCGGAGGCGAGCGAGCGAACGTCCGCCCCGGAGGCTTCACCCGCCGGCGCGTTCACATTTCTCCGTTCCCTCTGCACCGAGGGCCTCGCCGCCCGCGTCCCTCCCGCCGGTCGCGACGCCGCCCGCGCCGCGCTCGACCGCGAACTCGACGTCATCCAACGTCTCGACCTGGTCGAATACTTCCTCGTTTGCTGGGACCTCGTGCGCTTCGCGCGCGCGCACGGCATGCCGTGTCTCGGCCGCGGCTCGGCCGCGAACAGCATGGTGAGTTATTGCCTGTACGTCACCCACGTGAACCCGGTCGAGCACAATCTTTTCTTCGAACGCTTCTTGAACCTCGAGCGCGCCAGCTTCCCGGATTTCGACATCGACTTCGGCACCGACGATCGCGAGGTGGTGTTCGACTACATCTTCGAGCGCTACGGGCGCGAGAACGTCGCCATGATCTGCACCTACAACACGATGCACGCGCGCTCGGCGATGCGCGAGGTGGCGAAGGCGCTCGGCATCGCGATCGGCGAAGTCGACGCGGTGGTGAAGCGCGTACCCGGGTTCGCGTCGGTGCGCGATTTGCAAGAGCGCATCGCGCGCGACCCGGCGCGGCGCGATCTGCCGCTCGATCGCGAACCGTTCCGCACCATTCTCGAGATCGCATCCCACATCGCCGAATTCCCGCGGCACTTGGCCACTCATCCGTGCGGTTTGGTGATCGCGCCGGAGCCGATTTTGAACCTGGTGCCGTTGCAGCGCGGCGACAAAGGCCTCGAGATCACGCAGTGGGACATGAACGCGGTCGAGGATGCCGGCCTCATCAAGATCGACATCTTGGGACAGAAGGGGTTGGCCGTGATCGGCGACACGATCCGACAGGTGGAACACAATTTAGGTTTGCGCATCGATCCCGAAGCGGAAGACGTGCTGCACGATGAACGCGGGCGCGAACTCTTGCGCACCGGGCGCACCATCGGCTGCTTCTACATCGAGAGCCCGATCATGCTGCAGTTGATGGAGCAAGCACACTGCGATGACTTCGAAGTGCTGACGGCGTTGTCGTCCATCATTCGGCCGGGGGTGTCGAATCACGGCGGCAAGCGGCAGTACTTGGAGCGACATCTGGGATTGCAGCCGGTGACGTTCTTGCATCCGCGACTCGAGCCGGTGCTGCGCGACACCTACGGTTGTCTGATTTATCAAGAGCAAGTCATTCAAGTCGCGCAAGCGATCGCCGGCATGACGCTGTCGGAGGCCGACGGCTTGCGCAAATGCATGTCGAAGAAGCGGCACTGGGAACGCATGGAGACCTACCGCGAGCGCTTCTTCGCCGGCGCGCGCCGCAACGAAGTGCCGGAGGATATTGCAGCGGAGATCTATCGACAAATCGAGAGCTTCGCGGGTTATGCCTTCTGCAAGGCGCACTCGGCGTCGTTCGCATTGGAATCCTTCGCGAGCGCGGCATGGAAGGCACGCTATCCGGCCGAGTTCATGGCCGCGGTGCTGACGAATCAAGGCGGCTACTACACGCCGATGGAATATGCAGAGGAAGCGCGCCGTCTTGGCGTGCGCCTACTGCCGCCGTGCATCCACACCAGTCGCGCCGAGTTCTGGGGCGAGCGCGACACCATCCGCGTCGGTCTGATGCAAGTGAAGGGACTCGCCGCCGAAACCATTGCTTCCTTGCTGGAAGCTCGCCGCGCGGGTGCCTTCAGCGACCTCGGTGATTTCTTGGCGCGAGTTCCCGCGACGCGCGGCGAAGCCGCCGCGCTCATCCGCACCGGTGCCATGGAATGCCTCGGCCGCACTCGCCCGCATTTGCTGTGGGAGCTTGCGTTGCGCACAGCGGTGGCGGAAGCGGCGCCGGGGGCGGCGTCGCGAGGCCGTCGTGAGGACATGGATGTCCGAACAGGCCGAGCGCCGAGCGATGCGAGCGAGCCGGAGGCGAGCGAGCGAGCGTCCGCCCCCGGCGCCGCTTCCGCCACCGCCTTCACAGCACCTCCGGCCGCCGAGATGCTGGTCACCAAGATCCCGCCGCTTCCCGAGTACGACGCGCGGCAGAGGATGCGGGCGGAGATCGAGTTGCTGGGGCTGACGCTCGACGCACATCCGTTCGCGCTGTTCGCGGACGCACTGGCACGCGTACGCCGGTTGCGTCCCGTTGTGGCGAGCACCGACTTGCAACGGCACGAGGGCAAGGTGGTGTACCTGCTCGGTTGGAAGGTGACGGCGAAGCGTAGCGAAACCGTCAAGGGCGAGCCGATGTGCTTCGTGACCTTCAGCGACGCGGTCGGCCGCTTCGAGGCGAGCTTCTTCCCGGAAGCCTACGCGCGCTGCGCGCTCGAATTGATCCGCGGCATGGGACCGTTCCTGGTGAAGGGCAAGGTCGAAGTCGCATTCGGCGTCGCCGAACTCGTCGCGTCGCACTTGAAGCTGCTCGCCCGCACACCAGCCGGCGCGACCGCCGCCATCTCGCCTTTCGAATAGCTGAGAGAATGAAGTAGGCTGGTGCGAATGAAGTCTCCACAGCCGACACCCTCGCGCGCCGTCTTCGCCGGTATCTTCGCGGTCTCCGCGGCGACGCTCCTCTTCCAGGTCACGGTGGTCCGAATTTTCTCGGTTTCCATTTGGTATCACTTCGCCTTCCTCGTCGTGTCGGTGGCGCTTTTCGGCATCGGCTGTAGTGGCGTCGTATTGTCACTCGTGAAGCCAGGGCCGAACGAGGAACGTTACCGTGCCCTCGCGCCCGCGGGCTTCTCGATCTCGGCGCTGCTCGCCTACGTCCTCACCAATGCGATTCCGTTCTCGCCGTTCCGGATCCTGCAGGAGCCGAAGCAGCTCGGCTTTTTTCTTCTCTACGACGTCCTGGTGATGGTGCCTTTTTT
>Ga0247727_10006999_pt1 | contig 21798 bp, 17 predicted proteins | sample WisWelCaveWW1625_FD_202498 | JGI IMG/M metagenome (GOLD analysis project Ga0247727, IMG submission 202498) | Biofilm microbial communities from Wishing Well Cave, Virginia, United States - WW16-25 | ecosystem: Environmental > Aquatic > Deep subsurface > Groundwater > Cave microbial mat | place...
TCGCGAAGCTCTCGGCGACCAGGCGCCCGTCGTCGCGGTGCTCCGCGCGCAGCACGAAGCTGCCGAAGCGGTCCAGCGGCAGGCTCGCCTCGTAGCGGCCGGGCGCCGACTGCTCGAAACGGACCTTCGTCGGTGGCGCGGCGCGCGGTCCGTCCGCGGCCGTGACGGTCAATGTCGACTCGAGGCCGTTGATGAACCGGTCGTCCTCGCTCATCGCGTCGACCTGCACACGCACGCGCTCGCCGTCCCACTCTGCACGCATGTCGTAGAGCGTCCGGCGTCGCTGCCGCATGTGCTCGCGGACCAGCTGTGCCCAGAATTTCCCGTAGTCGGGCCAGCTCGTCCACGCGCTCGCCCAGCGGCCCTTCACGTCCGTCGTCCACGCGAGCGTCCAGCCCAGGCCCACGCGCCAGCGCGCGAGGATCGGCTCGCCGTAGATCGAGTCGAGGATGACCTCGGCGGGCGTCGGCTTCGCCTTGGTCGTGACGTATCCCTGCAATTCGGGCAGGGCCGGCGACACACCCCGCAGGAACTGCGCCGACCGGACGATCCTCGGGTTGAACCACTCCTCGACGAACGCGCTGCGCGCGACGCGGTTCGTCTCCTGCGTGAAGATCCGCGGCACGTGGAAGGGGTCGTTCGTGAAGTAGCTGCGCCCGCGGCCCCGCGCCGCGATCTGCTCGAGCAGCCCGCGATCCGCCTGCCCCAGGCCGACCGTCGAGAAAGTGATCCCCTCCGAGGCCGCGACCTGCACGAGGTCGAGGATTCCCTCGGTCGGCGCCTGGCCGTCGGACAGCAGGATCACGTGCCGCGTGCGCGCCCGCGTGACCGCCAGATCCTGGTACGCGGCGTCCAGCGCCGGAAAGATCGCCGTGCCGCCGCCCGCCGTCAGCCGCGAGATGTCGTTCAGGATCCGCACGCGGTTGCGCGCGGCCTGCATCTTCACGATCCGGTTCGGCTGGCTGTCGAAGCCGATCACCTCGATGAAGTCGCCCTCGCCGAGGACCTCGGCCGCCGCCTTCGCGGCGTCCTTGGCCAGCTCGATCGCCTGCCCCTGCATCGACCCCGACTTGTCGATCACGAGCGCCAGCGCGACGGATGGCTGGTCACGCCGCCGCTCCGCGTCGAAGCGTACCGGCAAGATCCGCTCCATGCGCGTGCCCGTGTAGCCGCCGGGCCCGAAGCTGCGCTCCCCGCCCGCCATCAAGAACCCACCGCCGCCGGTCCGCACGTACTCCTCGAGCGCCTGCATGCTGGTCAGCGAGAAGTTCTCGGCGCCGACATCCGATACGACGACGAAGTCGTATCGGTCGAAGCCCTGTCGGCTCGTCGGGACCTCGCGCGCGCCGCGAACCTCCACGTCGAAGTCGTTCGCGGCCAGCGCCTGCGCGAACGCAGCGCCCCGCCGCGTGTCGCCTTCCAGGTAGAGCACGGAGGGTCTGCCAGGGACCGTCGTCGAGGTCGAATACCGATCGTTGTCCGAGAACCGGTCGCCCGGCATCTCGTCGAGCGTCGCCCGATACGTGACGTCGCCCGGAAGCCGGACCACGGATGGGAAGGTGTGCGTACTCTCCCCCGCCGGAAGCTCCACCGTCCGCACGCCGCCCAGACCGTTGAGAAGATCGCCCTGGTACAGCCGCATCCGCGCCTTCGTGGGCGTCGTCGCGTGGACGCGCACCGTGACGTCGAAGGTCTCGCCGACCTTGATGCGCCCGGGCAGCTCGACCGCCCGGACGAGGACGTCCGCAGGCACCGCCTCCCGCTGCGGCACCACGTGGACCCGCACGCCCTGTGCGCCCGCGCGTCTCACCTCCGCGAGCATGCTGCCGGCGGTCTCGTTTCCGTCGGAGAGGATCACCGCGCGCCGCAGGTACCCCGGCGGATACAGGCCGTATGCGAGCTGCAGCGCCGCCTGCACGTTCGATCCCGCGCCGTCGCCGCCCGGACGCCCGTCGCCGTGGCGCTGCAGGTCCGGGACCTCGCGGGCCTCCTCCGAGATCGGCAGGAGCCTCGGGCGCTGAGCGAAGGTCACGACGCGCACGGTGTTCTCGCCGCGTACCGCGTACGCCTTCGAGACGTAGTCGTGGGCCCGGGCGATCGCGGCGTCCGGCACGCTGTCCGAGACGTCCACGAGCAAGACCGTGCACACGCGCTTCTCCGAAGTCGTCGTCGCCAGGCGCCCGAGCGCGAGCGCGAGGAGGACGACGACCGTCCCGCGAAGGGCCCAGAGCAACGCTCGCTGCAGCGGCGGGAGATCCGCCAGCGACGACGGGAGGAACCACAGCAGCAGCGGCAACAGCAGCCCGATCGCCAGCATTCGCGGCGCGAGCAGCTCGATCCGCCGCCCGAACGCGTGCCATTCGATCGCGTCTCTTCCGCCGACGAGGACGAACCACACGTACGCGGCCGCGAGGCACGCGAAGATCGCGATCGAGGCGATCCGGAGGCCCCGCCTCATACCGTGATCCTGCGGTGGAAGGTCACCCACTCGATCGCGAGGAGGAGCACCGCCGCCGCGAGGAGGTAGATCCAGATCTCGCGCCGGATGCCGACGGTGAAACCGGTCGCCCGCCCGGCGCGCCGGCCCGCGACCGTGATCGACCCCTGCGGCCGGACCGCGCTCTCGCCGGGCGCCGACAGGTTCGCCGCGAACTCGACAGGGGCCGAGTCGGACTCGACCCGGTGGAAGCCCGCACGCGTCCCGAAGTAGACCGCGCGGCCCTCGACGACCGGGACTACTGTGCGGACACCGTCCGGATCGACGACCGTCGCCTGCGCCGTCCCCGAGTCGACCGGGATGCGCCACGTCTCGCCGGTTCGAAAAGACGACAGGTACGCGGGGTCCTCGCCCGTCATCCAGTCGACGGCGTTGAGGACGAAGAGCGGCCACGCGAGGCGCAGCGGCAGGTCGCTGCGTCGCACGTCGAAGGCCAGCGCGGCGACTCGTCCCGCCGCCCCCTCGCGCGCGACGATCAGTGGCGCACCCGGCGAGCCGCCGACCACGCGGTCGCCTGGACGCACTGCGAGCTTCGAGGCGACGGCGACGTTGACGTCCGCGAGGGAGACCCAGCGCACGAGCGGATGTCGCCGATCGATCTGATCGAACCACGGCGCCTCCGCCTCGCCGCGCACCTCGAAGGGCGATCCGGGCCCGGTCGGGTGCAGGTACATCACGTTGCCCGGTGCCGGAGCGGGCGGAGTCCAGTCGTCGAAGATCGTGACGTCCGCACGCGTCTGTGGGGTCCACGCCTCCGGGGCGACCACGGATAGGTCGATGTAGTCGCCCATCAGCAGGGCCGCCTGCAGGTACAGGTTCCCGCGCGTGACCGCCAGCACGCTCGCGCGACGGCGCTCGGGCAAGACGGCAAATGCCCGGTCGTCCGCGGGCAGATCGTCTGCCCCCCCCTCTGCGGGCCGCACCACGGCCTCCATGCGCCGATCGCCAGCCGACGGGTAGAAGCGCCTGCTCGTCTCGCTTGCGCCGAGCACGATGCGTTCGCGCGAGACGGGGTCGCCGTCGCCGAGGATCTGGATCTCGACGGATTCCGATTTCTCCCCGTGGTTGCGGACCTCGAGCAGGACCTCGACGCGCGACTTGTCGAGGGGGTAGCGGCGCGCCGAGAACGCGGTGATCCCGACGTTGCGACCCGTCCGCCCGACCGGGACGTGCCGGATCTTCACCGAGCCGGGGTCCACCCGCCCGAGCGCGTCGTGCGGCTCGGAGTGACCTGCCCCGTCGGAGATCACGATGATCTCCGGATTCGGCGTTCCGCGCAGTACGTCGAGCGCGAACCGCAACGCCCGTGCGAGGTCTCCGGGTGCGTCGGTCGGCCGCACGGCGGCCACGGCCGCGAGCAGCGTCGGGACGTCGTCCGTCAACGGCGATCGCGCGGTCACCTCCGCGTCGAACTGCGCGACCAGCGCGCGGTCGGCCCCGCCCAGGCCCCGGACGATCCGCTTCGCCTCTGCCCGGCCCTTCTCGAGGCGGCTGGGCCGGACGTCCGTCGCCCGCATCGACGCCGAGGCGTCCACCAGCAGGACGATGCTTCGTCCAGACCGCGATCCTCCCGCGAGGCGCGGATCGCCGAGCGCGAAGACGAGCAGAGCCAGCAGGACGAGTTGCAGCAGGAGCGACAGAAGGCGCTTGAGCCGGGAGAAGAGCGTCGTGGTCTCCTTCTCCGCCAGAACCCTGTTCCACAGGGAAATGAAGGGGACGGCGATCCGCCGCCGCCGGAGCTTGAGCAGGTACAGGACGACGACGACCGCCCCCGCTCCGCCGAGGATCGCGAGGACCTTCCCGAGCGTCAGCGCGGTGAGCGTCACCGCAAGAGCCCCCCGCGCCGGAAGATCGAGAGCACGAGGTCGTCGAACGGGATCGAGGTCTCGGCGGCGAAGTACGGGACCTGCCGGCCCGCGCAGAACTCCTCGATACGCCTGCGGTACGCCGCGTGCGCCTCCGCGTAGCGGGCGAGGACCTTGGCGGTGACCGTCACCTCTCGTGACTCGCCGGTTTCGCAGTCGTGCAGCAGCAGGTCCCCCTCCAGCTTCGGGCGGACCTCCGTCGGGTCGAATACTTGAAGGACGTAAGGATCGAACCGGTTGAACCGCAGGTAGTTGATCCCCCGCTCGAAGCCCGCCGGGTCGTACAGGTCGCTCACGAGGAGCGCGACGCCGCGCTGCTTCGACTGCGCCGCGAAGATCTTGATGCAGTCGGCGAGATTCGTCTCGCCGTCGGGCTCGATGCCGCGCAGGAAGTCGAACACCCGGAAGATCCTCGATTGCCCCCGCGTCGGAGGCATCCGCCCGACGATCCGCGAGTCGAACGCCGTGAGCGCGACACGGTCCAGGTTCGCCAGGCCGACGTAGCACAACGCCGCGACGATCTGCTTCGCGTAGTCGATCTTGCGCGGCGACCCCATCGACATCGACCGGCTCGAGTCGAGCAGGAGGTAGATCGGGAGGTCTTCTTCTTCCTCGAAGAGCTTGAGCAGAAGCTTGTCGAACCGCCCGTATACGCCCCAGTCGAGATAGCGCAGGTCGTCGCCCGGCGCGTACTCGCGGTGATCGGCGAATTCGATCCCGCTCCCCGACTTCTTGGTGCGGCGCTCGGCCCGCAGCCGCCCGGCGAACACGCGGCGGGCGACGATCGAGAGGACCTCGAGGCGCTTGAGGAACTGCTCGTCGAAGAGGTCCCGCTTCGCGGGCGCGGGCGGTGCCGATCGCCGAAGCAGCGCCAAGGCTACCCCTTCGCTTCCGAAACCCTCGCCAGCACGTCGTCGATCACCTGATCCGTCGTCACCCCCTCCGCCTCCCCCTCGAAGTTCAAGATGATGCGGTGCCTCAGTGCGGGCTTCACGCACTCGCGCACGTCCGCGGACGACGCGGCGAAGCGGCCACCGAGCAGGGCGCGGACTTTCGCGGCGAGCAGGACCGCCTGGGCGCCGCGAGGGGAGGCGCCGAAGCGCACGAACTTCTTCGTCGGTTCGGGTGCGCTTGCAGTGTCCGGGTGCGTGCCCTGCAGGATCTGCACGACGTACTCCTGTACCGGCCGGGCGACCGCGACCTCGCGGACCACGCCGCGCATCTCGAGGAGCCGCTCGCGCGAGAGCACCTTCTCGACGTCCGGCTCCGCCGCGCCCGTCGTACGGTCGAGGATCGCGTGCAGCTCCTGGCTGTCCGGGAACCGCACGTGGAGCTTGAGGAGAAACCGGTCGAGCTGGGCTTCGGGCAACGGATACGTCCCCTCCATCTCGATCGGGTTTTGCGTCGCGAGCACGACGAACGGCGGCTCGAGCGGGTAGGTCTCCTTTGCGACCGTCACCGACTGCTCCTGCATCGCCTCGAGCAGGGCGCTCTGCGTCTTCGGGGTCGCGCGGTTGATCTCGTCTGCGAGAACCATGTGCGCGAAGAGCGGTCCGCGCCGGAACTCGAATGTCTTCTTGCCGTGCGCATCCTCGCTGACGACCGTCGTCCCGAGGATGTCCGCGGGCATCAGGTCCGGCGTGAACTGCACGCGGCTGAAATGCAGGTCCATCGTCCGCGCCATCGTCCGGACGAGCATCGTCTTGCCGAGCCCCGGCACGCCTTCTAGGAGCGCATGTCCCCCGGCGAGCAGGCACGTGAACACCCCCTCGACGATCTCGCGGTTGCCGACGATCACCTTCGCGATCTCGGTCGTCAGGCGCTTCGCGTCGGTCCCGAAGGCGGAGACCCGCGCTTCGGCGTGTGCAGGTGCGGTCATGTCGGTCACTCCTGGGGACGGATGAGGTCCATGTAGTCGCGCAGATGTCCGCGCACGCCCGGCGGAATGTCCTGGAGGTCCATGTCCTCCTCCATCACCCGCCGGTACTCCGTGTACACGCGCCGGTACCCGCCCGACGCAAAACCCTGATCGGCCGCGCCCATGATCACCTGCGAGCGGCTCGCGCCGTCCTCGTTGGGCGTGCCCTGCACCTGGACGGTCTCGCGCTGCGATCGCATCGCCGTCGGATCGCCCATCCGCGGATCGTGTGCGGTGCCGATGCCCTGGCCCATCTGCTCGCTGCCTTGCGATTGCCCCTGCCCCGGCATCCCCATGCCGGGCATCGGCATCATGAGTCCGTCGTTGCCCTCGCCGAGCTGGAGGACCTGCCCCTGCTCCCCGGCGCCTTCGGGACCGCGCTGCTGCCCGTCGCCCTGCTCGCCGTTCTCTCCGAGGTGCCCTTGCCGGCCGGGCGCGACGACCGGCATGCCTCCCTTGGCCAGCTTGAAGAACTTCCCGAGCTGACCGGCGCGCTTCTGCTTCTGACCCTGCCCTTGCCCGCGCTGCCGGCGCAGCATCTCACCGAGATCGCTCATCCGCTCGAGGAGGCGCGCCAGCTGCTCCTGCGCCTCGCCGTCGTTGGCGAGCTGGTTGAGCGCTTCGGCCATTGCCTCCATCGCCTCGGCGGATTCTTCGGGGCTCCGGTTCATCGTCTCCGCCGCGTCGTCCATCTGCCGCCGCAGCCGCTCGAGCTGGCGCCGCAGGTTCTCGTTCATCTGCTGCTCACGCTCGAGCCGTTCGAGCTCCCGCTGCCGGCGCTTCAGGAGCCGCTCCTCCGCGTCCTCGTTGCCGTTCTTCTCGGGTTGCTTCTTCTTGAGGAGAGACTCGCGCTCTTCCTCCATCTGCCTGCGCAGCTCCTCGATCCGCTCTCTCGTGTCCTCGGGAGTCTCGCGCGCCGCGCGCTCGAGCGCTTCCCTCGCCTTCTCCAGCGCTTCGCGGCTCTCGGGCCGCTTGTCGCGCAGGGCCTGCGCCAGCTTCTGCGCCTCCGCCCTTGCCTCATCGAGGTTCGGCTCCTGCAGCTTCTGCCCCATCTCCTTGGTCAGGTTGCTGCGCCGCAGCTCGTCTCCCATCGCGCGAAGCGCCTTCTGCAGATCCTCCGCCGAGGGCTCGCGCCCCCGCAGGAACCGGTCCTGCAATTCGCCGAGGCGACGCAGCGCCTCCTGCCGGTCGATCTGCCTCGCGGCCAGGTCCTCGAGCAGCCGGTTCGCCGCCTCCGCCGCCTCCTGAAGCGGTCCCGACGGCTGCTCCTCGGCCCGCGCAACGAGATCGCGCACGTACTCGCGGTACGCCTCGAGCTCCTCGGTGTGGACCTCGATCGGCGTCAGCCGGCTGTCCCGCCCTGCGGTCCGCTCGCGCGGAAACGCGACGAACGTCAGCCCCACGACGAGCGAAGCCATGACCAGCGCCGGCACGACGTCACGCGGAGTCCGGATCGGCACCGCCGCGGCCGGATCGACCTCTTTCGCGCGCGCCTCGGCGTCTCTGAGATGCGCCTCCATGAACTCGGTGCGCTCGGCCGTCCCCTCGAAGTCCACGGCCGATGTCGCCCGGTCGTGCGTCTCGAACTTCAGGTCGAGGATCTTGGCCGCCAGCGTCCTCGCCACCGGGCGCGCCGCGGCGATCACGGCCCCGACGACCGGCACGACCCCGGCGACCACGAGCCATCCGCCCAGGCCCGAGATCCGGCCGAGCTTCTGCAGCAGGACCGCCACGAGCGCGAACGCCAGCGCCAGCACCGCGAGCCGCGCGAACGTCTCCAGCGCCCGCCGCGCGCGCACCCGCGCGGCGACCCTCGCGACCTGTCTGTCGATGCCGGTGGCCAACCTCTCCTCGATCCCTAACGAACGGTCTAGACGCGTAAGTCCTGGAAAAGTTCGCCGTTTACGAGAGTCGAGAGTGAGGATAGCGGACGGCGCAGTGCGAGGCGAATCTGGACTGCCCGCCTCAGTCGAGCGGCAGCCGCAGGACCCGGCTCCCCGCCTCTCGCCGCCCGGCCGGTCCGTCGACGACGCCGAGTGCGTCCATCCCTGCCATCGACGTGAGCATCCCCGAGCCCTGCTTCGGAGCAGGCCGCAGGACGACGTCGCCCGATCCGGGCCGCTCGGTGCGGCAGCGCAGGTAGTGGCGCCGCGCGTCGTCCTTCTCGTACGCCGCTCCGAGTGTCGCGGGCGTCGGGATCGAGACCGGTGCGGGATCGCCGAGCATCTTGCGGATCGCGGGCCGGCCGAAGATCGCGAAGGTCACCATCGCGGACGCCGGATTGCCCGGCAGCCCGAGCACGGCCACCGCGCCGAGCATCCCGAACGCGACCGGTTTGCCCGGCTTCATCCGGACCTTCCAGAACTCGCTCGTCCAGCCGAGGTCGCCCAGGACCTTGCGGACGAGGTCGTGATCCCCGACCGACACGCCGCCCGAGGTGAGCAGCATGTCCGCCGCGCGGCCTTCGTCGATCCGCGCCGCGATCGACCGTTCCTCGTCGACGGCGATTCCGAGCGGAATCACGACGGCCCCGGCAGCCCGGGCCTGCGCCGCGACGGCGACCCCGTTCGATGCGACGATCTGCCCCGGTCCGGGCGCCTGTCCGATCTCGACCAGCTCGTCGCCGGTCGAGAGGATCGCGACACGCGGACGTCGCCGGACGACGACCTGCGCGAACCCGAGAGCGGCCAGAAGCCCGATCTCTCCCGGTCCGACCCGCGCACCCGCGCCGAGAACCACGTCGCCCTCCCGGACGTCGTCGCCACTGCGGCGAACGTCGTTCCCCGCTACCACCGACACCTTCACCTCGATCTCGTCGCCCGTACGAAGGACGTCCTCCTGCTTGACGACCGCTTCGACGCCCTCGGAGACGGGTGCGCCCGTCAGGATGCGGATCGCCTCGCCCGATCCGATCCGCGGCGCCGCGGGCCCTCCTGCTCGGGACTCGCCGATCACGCGCAACCGGGCCGGCGGGCACGCGACATCGGCGACGCGCACGCCGTACCCGTCCATCGACGAGTTGTCGAAGGGAGGCAGCGCCCGGGTCGCGACGACCTCCCGCGCGAGGAACGTCCCCTGGGCCTCCAGCAGCGGGACGGTCTCCTCCGCGAGCGGCCTCACCCTTTCGAGTATCCGCGCTATCGCTTCCTCGACCTCGAGCACCGAGAGTCAGACCGAGGCGAGGATCTCGAGCAGCGGGAGATCCGGAGACTGCGGATTGACGAGAAGGTCTCGAGACTTCGGGTTCACGATCAGGTCGAGTGTCTCCAGAGGGGTCTGTCCGAGCAGGACCTGTGTGCCGCTCGCCTCGACGAGTGCGTCGCACAGGGTGGACCGTCCGAGCACCTCGAGGAGCACACCAACCCAGGGGAGCTTGCCCACCTGTCCGTTCGCATTCCGAACGCGTCGGTAGCCGCCGATAGTGAGTCCGAGTTGCCCCCGGATTTCATCGGGAATCACCAGCTGTGTGGCCCCGGTGTCGACCAGTGCCGGGACCTCCGCAGTTCGAATTGCTTCCTGGCTCAAGAGGCCGTCGTCCGATCTGACGACGTCGGCCGGGTTCGTGAGCTTGACCTTCGCCATGACCCTTCCCATGACTTGGTTATCGGTCAGAGGACTCATTTGGTTGCTTATCTTAGCATCGACAGCCAGCATCGACAGCCAGCATCCGGAGCCCCCGCTTGGACCACTCTCTCGCCCACCCCACCGTCGACGAGGCTGCCCGGCGCATCGTGGCGCGCAACCACCTGGTCCGCGCCGTTCTCACTCCCCTGCTCGACGAGGCCCGTGCGCAGGACGCGGCGCTCAGGGCGGAGGCGCCGCGCACGGTGCTGCACCGTGTCCCTTACGTCCTCAAGGACTGCTGGGACACGGCCGGGATCCGCACGACGGCCGGCTCGTGGCGGCACCGCACACGGATTCCCGCGAACGACTCCGCCGTGCACACGGCGCTCGAAGAGGCCGGCGCCATCCTCGTGGGCAAGTCGAACGTGAGCGATCTCGCGCTGGCGCCCGAGAGCGACAACTGGCTCCAGGGTCCGACCGCGACGCCTCACGATCTCTCTCGCGCGAGCGGCGGATCGACCGGCGGCGCGGCGGCGGTCGCGGACGGCCAGGCGGCGTTCGACTGGGGGAGCGACTTCGGCGGGAGCATCCGCATGCCCGCCGGCTTCTGCGGCGTCGTCGGGATCCGTCTGTCGTCGACGACCTGGCCGATCGTCGATTTTTTCCCCGCGCTCCCCGCGGAGCTGTCATCGCTGAACGGGATGGGACCGATCGCAACGACGATCGACGGCGTCCGGACGATCCTGCGGACGGTCGCGCCCAGGCTTCGCAAGGGGACCGCACCCGGATTCGAGGCCCGGGGCCTCGCCGTGTACGCGCCGGATCGCTGGACGGAAGGGGAGTGGACGACGTTCGCCGACGACGTGGAGCGGTCCGCGAAGAAAGCGGGGGTCCCGATCCGATCGGCCGACGACGTCCCCAGGCCTTTCCTCGTGAACGCGGCGTTCGACGGGTTCGTCGCAGCGAATTTCGACGCGATGGTCCGCTCGGGAGAGATGGACCTCGGTGAAGGGATCGGCGCGGTGCTGTCGGCGATCACGATCGGCCGTGCCCTCGGGGACAAGCGGATCCATCCGAACACGGCGGAGATCCTCGCGCTCCTCGCGCTCGGGCACGTCACGATCTACCGTGACAAGGCGAAGGCGCAGCATCGCGTCGACGGGGTCCGCCGGGCGGCGCGTCGCCTGTGGGACGAGGGCCTGCTGCTCGTCGCCCCGACGGCGACGCACCCTCCTCCCCCGCACGGCCAGGTGCAGCGGACCCGCGGGATGCTCGCCTTCACGAAGTTCGGCAACCTCCTCGACGCGACCGCGGTCGCGTTTCCGTTCGGCACGTACCCCAACGGCCTGCCGCGTTCCCTGCAGATCCTCGGCCCGCCCGGTTCGGAAGACGCCGTGCTGAACGCGGCGGAGCTGCTCAGAATCGCAGGGCGATCCCGTCCGGCGTCGTCGTGAGGGACGTTCGGGCACCGCCGGGTGGAGAACGGCTCGTCCCGGGCAACTCCCAGTAGACGAGCGACATCACGCCGTGCACGAGCAGGCCCGTCCCGAACATTCCCCACAGGACCGCGTTCTTCCGCCAGCCTGCGCGGTCGTCCGTCGCGTTGGCGACCGCGACGGACAGGTACACGGACGCGTGCAAGAGCTCGGCGACGGACCAGCCAGGAGACGCCCAGAGGCTGTCGCCCCAGATCGCGTAGTACCCGGCCATCCCGAAGAACGGGAGCATGTGGAAGACGGCGCCGCCGCGCGCCTCGCGGGCGCGGCGCTCCTGCGCGTCGACGCGGGAAGGCAGCGCGAGGGCGCCCGCGAGCACGATCGGCAGAAGCGCCCTCATTCCGGCGCCCTCACGTACGGTGCGGGCTCGGAGCAGACGAGTCCGCAGACGAGCATCGCGAGACCCCCCGCCTGCAGAAACGTCGCGAAGGTGTGCAGTCCTGCGAGCTCTCCATCCTCGTTCTGTGCCATCGAGTAAGCGAAGGGACCGACGAGCGGGATGGCGAAGTGCATGTCGTCGCTGCCTTCGCCGATCGCGCCGACGGATCCGAGGTACGTGAGGCCGAAGACGATGGCGCCCGTGACCGTGAGGAACGTGCGGGGGTCCCATCGTTTCGGAAGGTGGGCAGGCGTCTCGCTCGGAGGGGTGGTCTCCTCGGCCGTGGGCGCGACGAAGGTCATCGATTCGACGTCGTCGATGCGGACACGGATCGTTCCCTCTTCCGTATCGACCCAGTGGTACTCGTCGTCGCGGCCGAGCAAGCGCCCTTCGACGCGGCGGCCGCCGGAGAGGCGCATCCAGACGGCCCGGGGAGACGGCTCGGGGATCGGTGGTCCCTCCGGCGCGGCGGTCGCCGCGGCAGGCGGCGGCGCGGCGGGGGCGGGCAGGGCGGTGAAGTCGGCCGGCAGCGGTTCGGGGGGCACCGGGGGCGGCTGCCACTCGTCCTGCGCGAGTGCAGGCGCGGCGGCCGACATCGACACCAGGATGAGAATCGAGCGCACGGCCGCACCCATCCTACGCTCTGGCGGCCGCGTCGCTTCCCGCATCGGGTCAGGGGACGCGGAGTACCAGACTTCGACCCGGTGCCGGATAACAGTGCGATTGAATCTCCGCCCTTGCGTCGCCGTCGATCCGCCCCGGAGGGACGGAATGGGGAAGATCGGGAAAACCCGCAGGGGTCCTGAGGCGAGGCGGGAGGAGCGGCGGGCGTACGCGGGGACGATCTGGATCGTCGGGCAGTTCGGGTCCGATCGCGTGCGCGCGAAGGGGCTCGACCTGTCGGCGGGCGGGTGCTTCTTCTTCACGGGCCTGGGCTTCGAGGTCGGCGAGATCATCGTCCTCTCCCTGGATCTGCCCGGCCGTCCCGCGCTCAACCTCTTTGGCCAGGTCGCTCACAAGAAGAAGGCGAAGTCCGGTGACACGGGCTACGGCATCACCTTCCTGGACCTCGCGGAAGACGAACGTCACGCGCTGCGGAACGCCTGCAGCAGCCTTCCGCCGCCCGTCCCGAAGGGCGTGCTGGCAAGCTTGTTCGCGTAACGTCCCCGACTAACCGCTCTTGCGGATCGAGAGCGCGCCACCCTCGGGCGCCGTCACCAGCGTGCGCATCGGCTGTGCGCGGTAGCTCGCGAGGGCGTCGGGGTCGGGGTCTCGCTCGACCGTCGCCAGTCCGCGGACGGCGGCATCGTCGCCGGGACCCAGGAGGAACTCCCGGTAGCGCACCAGCCGGATCGTCCTGTCCCCTTCCTCCTGCCAGAAGCCGCAACTTCGGATCATTCGCAGCAGCGGGTGGACTTCCTGGGTCCCATCGGCGGACGACGATTCGGGCGCGTGGACGACGCTCGCATCCGTCACGATCCCCACCTTCGCCTCGCCGACCACCTCGAGGTTCGCGTCCGCGGCGCGCACGAGGATGCGCTCTGGTCCGGGGCCGATCAGGAAGAAGTCCGTTCCGATCGTCGCCTCGACGAGGTCGACCTTGTAGCCCCAGCGCCAGCTCTCCAGGACGAGCACCAACCGCAGCACCGCGTAGGGGCGTCCGGAAACGGGAGAGACGTGCGCCGCCGCGGCGGGCGCGATGCGACCCTCGATCTCGGAGACCTCGACTTCCTCCGGCAGCGTCCTCTTGGCCCTGCGTTTCATGGCCGACCGTCGGCCGGGAGAATACCGCGCGAGTTACGGGATCGTCGCGGCCAGGGGCTCGGAGGGAGCGGGGTCGGCGGCCGGCGAAACCTCGGCCGCCGGTGGCGCAGGTTCGTCGGGCACGGGCAGTGGCACGGGCACGGAGTCCGAGGGGGCGGGGGGCGCCTGGGGAAGACGATCGACGGGGCAGTACACCACTATCTCCTGACCCGTTCGGATCGCTCCGCGCGGGTCGAGACCGTTGATGCGGCAGATGGACGACACGCCGAGGCCGTAGCGCTCGGACAGGTGCGAGAGCGTCTCGCCCTCGGCCACCGTGTGGCGGATGCGGCGGCGGCCGCGCTGCGACTCGTGGTGCTCGAAGAACTCCTCGCTCCCGGCGACGAGGATGCGCGCCTCGGTGGCCTCGATGTGGACGACGTTCGCCAGTTCGGCGCCTGCGGGGACGAAAAGCTGCAGCCACTGACCTGACTGCAGGCGCGCGTTCGAGGTCACGTCGTTCCACGCGCGCAGGTCCAGGACGGCGACACCGAACGATCGGGCAACGTCCGTCACGGCATCCCCGGAGGTCGCTTCGTACAGGACGCGGCGGCGTCCATCCGACGGGAGGATCCTGTCCGGGACGACGACGACCGGCGGCGCGGCCGGATCCGCGTCGGGAAGCGGGGTCACGCTCGGGACGACCAGCGCCTCTCCGGGCAGCGCCCGGCGGTCGGCGAGGGAGTTGAGCTCTCGCAGCGCGCGCGCAGTCGTGCGGAAACGTCGAGCCAGCCGTTCCACGGTCTCGCCCTGGCGCACCACCGCGCGGCGGTATGCGCGCCACTGGCCGCCGAGCTTCTCCATGCCGGCGACGAACGCGGGTCGCCGGCGCGCGGGGATGCGGACCTCGTAGGTGCCCTCGTCCGGAGGCGTCCGTCCTCGAAGTAGCTGCGGGTTGAGCGCAACGATGTCGGCGCGCTCGACTCCCGCGGCGCGCGCGACCAGGGCCAGGTCCACCGACGTCGTGACCGGCACCGCGTCGAAGCCCCAGGCGCCCTCCGGCCGGACCTCGCCGAAGCCGAAGCGCTCGCGGTTCTTGCCGACGATCGCCGCAGCGAGGATCTTCGGCACGTAGGTCGTCGTCTCCCACGGCAGTCCCGCCTCCGCGTGCGACAGCACCCAGTAGTCGTTGGTGTTGTACTTGCGGATCGCTCGGAGGAGGCCGTTGTAGCCCATGTTGTAGGCGGCCATCGCGAGGTGCCAGTCGCCGAAGCGCGCATGCAAATCCGCCAGGTACGCGGCGCCCGCGGCGGTCGATCGGATTGGATCACGCCGCTCGTCGAGCCAGTGGTCCTGCCGCAGTCCGTAGACCGCCCCCGCCTCCGGCATGAATTGCCACAGCCCCACGGCGCCGACCGGCGAGCGCGCCGTCGGGACGAAACCGCTCTCGTTCATCGCGAGGAAGACGAGGTCCTGGGGCAGGCCCTTCTCGGCGAGGACGCGCCGGACGTGGCCCTCGAAGCGGCCCGCGCGGCGCAGCCACGAGCCCATCACGCCGCGGCCGCGCGCGTCCTTGGTGAACCACTCGACGTACTGGATGACCTTCGGGTCCCAGCGGATCGGAAGGTCGGGCAGCAAGACGTTCTGCAGGAGGGTCGCGCGTGCGGCGTCGGGATCGGCGGGGGGGGCCACGCCCGGCGCCGCCGGCTCCGACGCGGCGGGCGGGTCATCGCCCTCCGTGCGCGGGCGGAAGGCGCGCTCCTCGAACTCGCGCAGGGCGCGCAGCTCGGCGGACTCTTCTCCCGATCGCCCGGAATCGATCGGCTCGGTCGCGGGTGCGCCCGTGACCGCGCGCCGCCCGGGGGTGCCGCCGGGGACGTCGTCGGCCCGCGCGAGGGCGCCGGCCAGCGAAAAGACTACGAAAATCCCCACGACGGACCGCACCAGTGGCCGAGCGTACGAACCCCGGACGGCGGGGGTCAAAGAAACGGCGGATGGCGCACGATGGCACGGTAGAATCCCAGCGGTTCCGGGCGTTTCGGGGTGGCACGGCGCCTGCTCAGGAGTCCATCGGATGCGTTCGTCTGCGATTCTCCTCGTACTGCTCGTCGGGTGTCCGCCCGGACCGGTCGGCCACCGGCGGTGGGAGTGCGTCTGGGAGGGAGAGGCGCGGCCGGAGCACCTGTTCCAGGTCGGCTGCGAGGCCGACTTCGACGCGCTGGCGGGTGAGCCGCTCACGCCGTTCTTCGGCAACACGGACTCGGTGAAGTGGGTGATCGACCTGCACGAGGGAAATCTAACGTACTTCTTCGACTCGGCGCGCTGGCGCCTGCACTACGACTTCTGCCTCGCCACGCTCGACCGACCCGACGACCGCATCCCGTCCCACTCGGCGTTCAACCAGCGCGAGTACTTCTCGGAGGACCGCAGGTTCCTGCTCGGCACCATCGAGCACTATCGCGCGCTGGACGTCTACGCGATCGAGTTCGCCGCGGGGGACGAGATCACGAACGCTCAGATCGTGGAAGCCTATCGAGCGGTCGCCCGGCAGGCGTACTTCGGGGAGGCGCTGAAGTTCCGTCCCGTGTCCCGCGCGCAGGACGAGCGCACGCGGGACCTAGACATCCCCCGGATCGGGTACGACGAGATCTTCGAGGGACAGACCTACCAGCCCTTGCAGAGCGGGGAGACCTACGGATGGATCCGGATCGTGCGCGACGGCGGGCTCGAGGACGCGGGCCTCGGTGCGCGCGACATCGCGGTCCTGGGATCCGTCCCGAACGACATCGCGGTCGTCGCGGGCCTCGTCACGAGCGAGTTCCAGGCGCCGCTCTCGCACGTCAACGTCCTGTCGCACACGCGCGGCACGCCGAACATGGCCCTGGTCGGGGCGCAGGCGGACGACCGCTTCGCCGAAAATGCGGATCAGCTCGTGCACCTCGTCGTCGACGCGCAGGACTTCGTCGTCGAGCCGGCGACCCTGGAAGAGGCCGAGCCGTTCTGGGAGGCCCGCCGACCGTCCACCCCGTTCGCGCCGCCGTTCGACACGACGGTGCGCGAGCTGCAGGACGCCGAGGACGTCGGGGTGGACGACGTTGCCCGCGTCGGAGCGAAGGCAGCGAACTTCGGCGAGCTGACCGCGATCGTGCTGGTGGCGCCGTACGTCCCGGAGGGCTTCGCGATTCCCGTCGTGTGGTACCTGGAGCACGTCGAGAGGGCCGGGCTCTCCGGCGAGATCGAGGACATGCTGTCCGACGAGCAGTTCGCAACGGACCTTGCAACCCGCCGCGAGCGGCTCGCGGCGTTGCGCGACGCGATCGAGGCGGCGCCGGTCGACCCGGAGCTCGTCGGCGAGCTCCAGGAAAAGATCGCGGACAAGTACGAGGACAACCCGCCGCTGCGCTTCCGCTCCAGCTCCAACGCGGAGGACCTGGCCGGCTTCTCCGGTGCCGGTCTGTACACGTCCAGGACGGGCCAGGTGGGGGACCAAGGCGACCCGATCGAGGATGCGATCCGCGCAGTGTGGGCGTCCCTGTGGAACGACCGCGCCTACGAGGAGCGCGACTACTACCGGATCGTGCACGCGTCGTGCGCGATGGGGATCCTGGTGCACCCGTCGCACCCGGACGAGGCGGTCAACGGCGTCGCGATCACGACGAACCCGTTCAGCCGTGGCCGGCCGGCGTACTTCGTCAACTCACAGCTCGGCGAGGTCTCCGTCGTCGATTCCTCCGCGATCCCCGAACAGCTTCTCTACTACACGTGGTACCCCGAGCCGCAGATCGAGTACCTGTCGCGATCGAGCCTGACGGACGGCGACGTCCTGGGCCAGGGCGAGCTCGCCGACGTCGCCGATGCGCTCGGCAGCATCCACGACCACTTCTTCCCGCTGTACGCCGGCGTCGGCACGGACCTGTACAACTTCGGGATGGACGTCGAGTTCAAGCTCGACGGCGACGATCGCCACCTCGTGATCAAGCAGGCGCGTCCGTACTACGTCGACCCGGTCGGGCTGTAGCTGCTGATTGACCGGCGAACGAACGCGATGCCAGACTGAATTCGAGTTGCCCGGCGCGTTCCACGAGGACTTCTCCGTCGAGGCCGCTCCCGCGCGCGGGTCCGATCGCACGTTCGGGCTCCTGCTCGCGGCCGTGGCCGCGGCCTTCGCGCTCGTCCCGTGGCTGCAGGGCCGAGAACCGCGGACCCTACTTCTCGCGGGCGCCGCGGCGCTCGCAGCACTCGCGTTCGCCCTGCCCCGGGCGCTCGCCCCTCTGCGCCGGGTCCTGCGACGGTTCGGAGACCTGCTGCGGGCCGTGACGACACCGATCGCGCTCGCTGCCGTCTACTTCCTCGTCCTCACGCCGATCGCGCTCCTCGCACGCGTGCTCTCCCGCCCGCGACTCCCCATGCGACCGGACTCCGGGGTCGAAAGTTACTGGTCAGAGCGCCGGCCGGAGGACCCGCCCCGCGTGGCGATGCGACGTCCGTTTTGACCGCGCGGTGCCTCGGGATCTCGGCCTACTACCACGACAGCGCCGCCGCGCTCGTCGAGGACGGCCGCCCCGTCGCCGCCGCGGCGGAGGAACGCTTCACCCGCCGCAAGCACGACAGACGGTTTCCGCGCCAGGCCGTCCGGTGGTGCCTGTCGCAGGCTGGCGTGCCGCCCGACCGGATCGACGTCGTCGCGTTCTACGACAAGCCGCTGCTCAAGCTCGAGCGTCTGCTCGAGACCCATCTCGAGACCGCTCCCCGAGGATTCGCTTCGTTCCGGCGCGCGGTCCCGGCGTTGATGCGCGAGAAGCTATTCCTGCGGACGTTGCTCGAGCGCGAGCTCGATGCTGTCGCCGGTGGAGTCGACTGGGCGGCGAAGCTCCTCTTCGCCGAGCACCACCAGAGCCACGCCGCGAGCGCCTTCTTTCCGTCCCCGTTCCGGGAGGCCGCGATCCTCACCATGGACGGTGTCGGCGAGTGGGCCACGACGTCGTCGGGCCACGGAACCGGTGGCGAGATAAGGATCCGCAAGGAGATCCGCTTCCCACACTCCCTGGGGCTCCTGTACTCCGCGTTCACCGGATACGTCGGCTTCGAGGTCAACTCCGGCGAGTACAAGACGATGGGGCTCGCACCGTACGGGAGCCCTCGCTTCGCGGACCTGATCCGCGAGCGTCTCGTCGACGTGAAGGAGGACGGTTCCTTCCGCCTCGATCTGCGCTACTTCGACTACTGCGCCGGGCTGCGGATGACCAGCGATCGCTTTCACGAGACGTTCGGCGGACCGCCGCGCGCAAAGGACGATCCGCTGACGCAGAGGCACATGGATCTCGCGGCGTCGATCCAGAGCGTCACCGAGGAGATCGTCCTGCGGCTCGGAAGGTCGCTCGCAGTCGAGACGGGTTCGCCCAACCTGTGCCTCGCCGGCGGCGTGGCCCTCAACTGCGTGGCGAACGGCAAGCTTCTCACCGACGGGTGCTTCGAGGAGATCTGGGTCCAGCCGGCGGCCGGCGACGACGGCGGGGCGCTCGGAGCGGCGCTCGCGGCGCACCACACCTACCTCGGCGGCCCCCGGGAGACGGCGGGGCCGGGGGACGCGATGCACGGCGCCCTGCTGGGGCCCTCCTTCGAGCAGGACGAGATCGAGTCGCGAATTCGCGCGGCGGGAGCCCGGTTCACCGTGTGCGCCGAGCGCGAGCTGCTCGCGGTGTGCGCCGAGTCCCTCGTGGCCGGCGACGCCCTCGGGTGGTTCCAGGGCCGCATGGAGTTCGGTCCTCGCGCCCTCGGCGCGCGTTCAATCCTCGCCGACGCGAGGAGTCCGACGATGCAGGCAGTCCTCAACGAGAAGGTGAAGTTCCGCGAGTCCTTCCGGCCGTTCGCCCCGGCGGTGCTGCGGGACCACGTCGCTCGGTGGTTCGGGCTCGATCGAGACAGTCCCTACATGTCCTTCGTCGCGCAGGTGGCGCGCAAGGACATCCCCGCGGTGACACACGTCGACGGATCGGCACGCATCCAGACGGTTCACCGCGAGACGAACCCGCTTTTCCACGCCCTCCTCGAGGCGTTCGAGGCCCGCACCGGTTGTCCGGTCCTCGTCAACACCAGCTTCAACGTTTGGGGAGAGCCGATCGTGTGCACGCCCGAGGATGCGTTCGCGTGTTTCATGGGGACCGGCCTCGACGCGCTCGCCATCGGACGGTGCCTCCTGCGCAAGGCTGATCAGGACCCCGCGCTGCGGAGAGATCGCTGATCGGCGCGGTCACCGCCGGCCCGTCGTGCCCCCGAGCCTTTCCTCCACGAAGAGCGAGGCGATCGCGCGCAGCACCGACGCCACGTTGCGCGGCCGGAAGGCCTTCGTCTTGCGCCCCGGCCGCGGATCGACGCGGATGCCGACGCCGACCCAGGACTCGCCCGCGCGAAGTAGCTTGACCAGCAGCTCCGCCTGGAACGCGAAGCCGTCCGTCGTGAGGGCCACCTCGCGAACCGCTGCGGTGCGCATCACGGCCGTGCCGTTGTAGTAGGGGACGCGCAGCCCGAAGAGCCCGTTGACGAGCGCCGTGTACGCGCGCGACAGGACGAATCGTCCGAGGCCTCGATCCGCGTCGTTCGTCGCGAAGGGCAGGACGACGTCCGCACGTCCGATCGCCTGGAGAACGGGAACGAGCGCCTCGGTCGGGTTCTCGGCGTCCCCCGGGACCATCATCACGTAGTCGAACCGGGCCCGCTCGATTCCTTGCCGATACACGCCGCCGACGTTGCGAGGCCTGCGGTTGTGCACGACCCGGATGTGCGCGTCCTCTGCGGCGAGTTCGTCCATGATCCGGCCCGTCGCATCCCGGCTCCCGTCGTCGAACAGGAGAATCTCCCAGTCTTCGAATCGGTCGTCGATCGCGCGGCGAACGTGGCGCACCGCGTCGGCGACGTGACGCTCCTCGTCGAGGGCGGGGACGACGACCGACAGCGTCGGCCTGGCCCGGGTCATCCTCTGGCCCGCATTGGGGCTGGAGGATAGCCGTCTTCACCGCACGACGGCGGGGCGCTGGCGCGTGCTACGCTCCGCGCCCTCCGTGCACATCGGCGATATCGAGCTCTCGAACGACGTCTCGCTCGCGCCGATGGCGGCCGTGACGAACGCGCCGTTCCGCGCCCTCGCCAAGGAGATGGGCTGCGGGCTGACGGTGACCGAGATGGTCTCGTCGGAGGCGCTCGTGCGCGGCAAGGGCGGCACAGATCTCAGGATGGAGCGCGCGCCGGGCGAGTGGCCGCTGTCGATCCAGCTCTTCGGGTGCGACGCGGCTGTCATGGCCGAGGCTGCCGCAATGGTAGAGGACGCGGGAGCGGAGATCGTCGACGTCAACATGGGATGCCCCGTCGACAAGATCGCGGGACGCGGCGGCGGCGTGGCGCTGATGAAGGAGCCGGCCTCGGCGGCCGCGATCGTCGCCGCGATGTCGAGGCGAGTGAAGATCCCCGTCACGGCGAAGATACGCGCCGGCTGGGACGCCGCGCACGTCAACGCCCCCGAGGTCGCCCGCGCGCTCGAGGACGCGGGCGCGAAGGCGATCGCCGTGCACGCCCGCACCAAGGAGCAGGTCCACGCGGGCGAGGCGCGCTGGGACGTGATCGCTCGCGTGAAGGCGTCGGTCCGCGTGCCCGTGATCGGAAACGGTGGGATCAAGACCGTGGCGGATGCTCGCGCGATGAAGGATGCGACGGGCTGCGACGGCGTCATGGTCGCGCGAGGAGCGCAGGGCAACCCCTGGATCTTCCGATCCATCCTCGCGGGCGAGGAGCGTCCACCGTCGCGGGCGGAGCGCTTTCACGCGGTCCGGCGCCACCTGCGCCACTACGTCGAGCACGCGGGGATGCGTCGCGCCGCGACCGAGATGCGCAAGCACCTGTGCTGGTATCTGCGCGGGTTGCCGGGCTCGGCCGAGATCCGCAATCACTTGCACCGACTCGATTCCGAGGGGGAGTACCTCGAACTGCTCGAGGGCTACGAAGCGGCGCTCGTCAGCGGCGCTGTGGCGCTCTGACGGGCTGGGCGGTCGGAGTGTCGAGCATCTCCCGCACCTTTCTGCCGAGGACGTCCGGCCAGAATGGTTTCTGCAGGAAGGCGGCACCGTCCAGCAGCCGGCCCGCTCCCAGTACCTCCGGCGCCGCGTAGCCGGACACGAACAGGACGCGCAGCCCGGGCCGGCGGGAACGAACGCGCTCGGCCAGGTCCAGTCCGCTCATCGTCGGCATCACCACGTCGGAGACGAGCAGGTCGATGCGGTCGTCGTCGCCCTCGACGAGAGCGATGGCGTCGCCCGGCGATCCCGCCTCGAGCACGCGGTAGCCGA